>Ga0065720_1019261_pt1 | contig 30928 bp, 23 predicted proteins | sample Thericmetagenome_FD_59107 | JGI IMG/M metagenome (GOLD analysis project Ga0065720, IMG submission 59107) | Thermophilic microbial communities from the Joint Bioenergy Institute, California, USA of rice/straw/compost enrichment - eDNA_2 v2... | ecosystem: Engineered > Solid waste > Grass >... | reverse complement strand
ATTGATGCCTTATCAGGTATAGAAGGGGATGATATGTTAGATGGACTTGATGGCTTCAATTTGCGTGAGTCAGAACCAGTAAGTTCAAAAGAGGAAGCAGAATTACAGGCTCAAGACACAGAAATTGCAAGTTTCTTTTCTGAACACTGGGACTTCGAAAACACTGGCTCTGAGCAGCTCAAAATAATCAACGTTGTCTTTGAAAATGTTGTAAAAAAAGCTGAGGAGTACAACTTTAATCAGGGTAAAAAGAAAGAACCTGAAATCGAAAGGTTTAGAGCTTTACTTAGAGATTTCAACCGTTGGATTATAAATGATCAAAAGAAGGAAGGAAGGAATTTGTCAGCAAATGAACCACTTTTTGAATATAAAATTTTTGATTACTCAATAAACAAATTCATCTTTGGATTCAGTGATATTCATGTTAATCTAAGAACTACTAAGACTCAGCTGAAAGAAATTGCTCTTGATCGTCTAAGTGCGTATTTAAGAGAAAAAGAACCTGATGCTATTGTTAGCGATTGTTATTCTCATAGAAAAATTGAAAAAGAGGTCATCCATCAAATCAAGAAAGTCAAATTTAGATTCCTCAATGGCAAAACAGATTTTGTGATCATGTTAAATCGAGATATCGAAGAGAGATTATATCAAATGGTTAATAGCTATGCTAGTGCAGAAGACAGAGTTTTTACATCTATGTGTGCCTTTGTTACATACTGGGCTCACTGCAGAGGACTTCTTTATAAATACCTTAGCCCATTAACTATCTGCTATATGATAATATTTTTCTTACAAGTTCAGCGTAACCCAATACTACCAATAATCTATGATCCTTCTTTAAAACAAAAAAAACGCATAAAGAAAGATGGAACAGATAGAACAATCATTGTTGACTTGAACTATGATTTTAATTCGATTAAATCGAAGATCAAGGACATTCCCTTTCCGAACGATGACCCTCTTGGGGAATTGATCTTTGCTTTCTTTAAGAAAATGGTTTCTGAGGATTCGTACAAGGAAGTAAAAATGTCCTGTAAAGAAGGAAAGTACCTGAAAGCCTCTAAGAAACATGGATACTATCTTCAAAATCCGTTTATCCTTTGTTTTAACATGTGCTCTCATCTTTGCTATCCTATGGATGTTGCAGAGTTAGATGAAAACCAAAGAAAATGCAAAGACAACTTCGAAAAGGTATTAAATGAATTCACTAGGGCTGTTGACTGCTTGAGTGAGCACTCTAAAATCAAAGATCTTTGCGCTAGAGCCCCATAAATTATTGATTGTCATTTGTGATTGAACTTAATGAACTATTAATTTTATATGGTTACAAGTAAGTAATAGATATGAATTTGAAATGAATCTCACAGATACAGTTAATTTTGGTGCATTTGAAAAATGCTGACATTAATAAAGACAATACAACGAACAAAAAATTAACCTACATGCTGTGTTTATTTACTGTCTCCATAATTGGTGTGTTTAAAGAATTCACCATTTCTATAGTCCATTGATTTATAGGTGCCAATACTTTGGTTGTGATAATGCTTTAAGCTTTCAAACTTTTGGCTTTCGCTCAAGCCGATTGAAGATGTTCCTCTTTTGCTGGCAACTTTTTTATTGGCTAAACTGATATCGGCTAAAGGGGAAGTTTTATCACCTGTGCTCTTTTTCTCATTATCAGTTAGATAACTCTCTTTCTTCAGATTTTGGCTTGAGTTTGTTTGGCTTAAGTCTAAAGTATTTTCTTGTTCGTTTGTTTTGTCTTTTTGAACTTTGTAACCATGCTTAAAGCTGAAACTTGTCTGAGTTAGAGCCTTCATGCTTGGGCTTTGTAAAGAAGTTATTTCCATTTCTTTTTGAATAAGATTTTCATTATTGGATTTAGCGGATTTATCTCTTGGAAAGAGCTTTTGCTTGAAATTCTTGAATCCAATCATGACAACTGTAATATTATCAAGAGTTCTTCTATTAATGGATTCTCTCAAGATATTTTCAACAGCTAGTCCACATTGATGGTGAATATTTTGAGCCCTTTCTTCAGTACTTTCCCAAACACTTCTGACAACATCCCTGCTAGACAATTTATCATAAATACCATCACCTTATAGTTTAAAATAGATATGTGAGATCATTACTAGCTAAAATAATAAAATCATGTTCGTTGGTAATTCTGAAGGCTTTTATATCAGGAACAGCAATGACAACATTTGGGTTACCTCCAAATTTGGGTAGTTTAGCTTCTATATCTCCAAAGGTTCTGGAAACCTAACAACATTAGATAACAAAGCCGTAATGTACTGAAAGTCTTCCTGGGAAAACTCTATGAGGTCCAAGTAATAATTGCATTTGCTGCTTGGTTGTATTTCCATCAGTAACTTGGCGTAAAGCTGGTGCTTGGGTTCTGATGTATTAAATGTATTTTAGGATATAATTACTGATATATTTTCCCACCAGCTTCAATAATACGCTTCTGCTCGTGTTCGTCCATAGGTTTGTGATCTCTTGAAAGGGGGAAGATTCTTTGGCCGCCATCCCCACTCATTACAGCTCTACTGTCTCCGACATTTGCGACATAGCACATGTCACCTTGCAAGTTAGTCCAGAAAAGAAAAAAACCTACCTACGATCAAAACAACTATAGCACATGAGCCTGATCTATCAATTTCACCATTAGGCTGGTTCTGAGCGAGCTCGAGAAAAGCCTTCTCAGCAGCTTCAAATCCCTTCATGAGGGCTTCTTTAGGGTTCCAAGGGAAACTTGGCTCTTTTATGACCTATTAAATCAGGGCTAATTCTATAAGATTTACATATTGATGTAAGTTATCTCTCAGGAAATCTGCGCAGTTGACTCCTCCATGGCCATCATAAACTCCGAAAAATGAGCACTTGGGCCATTCTTCATTGGCTCTGCTTGCTGGTTTCATGATATTAAGAATAATAGAAACACGATCTTCGTTATAGTTTCTGACAATTCCTTGGTTAGTGTTAGCAGCATAAGCTTTCACAATTCCATTTCTCTTGACTGAGCACTTTGTGGGTTCGTGGTTGGGAATTGGAGTTAATTGCTTCTTTTGAAGAATTGTTGGCTGTGAAGGGGCCTTGCTATTTAAGCTAATATTGCTCACGTTATTAGGATTATTAGTGCTTGTATTGAGCTCATTATTGCTTGGTGTCTTGGGTGCTATCTTTAACTGACTTTGAGAGTTACTTCCATTATTCATACTTAGATTCACAGTTGAAGTGCTTTGAGTTACATTTAAATTCTTTGTATGGGACTGAGAAGCTGTAGGTGTTGTAGATTGATTTTGGACCTTAGTGGGCTCAAAAGATATTGACTTAGTGGAATAAGTCTTAAAGTGGTAACTGGTTGGACTCAGCGTACTCATCAAAGGACTAGTAAGTCCGGAGTTGAGATTAGTTTGACTGCTTGTGGATGTGTAAGGAAAGTTGGTTGATGAGACCAGTGCCTTGGTTGAGGTAATACTTTTTGAAGGGGAAAGGAAATTTGTTGCTTTAATATTATCTTGACCTTTGGAGTACTTAGTAGTCAAATTTCCATTCAAGCTTGACATAAGTGAGCTCCTTGTGAATGCATAAAACCCAGAAGAGTTATTTGTGGCGCTATAAGAATTCAAATGATTACTATTGAGAAGATTATATGTTGATCCTTCGTCATTTGTGTCAATAGTCAGAGTTTTTAGAGAATTCTTCTGAGAATAATTTTGGGATGAATTATGCTGATTACTGTTTGAATACTGGCTTCCTGAAAGGTTAGGATCTTGACTTGTGTTATTTTGAGAAAAGAAAGAATTGCTTTTAGATCCGCCTATCGAGCTTGGAATACTAGGAGTCTTCCTTAAAGGTGTGTTTGATATCCTTTGGGTCAGGGTTTCTCCTGCGTAGTATCTAGTCGAAACTGAGGTAGTTCCATTCATCATCATATCACTCCTCCCACTCATAACTGTTATTAATTCGAATATTGCTTTAATTTGTTAAATATTAAATGAGGAAAATTGAATTATTAACTCAACTGAAGGCTAAATCTAGTTAGTTCTTAAGTCTAAAGAGCTTATACTAAAGAGAATATGGATTTGAGTAAGCAGATACTAACCAAATTCAAAAACAACGATTTCAAAAATTCAAATTAAATGCTCAAATCAAATAAAATTCTTTTAACGACTATATCATATTGAATTCTTTTCAATTCAGATTCACTAAAATAATAGATCTTTTCTTTCGAGCACAAGATATTAAATCTATAGAATCACTTTTTAATCTCCTCTACAAGCAGATCCCCAAAAGATACATACAATTTTAGTGACTTTTCGGTCAATCTATTCCCTAGTTAGATTCAGTGATTCGTTGATGAAAGGAATAAAGTCCGTATGAGTGGAGAGCTGCTTAAATCTGTGAAAGGGTTTAGTCCTTCAAAAAACTAAATGAATTGAATTGGTCTTTTTTATCTTAGAAGTTTATTAAAGCAAAATCTAGTCTAGACAGTTTTTAATGCCTGTTATTTTTTATTTGTTATTGATTTGTGTATACATTATCCTCATAGGTAAAGAATGATTAGTTTTTTGATTTCTCATTGATATTTGACATGAGCAGCTAAGCAGAATATCCTTCATCACAATTTGGATATATTTTTTATAACAGAAACCTGAAAGGTGCTGTTCTCAGAGATGATAGTCTTTCTTTGATTAAGGTGTCCACGTGTATGATTTATCAGTTTGAAATAAATGATGAGTTAACCAAATAAAGGTTGTACAAAAAATAATACATGATATGCTATATATTATCTAGAAGATATTTTTTTCTATGAAGTAAGGGAGGCCTCTAAAGTAAACTCTGATTTGCTTCTGTTGGGAACTTCAATAGAAGAAGAGGCCCTATCTAAGCGCATTCTATTCACTCTATCCAAAAGCTCAGTACCCTTTTGGCGGAATTTCCATGACAAACAAATAGTATATATTTGAATTAGTATTCCGATTCCATCTAAGAATATTAACAAACTCCAACACAAATTACTGATGATATTTTGTGAGATCAGTATAGAATATTTGAAAGCTATCAATCTTTCTGTATTCACAGCGTCATATAAATCAAAGACCTTGTAGATCTCAAATGGAATAATGAGAACGAGGATGAATTCATAACACTTTAAATTCTGAACTTTTGCTCTTCTTCTGACAGCGACATGACCAATTTTAGTAACAATGAACAGTAATACAAAAACAGCTCCATCAATGATATACCACATTTTATTGTCTGTGTCATCAAAGAAAGCAACATATCCCATGAACACTAGAACTTGGAACAAAAAGTTAATATTAATCATGGCTTTTAGCTGACTCCATGATTGATATGCGTCTTTTTCATTAATTATAAACGAATTGCCTTTTACCCAGCTCTTCTTCAATTGCAGCATTTTCCATCATAAGTTTCTGGAGAAATTTTTCTCGGACTATTTGATACACAATGAAGAAGGAGATCTGATTTATAGCCACAACTGCAGTGAAGACCCCTAATAAGATACCAAGATAGCTTATATCATCATAACACTAATAAATCAACAAATCATTAGACACCTTACCAGAGTATAAGAGAGCGAGAATTTAGAGTAAATGCAAACTGTTGTAATCAATGAAACGAATAACATTGCTTTCAGCTCAATCAAATTTTCTTTCTCAATCTGATAGTTTATTTCATAGTTTTATCAACATTACTCCATGCTTAGCAAAATACATCTGGCATAGAAATGAGAAGCCAATTGCAGCCCATCTATAGGTTTCTGTGATTGTTGGTTCATCATCACAATCTTCAAGTTAGGAAAAGAAGAAGGAATTGTTACGTAAAACGTATACTGAGAGGTAAACGAGTGATGCTATGACGAGTGATTCCAGCAAGCAATTTATAATCAGCAACTTTGAGGCTTTATTATTAAAGTAAATGATTAGGCTGTCCCATAGACCCATTTGTACTGCCTATTGAAAGCGCTGAATAAATTGAATAAAATCAATAATAATTCCTGCAGAAGGATATTTCATACAGAATTACTTGTCAAATTATAATGAATAATGCCGAAGAATAACAAAACATGAACTGGTTACGAAGAAAATTGTGATCATTATACTTCAAGACGTTGAGCTAAGTCCCTGAAGTAATTTTTAAGGTCTTGATTATTTCGAATAAGATCCTTCAGGAAATCAATTATTTTATCTTGACGCTAGAATATGAGAAAATGTTTAAGTATTTATCTACCATAACATATTGTATTTGCTCATCTGGGACATTCATCATGATAGTAAAGAAGTACAAAGCACTGGTTTGGATCAATCCTCTCTTATGCTTTCTGAGATTTTCATATTCAGTAGTAAGGTTGGCATATCTCACCAAGGCCAAGATAAGGTCTCTATGAACAAACTCACTCACATCCTATTATCATCAATTTTGTTAACAATGAATTTACCTTGTATCTCACAATGAGGGAAATAATTCCAAGAGCTTCATTTCTGATGGGGAAGAAGTTTCTAAATGGAAGGAAGCCGAAGGTTAGTTTCTTGGCACTGACATCCAACTCATCGTGATTGTTAAGATACTTCTGGCAAATATCATGAATGACACCTGTAGCAACAAGTTCTTGTTTAATTTCATCGTTGCTAACCTTCAACAATTTTTCAAATATCTTGAGTCTTAAACGTGATTCTTCAGCATAGTTCTAAAAGTAAGTTTTATATATCTTGTATTTACTGTAATAATGTGGATGGTTTCTGTATGAGTCTTGATAGCAGCAGACAAGATGTGATAATTAGTACGTAAAATTGTAACAAAGTGTTTAGCAAACTCGACATTCTTGATTAGAGTGTTGACTCCCTTGTCATTCAATGACAACAAATAGTGGAAGATTCTCTGGAAGGCATGACAAGTTGGCATTAGTTTGTTTTCACCATATCTCTTAATGGATTCTTTGGTCATAATTGAGTTGAGAATAAGTGATTTCTGTTCCTTTCCGGTAAGAGTACTAATTCTTAAAGCTTCATCTCTTTCTTTAAGGGTAACTTTGCCTTCATCTTGTTCCAGACTACCAGGATGAATAAAATTTTAAATTTTTTACCTTGAGTAATAAGCAAGAATTTGATAGATCTTATCAATCAACCATCCAGCAACTTGTTCGGCTCTCTTCATATCCTTAGGTGTGAGGAACAGATACCAGAATTCATTTGCACCGAGAGATTCGAACAAATATCCAACCTGATTCAGAATATCAGCACAGAGAAGATTGATTTGACCATATTCGAACAGGTGATCAAAGATGTTAATGTAGAGGTCAATTATCTTATCGAAGCAGGCCTTGATATCGACAAATCCAATTTCTCCTTCTTTTCCTACAATATTAAATATTATATAAAAAATGGCTTACTTAGAAGATAGTGCCAAAGCCAGCTCAGAATCATTGTATTTAACTTGTAGAGGCTGGAGTTCAACTTGAGGAGGTTTTCAGTATTTTGATTAGGAGAGTTAAGTTGTGAGGCTACAATACCACCTTGAATTTCATGGATCAACTTGTTTCTATTCTTTTCATAGAATTCTGCAAGATCATTATGGGTGTCAAACAGTAAGGTTAGGCTAAGCTTAGGTGGAATTTCAAGATTTTGTTCCTTAAGCATAGCTCTGGCTCCTGGAATATTACAAAGCATGTCAATGATTTCAGGTCTACAGTCACAGAGGATCTTTTTAAAGGCTTCAGTAAGGGCTGGAGCAAGAACGACGTTTTGTTTCAATTCCATTCCCTTTCTGTTGATGACTAGAATCTTACAGATGCTAATAATTGTATCTGTTGAGGCGTAGTTAAGGGCTTTGATAACAGAGAGAGGACCATTGGTGATATTTTCGAAAATCTTGATGACGAATTTCTTGTTCTGAAGGAGCTCAGCTTGGGTCTTAATGACTGCAGTCATGTAGCTCATGACAACAGGAGATTCAAAAATGGCTCCAAGCTCTCTGAGGTACTTGTTGTTGATTTTTCTATTGAAGAGGTAGTAATCATATGAAATAGAGAGAATTTGGTTCTTAGCGCCTGTGTCCTTAGTATTGGACTTTTGAAGCTGTGAAATGACACCAACTGTCTTGATGCTTTCTTCAACACTCTTCACAGCTTCTTGTTTTTCTCTGGAAATTAGGGACATAATTTCTCTCTCAAATCCTCTGCTGACTTCATAGAGAATTTCTAGAAGCTCAGCTCTAACGTGAACATCATCAATAGCAAGGAATCTCATAATCTGGACAAGAATCTTTGAATCAAGCACGAGCTTAATCTTGTCAGTGTGATTACTTTGCAATAAGGCCTTAATGTATTGGAATGAGACTCTAATGTTAGACTTGTTCTTTCCATCAGCATGATACAAGACTTGAAGGTTTTCAGCAATGTGGAGGATGTCATTGAAGTATTCAGAAGTTCTTCTGTAATAAGAAGAGGCTTTGTGATTCATGAATCTGATTCTGTTCTCCATGTCAAAATCGAATTCTCTGTTATTTTCAGATTCAAACTTGATGTAGTCTTGAATCACTGGATAGTTGAATGAACCAACACCAGACTCACTAACACTGTCCTTATATAGAGGGCCAACGAGCAGATAAAGGTCAGGAGTCCAATGAGATTCTGTGAATAAGTACGAACGAGAGGAGAAGGCTTCTTTCCAAGCAGCATCAGCTTCATCTCTTCTAGTATCACTAGAGTCTCTGAAGAAGGATTCAGCGATATTGACCTTGAGTGCGGCATATTCTTTGTAGAAGTTGTGAATAATTCTGATTTCTTGGTTTTCATGTTGGATATCAGCAACATCAGAAGCCAACTTGAATTCTTCTCCAATAAAGAATTTAACGAAGTTCTCCATGAAGACTTGGACATAAGGAGAGCAGGTCTAATTTGTTAAAAAAATTAATAGATGTCTTACTGTATCGTAGCCAGTCATATCAAAGATGATAGTCTTGAAGATTTCGAGCATAGATTTAACCAATCTAACAGTGTCGTCATAAGATCTTTCTATCTTGGCGTTCTTCTTCTTTAAATATTTTCTTGATTGAGTATGATGTCGTAAGGTCAAGAAAACTAAGAGGTCAAGGACCTTATTCTCAAAGATGAATTTAGCTAGAGGTTGATTATTAGCTCTATTTCTTTCATCCTCTTTGAGAACATTCTCTAAACGTGATTGTGTCACATTGGAATATTTCAAGTTGCTAGAGGTAAACTTAGAAGTAACGGTCTTCTTCATATCTTCAATAGGCTTAGGCTTTCTTTCGAGCAAGCTCCAGTTAACAGCATCCATGATATGCAGGATATCCTCTTCAAAACTAATGACTGTCTTAGGGTTCTTGATAACCTTAGCAGCAATTTGTCTCAGTGGTTGCCAGACTCTATCTCTGATAGTTAAACTTGGGGATCTGTACAGAATCATAACTTCAGCAAATTGTCTTGAGATCATAGTTTCATAAGAGTCAAGTTGGAAGACTGGACTCAAGCTCAAGGCCTTGATTGTAGGTCTTCTTGAGGGCAAAAAGTCGAGGCAAGCAGCAATCAAGTCAAGGTAAGAACCAATCTGATTGAAGAATTCTTTGTTGTTCTTGTCAAACATATCATCAACGATATTCTTAACAGGGAAGATGTCATTGAATAGAGCTTCAAAAGATTTCTGACTGATGCAATCAATCATGCGGGTTTGCTTTTCATGAGCATTCTTGACTTCCAGGTCAGCATAAAGGATATCGTTAATCAAGTGATCAGGGAATAAGTCATGATAGAAGTAGTCAGATGGGAGAGTAAATCCTTTGATATCTTGCATATTTGGATAGGCCTTGATTAAATCTTGATAGAAGGATGTGGGAGGAACACCAAAGAGGATATGGTAAAGCAGGCAACCAAATGCCCAGGTATCTACCATTTGATCAAGTTCTTGGATTTTCTAAAAGGTTAACATAATGAAGATAATATTATACGTTAAAGATCATTTCAGGAGCGATGTAAGGATCATTTTGAATAGTTGTAGGATCATGAGCTTTCTTGGTAGCTTCCGGATTGACATTGGGGCCAAAGAGATTGATGTAAAAGTCTGGGGCAAATAAGACCTTTCCAAACTCGCTGATTTTGCCAATACCTCTCAAAGCTCTTAACTTGATTTTCTGGCCATCACGAGAAACCATAATATTTTCAGGTCTTAAGAGGAGTAAGCTGCAACCTAAATTATGGATATGGCTCATGATGTTCAGCAGTTGGTTAGCCCAATATTTGACAATAAAGATGCAAGCCTTTGTTCTAGCTAAGAAAGGAACTCTTAGCAAACCACCATTTTGAAGAATCAAGTCCAATAAAGATATCCATTTGGTCTCATCAATATATTCATTGATTATGTAGCAATCTTTCTCAGCAGAGTCAAGTCCAACCCTCTTTTCATATTTGGCAAGATTCTTGAACAAGAAGTCAGTTTTTTCAGCGAGATAATTGTGGACTTTAAGTTCAAAGTCTAGATGCTTCCAGAATTGGTTACCGTCAGTACAGACAATTCCAAGAGTTTCTTTATCATAGTAGTTGATTAAAATAGGACTGTTAGTTCTGAAATAGTATCCTTTGAACATCTTGATATAGGGGGAAACGTAATAGTAAGCATCAAAGTCAACATTAAAGGCAGCATTATCTCCCAACACAAATGGAGTCACCTTATCAAGTTCCCTTTCACTTTCCTTAAGCTTGTCTTTGTCAACTATTTGAACGTTATGGGCGGGATCAATAAACTTGACTAAGGCTTGATTTGTGATATATCTAGTGGATTGTCTTAAAAGGAGATTCATGCCTTTCTGGATTCTGTCGATTGCGGAGTTGAGCACCTTGGTTAAATGGTTGAGAGAATTTTGTGTGGCAATGAGAGAGTAACCTCTAATCTTCTTTCTATTTTGACCAAAGAATCTTTGCATTTCCTTATAGTTCTTCTTAGCCTCACTCAAGATTGAGAACACCATGTTCATACCTTCAAAGTTAATAACAATGTACTTGAAGGTCTCCAAATTGACAGCAGCAATTTCATACTGATCTGACTTAGTATCTTCAACCTTGAGGACATGATTGATGATATCTACGATCTTATCAATGGCAATTCTGTTATCCAGAAGCTCTGTTTGGAAGATATGGGCTGCTCTTTGGGCTTGATCTTCGCTCATAATTTTACCCATACTCTTGAGGGCATTGAAGTATTCTTCAGCAGTAAGATATCCATCATAGTCACTATCGAACTTCTTGAAGAATTCAGCATATGTTTCATGTTTCAAGTGGCTGTTAAGTCCTATGAGGAAATTCTTAAGACCTTTATCTATCCATTTAACCTTTTCAACTTGCTTTTTGACTTTGATTTCCATTCCTGAGTTCAAGAGTCTAGTTTCTAAGTCACTATAAGTGATTCTCTTATCGGCATTGGAGTCAATAACTCTCATTAACTGTTCAGTTTTGATATCATTAAGTTCCAGTCCTAACTTCTTGAGGAGGAATCCGAACTCTTTCTCAGTCAAGAATCCTTTGTTATCACGATCAAGGTCATGGTAAAAGTCCCATAGTGACATTTCCTTGGCATTAATTACCTTGGCCAAATGTTCTAGGATATCTTGTTCAAGTTGCTGTAGTTCATTATCTTGAGGAACACCTTCATCAAAGAGGTTCACATCTTCATTCCAGAAGCTACAGAACTCGATAAAGTCAATCTTTCCATCATGGCTCTGATCAATAAAGTTGAACAAGAGGGCGGTATCTTCTTTAGTCATATAATAATTCACTTCGATTAGAGCATTTCTGAGATCTTCAAGATCAATGAAGCCCCTCTTGCTTTGATCAAAGAGTACCCAGGTTCTTTCAGGGGTCCATTGTTGCTTGTTCTTGAAGAATGACAAACAGTTAGTAATGATCTTTCTTTGATGATTCTTCAAATCCTTGATACGATCAGACTCAATTCTTTGGCCAAAGTGAGCAAATGCATGCCAGAATTTCTCAGTAAACTCATTCTTGGAGATTATTCCTTGGGCATGTGTACTGAATCTTGTGAGCAGGAATGAAAGTTCCCTGTCAGAGAGTTCCATGCTAAGGTTCTTAAACAAGTTTTTGAATTCCTTTTCGGTTATGTAGTTGTCCTTGTCCTGGTCAACGTGTTCAAAGGCTTGGATAATAGACATATTGAGATCTCTAAGCTTGTTACCAATCTGTCTGAAGATCTTCTGCTCGAAGAGTTCATTAAGTTCAGACTCAGTAGCACCCTTGTTAAGCAAAAAGTCAGTGGTGCTTTTCACAATATTGTCAAAAGCATTATAGATTCCTTCAATATCAAGGAAATTATCACTAGTTCTGATATAGAAGGCATCCTTGATAGTGTTCTTCTCATCTTCATTTAGGGAAATAGCGAAATCCTTGAAGAGCTTGTAGAGGTCTAGGACATATATTCCGGTCTTAGGTCGCTTCAAAACATGCAATTCTTCAGTCTTGACGCTCTTCTCATATTTGACAATATCAACTAAGAGATTTCTAGACAGTTCCTTGATTCTTTCAACAATTGTTCTGAAGATTGCGAGTGCTTGATTCATCTTAAAGTTGCCTTTTAGGTTTTGAGGAACAGATTCATGTAACTGAGCAATAAAATCATCAATTTCGATAGTTCCAGATTCACCTTTGTCGAGGAATTTAGCAAGTGCTCTGGCTTTCTCTAGAGGAATTTCAAGTCCAAGAGCCTTTATTCCATCAATGAAGTCATCTCTACTAAGGATTCCGTTTCCATTCTTATCGAATAAGGCAACCATTTGTCTCTTGTTGTATTTCTTCTCGACGAAGTACATATAAATCTTCTGAAGAATACCGAGAACTTGATGTCTAAGTGACATCTTGGCAGCACTCAAATCTCCTTTGACTTCATCACCTCCTGCATTGCTAATTCTATGTAAACTCAAAGTAGTGAGGAGTTCAAATTTCTCTAAGAATGTATCAAGATTGATTTCACCATAGCCTTTTTCGTCAAAGTATTCAAAGAGCAAAATAATATCATCACGAGTCATATTCATGCCGAATGCTTGAATTCCTCTGAGGAATGCTCTCTTCATGATAACCTTTCTTTGAGGATTAGCCAAATAATTGAAGGCAACAGCAGGGTTAATTTCTAGCTTCTTGAAGATGTTATTCATCTTTTCAATGTAGACAGCTACAGCTGGATGTATGTGTTGTACTTTTTCATCTAAGTTCAGCACTTCAATTTGTTCCTTTATAGCAAAGTTCTGGAAATCTTCCCAACTTGCAGTTGCTCCACCACTAGATTCCAAGACTTTGTCGAAGAGGAGATGAAGCTCATCGGCCTTGAGGACAACACCAAGAGATACTAATAGCTTTTCAAGAGAATTTTGAGTCATTAATTCAGATAATCTTTGATTGTTATTAGTCAAGGCTCTTTGAATGGATATATTGCTGTTAATCAAGGCTTCCTTTATTCTCATGTAAATTTCTCTTTGCTTGGATTCCCTAGTTTCTAGCTTCAATTTTTCCTTAGATTCTTGTTGTTGGATTGTGCTTTCTTCCATGAAGTTCTTGAGCTCATTGAGACTAATATATCCCTTTTTATCGTAGTCAATAGCGTCGAAGAGAGTTCTAATTTGGTGCTTAGTAGCTGTTATCTTGAGGAAGAAAATCATATTGGCAAATTGGTTAATGTCAATTGTTCCTGATTGATGTTCATCAAAATCGAAGAACAATCTTTCAATTGGAATTCTGTCTCTGGTTACAGCATGATTGATTTCATTGACCAAAGAATGTATCAGGAGATTCTTCTCTTGTGCTGCTTGGTCAATTTTCTTAGCTCCATCACTAACTCTCCTGTCAAAGAATTGATAGTTAACAAATGAGGTGTCAAAACAATCAATGACAGTATCAATTTCTTCATTAGTAATACCAAGCTTCAAATGCTTTAAGAGGGCTTTCAAGTCTCTTAGTGATAATTCTCCACTTCTACCCTTTTCTGCAGATTTAAAGGATTGGAATTGTTGTTTCCAGATTATCTTTCTATCTCTGGCATTTTGGTGGATTTTAGCAAAGACTTGATCTACTTGGCCAATATTCTTGTACTTAATCAAGAGTCTAACGTATTGTCTATATGTGAATCCGACTAAATGGCTCTCTCCAGACAATTTGCCACGAGTATCCTTTTCGACTTGTGTCAAAGCAGTGAAGATGGACTCAACTTCATTAGGCAACAAACCCAGATAAAGCTTATGGCATTGCTCTTTAAATTCATTGAGAGTAATAAAGCCATTATTGTGAGCGTCTAACTTTCTGAAAGACTCCTCAAAGTTTCCATACTTTGACATAAGGGATGAGAATTTCTTAATTAGGAGGTCCATAGCTTCATCAAACTTAATAATTGGAAGGGCTCCAGCATCAATGAAGGACTTTAGGAAGTTTGAGAATGTGACCTTGAAGTTTTTGTTCTTTTCAAATGATCCCCAAATTTGGCTAATTTCTCTGTCGGTAAAGTAAATATTGAAGTTTTGTAATCCTAGCTTGAATTCCAACTTAGAAATAGCATTGGTGTTATTAATATCGAAGTAGACGAAGGCTTCGAATAAGGAGACATTCTTTCCTTGAATCATTTTAAATGTCTTTCTGAGCAAGTCATGTGTGACTTCAATTACCATCTTAGTATTTCTATCAACCTCAGCCAAAAGAGCCTTGCAAAACTCTTCATAGCTAACCTTGAAGTCAGGGCTTCTAGGGCTGATGTAGGCAGGTTTTTTAGAAGCTGCATTCTTGCTGATTTGACTCTCACTCTTCGATAGAGGTACCTTATTGAACTTTAACAAAGCAGAAATTTGATAAGGCTTCAAGTTGTCAAGTCCAAAGGTTTCAAGGGCCTTAAGGAATCCGGCATAATCAACGTAGCCTTTGTTGCTGATGTCAACTGTTTTGAAGCATTCAAGCAAGTCGACTCCCTTTACAGAGATAATGTTCTTAATTTTGGCATATAAGCTGAAGGAAAGATCCTTTGAGGGATCGATTTCATGCTTCTTGAAAAGATCTTCCAATGTTCTCGTGAAATCAGTTCTACTGATCTGATTTCTTCTGTCAAACTGAAGCAAGGTCATAATTTGTTTGATTTCAAAAATACTTAGACCAAGATCGAGTTGGCATAGACCGTGAACCATTTCTGTCTGGAAAACGAGTTCATCCTTATCTTCATCAAGCTGGTCAAAGAGGGCTTTCAATGACATATCATTAAAGAAGAGAGCAACAGCGAACTTTTCTAAAATGACTTTGTAGGCTCTTTCACTCAGGCCTTTTTCCTCAAACAGATCAATGAGTGTCTGAAGGTCCACTTTCTCAGTTCCACGGGGATCAGCAATCTTGTATAAAATTAGCTTTTCTCTTAAGGTGAGTCCTAAGTTGAGAGAATTCATGATGAGCTTGAATTCATTCAAGGAAATCTTAGACTGTTCAGAGATGGTCATATTGGTGGAAATGATAGACTCCCAAACAGTTACATCCCTCTCTCTAAGAATTCCCTTGATTTTATTGATGAGGTGTTTCTGTTCAGCTCTTTCCTGAGCTTCAGCTTCAGAGAGATCAAGAGCATCTCTCAAGGGTTTTGTGAGTCTTTCAACTTCTTTTCTCTTGGCGAGGACATCATTGAAACTTAGTAAGAAATGATCGAAGTTGATGATTTCAGTTGTAATATCAATTAAGTCAACTTCTTGGACCTTAGCTTGGGCTTCTTGTCTTGAGGGCTTGCTACCAATAATTGCATAATTTACTAGGTCATCAACTTCTTTAAGGGTAAATTCATATTTCATCTGGCCCAAAGCCTTGTGAAGCAATATTGCTGATACAAGTGGATAGGGAACTGTTGGCTTGGCTTCCTTCAACTTTTGATTGACGTAGTATCTTAAATACTCAGAGTTTATTGAAGCCTTCTCTATAAGCTCAGTTCTGAGAATCTCAGAAGCAATAATCCAGATTTCTTTCTCATAGACTGAGGATAGGTTGTATCCTGAGATCTCAACCAAGTTCAAAAATTTATTATAGTCAATTTGTTTTCTAGGAGTCTTGAGATAGTTGATCAAAAAGTCAAATTCTTCTTGGACTAGATCGGGCTTTATCCAGGCAAAGACTTTCTTAAATTCATCTTCAGTGACAGTGTTTTGAAGACTTTCATCGAAGAATTTAAAGGCATAAGCAACATTAACTTTAGAAGCCTTGATTGCGGATGAGATCTTGACCATGATGTTGTTCAAATTGACTTCGACTTCTCTCTTTGTATCTGTCTTCTTTTCAAGGAAGTGCTCGTCGAAGAATGAGTGGTAATCGATTGAAGTTTCCTTTTTAATTCTCTCATATTCATTTTGGAAGTTCACAAGCAATTCTTCGCTGACTCCATTACAGTTAAATAGAATGATGTTAGCAAAAGTTGGGAGCTTGAGCTTACCAGTTTTGTTAAAGTCGAAGCTTTCACAAATTTCTCTCAGGTTATCGAGCTTCTTTTTCCCTTCAGCGCCAATAGCTTTTACTAATTCTTCAGTGTATCTATAGCGATCCAAGATAAATTTGTTCTGAATAGTCTCTCCCTTTTCGTCCTTGATCTTGGTTTCCAACAAATTTTTCAAAGTGAACTTGTCTTCACCTTTGAATTCTTTAATAGCTTCAGCTACTTGGACGGATCCTTGAGTATGGAAAGTTGGCTTTGCCAATTTTTCTTCTAAAGCAGCCATAGACTCCATAAAGTTCTTAAGCTTGGTAATAAATTGTTCAAGTGAAGTTTCTTTCTCATCCAAGAATCTGACAAGAATTTCATCAACTTGGTCCATAGCAATCTTCAGCTCACTCAATAAATGTCTCAAGGTTGGAGCGTCGATCTTCTTCTTTGACATCTTGCCTTGCATAACTCTGAGCTCTTCTTCCTTTATGAGAATATCAGCAACAGAGTCAATAAGCTTGGTGAAATTGGAAACTGAGGCATATTGATATTTGACTTCGAGCTTCATGAAGTAGGAGAGAAGTAAGTTAAGAGATATAAAAGGAGCAGTAGCAGTAGGAGTTTGAATTGATAAGAAGTTTGCGAGTTTCTCAATCTCTCTTCTGTGAAGATTAGGAATTCTGATACTTTCAACTCTTTCAATAAAGTCTTGAGTTGAGATATTGTGTAGGCTTCCCTTTGAATAAGTCTTAGTTTCAGGATTGTATTCTAACAATTACAATGAAGAATTAATTGCCTACCTGCAAAAAGTTGTTGAGGAATGAGTCTCTTGTAGATGATACCATTCTTCAGCTTACCAATGATGAAATAAATTCTGATGAGTTCAAAGTTCTCATTTTGGGTGAACATCTTTCTGCTAAAGTAATTCAGGTTCAGGTACTTATTGTCCTAAAAGTTTAGACAATAAATCAAGTTACTTACATCTTGATTAGAATATTTTTCAGCCAACAGTTCAAATAGTTCAAGGACCTCAATTTTATTGAATGAGAGGCCAGAATTTAAAAATCCTTGAAGGAATTCTTCCCTGGTGAGATAGTTATCCTTGTTCAAGTTGCATTCATTTAATGAGAACAATAATAACATCTTCTGCTTTCCATCTAAGTTTCCAAGTAGGTTTCTAATGATATGAGTTGGCCTGTTGTAGAGGGTAAGCTTGTATTCCAAAATATCATTTCCAAAGATGTCTTCCAGATGACTCAAAAAGATCTTGTTGGAGATGAAAGGATCAACTGAATTCATTAATTCCTCAATGTCTCTTTCACTTGTCCAGACTCCTTTTTCAGCGCAGAAGGATTGGAACTTTTCTCTTGTCACAAATCCATCTTTCTTTCCTTCATATAGTTGGGTCTTGAAGTCAATATGTCCAGCTCTGATGGCTTTTGAAATATTTTCCATCAAAAGATTTATCATTTTGTGCTCGCTTAGGATATTCTTTTTGGTCTTCTTATCAATATCGGTAACAACATTGACGAATTCAGATTTTGTGATACTGAGAGGATGGATCTGTCTGAATTTCTTTAAATAGTAGAAGAGTTCAGCAATCGAAAGTTGATTTTGAAGCCCAGCTTCACTAAGGAATTTCTCGAAACTGACTCTGAGTGGAAGCTGAGTGAACAATTTGAACAAACTAAGGAGTTCTTCATCAAGGTTGAGCTCTTTTGAAGGGTCAAACTTCATTAAGGATATCTTCTTGAATGCATTCATGATCTTTTGGAGATTGTTATTATGCAGAATAACCTTCACCTTAGTTGTTTCCAAGAGGGTTGGTAAGTATCTTTGGAAATAGGATAAAGCCTTCTTTCTTCTTTCAATACATAAATCTTCCAATTCCTTGTAATATTTCTTGGGGATTACATCATCAACTCTATTAGCGGGAATTTCAATCTGTAGTCTGTCAACAGAATAACCTCTAATAAATCCAACTCTTTTTAATTGCTTTCCACTTAATTGAGGCTTTGATAGAGTAAGAGTGAGAAGGCTTTCAAAATGAATAACTTTTCCACTGAAGTTTTGATCTTTCATCAAATTGGTAGTCGGAGTCTTGAACACTGCCACATGCAATTTATGGCAGGTTTGATCACCAGTGTAGATTCTCTTGATTTCACAGAATTTCTGATTAGATTGAGTAAATTGTTCATTTGCTGGTTCATAAATTCCTGGCTTTCTTCTGATAAGACTGATATTCTTGGGGTGTTTAAGAGAAAATGGTCTTGCAACAGGATCCCAGATCTTAATCGTCTTATCTGCAGAAGCAGAGACAATAAGTTGGCTGATAGGGAGATAAGTAATATCCAAAATTGAGTCATAATGAGCTGCCTTGATGACATGAGAAGGGAAAACTCTCCAAGGAGGGTTGGTATTGCAGAGGTCAAAGAGATTCTTTTGGAAGTTCCAGATGATAATGTCACAGGAGTTTTGTCTGGAAGTCTCAATGTTTTGATAAAAGTTCAAGAATGTATCCTTGGTGGGAGCATTAGTGAAAGGATTGGTAGTCTTAGGAGTGAATTCAACTTTCTTATCAATCTTGTCACCAGAAATCAAGCAGCCAGATTCACTGCAGTAATAAATGGTAGGAGGATAGCCACTTTTATGACCCTCTAGTCTGGCTAGAAGCTTATTACTGAAGATTTGTTTTGTGTCTGAAATATTATCAAGATTCTCAGATTGTCTCTTGGTGCTTGAAACAAATATCGTTGAGGTTCTGGGTAATAAAGTTGTATATATCATAAGATCAAAGTCATCAACATAGATGATTGACTCAACAATGATCTTGTGAGACTCGAAGTATGAGTCATCTGCATCTATTCTGTGTAAAAGTTCTTTGATTTCTCCTTTATTGCTACTAGAAGTATCCTTCAATTTAGAGATAATCTTAGCCTTAGTGAATTGAGGATCCTGAATGATTCTTTGGTAGTCAACTCTTCCATTGTCTGTGTAAACAACTTCATATTTGAGGAGATAATCAATTTCAGATTCTAGTACACCAAATGGCAAGCTTCTGATCAAATCAGTAAACTCAATAACTTGTAAAGTTCCTTGAGCCATTTTGTCATATTTTAAGAAGAGAGCTTCCATGTCAATATCATTTTCGTATGCCTTTTCTATTAAGCTCATCAGGTTGGTTCTGATATTAGTATTCTTTTCTAAAAAAGTTAAAATTTCTCTTGTTTGTTATTACTCAGCTCATTAATAGCATTGTATTGTTCGACATCTGAGAACAAACCACAGAATTCCTTAAAATCGATGCTACCGTTTTTATCAGTGTCTGCTGCTTTAAGAAGGTTTTGCCTATTAAAATTATGAAAGTCTGATAAACTTCTACTTGTCTTCATAGGAAATATCTCCAACTAATTGATCAAGGACATCGAAAAATTCTGAAGCAGAGATATATCCACTGTTGTTGCTATCGAATATTCTGAAAGCTTCAACTAGATTCAATCTTGATTTCTTAACAAAATCATTCAACTTTTGCAAGACATTTAATGTAGCTTGATCTAGGCCTTGTAGGGACAAAGGAATGGTTGATTTATCTTCCTTCTTTTTGAGAGAAGCTATCTTTGCAATCTCATGAAGATATGATAATTCTTGAATTAAAATGGTTCCATCATTGTCCTGATCCAAGAAGGAAAATAGCTCATCCACTAAAACAATTATATTAATTTAGATATTCTTACAGTCTTGATCTTTGATCTCTTTGAGTCCAAAAACTTCCCTCATGCCAGCAATGAAGTCAAATTTATTAAGTGTGATCTCATTATTGTGAGTCTTTGTATATCTGGAGAAAACATGCTCGAAAGTTTCGATATTTTTGGCCATTTCATCTAATTTGGGCTTCAAAAAGTGTAGAATCTTTGTCAGATTAGTAGGAACTTTATAATCATCCTGTTTCAAATAGATCTGGCTGAAGACAGAAACAGAAACAGGATCAACAAAGACGATTGAATTATTAACAGCGGAGCAGTTAACAATAAGAAGTTGGTGTGAGTTGCATGAAAGAGTCATAAATTCAGGGAAAGTGTCTCCAAATCTCTTTTGATAAGCACTATCAATTACTTTTGGATCAAATTCTTCTGTTAGGATCTTAAGTCTGTTGACAGGAACTGAAAGTTCTTGATGAATTTCCCAGACTTCAAGCATCCAAGAGTCAGTGAGAATGTAAATTCTTCCTGCCTTATCGTCAAATACGTAGTCCATAATTTTGGTTTTCTTTAGAGGGACTTTAGAGCTAATATTGATACCTCTAAGCTTCTGCTGATTGGGGATATCATACTCAAGCAGGTTACCTTCCTTGTCAAGATATCCTAATCTACCTGTCATTGTAGAGACTCCTAAACTTCTTGGAAGTGGGTCGAACACCTCGACTTCTAAATCTTGGAGAGTAATAAAGACATCCTTTAACACAGGTCTTGTTTCATATTTCTTTTGAATTTCTCTCGATAACTTAAGAGATTCTCCATATCCAATAGCTTTGTCCACCATTTCAATGACAAAGGTCTTACACTTGGCATAAATAGCAGCAGCTTTTTCTTTAGCTTTTTCATCCTTAGGGGGCTCTCCAAGTGTCTTTTTTAATTTCTCTTCCGTAGTCAATGTTTCAACCTTTGATCTCTTCGAGCTTGCAGCTCTTCCAGAGGAAGTGGTCTTCTTTCTATCAGGAGATGTGACCTTCTTCTCCACAATCTGAGCGGGAACGGGGAGACTCATCTTTTCTAACTCGAATATCTCCTTTGGTTTAGTTCTTTGAGGCTCCTCGTGAACAGGCTCTGGTTGTATTGCTACTTTTTTGCTTCGTCCTGTTCTTCCTGTTGACTTGGAAGCTTTCTTTCTAGCAGAATCTCTCAAGTCAAGAGCTTGAGCCTTTCTTAGTGCTTCTTCTCTCTTTCTTTCTCTCTCCTTCTTATATCTCATGCGGATGAAAAATCTCATAATTTTGTGTAAGGCTTGCATTTGAACTTCTTTTTCAATAGGATTGGTTTCTGGGAAAATTGTCTTCATAAACTTATGGTATCTGACATAAGGTTTGTCATCCCTGACAACAACGATATCCTCATCTTTCATTAGTCGAATGTCATTGTCATCTAAGTTGATCTCATTGTTTGCGAAGAGTCTCTTCAAATCAGCTAGTGCAACTTCTCCAGATCCACTTACTGAATCAAGTCTTTGGAATTCACTTAAGAAGACCTTTCTGTTAGCATCCAAATGTTGTTTGAACTTATGCTTCAATTTGATGTAAATGGTATTTCCTTTCTTTCCTGTAAAGACAATATGTGAGAAAGTCTTGAAGGACATCTTCTTAGGATATCCAACGACAAAGAAGTTGAAGAATGAGTTACAGAATTCTGGATCGGCATGCTCATTCATGATGAAATTACAAGCTTGCTGAAATTCTGTTTGATTCAGGTAACCATTAACTTCTTTAGAGAAGATGTTGAACAGGTCTCTTAAATTCTTTCCTTCACTTTTCAATATTCTTAAAACGCTTGCACTGAATTCAATCATAAACTTCTCAAGCAACTCAGTTCTGCTCAAGACCTCAGGTTTGTATTGTTGAGAGGCAACAGATAACTTTTTCAATTCATCTAATTTGGTTTCTTCAATCTTGCCCTTCTTGTCCCCAGTAACAGGCCTGTCTTTATCCTCGCTGACTTTCTTATCTTGAGCTGTTGATAAAGTCTTCGACTGATCCGTATCTTTTCTTTGGAATACTCCAATGATTTTTTCAGCCAAAGTCTTTTCTTCTGTCTTTTCTGGCAACCCTTTAGCTTCTATCTTCTCAGAAGGCTCCTTCATAACTTCCATCAAAGCTTTCTGAGTACTATCAGGGCCAGGAGTTCTAATTTCAGCACCTGGCTTTTGTGGTTCTTGCTTCTCAGTAATGGTAACAACAGCACTCTCTGGCATATATAACTTCTTCAGTTGGGCAATATCCAAGAATCTTCTTCTATCAGTATCTAGGAAAGCGAAAATCTAAATATAAGCAATTATATCGATAATTTACATCAGAAAGCTGAATCCTGGAGAAAACATCTGTAATAGATTGGACAAATTGCTTGAATGCAGGCTCTGTAAGCCGGGCATCCGTTCCCAAGTTCAGTGCATTATAAAAATCTTCCCAAAGATTGAAGTTGGCCTGCAATATTTTTTTTAATTGATAATAATTGGCTTCTGCATTTCTCATATAATCGAACACATTATTAGTCTTGGGATCGGCATAGATTGTGGATAAGAACTCCATGTATGAAATTGAGTTACTTTCGTTTTTATCAAATCTCCTGTAAATTTCTTTGATGACATCCTCAGGGAAATGGATCTGAGTATCTGCCATAGCATTCTTGAATTCTTCAAATGAAATTAGTCCATCACCATTCGTATCCATTGCTTTGAAAATATCATTCAAAGATTTCTTTGAAGCTGTGATTTTTTCCCTTAACAAATTCAAGAATTTTTCAGGATCTTTAGCGATATCATCAATCTTGATGTCAAGATCATATTCCTTTTGCAACTTTTGTTTAAGTTTCTCATTCTTTTCTTGGATTTTCTGTCTCAATTTGTTAATCGCATTCTTAATATATGTTGTGGCATTTTCTTTGTTATCAAAGTGTCTCTAGAGAAATTATCAATCAAAAAGACTATACTTACAATCGGCTTGACGTATTCGAAGGTACGAGTAATCTTGCTGAAATGGTTTACTCTTCTGGAAAGCTGTCTTAGGACTTTGAAATAGTAAACAGTGGAATTGTGGGGGAAGTAGCATTGTAGAGCCTTAAGGAACTTGATGATTATATCTCTATTTTTTTGTCTAAATTCAAAATCGTTAAGAACGGCAATGAAATCGTCTAAGGAGATGATTCCTGTTCTTGCTATCTTTCTGGCTTCTTCTAAAGACTTCTTCTTTTCTTGCTCTTTTTGAAGCCTTTTAAAAGGATTGGTAGTAGTGACCTGAGTCTCTTCTAACTTTCTTTGAACTTTCAAGCGGAAATTTTCCTAAGGTCCTCAGTCTAAAATCTAAAGTATTTACTTTTTCCTCGCAGAATTGTAAGAATAGTAGTCTCTTCCTTTTGACGATACCCTTCAATTCAATAAGACACTCTTCTAGATCTATTCCTTCAAGTGTGTCTGGGTCCAGTTCAGGACCTTTAGGCTTTTCTAAAGGTTGAACTGGCTTTTTTTCAACTATTTCTTTGGCGGAAGTATCTTCTTTTAAAGTTGGCGGTTTAACGTCAACTTTAGTTTCTTTAGATTCTTCTTTCTTTGGTGCTTCTGTTTTTTTGACAGGACTTTCTTTCTTTTTAGATTCGGATTCTTCTTCATCATTCTCAAAATCATCACCATAGTCCTCTCTATTGCTGTAAAAATGTATGCTTTATAAATATTACTCAATTTCCTCGTCAACCTCCTCTTTATCCATTTCTTTTAATTTTCCTAGAGTCTTCTCAAATATACTTTTATCTTGACTCATTTTCGTTTGAATTCAAAAAATTAATGTTTCAAGAATAAATTTATTCAGAAATACTCACACTTAATAATTCAGAAATCTTAATCATATATCTTTCGCGTGAAAAATGTCCGACTCTGAGATCAATGAAGATGATGATATAATAGAACAGGAAAATGATGTTGAAATCATGGATGATAATGCTGAAAGTGATGCCATAGAAGGTGAAGAAGAACAAAAAGAAACACAATTCGAGGAGCAACCTCAAATTGCCATCGAAAGAGTAAACAGGATAAAAAATCTCTTAATTTGTAGAACACTGGGGATCCGACAGCGGCGACGTATATATTCTCGAATGAAGACCATACGCTGGGAAATGCTCTACGATTTATGCTGATAAAACGACCTGAAGTAGAATTTTGTGGTTACAGTATTCCACATCCCTCAGAAAATTTTATGAATCTGAGACTCCAAACCATAGGTAATCAAGTTATAATAATACTAATATATTTAGAAAAAAACTCTAACGATGTACTAAAAGCAGGACTTAAGGATTTGGCTCAGTTGTGTGATATTATTGAGAATAAGTTTGATGATGCTGTGGCCAAATATCAAAAGAAAGCTAGCAAGCAAAAATAAACATGGTACAACAGAATACAGGACATATTGATGTTTATACAAATCTATGTGATTCGTTTATCAAGAAGTGCAGATTGTATTTCTATCTTTGATGGGACTACTGTTTCGTTGTATGCTCTACGAGCGAATTGCTCGATCTCATCATATTCTTCTATGATAAAATTCTAAACTCTCAAAACACAAATTATTTTTTTACCATAAAACGCTCATATTCTAACTTGAGAAGTCCATCCTCCTTTGGAAGTTGCTTAGACATTGTCACAATAATTTTTTCTAATACTTTAGAAAACTATAATGTTATTTTTTTTTTTTTTTAGGTTTTATACTCCTTGGAAGGCTAGTTTGACCTTTTTGAGGAAAGTATTTTTACTGTATTTTCCACTTAGGTTGTATGCAGCTACATCTTCTTGATCTCCAATTTGTTTAAGCTCAAACCAAAAATCAGCGAACTCTGTGAAGTTTTGAGAGAATAAACTCTTAACATAAAGTTTGCTATGCTTTTCAAAGATATCTCTCATCTCTTTTGCAATATTCATGAACATCTCATCAGGCACCTTAACAAGATAGTATGCAATGTAATAACTATTTTCTAAGAAATTAGAGAATTCAAAGACTTATCTACCAAGCATGAGAATATCTTTAATTTTTGGATTAGCATTAGCTTTCTTAGTCATCCATCTAAAAGAGTCTAAAGATGGAAAATGAATTATCTCACCCTTTAACAGTCTCATAGATTTCCTTCAGACTGCCAATAAAAATATGCTTGTTTTTAGAATCAAAAATATTTGAGAGGATCAAAGCCATGAAAATAAAGTTTTGAACAGGCTGCATAACTTCTAAGCTCTTTGGATCATATTCATATTTATCAATTAGCTTAATTTGTTCTTCAGCAAATTGATTTGTCATGGTGTTAAGCTTCATTGATAACTCAGAAAGAATTTCGAAGTTATAGGTATTCTCGAAGTCAATCTCATCATCTTCTTTTTCAGCTTCTTTCTTTTTGTCCTCCATGATTGTTGTTATTGCAGCTAAAAAGAAATATGTTGAAATGGGAGTCAAATTCTTGCACTCATCAATGATTTCAAAAATCTTTTGCTTAGGATGGAGGTAGATTGTATCCAGAAGAGTCTTAATTTCAGGAGAATTTCTGTGAAAATCAATAATAACATTTTTCTTTTACTTTGGTAATTTCCTTTCTTCAGAGCTGAAGTAGATCGACCAATAATTTTCATCACTCTCAATTTGATCACTCAAGTTGCTGAGTAGTTTGATTATATTCCCCAATAATTTTTGATTTCCGGCCTGATATTGATTAATATTGGCCTGATTTAATTGAATTGTAGCTGTAATATTTAGCTTAGTCTTGAAAATATTGTATGAGGATAGAGAAGCTTTCCATTTTCTCTCAAAAATACTAACAGCTTGGAACATAAATTTTGATATGACCATTCCAAAGTCCTTTTTGATTAGAAAATAATCTAACAAATATATACTTTTAGGAAGTTAGTAACATATTCTTCACTATTCTCATGAATTTCAAACATCATGTCTATAATTCTTTTCAAACCCATAAAGCTTTTTTTGAAATATTGAGTATCTGGGAATGGGACTTCGTCAGTTTGTTGCTGAACTTTTTCCGTATAGAAGTTTATAGCCTTCTTTGCAAGCTTATCCATGTATTCCTTGAACTATCCATGAGGTGCCATTATTTTAAGATGTTACTCTAGGTTCGAATAGCTCTACATATTTGTTAAATTCTTGATTTTTCGAGACAATAAATTGGTTTTGATGGAATCTCTGTATTTTAAAGCAATATATGTGACATTATACGCTTGAATTCCTGATATACTTAGTGAGCTTAGCTAAACTTTTTAGGATTTTCTCAAGCTATTGTCAATCAATTTTCATTTATTTGACATACTGCTCCTGTCTCATCAAAATTAAGACTTTTTAAATTCGCTATATCTTCGTTAGTCAAATCAGTCTCACCCACAAGCACTTGCAAAGCTTAAAATGTGACAATCAGTCTTTATTAAGTTTACTTTCCTTCAAAACTTCCTGATTTCTTTTTCTTAGGTCAACTATTCTCAATTGCCTTTCGCAATTTGATAATTCATTAACCATATTTAAATATTCATTGGTCTGTTTCTCTATAATACTTTCTAGTTCCTTGAATTGCTCATCTAAGTCATCCAATTTTGTTCTTAAGTCTCTCAGATTCTCATCAATTTCGGAAATTTCCTATCATTTCTAAATTTGTCTTTTTGTAGTACATATATGCTCTCTTTTTCTTGCTGGAGTAAATCATTCACTAATTTATTCTTGATTTCGCTGATGCTTAAACCTTATTGTTATTGTTTATTTATTTATTTTCTACCCTGAAAGGAACTTTGATTAATAATTTCATTCATGCATTCCTTTTCTTCATTGGTGAGCGAGTCACTAACAGGGTCTTTGATATTGGTAAACAACTTTTCCATTTAATAAAATTATTTATCAATTTTGTAAAAAAACTTTTTTTGAGAAATTACAAATAACATACTAATCATAATGTTATCTACTTTACTACATCAAACACGAAAAATAATAATTCATTATCAGAAATCGTGATTCACAATCAAGACGAGACTAGATATACATTGAAACTCCTGTCAGGTTCTGAACTCGAAGAATTATGCTGTTCTATTTTCTGAGAGCTCTAAAAAGTCTTTTAAATAGCGACATTCTTGGAATTTTTTATCGAAGAGCAAGTATTGTAAATAGTTCTTCAATGCGAACTTTCTAAACTCGAGTAGTTTCTGATCAGCCTTTGAGGTCATCATACTCAGATTCCCTTTATTAGGTAGATCTGGTAGATTCGCTGAGACTTTTTTAGCATATTCCTTCAACTTCGAAATTAGAAACCCATATACAGAAATTACTTTAGTATGCAAATCTTGGAAATCTTTATATCTTCTCTTAACAATAAAGACTGCTCCATTGACTGTGATCTTTATTTCATAATACTAATAAATTAGGGATACAAATTGAGTCTTAGTACCACTTCATTTTCATCTTGGGTTATCATTGTGCTTGGTATATCAATTTTATAGTTTGTTTCTGGAGAAGGATTTGGACTAAATCCTCTGTAGTTATTTATCAGTGTTGAGGTTAAATCTATTCCACTGGCATTATTCGAATGTCTTGGTGTCTCAGATTCTCTAAAAAGAGACTGAGCAACACTCATATTAAGCCCTTGGTCAAAAGATAACGTTTGCCTTAAGCTGCTTGTCTCTGATTTCGCCCCTCTGAGTAATGATTCTAAAGGGTTATCAGTTTGTGTCACAACCGAGTATATGTCACTATCTCGTTCGTTTTGCTTCAAATTACTAATAATAATAAAAATCTTACATAACCGAAGTAAGGGAAATCATCAATTCCTCTCAAAAATTCAAAAAAGTATCTTGTATACAGGTGCTGTTCAATAATGCGGTTCAGTATTTCATCAAAAATCCTTTTCCTTTCGGCTACAGTTTCTTTCAATTCTATCTCTGCACTTTTCTTTTGAGGGAATTCAGGTAATTCAGATCTCGGGAAAGTATCCTTTGTCTTTTTATAAAGTCTATGAAACTCAGAATAACATCTTTTTGTTGATTTGATAGACCCTCTATGAGAAAACACAATCACATACACCTAAATGATTATAAATGTTATTGTTGATTCTTACCACTGTTAGCTTGTCATTAACTATAGCTTCTTCTGTATTAGTAATGCTGATTTTAGTAATCTCGTCTTCTGGGTTCATCACCCAAGGAGCTTCTTCTACAACATTGAACATATAAACTTGAATAGTACCTTCATCAACGAACGTTCCTCTTGCTACACTTTTCTTATTCTTATTTAATCTGATGAATGTATCAAAAATATCAGCTCCACTGACTTGTTTTTGAGAAATCTTTTTATTCTCATTTGATTTGTTTTCGGAGTTAGTTCTGTGAATCACATGAGTAGGGCTTTTTCTCTCTCCATCCTTCATCCTTTGATATTTTACAATCATTTCATCTATTATCACAGCATTGGGGGAATCTTTGATTTTGATCCAGGCAAATATATCTAAAGTTCTAAAAAATATCAAAGCAAGGTACTTAGGAAGGACAGGATAGTTATATGAGAAAACATCAATATTTCATCTAAGAGTTAGTTTCAAGATGCTTCCATTTTACCTAGGTTAAGTCTATCATGGAGCTGAATGTCAGAAAGGAGGATTTGAAACACTTGACTCCCAAATAATAGTGCCCAAAAAATTCTTAGATAAAAGGATGTGTACCCGAATTTCTTATACTCTTTTCGAAGGAGATATATGTTGAATATCTATAATGCAATTATTAACTTGAATATCATCTTTATACCCATATTCCTGAAAGGGCTGTGTACATCTAAAAATTATGTTTTGCGAGACAAATTATACCGTAATAGTGCTAACATAAGCTATTTCCTTAACAGACAGGATAGAGACCACAAGGAGAGCTAGAATACTTTAGAATTTTGATAGGTAACATTACTTGTGGTAAGACCCCATAATGTCACAACACACATCATCTTTGTGAAATGGACAAAGGTGATATTAGGTAGAGCCAAATCCAATGTTTCAAATTTCAGATCTCTGAATGATTTTCTTCCAAAAATAAAGACGAGAGCTAGTGGTACAAATATCCCCAAAATGGTTGTTGCTGCACATGTAATGGGAAACTCAAAATCCTATTTTCGGGTTTTTATTGAGTAATCTTGTTGAATTACGCAATACTCGATTTCCATAAATTCCTCTATATGAAATAAACTTTATTTGTTGCAATTATGTTTTGATTGAAATATCAAAAGGAAATCTTTACACAGTAACTTCAAATATTCTAACCTCATTATCACCACATAATATTATATATCTTTTATCATTGACTATATCAACATAAGCATCATAATAGCAACCTTCTAAATCTTTTGATTCAACCATTGTCAACTCATTCTAACACTGTCATATAATAACAAAGAATATACCTCAATTCTCTTTAGAATGTACAAGCCACCAAAATATGTGACTGCGACAATCTCTTTCTCTCCATCACCATCTATGTCTATTGTAACAGCATCATTTACTGTTTCCATTTTATTCTCACTTCTTAAAGTGTATATCATTGGAGCTTCAAACCTAAGTTTTTAATTAGTGGGTGAAGGGATACTTTTTTTCCAAGAAATTTTGGAAGACTATAACATAGCCCAAAGAAGAACTGGCTATTAAATCTATTTTAGATGGATCGTTTTCATCCTGATGAATTAATTAAATGGATAATGTGTACCTGAGTCATTGACTTAAGATTAAGAGATGTAATTGGAAATTGTAAATTAATGCTTTCTTCAAAAAGAAATTTTCTTGAAAAGAATCGGGCCCCGGTCTTGTCTTCACCCAAATCATCTTCCAGTTGATATGCAATAAATCTAACAGTTCCTAAACATAAATAACAATGATGCTAGCTTACCATTGAACAATCCCATAACAATATAAAGATTGAATCCAACAACAATAATATCCATTGTTGTCAAACAATCATCATAAACAAAAGTATCAGGGATCTCCTTAACTGCAACTAAATCCACTTTTTTGTCTTTCTTTGAGGTTAGAACCAACACTAGATATGTCAACATTCCTTTTGTTTGTTACGCTGAAATGTATTTTCTCCACCAACAAAAATATATAATCTTTCAAAAGCTACAATCTTTATTCTGTAAATTGTGAGATGCAATGTACTGGTTCTGTCCGAATAGGCTTAAATGGTAAAGTTATTGTCTCTATTAAGTCTCTGAAGTCATTCCTGAACACCATTAAATGATGTAAATCATCCTTTTCATTCGAAGTACACACCTTGATATGACTAATGAGAAGACTTTTTTTACATAAATGTATGTTTCTTCGTTATTCATTTGTGCACATCCAACAAGAACAAAATCCTCATCTTCTAAAGAATCTAAAAAAGATTGATCGGTATATCAAACCATGTTTAGGAAAGTTTTTCACAGAGTTTATGAAATATCTTCCATCTATATTTTGAAGTTTATAGAGATGTTTGTTCGTTCCAACCACTACATATTGGCTGAAATTATTAACAAATCACTTATTTAGTGTACTTATTTCCACAAGTAACCAAATCTGAGCACCCTTTTTTGGAAACACCTGCAAGATCGAATTGTTCACATTGAGATATCTTGATTTTCTTTTCCATTCTATCTTAGCTTGCTAATTAGTGTATATACAATATCTTTGATTTTTTTTTTTTTTTTTTTTTTTTTT
>Ga0065720_1019260_pt1 | contig 30984 bp, 30 predicted proteins | sample Thericmetagenome_FD_59107 | JGI IMG/M metagenome (GOLD analysis project Ga0065720, IMG submission 59107) | Thermophilic microbial communities from the Joint Bioenergy Institute, California, USA of rice/straw/compost enrichment - eDNA_2 v2... | ecosystem: Engineered > Solid waste > Grass >... | reverse complement strand
TGCTCCCCAAATACCGCCGCCGCAGCTCTACAACCCAGCCCCGCGCCCGGGTATCCCCCCTCCGACCGATCCTGCCGCAGCAGTCCCAATGAACCATCCAGGAGCTGGCGCGCGACCCCCCAGCTACACGCCCAACTACCCGCCGGGCCCCCCGGGCCCTCTGGGCCGCACGAGCCCTCTGACGAATCCAGGCCCGACTCGGGCTCCACCGACTCAGATGGTCGGCGGCCCGCCGCCCATTACTACGGGCGCCCCTCCGGTTGCTGGGTATCCGCCGCCAGTTATGGGTCATCCTCCTCCACATCCTGGTGTCCATCCGGGAGCTCCGCCGGTTACGACTGCTCCTCCGGGATATGCTGGCTACCCGCCGCCGGCCCCGCAGCCTGTGGTTGGCCCCGTGGCCCCGTACAACCGGACCAACAATGCCGCGGAGGTCGATGGTGACAACAAGAAGAAGGCCCAGCTAATTGTGGGCATTGACTTTGTAAGGAGTTTTCCCTGGCTGGGTTTGAGGGTGTAGTTGTTGCTAATACTAGCTTGTAGGGTACCACGTTCTCTGGCGTTGCTTTTGCCTTTATCACTGGCAACGAAGTCAAGGAAGATATCATCACTGAGTGGCCTGGTGCCGGCTCATATACAAAACAGAAGGTTTGTTGTGCTTGTGCTGCTGTTCGCGTGCCGTAGATTATGGGCAGGTTCCGTACTGACTCGTCTAGATCCCTACCGTACTTTACTATGATCAGTTCCAGAAGGTCGTCGGCTGGGGCCCGGATATCGCTGACGCCCTCGCCCCAACCGGCTATCCTAAGCCTGGTGTGCAGAAAGTAGAATGGTTCAAGCTTCAGCTGATGATGTCGGGTAACACGTACATTGATCCCATCAACCTGCCCCCCCTGCCGCCCGGCAAGTCCGAAATCGATGTCGCCGCAGACTATCTGTTTAAGCTCCGCCAAGCCATGCGGCAGTCACTACAGAAGACACTCGGCGAGGTGTTCACCCGTGAGGAGAGAAATATAAAGTATTACCTGACCGTCCCAGCCATCTGGAACGACGCTGGCAAGGCTGCTACCCGTGCCGCTGCCATCCAAGCCGGTTTCTTGCGCGACGAAAACGACAATCGTTTGACTCTGATCAGCGAACCCGAGGCTGCGGCTCTGTTCTGCTCCAAGACCGGCCTGCTTAACTTAAAGGTTCACGACGCTGTGTTAATTGTTGACTGCGGTGGTGGTACCGTCGACTTGATCGCATACGAAGTCGAAGATGAGAATCCGTTCACTGTGTGCGAGTGCACGGCTGGTTCAGGCGACTCTTGCGGTTCGACGGCGCTGAACCGTAATTTCAGCAATATCCTGCGCACCAAGATCCGCAAGATGAAGCTACCCGACGGGTCTAAGACGGCTGGCCGTGTGTATGCCAAGTGCATTATGGACTTCGAGAACCGCATCAAGGCCGATTTCCGGAATAACGGTCAGAAGTGGGCTGTCGACGTCGGTATCGAGGCCGAGTTCCCCGAGGCCGGCATTGAGGAAGGCTACATGACCTTCACCAACGAAGAGATTCTGCAGTGCTTTGAGCCTGTAGTCAACCGTATCCTGGAACTCGTCCGTAACCAGATCATCGCTATCCAAGCACAAAACCGCACGCTTCAAAACATCCTGGTCGTCGGTGGTTTCGGTGCGTCCGAATATCTGTTCCAGCAGATCAAGCTGCACGTGCCGCCGCAGTTCCAGTCTAAGGTCGTTCGGCCCATGGACTCCGTCGCTGCCATTGTCAAGGGTGCTGTCACCGCTGGTATTACGGAAAGGTTTATCACCCATCGTATCGCTCGTCGCCACTACCTCATGGCTACGCTGCAGCCGTTCAAGGAGGGCTATCATCCTGAGGCATACCGTGTGCCGTCGCTAGATGGAAAGGACCGCTGCAAGTTCACTAGGCAGATCTTTGTGCACAAGGGTCAGAAGGTCAAGATTGGCGAGCCGGTAAAGGTGTCGTTCTTCCGGCAGGTCGCTCCCGGCGCTACGCTCATGTATGAGGATATCCTTTATGCGTGCGACGATGATGTGTGCCCGGAGTACACCAAGGATCCTAGTACGTTTTTTCCAGGAATTTACATATTTGGCTAGAATTGGAGCTAACTGACTTGAACAGGAATCAAGGAGGTCGTCACGCTCACATCGGATCTGTCGCGTAAGAACCTGGAAAAGGACTTCGAGCGTATGGACACACCACAGGGCACCTTCTATCGGGTCTACTTCGACATTTACTTGACGTTGGACGGCTCTGAGTTCAGTGCCGAGTTGGTATGCCAGGGCGAGGTCATGGGACGGTGCAGGGCACGGTTCAGATAAAATATGGCAGGGGAAAGGCGTTTGAGATAGGGGTAAGGACGGAGCTATTACATATATTATGCTCGTTGTTCTTGTTACGACAACAACGCCAACAAATTGTGGAAAGTACCGCGTCCTCGCGGGTTTTTCGGCTGGTTATTCCCCCCCCCCTCCTTTTTTTTTCTGTCTCTTCTGTGTCGCTCCCCCGCAGCACTCATGCTTGCACTTGCGCCGCTACATCGACAGCATCGCATCTCGAGTGATACCTCTTTGAAGTAAATGGCGAGTTTCTCTTTTTATTTTGATGAGCATAACCGGAAAGTGATGCAGCCTGTTTTTCCTGGTTTTTTCAATGTGGAGAAGAGGGGAGGACTTGGTACAGACAGAGGAAATGGAGGAGTTGTGGGTAGAAGAAAGATGGGGACAAAACGACCCAGGAGTTCTGATCAGGCATACATTCGAAACTCGAGTGCTGCGTTCGTTCATTATTGCTGGAGCACGATCATGACATTCCGTACTCTTATCCATTCACAAACGTTCTGGAGATAGGATAGTTTAGGTAGGCAAATACCCAATCAAGTATTCCCATCTAGAGTCGGTGATCCGATTTTAAGTCTAGTGCAACCTTGTGCTATGGGATGGCGCAGGTACTGCGGGCGGTCCATCCACGGAATCCATCAAGGGGGGTATGCGTACGACCCGGAAGACTGGAACGGCATTTCGTTGCTCGCGGGATCCCCATCACGTAACAGGCGGGCTTGAGGGGCAATTGCTGGACACGCACCTCCCCAAGACAAGAGATGCCCGACCTGGGTAGACCTGGGGTAACAACTGGGACGGCTCTTCCAGGTTGTGTCTTTTCACTCTTTCCATTCTTGCTCAAGGGGCTCCCGAGTATTCCACTCAGCCATAAACGCCTCACATCACGGGACCTAACGGCGGCGTCTTAAAACTGTCACTACTTGGCCTGAATGACATCCCACAGCCATCATCTCTCCTTTGGTCTCAAGTACTCTTCCAAACCGGCCCTGAGTTATGATCCTTCGAATCCGTAGCTCCTAGTCAAACTCTCTGCTTTTCCCCATCGCTTTTGCATTAACTACCAGGCAGAAATCATTGAAGTATCACTACCGAAACAATGCCTATCGATTCATCCCATTGCCAGATCATGTCACAACCAAAACCGCTGCCAGCCCTCCAGGGCCTCTAGGACAGGGCCACAGCACAAGCTTCTCGTCCCGCAGCTCTGTCTCATCGACCTCCCGTCACGACTATGGCGACAGGCATCTTCGTCTCAGTCATCGCCATCTTCAGCACAAAAACAACAGCCCTTCAACATAACCTTGGCCAGCTCAACTTCGACCTCGACTTCTCCAACATAGTCGACGTCAATGACCCCATACCCAGTATCCCCAGTGGAGTAGGGACAGACAAACTCAACTTCACAAAGAGCCACCACCCCTACGTAAACATCACCAAGTCCCAACGTCCGCCTGACCTGCGTCCGATCCCGCTGGTGGTTACCAACAACTGCGATGAGACTATTTGGCCGGGATTGGCAACACAGAACGGTCTGGGTCCGACAGTAGGAGGGTTTGAGCTGGCGCCAGGGAAGTCGAAGAAATTGTACGTCAGTGCGGATTGGCAGGGCCGCGTGTGGGGGAGGACGAACTGCAGTTTCAACGACGATGGGAGTGGACCGAGGGTTAAGGGGGGTTTGGATGGGAATGGGAAGGCGTGCTTGACGGGGGATTGTAACGGGCGGGTGGACTGTCGTGGGCCAGTGAGTTTCGGACCCTGCTGAGGATAGAAGAGGGCGGAAACTGACGCCGGATAGGGCCAAGTTCCGGCCACTTTGGCCGAGTTCAACCTCCTCGGTGGCATCAACAACCGGCAAACATTCTATGACATTTCCCTCGTCGACGGTTACAACCTGCCGATTGGCCTGAACTACCTTCCAGCGCCGAACACAACATGGCTCCCATCACGTCTGACCAACTGTGCTTGTATCGCCTCACCAGGCTATCTCTCCGACCCCCCTACCTCCCCTCCTCTCCCATCTTTCAATACATCTTCTAGCCCGACCTCAACTCCGGAACAGCCCCCCTACGAATCAACCCAAACAAACCCTAGCCTGGCCACCTGGTGCCCCTGGCCCCTTCAACTCAACCCGCCAACCACCCCGCCAGACGAAGTCTATCCCTATCCTGAAACCGATAGCCTTCAACGACCGGCCTTCGACCCCTGTCTCTCAGCATGCAGCGCAACGCGCTCCGAAAAGGATTGCTGCGTAGGACCGCAATACGGTAGCCCGGAAACATGCAAACCAGGCCAGTATAGTATCGCAGCAAAGAAGGTGTGTCCAGACGCGTACAGCTACGCGTACGATGACCGTGAGAGTACGTTTGTCGTACCTGCTGGCGGCGGGTGGGAGGTGAAGTTTTGTCCGAGGGGAGGAAGGAGCACAAGGATCTTAGAGGTTTGGGGCAGTGAGATGAGGAAGATGGCGGCTATTGCGGCTGGGGCAGATCCAAACAGTGTTGACGGGGGGTTAAAGGGCAATGTTGGGGTTGGTTGGGGAGGATGGAGGGCGTTTGTGGGATGGCAGAGTCATGCTGGCAGGGGGGCGGTTGCATGGGGTATGGTAATTGGGTTTGTCGGTATTGTGGTTGTGTTGTTGGTATGAAAAAAAAAGTCCCCTAAAGCTTGAAAACGGTTCCTGGAAATAAATCATCGTCCCTGGAAAACAGAATCATGTCAAATAGAAATATGATTGCGCCATGTCCATGCTGCAGACACGAATTGACGAGTCTATGCACGCTTTCAAACCCGGTATCCAGCCGAAAGATGCCATATCAACAACCGGACAGAGCCCAGCTCCCTCATTATGCCCATCCATATCACCTCTTGCCCCTCCTCCGCTCCCACTCCGCTCTCTCTTCCTCATCACTCCCGCTAAACTCGGCCTCCTCATCACTATCCTGCTGCACAGCCCCATCCAGCAGGACCGCACTCCCCTTTACCTCGTCCACACTAACAAAATCATCCTTATTCATCTCCGCATACTCATGCTTCCGGATCACTTCCCTCAACCCCTCATTCTTGGGATCAACCAGCTGCAGCGGCGTCAACCCGCCCTTATTCTTCAGCCGTGGATTGCTTCCTGCCTCGAGCATCATCTCCACCAGCGCATTGCCATACTCCCAATTCTCCTTCGGCTCGCTATTGATCCAGCGGATAGCGCTGTGTAGCGGGGTGTCGCCCTCTACGCGGTTGACGGGGTCACATTCGAACCCGGGCTGGTCCAAGAGCATGTCGATTATTTCGTAGTTTCCGCGGAGAGCCGCTTCGTGATAGAGGTGGTTGCCGAGGACCGTAGTCGTGTTGTTGAGGATGGCGGCGATATCGTCTTCAGACTTGCCTTCTTTTTCGAGGGAGGTGATGATCTCATGGAGGAGGTCTGTGTTGTTGCGTCGGCAGGCTTCAATGAGGAGTTCGGCGGTTGAGGCACCCTGTTGGAAGGGGAGGGGGGGTTAGTTAGGGTGGTTGGGTGAGATGGAGGGGGGCAAGGAGCGAACCTCGTGCTCATCGCTGGCCATGGTGATGTTTATAAGAATAGGTGCTTCGTTGAGATGGTGAGTTGCGTTGATGAAGCAGATGGGTACTTCGAACTCGTATTGCAGCGTCGTTCGGTCGAACGTGGAACAGACCTGATGCCTTGTGATCAGGCTGGAGAAAATGTACAAGCAGCTTGGGCGGGTACAGGTAGGAATAAGGAGTCCTGAGGTTAGGATAATCTCCAAGATGCGTTGCCGTCGCGATGTCACCAATAAAGACGAGCAGCCAGCGTCTGTCAGGAAGAACCTCGTCGGCAGCTGGAGTGAACGGGAAAAGGAGGTAAAGCGTCGTGGCAGTGTTGTTGACGGGAGTTTGTTGACTAGCGCAACATCCGCCGTCGCCGACACCTGCCCCACCAATCAGGGGGTGTTGCGGGGCGGTGTTTCAAGCGGGGGCAAGATGGTAGTTTATATGTAATTTACAATCGGTTACGTGTAAGTCAGGATGAGGGTTAGAGTCGAAGCAGCAGGACCACTTCATATCATCACAAAAGAAGCATCCTTGGACAGAGGGATGCTGTTCAAATAAAACTGCGAGTTTAATTCATGGCTATCGTTTCATGATTGATTAGATGGCACCAGTTAAGAATTCGTGTTTTTTTCTGCCCCAAGAGACCCAGATATTTCAGTTCCTTCCCAGCATTCGCTTCCCAATCCCCTTGTTTTTTGGGGGGGCCGACAATCGAGATCAACTCACCCCCTAGCAGCGCTCATTGTCTAGGTGAGGAGTCCTTGGCCTGAGAGATCAGCTTGTTCTCCCATTTCCTAAGTTTTTGCTTCCAGAGCTCCATGTTCTTGATCAAGTCATCTTGTCGCTTGTCGAACTCTTTTCGCTTTTTTTTGAGTTCTTCAAAATGCTTCATGAGCTCCTGCTCACGTTTGTCGAGGTCTTGTTCCCAAGCCTTGAGAAAAGAGACTTTGAACGTGCCATACTCGGGGTCAACTTGTTGGACGGCTGCTGGACGGTTGAGGGAGGATGCGTTTCCGGCCTTCCCATCATCATGGGCATCCTGGCCGAGAGACGGTTTGGAAATGCTAGAGCAAATTCGCTTGGTATAAGAGGGCGCCAAACGACGTGCAAAAGCAGCATTCCAGCGTTCCTTGTTCTTTTGCTCGAGGATCTTTTTCATTCGGTATTCTTTAAATCTCTTGCTTTCTGGACCTTCGGACAGCGAAGGCATAGGATACGGGAATGGCTTGCTGTCGCCGAAGATGGCCTCCCAAGCATTGTACTCAACATGCCAGGACAGGTAATTTGCCGAAACCTTATCATGACCTGCCTCAAATATTTGTCTCATGGCTTCGTTCCTTGCTGTGAAAAACTCAAACTCGACAAGACTGATATCGTTATCAACAGCATCCATGGTGGCGTGCACAACCTTCAGGCGCCGCGTCATCAGAACCTGGTAGTCTGAATGCATCGTTTTATCGTCACTGATGCTTAGCAGCTCCGATTCGGGGATCAAAGTGAGTTCTACCTTAGGCCAAACATCCTTGAGGAAATCGTTCATATTGCTGGGAAGCTCTGACATTTTCCTAACGGAAATTTGATGCAAAGTCAGGGCTGGAGGAGGAGGGCCCAGAAGGGTGCTGTGCCTGTTGGAGAGAGTCGACAGTGGCCCAGACGGAAGATAATATACGGCTGGCAAACAACCAAAGAAGCTTGCTTATTCTTTACCCTCTGCTCTTGGTCCTTGGTTTCTTTCTTTGGCTCAGCCATGAATTCTTAAGATCCTTGGCGTGTGATGTTTTTCTTTGTTTCACAGGGCTTTCTGAGCTTCTTCTACACACTTGTTACGCTTGTTCTTTTGCACCAGACAAATAGAAGTCTTTATCAAATTCTCATACAGTCAGGAGGAATAAAGCCATCATGACTTCATCCCCGGCAGCACTCATATCTCTGATTATTTGTTCAACAGAGAGTAGTACACCCTTGACCGAGAATCTAAGTCTAGTCTGTCATTGCACGGCTGTGTTTTGAAAGTGGCATCACTGGTGCTAGTAAGGTCACAGAATGAGGTGACATTGAGAAAATCGGCGACTATACAGCCAAGGGCGCTTAAGGTGTCTGTATGACGATGAAATTAGCCATCAAAGCTCTTAAGTTACCCAGCTTGTTTATAAATAATCTCCTTCCATTCCTTATATATCCTGACACTGTTTGGAGGATTTACAGCATGATCAAACATTGCCGACAATATCCTCCCGGGTTCCCATTCTTTTGTCCCAGCAGTGAGATGCTCAAACTCATTTCTCCAGTGTTCCCTAAGTGTGATGTTTTGTCTAGATGCCTCCTCGACCGTCTAGTGCGCTTCTGATTGTGTTCTTCCCTCAGCCACTTAATCAATATTATTAGCGCTAGACCGTCAACATCCATATCTTGATCAGGAAGGATTGTCGAAGAAGCGATAATCTAAATAGCATATTGATCCTACCTCTCCTTCTAGCACTTGGAGAGGAAGGACTGGTAATCTTCGCTCTGAAGGCCCCAGCAGCCATGGTGGGAGGGAACGGAAAAGCCGAGTTCTGGCTCTTGACCGCCTTCCAAACCTCAAGATCAACTTTCCAGGCCAAGTAGTTGGCAGAGATGATAGAAGGGGCCTGATGTTTTCTCAAGATCTTTTTCAAGCCCAACTCCTTGCAGCACTTATACTATCCCAACTGGTTTCCGTTGTGGGTGGCCGCCGAGAAGGCATTGAAAATCTCGTGGTGACGGTCGATAAGAATTTTGTAATCGGGATGCTTGACTTCGACCGGCTTTCCAAACTCAGGAATCACCCGCTTGTCGAGGAAGTTCCATCCCTCCAGCAAATCATCGCCCGCATTAAGATTTCTGAGATTAACATGGCGACTAATCATGTTGCCAATCGTTGAAAACTTTATTGCTCATTGCGGTTGAATTTGGGAATCAACTGTGGGTTCTGGAGCAGCTATGGGAGTTGCGAAGAAGTTGTTGCGCAAGTTTGAAAATGCGAAAAACTAGACCAATGGAAAAGATCGCAGAGTTGCCGTCCGGGAAACCCTCCGGGCTGGGAAGCTTGGTCATCGCAGACAACAGCGGACCTGACAACTTCCGGGCCTAAAAAGCCCCCCATTTCAGTCCAATAATGAGTATCAGGCCCTTCTACTGGCAGCTCAACCTTGATATCTCTCCTTACTCTTATTCCACGAGCATCCACGAACATCCTGGGTATGAACCACATCCGGGCGGCGAAGTGGCTCAAGCAACGAACCTACCGCCCTGATCAGTTCTTAGCCTAGCAATAAGACAGCAGAGGACCTGATAGTTTCGGTTATCGAACCGAACGTATATCATGAAACTACGAATTCAAGTAGAGACTAAGAAAATGTAGGAGAGAATCGAAGCAATAAAACTGAATAATCAGCTATCGTTCCTCCACTGGGAGGTTAAGTGAGAGCTACAATGGCTTTTCAGAATATGGCTTAACTTCTAGTCCTCTTCCCTTGTCCTGCCCAAGAATCACCAAACTCTCAAGCTTACATGGTGAATCTTAGATGCCACATGCCACTTGGACACTGAGATACAGCATGCTCTTACTTTCCAAAGACCCATCAGCAAGCCTCAAACTCACATTGGGACCACTTGGCTTTAGTCAGGGGTTGAGTGGCCACTGGGAGGGATTTTGATTCTTGGGCTCAGGGTCGGGAATAACCTTGTCCTGTTTAGACCACTTCTGCTCCCAGAGCTTAAAAGCGGTTGTCCAGGAGACGAGCGAGTGCTCGAACTCTGCCTTGCGCTTCTTAAGGCCGCGTGCGTATGCCACGAGCTCTGCCTCTTTCTCCTCGAGCTCGATCCGTTTCTTTTCCAGATCCATCTCCTTTTCCTTTAACGCCTTCTCTTTGTAGGCAAGCGTAATCTCTCGTTTGTGGAACATCGCGAAAATGGCGTCTTGCTGCCTTAAATTGATCAACCTGACCAGAGAGTCGAAACCCGTTCTGCCGGGTGCAGACAGCATGGAGGTAGCAGAAACACGGGCAGGATGTTGCTTTAACTTGATACGCTTTTTGGGACGCATGTCGAAGTCGGAATCGGCTTTGCGCTTAGACGCCTGAGCGCATACAATGAAGCGCTGGTAAGAGATTGCTCGGTGTTTGTAAGCAGCGAGCCACATATCGTAATTATAGCGTGCTTTCCGTTCCCGCTGTTGATAATACCGTTCGATTTCTCTTCCCTGAAGACCCCGGTACATATGTGGCGGCTGCTTAAAAGTAAAAGGCAACTTGGGATGTATGAGCATCCACCACTTGCGGTCAATCATCCAGTTGATGAAGTTAGCTGATGCGGTCTTGGGGCCGTCCATTGTAAGCTGATCGAGAACCAGTTTTTTGGCCGTCTCAAACTGGAAGCGAACAAGCTCCTCGTCATTGCCAGCGGTCCACATGACGCTCCAGAGAACTTTTTTTCGACGATAGTCGATGATTGAGTAGTCCGGATGGCCTTGAGCATCCTCGTGGTTAAGCGCTGGCTCTGCCCACGAGGGAAGAGGAATGGATGGTTTGAACATGGCTTCGATTGGCCGAAGTCGATGTTGCCGATGGGCTGAAAACAATGACACAAAGTTAAAAGAGGGGATTGGGACGGAGAAACCGTAGGGAGAAGTACAAATTCGGAAGAAGAGAGGTATCAAGTATTTGAAGTACGGTCATGGGAACAAGGGCGAGAATTTTTCCAATGGGAAAGTGAGGGAAGAAAAAAACAGGCGGGGTTTCTTTCGGGGACAATCTAAACTACTTCTTCCAACTCTTTCCTTCCTAGACCCCCAAAACCTTGTTCGAATGGTTGATGTCACTGGAGACATCCCGACTTTCCCAGCCCAACGTAAAGGCAAATATAGGTGGAATTTTGGGCCATGAATTCCCTGTACCTTGAAAGATGACTACAGCCAGACATCTTCAATAGTGTTGTTTGAAGGAAAAAACATTAAGAGAAAACCTTGTGGGCTGAACCGACAGCGCGACGTGACGCAAGGGACGCAAAAGGTGCAAAGTCACATGACTTCGTGTATAGCTTGGAGGCATGTACAAGGACTAGGCGCGTCATGGGTACGATTCTTCAACTTCACGACACGGGACCTATTGACTACTGCCGGGATATCATCACTTGATGACTGCTTTTAGTTGTCTCATGCATTTAACTCGACCTGGGTGAAAGGCTGTACTTAGAGTCTCTGCTACAAGCATGCTGGAACCTTGTCCCATGGACCGAAACCCTCTTGACGACATTGAAGATTCTGCATCGTCAATGCTCCCAAAACTTTGCCAGCACTATGATAATGCTAACGCTATCTGCCTCTTCGTTGATGCCAGATCTCATGCCTCCTCCTCCAACTTTCCTCGCAAGTACTGAAGCTTGGCTATGAACTCATTGAAGTTTTCGGAGGAAATCAGCTGCTCAGTTAGCTCTCCAATACGAGCTCCCTCCTTTTCTCTTTCCTTTGAAGTTCGGCTTCGTAATAAAAAAGCCCAAGCTCTCTCTTGGTGACTTCCGCCTCACGCCTGGTTGGCGCATCTTTTGTCATTGAGAAATGAGGGGATTAGAGAAGAGGAGTTAGCATCTGACTTGCTGTAGGTAGATCACACTGGAATGGCGGTGATGGAGCTGCCTACACGGGCTTCGACCTCGAGGTGCTTGTAGATGGCATTCGCCCAGGCGGCCGCAGTATTATTGAAGATGCTTAAAATGTCTTGCTGTGGGCTTTTGTGTGCTTTGTCGAGTAGCTTTTGCTGGCGAAATTCCTAAAAATGCTTGCTCTGCAGGCCGCGGATATGGTCAGGTTCGACTGTGAATTGGAAAAGGCCGGAACTCTTATGAAAAGTTCCAGAGGTTGAGTTCAATGAGCCATGCGAAGTGGTTGGCTGACATGTTTCTCAAAGCTTTTGTCCCACAGAAAGCGCAGAACGTCCCCATCGATCTTGTTATGGAATCAACATCACAAGAACAAGACATGAGGGGGTCATTGAGCGAACTTTTAGTAGGACGGAGATTGGAGATAGAGGACAATAAACAAAGTAGGAGCAGCGAGGAAGCGCAAAATAAAATGCCAGCTCCGGATTAGCCCTCGATCAGTCAATCCACAAAGCATGGAATAAAATTATAAGATGCTAAGATCTTAACTTTGTGTCTTCCGGCTCGAATTCTTCAAGCTGTCCATGAACGATTCTAGACAGCTACAAAAACACTTCCTCCATAGCATAGTTCGAGAATGAGTCGCGTCCGCGCAGGCCTAAATATAATTCCTAGGCTATTTAGGTACGTTGCTAATCTTTCAACCTTCGGTCAACTTCAGCGTCACCTCAATGTTTCATTCTCCATGCTTCCAAAGCAAGAGATTTAGCCTGTGCCTTACAGCTCAGATAGTGTGCAAAAAGCTATCTACGCATCATAGCTTACTTCTCACCCCACGGAAGCTGAAGGAAGGGAGCGGTGGTGCATGTGTATCAACTGTGTACACCAAACGAGTTACTAGAAGCTGCTTTCTGCGTATCAGAGAAATCGGGCGAATAAGCAAAACAGACTATCAGAGTCTTGTAAGTGATGACCCCCTCTTCTCATTCTTCCAATGATCAATTGCTTGATTTCAATCCCAAAAAGGGACAAAGTTCCAATTGCTAGCACCATCTTTAACTGATGTTTTTCTTCACACACGTTTTAGTGAACACCTAGATTGTTTATGGTTTCCTCGTCATTCTTTGTAATGAGGGTGTCACTACTCAATCGGCTATCCCAGTATCAAGCTGGATGCGAAAGCGCTCGAGGATTACTCCCTGTTATTTGTGGTTTGTAGTCAAGAAAGTCAATCAAACTATCTTATCTGATAGGATCCAGGCAAGCAACGGTCTTACGGCGTTCTTGATCTCAAGGAGTTGCATGACCTGATGAAGTCCTGGAGCCTGGAATCTGAGAGCAATGAACTTGTAGCACAGTGTCATAAGTTGATGATAGACTGTACTGCGAAAAAATCAGAGCCCCACCTTCAAGATTCATGGAGAGCTGCTTCTCACGCTTTGTCAAGGCTTACATTAAGCAGACAACGCCCTTCATTACGACGTCCAGTTTCAACTAAGGCCATCCAGGCTCATAATTCTTTTCACAAACAGTAACCAATATTATCTAAAAGAGTATTGAGCGTGGCCCTGCACTAGCGCTTTATTCAATTTCTTACCAACATGCCCATACTCTGTAAGACAACCTCGTCCCTCATTCTTTTCCAGGCCCCTGCCAAAATCAGCACTAACCTCCTCTTCAGTCTGCCCCTACTGTGCCAACATGCTGATACTGTCCCGCATGGAGACAGGCGGCAACAGGCTCGAGTGCCGCACCTGCCCCTATCAACATCCGATCGAGATGCCTATCTACTCGCGGAAGCACTTCACGCGCCGCGAGAAAGAAGACGTATTCGGCGGACCAGGTGCATGGGACAATGCGCAAAAGGGCCGTGTGCAGTGTCCGACGGCAGATTGCCCCGGTGATGAGGCTGCCTTCTTCCAGGTTCAAATTCGCAGTGCTGATGAGCCGATGACCACGTTCTATAAGGTTTGTCTGCTCCTTATGTTCTCGATGTTCAACTTGGGCTGTTGCTAACAACCTTCATAGTGCATGACTTGTGGTCACAGATGGAGAGAAAACTGAAGATGGTTATCTGGAGAGGATATGATGGACTTTGGGCGGCTTGAATCTCACGAGAATGCATTGCGTGGCGTTTCGGTCATAGACGAGTATCGTTTGGTTCGTTTGTCGGGGTATCTATCAGCATAACTAGCAGACCGTAAAGCGCAGGATCTTTCTGTCCCGTCAAATCCTCCACTTCGCATGTGGTTTATTAGAGATCCATGGCTTCTCCTCGGCCCTCCTAATGCCGCTAGGGGCGGCGTGCCCTTGTCGAGGTAGGTGTTTAGCGCCTGTATCATGGATCTCACTGCCCAAATTTTCCGCAATCGCAATGAACAATGGGAAGAGACTCGACATAGCGGTTTGGGTCGTTTCTCGTATACTAGCGTCTTCTCTCAGACCCTACCCTTCAACCCTCTTTATGCCACAAAACTGCAGCCTTCATGCCCTCGAGTCTCAATTGCCACGCCACGTCTGGAACAAGGATTTCCTGACGGAACCGTTCGCTTTGCAGGAGCTGCAGCATTCGGAGCGTTGCCGTGGGATATGTCAGGTACTTGAGATACGGCGGTCGCGACCAGTACTGCAGATAGTCAAGGTAGGCGACGAAGGCGGGATTCATCAAGTATTTGCGCGAGGCTAGCCAGTTGACATACTCGGGGTTTGAAAGAGCTTGGACAAACTGTGGGCAGTCAGTATTTGTGAGAATATTACTTGAGGAGACGGTGACGATACTCACCTCCAGCTCCAGCTCAAAACGAGTGTGTCCGCCATGCTTCGGCTCCTCTGGTCCATCACTAGGGAGCGGTGGTGGCTCCATGCCCGAGCTGTCCACTGACATCGGTTCTGATGCCATAATCTATGAGGCTGGTATTTATTTCCTGGATATCTGATGCAGCTCACTAAGATATGCAGGAACAAGAGGCAGCCTGACTCTGTCTGGAACGCGTGAGGTTGATGTCAAGCCCCAGCCCGTGATCGCCTGTGCTCGCGATCTGCGGGGCCTTTCCGTTTCTGGTTAGCATCATGGTGCCCCAAGGGTATCTGGCAAGGCGACAAGCCCCACAACCCACTTTCCCCACAAACAGGGATCTGCAGCGTTTACACACAGTTCAACTCCGCAGCCGGCAACACTGTCCTTTCATGAACCATCTCTCCAACATCGCTTGCTGGGCTGAAAGTGTTCCCACCAGCTGGCGAAGTTTATGCCTTTGAACACCCTGACACCAATATCAGACTCTTGCTATCTTCACATATCAAGCATAAACAGCATCAATTTGTGCTCAAACGAAGATTTGCGTAGCATCTTGACGACTTCGATCACTTGAGTGTCGGGCATCTTCAACTGCCAACTCGATCTACATGTCCACCTCCGAAATTCTCAAGGCTGCTCTTCTTCTCTAGGCTAATCGTCCGGAATGCCGTCAACAGTCGATACAAGCGGGGTGGCCGCAGTTCCCTCACAGCCGACACCAACTGTCGAGCTAACGGCAACAGATCCGGGCAGTCCCCTTGGCGTCTTCGCTTTCGTCAAAGTCCTTGAGCCACATCTGCTCTTTCTCATGCTGTCTTCCTTAACTTTACTTTGGATTGGTGCACATAGTGCTCTGCGCCGCCCCCCTTCAGCAGCCCCAACCGAGTCTACAAAACAGGAGAAGAAAAAAGAGAAACCCAGAGAGAACCTGGAGTTCTCTGATGCGATTCTGTTCCCCCTGTGCCTTGGAGTCGCGCTGGCGGGCATGTATTATGTGATCAAAGTCCTCCAGTACGCTGACATCGTCAACTCAATCCTTCGTGTCTACATGTCTGTGATGAGTATTGCTGGCACCGGCACCTTGATTGGAGATGCGCTCGACATCTACACCAGTCTAATATTTCCCGACATGTGGGCAGACCAAACCGGACGACTGTATCACATCGACCAAAACCAGCGTCGGCAGCTTGTGGTTGAGAAGGAGACTGGGAAAAAAGTCCCGACTCCTGACAAGACCAACCCTTTACCTGGCAAGTTGTCAGAATGGAGATTCTCCCCAAAAGTAGTTGACATACTTTGGGGTGTTCGTGGCATTCTCAACCAGGAATGGTCTCTTCGCTTTGCTACCTACGGCAAGACCCGCGTCAAAATTGGCGTCCGGCTCAATGATATCGTCAAAGTGTCTATCGCCACAGCTCTTGCCATCACCTACCATTTTGCAAAGGGGATTTTTGTGTCTAACCTCCTCGCCATAGCCCTGTGCTACTCGAGTTTCAGCTTAATTTCGCCGACGTCTTTCGCCATCGGGACTCTGGTGCTTGGCGGTCTTTTTGTTTATGATATTGTCATGGTCTTTTACACGTATGGCTCCCCGTGGCCCCATTAATATTCACAGGCTTACCTTCATTTTTAGGCCATTAATGATCACTGTTGCTTCAAAGGTTGATGCACCTATCAAACTTGTCTTTAAGGGGGCCAAAAGTGGCAGCATCCTTGGTCTAGGCGATATTGTCGTACCAGGTTTCATTATCTGCCTTGCTCTCCGCTTTGATCAGTATCAATACTACAAGAAGCAGATCAAGCTCGAGCCCGTCGAACTCAAAACCATTCTTCCTGACGGTACCGTCTCGACAACACTAACCCACCGTCGCGTCAAAGTCCCCTATGTTTCGCCGCGCAATCAATGGGGCAACCGTTATTGGACGACCCCTCCCGGTCGGCTATCACCCATTCCACAGGCCTACGAACCCATCTCCGCCACGGCATTCCCTAAGCCCTACTTTTATGCCTCGCTCATTGGGTACACCTTCGGCATGGTATCCACGCTGTTGGTGATGGTGGTGTTCAACCACGCCCAGCCTGCGCTGCTCTATCTGGTGCCAGGTGTAACAGGGTCTCTCTGGCTGACAGGGCTGATCAGAGGCGAGTTGAAGGATATGTGGGAGTATACTGAGGATGGAAGTTTAGACGTGAAGGATGTGGTTGTTGAGGTGGATGGAAAAGGCAATGTCATTCAGCAGATTGGGGAAGAGGAAGTGGAAAAGATGAAAGAGGATGACGAGAAGGGGCAGAAGGATAAGAATGGTGCTGATAACAGCACTGAAGGAAGCGGTGGTAAAGCCAAAAAGGATGAAGAGTGGTATGAACTGTTTACGTTCACCATCACGGCTCCAAGGATGAGGTTATCTGCCACTTAGGGAGTGCTGCCGAATGTGCCACCTCCACCACAAGAGAAGGTCGAGTTGGCATGTCATAAGGACAGACTGATCAGTGGAACACATGAAGAGGGCCTGTCAATAGGGTACACGAGGACGAGATGGCCAACGGAGAGCATGAAGAGGAAAGAGCGAACTGAATAGGCGTGGGTGACTGGCGCAAGGATAGACTAGCTGTTTCAGCGGGAATTTGCACCATAGCGGATAGGTTCTGTATGTTAGATGGGATAGATGGTTAGAGCATAGGCATAATTCAATTCCAGGGTCATGCAATCACCATGCTCCTCGGCGTGCGAGTTCAGAACATTCCGGTTCTTCTATACGAAGAAAAAAACAATACGTGAAACACAACACATAGGGTTCGCGTTCGACAGCGCGGAAAGGGCAGCGAGGAGGTTCAGGGGGAGGCAGGACGTAAGGCACGCGCCGTTTTCTGAGTCCATATTCGCAAGTTTTCACACTGGTGACGCATCCTCAATAGCACAGCGCTGCAGTTGCCTTTCTATTGTCCCTCATGGTTCGACCCAGTGGCCCACGAAACGTCAACAGAACTCTGGCCACATCCCCAACCTAGGCTTTCATGTCTTGGTATCTGATCCAAACAATCCAGACTACCGGCGTGCTTGTTCTTGCCGACTCCAGTTTCTTGATGCCATCTTAGACATCTTGCTGGGTTCAAGAACTTAGTTCACCAGGACTCGTGCCAGAATTTCAAAGTCGCCAAGGGTGAGATCCTCGAACAGTTGTGGCAGGAAAGGCACAAAAAACTCTCCTTCAACCATGTGTGCTAGAGGATTAACGCCAAAATGTGGGATCCCGCCTTTGGTTGCTCACGTCATTTCCTCTTTGATGAACCAAGCTGCCATGACGTGCTTTAAGAGTGAACAATTTGCATTATTAGGTACTGAAGGCCGCTGAACAGTAGCCAGACTCAGAACACTGGGCTTTACTTTGTTCAACAATAATCCCCGCTGGCCATGTCCAGAGGACAGCTAGAAGTCGCTCCACCTGCTGTCGGTGCCACCCTTGACAGCCCCATCGAGGACCTGATGGGTTCTGCCAGCTACACGAGCGCGGAGTTGGCTTACTTCACGCAGTCCAAGGTGGGCCTAGAGAAGAAAGAAGCCACTTTGACATTTTGGAGCAAGAGCTCAAGAAAGAGTGGGATCTCGTGAACGTGAAGGAATTCTGAATAAGCGAGAAGCAGAAGTTTCCAAGCGTATCAAGTCCTGCTCCAAGCTTCTGACCTGGAGAAGGATATCTGCAAAGAAAATGAAGAGCTCCTAAGAAGAGGGGCAGGAGCCTTAGAAGAGGGGATCGAAGTTCGTAAAGATCGAGGAAGAACTGAACTAATTTCGCGATAATCACAGCATATTACGCGGCGATGAAAGGCCGATATAAGGAGGAAGGACAAAGAACACCAAAAGAGGAAGCTAGGTTTTGAGGAAACTTTTATTACTCGGGCGAGCTTGTTCAACAATCTGGAAGAGCTCATGAGGGATAGGGAACCCGGGCACTTGGGGGCAAATGACCTCGTTGAGGAGTCGGTAGTGATACAGGATGCTTTACGAGATGTGTTCTTTTGCCTCTTCATGCAATAGCAACTATCGTGGTGAAATCGGAGAACACAAAAACAGTAGCAAAGAAGAATGTAAATCGGACCTAGTCTACAGGCTCTAATTGATTCGTAAGAGGTACAAATCCAGCATTGCAAACACTCGGCACTGCTTTCTCACTTTTTATCTAAATTTCCATAGCAGCAGAGAAAGGCCCAGTATTTTAGCCATTCACGTTACTTCGCCTTTTCTCTATGCAACCGACTTTCCTGAACCACTCCCCTCCCAAGCCACAGCGAGTAAATTGCCCCCATTTCTTCATCTCCAGCAGCACATCTCTCGCCTGTTGACTCCGATGACTAACCAAGCATCAGCAAGATGAATTCTGGTCCACTTGACCATATCTTATACCCAGAGGGTGAGTTGCATCTTCGAAACAATTTCATCTACCAATCGATTGTCAATCGTCGAGCTCAAGTGGTCAACGCCGTCATGGCTTCCATGCACAATGACGCACATCGGGTCGCTGCCAAGTTCGAGGCAGCGCATAGTGAGCTCATGAGGTCCTTGACAGCCCATCGCTATTCCGAAGTGTCTCTCGAATACATCTGCTACCACGTTGAATCCACGGTCTGGGACACTGTTTTCCAGGGCACGAAGCCATTCCCTTTCCCTGAGCTTCCGAAGCGCACTGAGCCCCTTCTAAGCAAAGAATACGAGGTCTATTACCAGCGCAAGCTACAAGAGGAGCAGATGAGGCAAGTGCCTGCCGCTCAGCGGAGCATTGCTGGAAGTACTGCTGCTACTTCGTCGTCAGCGACAAGCAAGCGTCCGCTCGACATGACGACTCCCAGCTCCCCCATCGAAGGAGAGCCTGCCGCAAAGCGTCTCGATACCAGTAACGAGGTCATGCCAATTACGGCGGCTACCAGCGTTGAGATCGGAGCGACTCAGTCGACTTTGAGGCCTACCGGGATGAACTCGGCTCTGATCGACCAACTCCAGCACCTCAAACAGCGGCAAGATAGCCTCATTAAAGAACAGAAGGATTACGTCGAACACCAAAAGGAGCTTTTCAGAAAGTATAAAGGAATTCTCAAGAAACAAGAGCAACTCAAGGCGGATCTTGAGGTGCTCGAGGCAGAGTTTCGGAAGTCAATTTGGGTCAGCCAAGAGGACAAAAAGATCCACATACAGGATATTCCGCGCACGTGCTTAGTTCACTCAAGAGAGTCCAGTATTTCAAGATACTAGGTATTTGGAGGGAAGGACTAGAACACTGGGTTATGTCTGAGAAAGAGACATACGGTAAAGTTCACTCGCGGGTGTGGGACTTTTGTCTTCATGTACTCTATTGCTCAACGTAATGAACTGTACAGTTAATACAGTTAATCAAATTAAAGGTCTGGTATTTCAAAACAAGGTGCTGTGGGCATTGTGACACAAAAAGGAGAAAAAATAGGGCAAGGAGACTATGGACAAGTCTTTGCAACTCAAAACAATAGTAGTCATACTCAAGAGAGCCTAGGGCTAAATATTTGTGCCCAGGCAGGTCATGTATACCGCCTCACAACCATCTCATGATACAGCCAACCTGATACCAAGGAAACCAATCACCTACCCGGCCCGAGACCCAATACTGAGAAGAGCCATTCTGTTGTACACCGTGACATGCATGATCCATCTACATCCTGTTACCACATTGCCCTGCCCATCCAAAGTGACCACACCCTCTCCAAAAAAAAGGACACCAAAACGCCAATCATTACCATAACCATGACTCTCTCATTACAGTTACACAAGTGCCTCCTGAACATCAAAAGGCTTCACGAAGTAGCCGCCCACTCCACAACCTCCATCGCCATCACCACCAAGATCAACGTCGACGGCATGATCCAGATGACATAGCTATGAAACAAGATCTTGCTCATAACCGTCTCATACACACGATTCGACTGGCAAATCTGCGCCAGCTGCAGAGCGCTCGGCGCGCCCGTAAGCAGGAAGCAGACAATGACGAAAATTGGATCGTCCAGGATGCTGACCGGCACGTACTTTGCAAATAGGGCGAGAATAGGTGCCATGATAAGAGGGCACAGCAGCATGCGACTAATCAGCGACGCAACAAGCAGCTTCGTGCCGATTTGCTTCTCTTCAGGGTCGATCTCGGACTCTTCCTCGTGTATCTCCGTTCCGCGCGCCAAGTTGGCACCCAACACGACGAGGATCAAGGGGACAGCAACGCCACCAGTTTGCTGGATGGCGCTGGTGACGCTGGTGCGCATGAAGGACTCTTCGTCGAAGAAAATAGAATGAAGCTTGGGGACCGAGGCAACGAGCACGCCGATAAGCATTGCCCAAAGGGCAGGGCTCATGATCCAGACGAGGAAACTGTAGACAGACCGGACAATCCGGGCGCAGAAAGATATCAACACCTGAAGAGGCCACGGGAGCGTGTCATACACGCAACAACAGACGGCACTGATGGACTGGCAGATCCTGGCGCAGACCTTGCCCGGAGCCCGACGCATGCGTACCAGAACGCTTTTGATGCCTTCCGGAGGTTCGGGATTGTCGCTGGCGCGAAGGCGGGGGAAGAAGTGAGGCTGCAAATCATCACCGAGGGTGTTGCCGTAGCCGTTAAGGCTCTTCTTCTTCCAAACAGATCCGTGCTCGTCATCTTCCGAATCGTTCGGGGAGGCTCTTGACCCGCCTGCGATCGGTGTACTACCGGCTGGTTCGTAAATGCTATGTGCGTTGTCCGTATGCGTTGGGCTGTCAGGACGGTGCTGGTAGACAAAGCGGTCGAGTTCGTCCGTCTCCTGGGAGGGATCGACGCCGTCGAGCAAACACTGGATCTCTCCGTCGTTTTGAGCTTCCTCGTGACAGCGACCTTCCTCGGCTGCCTCGTCGTTGTACTCTTCGTACGCAGATTTCGGTGCGAGCAGAACCTTTAAACCCCACGTCCACCGGGCCAGCTGGCCCAACTGCTGGAAGACTAGGAGATACAAGATACCACGCGCGGCTACCTCGTCGTCGGTATCGCCAGGTATCCTGTCCCAATGAAGTCCCTTGAGTGTCTGCGATAATGAAATGACAAGGGACATAGGCAGAGAATTCGAGTTGCCAAAGACGCCCATAGCCGTGACGAAATTGCGGGGACGTCGGCCAAAGCCAAAGCATTTTGCAACTCCTCGAGAGACCAGCCATGAGATAGTTGTTTGGATTACGAAAATAATAGGGATGATACCCAAGTCAGCCAATTTGTCGGGGTTTAGTTGAGATGCAAGTTTCGTGAAGACTGGATCACGTTAGCTCCAACTCTTCTAGTTTTCTCGGAATCGAAGGGGAACGTACTTAGACATGGAGTGAAAAGCATCATATTAAGGTCTGCGAGGAATCTTTGCTTCTCGGCATCGAAGTAGCCCAAGCGCGCAATGATGTAGCCTGGCAAACTAACGCAGACAACTTCCAGCACAGCGCCGAAGACCAGCAGGATTAGATGGCCGAAAGACGGATGCGCATCATGCGGTTGTACATCTTGAAAGGTGGTGAAATTGGAGGGCGCCGTCATAGGAACTTGGTTCCAGGACGCAGTGGTCCCAGAAGCTATGCGCCATAACGTCGGCGCCCGTATTTCAAAAAGACCCATCAAGTGGTCAGCCGGGTGCTCAAGCACGATTGGGCTTGGTCGAGGATGAAGAGTGTGATGATGGTGAAGAAGGTTGATAAACAGGGGAGGAAGGGACCAGCCCAGGGTATTCGCGGAGAAGTCAGCTTCTTTTTGAATCAAGGGCGCAGCAATGGTGTCATTCGGCTTGGGCGGCGAGTGTCGAACACACGGAGGCGGAGCTGGTGGAGCGCGAGCTTGGTTGGTTCTCGGAGTTGTCCCGGTGCTGAGACACTTTAGAGACTGTGTGGATGGGCTGCTTTGACAGCGGTCTTTGACATAGGACACAAGGGGCGCTGGGCACGATACTTGGTGGTAGGGCTGCTACAGTCCTTTTTCTACAATGGCAGGGGACGACAAAGGATGGGGATCTTGCATAGCGCTGCCGCCAGCAGGGGACTGAGCTCATTCTTGAATGAGTTTTTTGCATTTTGCGCCTAGGGCTGAGGGAGACAAGCTCTCCGACGATAAGGCCTACCTTCCTCTCGCACGCCCGATCTTGGCTTGCCATCAAGACGTCGGAGCCGAAATGGCGGCGGTGATAAGATCAGCCACCGCTGCACCAGGCTGGTTGCAACCAGGCACACTTGGGACAAGCTGTTAACAGGAAACCTGCCATCTATCAGGGCAGCCAATCAAATGATGCAATGTCATCACTAGGAAGGCTGCTGGTGACCAGGCCTTCGTCTCGTCCTAGCAGATGGCCCCTGTCAAACTGCCTTGGCTCACTCTTTTGACCCACGCCAAGAATCAGGCGAAACAGATCGATAACAGCAGCGTGGGGCACTGTTCGAGTCATGACGTCGGCAGAGGTTCAACCGCTTGAAACGCTGCAAGCGATTAAACCGACGTTGTTAGCACTGTCGAAGTTCGAAACAACCGCGAAACTAAAGGGATAGGAATAAAAATATGAGCTGGGATTCTGGTGGTTTGTTTATGTCGAATATGACTCTGATGAAAGCTTGAGCAAGCCTGAGGTGGATATGCAACAGAAAAAAAAATGAAGTTGTTTTCTTGCAAACCGCGGCATGCTGCAATGTTGCACAGAAAAAACGTGTTGCCGCGTCGCTCGCTGGTTGGCTGTGTCATGCCACAGATCCCACAGGCTCTCTGAGTCAAGAAGCAAGAGGTCTCCAACAAAGCCAATCGCTTCCAACAAACAAACTGCTAATATGCACATCACTGATAGCAGCGATTGGAGTCGCACTACAGTAGTATCCTTTCAGGTCCTCGAAGTCTGCTTACAACGGCAAATATCCAGTGTTCGGAAGAACCCAGGCAAACTTTAAATCTGGAGATGCTGGGCTGAGCAGCTGGCTGACAACTAAAACGTGTGCTCTGGTATCTGTCAGGGATCAAGAGGCTGAACATCGGACCAGGCGGCTTAATGTTGATCCAGGTAAGGTTGAAAGCGTCTTGTGTCCTCGGACTGACTCGTAGTCTTCATACTCTGGATCAGTTAATCGTCACTGTATTAATCGCAAACACTGGAAGAGTCAACAGTAATGGTGAAGGGTAAAGCAATCAAGCCCAACTTGCGACGGATGGGACAGAAATTCAGATCAAAGCTCTTGAATGTAGACAAACAAATCACAAGGTAGGTAGGTTGGAGCTGGTATAAGTGTTGTCCTCTGAGCTACGAGCCGGGTATCGGTGAAGCCATCTTGACCGTCTGGACGGAATGGCCCCACTCCAGAGAAGCTGGTCCGGGGAAGCCGCTAGAGCCCAGCACCGCAGCATGGCATCGCCAGGCCGCGTCGATCACCATTCTTGGCAGCCAAGCTTCGCACTACGATGCCGTATCTGCATGTCATTTGCTTCAACGAGGGGCGGAAGAAACGCTCCTATACGCATGTGCATCAATCAGGCAACTGTTTACCTGATGGGACTTAGGCGTATCAGTGATGCAGAAGTCTCAAAGATGCATGCAGCAGAATCAGAACAATAAAAAGTGCTCGCTGACAGACTTGGATCCAAGGATGTTGTATGACAAAAGTGTGAGGTTTACCCAGCTAAGGTAACTCGCAAGAAAGATCCAAGCTCAGGGCATAGGAAGGGCCGAGAATCAAGAGATCGTCGACGCAGGGAAGGACAGCACACAACAATTACAGTTCGCAATTCCCATTTCAGACGATGACCGGGAGTGCACGACAAGGTGCCACAAATCGACAGAACCTCCACCGAACCCGGGCGTCATTTTCTATTGCATGGGCCAGTGCGCCCAAGAAGCTGGTCTATCTCGCTCCCACTGTTGCTGCTCGCCGGCAGCTGTTCCCACGGTTTCGGCCATTCCCACTGTGGATTCTGGCCGCTGGCAGCCGCTGCATGTGCCGGGGGAATCGCACTCGCGCAGATGGGGCTCCATCAGGCCCATCCAGTCCCCGCGAAGGACCAATCAAGCCTCACCTAAGCCAACCTCCAGCACGACGACTCGCCATGCGGTCGCTGTGCAGAAGTCCCTCCGCTTGCCACTTCAACAATTCCCCTTCTGCGCTTCTACAGCACAGCAGCACAGCAGCGCACCGGCACCGCAAGAGTCGGGGAGACGTGCTTTTCCAGAAGTGTCCCCTGAAGGCGGCATCAATCCCCTGGCCCCGACAATTGCTAGCCTTGCAGCTTCTGTCCCTTCGGCATCTCCGCGCCTGTCGAGGAAGCCTAGAGCTGTCAAATCCGATTACCGATTCTCGATTTTGTCTCTCTGCTTCTGCGACTTTGCAACTCGTCTCTCGCTCCCCGCCAAGTTCCCATCCCGATCCCGTTCATGCCAGCTCACCGCACCCGGATACCAGGAAGAAAGAAACTTAAACGGCCCGTGCAATAGGTATCCCCTGTCGACCGCCGCCAGCTCATCGTTCTTCTTTATTTTGCCGCGTGGCTGTCAACTTTATAGAAAAGCGGGCACAAGCTTCCCGCGACTTTACAGCTCTGACAGCTGCTTCTTCTGTCTCCCCTCTCCCCCAAACCCCCCCCCTTTTTTTTCAACGATCTGTGATTGCACTGCTTCGTTGGCGTGCTAGTCTGGCAACTTACAGCCAACTGTGGCCTCTGTGCGTCTCATCAAACATCGCTACGTCAACATACCGCCGCTTCGCTTCTTCGACTTATATGCTCCTCTTCGCTGCCGCATGTAAGCGATAGGAGGTCCTACTCGTCTCTTTTTTTTTTTTTTCCCTGATAGCCGCTCACGACGTCTCCATCATGGGCGGCCTTCCCTCTGACTCAGAGCCGGCCACACCGGCTGAGGAGCTTCCCCCGAGCCAGCCGACCTCGCCTAGCTCTCCCGAGTCGTCGGATGAAAGCACTCCCCTCGATGCCCCTAGCTCTGCCTCCGCCTCAGAGACTGCTCCAGGTGTCTCTCCGGGTAGCACTGGTAGTGCTGGTAGCGCCGGCAGCACCGCTAATGCCAGCTCCGAGCAGCCGCCTCGTCGAGTCCCATCCCTCAGAGCCATATCCGATCCTCAGAACACCGGTGCTCCCCTCAATCCAAGCTCCAGCGTCACTGGCTTGCTCAGTACTGCCAGAAGACCAACACCAAGCGCGAGCAGCATCCCATCTGACCTGCTCCAAAAGGCACGAGCCTTGCAGGAGCAACGTCTGAGTATGGGTTTTCGCGGTCCCGGCTCACCCGTCAACATGAATATGCACATGAACATGCCGCAGCCCATCGGCCCGGGCGGTATTCCCGCCAATTTCAAGTTACCCCCCGGAATGGGCAGGCCAATACATCCCGGCTTCCCCAAGTCTGCTCCAGCCGTGCCAGGAGCTGTTAGAAAAGCTCCTGGCCTGAGTGAGAGGAGAGCTATGAAGCTGGGAAGCCTGTCCGGTTCCAACAGTCCATCACCAGCTCCCACGCCGAAGCTTGCTGACCTGGGCGAGGTATCCAAGGCACCGGCTCTCAACGGCGAAGGGCGAGGCTCAAAGTTCAGCGACTTCTCCAAGTACATCGACACCGAGAAGGGTTGGATCACCTTCGAGGGCGCAGCGACCATCACCCGGACGGGGGTCAACTTTGCTAATGGCCAGACCTTCTCCATCTCGCTGGACGAGATCGAGGTACTTGACGAGCTGGGCAAGGGCAATTACGGTACTGTCTACAAAGTGCGACATGCTCGACCCAAGGCCCCGCGTTTCGGGCAGGGGCTGAGTGGCTTCCGAAAGACTCCTTCGGCGCAATCGCCATCTGAAGAAGCCGATGCCGCGTCCCGGGAGATCTCCTCGGCAACTTCTACAAGCGGAGGAAGCGGCCGTACAACCTCGGGTGTGGTCATGGCCATGAAGGAGATCCGCCTCGAGCTAGATGAGGCCAAGTTCACAACAATTCTTAAGGAACTTGTCATCCTGCACGAATGCGTGTCTCCTTATATTATTGACTTCTATGGTGCCTTCTTCCAGGAGGGAGCCGTCTACATGTGTATTGAATACATGGATGGAGGCAGCATCGACAAGCTGTATGCTGGTGGCATACCTGAGAGCGTTCTGCGCAAGATCACGTATGCGGCGGTCGTCGGTTTGAAGACGTTGAAAGAGGATCACAACATCATCCATCGCGATGTTAAGCCAACTAATATCCTTGTCAACACCCGCGGGCAGGTCAAGATCTGCGACTTTGGCGTGTCGGGTAACTTGGTTGCTAGTATGGCCAAGACGAATATCGGCTGCCAGAGCTACATGGCTCCAGAACGCATCAGCGGCGGTGGTGTTGCTAATGGCACATACAGCGTCCAGAGTGATATCTGGAGCTTGGGGCTCACCATAATTGAGTGTGCCATGGGCCGGTATCCCTATCCTCCTGAAGTTTCTAGCACCATCTTCGGCCAGCTGAGCGTAAGCAGCCCTTTTGCCCCTGCCCTTGTGAGACTACAAATTACTAACATCTTGTCAGGCCATCGTCGACGGTCCTCCCCCTTCCATCCCTGCCTCAGCGAATTACTCCCCCTCCGCGCACGACTTCGTCCGCTGCTGCCTCAACAAGATTCCCTCCCAACGCCACACCTACCCCATGCTCCTCGCCCACCCGTGGATCGCATCCCTCACCAAACCCGAAACCATCGCCGAAGACGCTGAGGCCGAGGCCGCCGCCACAACGGCAGAGGCCTCCGGCAGTCCCGAAGACGCTGCTGCTGCAATGCAGGCTGCACAAAAGAGTCTTGAGGGGCTCAAGCTCAACCATCCTGGTGGGAAGCTGGCTGAGGGGGATTATGAGGTCGCTGAGTGGGTTAAGAGTGTGTTGGAGAGGAAGAAGAGTGAGGGAGTGAAGCCTGGAAAGGCCGGGGGTAACAAGCCCGCGTTGCATGCCGCGCCGCTGAATAAGATCGGCAGTGGTGGCGGCGATAGCATGTCCGAGACGAAAGCCTCTTAGGAAGGGGAATGAAATGGGTTAAGTGAGGCAAGAGTTTTGTATTGGTTGTTGTATATATATATATGCCTTACTTACATTATCCCTATGATTTTATAATCCGGCTTCTGGGGGTTTGTTAACTTCTTATGGACGGGTTTGCGGGGAAGGGTAGAGAAACTGGGCTTCGGGTTGATTCATTGAGCGAAATGGGGCAGGTTATTATGGCAGCATGAGAAGACACGAAACAAAAGGAATGAAATGGAAGACTTGAGGAATCGGAATGCACTCCAACACTATGAACCTGGACGGACGTGTTGATGAATCAGAGACTATGGATAACTAGCAGCATGTCAAATTTATGTTGATAATTTCAATATCATAACATCACTGCTCCTCTCCTCTCGAAAGTGCGCTAGCTTGGAATGCTATTAACTGTGTCCATATGCTCATTCATTTTATTCCCTGTCTCATCATGAACGAGTGTCTTTCATAAACTGTGTGGTATCTTAGTTAAGCGAGCAATATAGACAAGCACAAAAACTGGCTTCGATCTTCTCCATTGTCACCAATCAGCAACATTACCATGATGACACCTTCCCCCTTTTTCCTACATCATTAAGTAGCTAGCCATGCCATGTCCTTGAATCCCGACCGTAATTTCGACCGAGATAAAGGAATTTTCGTCATTCATATCGTCATGACATCCTCCCCTCTCAAGCATCAGCCCCCTAAATATTTGGTCACTTAAGCATACTCATTCTTGACCCGCCCAGGGCGGTTGAAAAAGCGGCTACGTGGGTTACCATCCTTACTCTTACGCATACCCATGCAGAACAGGATGGTAGCGATGAATAGCGCGGTAAAGGAACCCCAGCTGAAACCGAAGGCATAGCGACCCAGGGCGGCCTCGCGGTTTTCATCGTGGAAGGCGTTACGCAGCTTGACGAAGGTAGCACTGCTTAATGTCAGCAAAACTCATTGCCGGGAAAAAAAAAAAAGTTATAGAGGCCACTCACGTCATCAAGCTCACAGCCACAGTCAAGAACACCAGCGCGATAGTCGACACCAGCCCGGCCACAGCGTTGCCCAACCGGCCGATGAACCCCAGCCAGCCGGTGAACCAAGCAACCACCTCAAAGAAGAGCGCAATCAGGTAGAAAACCCAAGCGAAGCGCCACATATACCAGTAATAATCACTCGTCGACCCACCTCCATGCTTACCGATAAGATCCTCAAACGCCCCATCGACATCTCCCTCGCGCAGACGGCCCCAAGCATCGCCAAGTGCCCGCGCCGGCCTTGCCGGGCTGCAGTTCTGGTTGTTGAGGCCGCAAACGCGGAAGAAGGTCCATTGCGTGATGGGCCGCGCGTCCGGGGACATACCGGCAGTCTCGGCGCGCAGGAAGTAGGTTTGCCGCAGAGGCGTGTGTCGCGATTCGCCGGAGAGGATGACGAAGAAGAGCATCACAAGCGAGCCCGAGAGGAGGAGGAGCGCCAGAGGCGCAGGATTGAAGCCTGGAAGGGGTTAGGCGTGGGGAATTAAGAGGCTCAGGGGGAAAGGGGGGACGTACGGCCTGCCATGTTGGATGTTGCAGTGCCTAAGGAGTGAGTTGTTGAGTCAACTTGATGGTAACTGGATAAACTGACTGGGATTTAGCGAAAACCCCTGGGATATATGCTGTCTGCTTTAGGTTCGAGGAGATGGCGTCGCCCGGTGATACATCAGTGGCGGTGTACCAAGTGGGCGGGTTGCTCCGACCACGATCCAGCAGCAGCAAGCCGAGCACCGCAATTTCGTGACGGTGCTGATGACGTTTGCGTCGTTCGTAATTACGCCGCAGCCAACAACAGCACTAGATCTTATTAATGTATCCACGGTTGTGGCTATGAAGGCGCAGTCTTTTTCTACTCAAACTCAGCACAAGGAGGGTGATACTGGTGGGGAGTTGGGAGACAGGCGTCGCATTCAGGTGACATGGCCCGGGGTCGGCATTAATAAAAAGAAGTCAAAAGGGACCAGGAAAGGGCATAGCTACGTCGTCTCTGGCACGCAGGATGGGCGTTACAACGCACATGCGCCCTCCATCAGCTTCCCGCTTCTGGTCTGGCCTGACCAATTCTTGTCCCAAAAATTTTGGTTGTTCTTGCCTCATTCAATCACTGTTCAGGCTCGGCAGTATGACATGTGGATACCAGATGCACGGAAGATAGTTGACCTGACAGACAAAGCTGGGTGGGCCCTGCCATTGCAGCTGAGTCCTGGCTGACGCACACTCTGAATCCCCGCTTTTTGTGCTCTATGACCAATCAGATCTGCTAACGGTTCCCCACACATCCCCAGCGCCGACGTCATCGCTCTGTCCAGCCCCTCTACACAAGCTGCGATCGACACGAATCCCACAATGGCTGTGTTTCTCTGAAATGCCAACCATGCCTTTGCTGCTGAAGATCTGTGGGTTGTGCATGGTGCTTTTGCTGTGTCTGCTGAGGCTATCCCAGCAACACCCCGTGGTGATCTGGTAATAGTATTGAAATTTGCGACGGCTATCGATGCCATGCGCTGTGATCGACCGATCCGTTGGTCCTTCCCAAGGTCTCTTCCCATGGGCTTGCTGTCTTTCCAGCTGGCACCCCGCCATTGGTTTCCTGGACAGTTTGCTGGCTGCAGCTGCTCAGCTACTATTGGCTTGCTGCCCGAGACCACACCGACATTGTCACCTAACAGCCCAATGTCCTCGGCGATTTCTTGCTGCTAAATGTCACTGTCATACTTAGGTACTCTCAAGAGGGGATGGCTCTCGGCAGAGTCTGAAGCCATCGCGCACCCAAGCATACCACGATGTGACTTGTAGAACTTGCTTTTTGACTTGGGGCGCTGCTTCAATGCTGCCTGCAACCTATGGCCAGCCGGTAACTACCGAGAGGCTACACAACATGCCAGGGAAGGCAACACCATGCACATGACTGCAGCAACACGAACCCAATTTTCCCAAGGGCCTTATGGTACTGTTACGATGTCAGAGCTGCATCTCTTGATCTTGTGTATACATAGTCACGATGTAAAACTTCTATAGCAAGAGCTTTCTCTTTTGCTGTCAAAGTCAATACAGTCCTCACGGGGGCGATCTCGATACTTTGTTGCATCCAACACCACATAACAGGGTAAGTCACATCTGCGTATCACACCACTTAAGAAGTCAAGATCAAGACAGCCTTGTCAAGGACTGAAAAGCGCACTGCAATTTCCCAGGCAGGTAGCTCTGTTTACATATGACATGCAGCGATGCGGTAGAAATGGGTTATACGGACAATTAGATGGTGTTTCGACGGGAGAAGTAAATTTCACTTCGTTTCTTCATTTTTTGAAACCGTGTTGTCCTTAGCTAGGAATTTCCCTATGCTTCTCAACGGCATCCAGCTTCTCCCAAACTTTTTGACTCTATCAGGAGCCCTGACCCAGGCAAGCTTGAGAAGTTGTGCTGCTCCAATGTTGAACATATGCAATAACAATCATTGTTATTGTTAGAATAACTTACATAACACTGACCGGCCAATGTCCAACAGTGTCAGAGCCATAAAAGATAATGGAGCTAGTTGGCCGAAATTGGTGACTTCATCTTCAGGGGTTTCACCTCAAACTTTTTTTTTTTTTTTTTT
>Ga0065720_1019259_pt1 | contig 30985 bp, 23 predicted proteins | sample Thericmetagenome_FD_59107 | JGI IMG/M metagenome (GOLD analysis project Ga0065720, IMG submission 59107) | Thermophilic microbial communities from the Joint Bioenergy Institute, California, USA of rice/straw/compost enrichment - eDNA_2 v2... | ecosystem: Engineered > Solid waste > Grass >... | reverse complement strand
TGTCATGGAATTGGTTAAAATTGAGTTGTTGGTTATATTTAGAGAGAAGCTCACCGAGAAGGTAGCCGTTAGCAAAGTCTTTTTCGAAGTTACTTACCTTCTTAGAGAGCTGGACCTCATCGTTGAGCCAAGTGAGGATAATTTCACTCATTGTGCGATAGTCCTTTTAACAATCTAAGTTTCAAAAATTATTTTAACATTAATTCCTAATGTCAAAGCTCACAACACCCACTGACAAATACTCAAACGACTTCCCTTCCTCTGTTAAGACTATGTTGGAAAGAGGTCAGGACCCTAAAGATATGCTTATTGAGTTCTGCAAGCCAAACTGCAAGTACTGGGAAGACAAGCTTAGAAGATGTGAGACTGTTTTGAAGAGTCTTACAGGAGCTGATCCCGAAAAGAGTTGCATGTACCCCCTCAGAGATTGGGTTACTTGTGTTGAAGGATGCGTATTAGATTTTCGAGTATAGTCTTACCTTGTAGGTCCAACCAAAAATCCATAGCCAACTTGTGGGACAACAAAGAGGAATTATCTCATAAAAGGCCAAGCGAGGGATTAGGGTACTCTGCTTTGACCCTAGACTACTTAGATGTGAAAACTTGTCTTTTAATTGAATGTTGAATAAGAGTCTTGGGACTTGATTGATATGAGATTGAAAAGTATGCATGAATAAGCATAAAACTGTGGAAAATAAATCATACAATCTATAGCGGCTAGCCTTAGAACGATAGAAAATAGCTTAATACATTAAGATGGTCTTCACAAAGACGTTTAATTTACATATTTCTTTATCATTACTTCCTTCTCTAGAAAAACTTTCGTATTACCCATCTACAAGGACTTCTTTCTCTCTCCAGGCACTCTCCTTTCGAACATGGCCAAAGCAGCTAAAGCCTTCGACTCGACTGGAGCCTTTCCTTTATGCCTGTCTTCGCTTATTTTTATGATAAGTTCGGTGGTTTCTGAGACCAATTTATCAAAAATGAGGTCGGCCAACTCCAGCTGTACCTCAGCTTCTTCATCGTCATAGACAATCCACTTATCCTCTAGTTCATGGACCTTAGAAATAAGTTTAATTTATTTTGGATTTACCTCTGCAGCCAGCATCTTAGACAACCTATCTTCCTTCACCTGAGCTAGATATTCTTCTACAAAGCTGTTAGTCTTGTCCTGGATGAATTCATCTTTATCTCCATAATATCCGCACATATATTGAGCCCACTCCAAAACTCTAGTTTTGGCCTTCTCCAGAACAGACTCAAAGGTCTTCTCAGTAACTGGGCGTGGGTTAGCACCCTTCACATTGGGCTTCCAGGGGTATTGTTGACCAGCCAAACCATATGGTCTGAATGAGTCAAGTACTTCGTTCAATGAATCGAAGATCATCTTGTTGTGGATATGCTCCAGCTCGACGCTAATTTCATTTTTCTCCTTATTTTCTTCCTAATTATATTATTTAAAACATTTAAGGATTATACCATCAGTCTCTGTTCTATTGTCAGGTAAAGTTCAATACTTAATATGGCTTGCTGAGCTCCAGTACTCATCTCTAGAGAAGATTCGCTTCCCATAGTATCGTAAGCATGCATGTTACTCAGCTTCTCACTAGCAGTAGGACCAATTGGAGTATTTATATTTCTTAGGAATTCCTCTTTATATGGACCTCGAATCTCATTAAGAAGAATGTTCAAGTAGTTAGCCACAGCTTCAATGTCAGTCTTGATACCAAGGCTCTTGAACATATCTATAAACATTAAGGTGAAAATAGGTTCTCTACCTTGCTGAACAATTTGTTGAGCTTCTTCTTGTTCCTCAGCCTTCTTAGTAGGTGAAACTTGCTTGTTAGCATCCTCTTCAGGTTGGGCTATAAGATCAGGACGGAACTTTTCGCTGGTATTGAAGACATGATTATTCTCAATAAGACTGGTAAGATTATAATGCTTCTGACCTCCCTCCATTTCCTTAAGCTTATTACCAATATGCTTCTTTTCTCCTGAAAATTCTACAAAAGTAAGCCATTATACAACCAGAATACCTTCTTCAACTTCATTAATAAGAGTATCAATAATCTCTTCAGTAACCTTTTCAGCAGATTCTGGTACCTCCTGGCCTGGAGAGCTCTCACTAGTTTGTGGAGTATTCTTCTCATCAACAATCATAACGGCATCTCTTTGTTCAGGGGTTTTATTTTCATCAGCTGCAACATCATAATTTCTCAACAAAGCTCCAGGTCTAACTTCAACAGGAGATTTAGGACTTTGTAAGGGGCTCAAGTTGCCTCCAGCGAGAGCATCAAAGAGATCCATAGCTTGTGGCTTTTCTCTTTTTGGAGATACCAACTTTTCTCCTTGGGTCTTAGCCTCTGGGGTTCCAGGACAGGCTTCCTCTTCCCATTCAATATTTTCTCCTTGATCTAACTCAGCATCTATATCGTCTTCTTGGCTTAGTCCTCTACGCATTTCAGGACTGGGCTGCTTGATGGGCGAGATTGTTCTTCCAGAGATCTTGACTCCTGAGGGGAGGTCAGCTTCTCCTTCTCTAGCTCCTCTTTCAAGCTCTTCAATGTCCTTACTGTCTAGTCCAAGATTTCTGAGCTTGTTTCTAAGAAGTTAGATGATTTATTGGTTAGTTACTCTAAGTTCTGGGACTCCTTGAAGGCAGATCCCATGCTTTCTTCCGCAAATTCCTGAGCACCTTCATCTTTCGATTGGACGGGTGAAAGCAATGGCTCTTCAGGTTTCTTATCAACGAAGCCTTGTTTATCACCAAAGTCTTTGAAATCTTTATCGACTTCCTTCTTGAACTCCTCAAGGGCATCTTTATTGGTCTTAGGAGTGCTAAGCTTGGGGGACAATAAGTGGTCCTTAAGTTCAAATTTATCAATGATCTTGATGTTATTCTTTGTGGCTGTTGGTGATCTAAGTTCAGAGCCTAAGTTCAAGAAGGGCATTCTTGGAACTCTTTCTGACTTGGTCTCGTTTTCTGGTTCGTCTCCTTCGCTCTTGAATAGGACTCTTCTAGAGCTTAGGACATTATCTCCTTCATCGTATGAGTTTCTTAGGGAGAGATCGCTAGCATTGTTCTTATCGCCATACTGACCCACAATTTTCTGCAAGAATTGAAGATCTCTTTGAGTCTAGAAGGATTAGGTATTCATAAAATGGACTTTACCCTCTTAATGGCTTCAGCTGTACTAAGCCAACCTCTCTCAATGTCTCTCTTGCTCTTCTGAATTTGTTCCTTTTCTTTAGTGACCCACCTTTCAAGCTCGATTTTCTTGTGCTGGAAGGTTCTGGGACTGAATCTTTTGTTATCGAGCATTTTCTTCATGTGCTCCATTTGAGTATTGTGTCTAGCTTCTAAAGCTTTTTCTCTCATTTCAATCAATTTTTTCATATTCTCATGATGAGCGAGCTCTTGCAGCTTCTTTCTAGTAAACTCCTTGAAGGGATCCCTCTCAAAGATACTCAAAACCTCAAGGTTCTCAGTTCCTTGAAGGTCTATTGAGTCAAGTTCCACGCTATTTGCAGTATCTTTCTTACCACTAATTACTAAAAAAAGGAATTTTGGCTCGTTACCTAGGGGTGTCTCCTTGGGATTGGGTTCTAGCAGACTGTTCTCTAAGGAGTTGTTCAGAACCGAAGATCAGCCTCATCTGGCTGAGGTCAAGATTGAGGCTGTTTTGTCTATTCAGGCTGCTGGCGCTCTTCTGACCATCGATATCTTCTTCTTCATTGGCAACATTAACATCAATTTGCAAGTAAGGCCTCTTTCCTGTGTGGGGTTTCTTCCTTCTGGCAAGGTCAGAAGGAGAGAGGACGTCTCTATCACTCTTAATGGGACTGATATTTTTAGGTTCAGGTAATTCTATGGCTTTCTCATTGGTAGGTGAAACGGCATTGAACTTCTGGAGGAGGAGCTCCATTTCATTGGCCTTGGCTCTTTCATCACTGATCAAGGAAATGGATTTGACCATGTCATGAAGTTCTGTATTTTCTTGGAGTTTTCTCTTGTTTGACTCGGATTGTTTTTGGAGATGCTCAATAAAGGCCTTGGCTTGCTCTCCGAGTTCCCCTTCACTGGTGTTCTTGAGGAGGTTTAACTGGTTAATAACTTCATTCCAGCGCTTCAGCTGTTCTTCTCTAAGCCTATTGATTTCCTAAAGGGTAAAAATTATGGGGAAATATGGGTACCTGCTGGTAATATTGGTTAAGCTGAAGTGTCTTTTGAAGCAATTCCTTATCTACAAGATTCGTTTGTGCAGATGAATTAACCCTACCTTGAGGACTTCCCGATGCTTGGGACATTGGCTCCTGGTGGGAACCTGTTTGTTCTGGAGTATATGCCTTTTTGGACTGATCTTCCTTTCTTACCCCAGGAGATTGCTGACTTAGTTCCTCGGTAAGGCTTTCTCTATGGTCTGAGGTACTCTTAGAAGGTTTATGATATTTCTTAGATGTTTCTTGACTCTCTGTATCCTCTCTAAACTCGGAAATCTGATTACGAGATTTGGATTGATCACTTCCTTGAGGAGATGTTCCTTTTCTATTGGCGGAATCAACTTTTCCTGTAGATTGAGTGCGATCTGATTTGTTAGGACGACTGGACCTATACTCGTCTCTTTCCGAGGCATTGTAGGACTGTCTGCTTTCATATTCTGATTTTCTCTCTGGTTTCTTTTCCTCTTCTTCAATGACAGTGCCCTTATTAGAGGGAATTTGGAAAGCCTCTTGGCTCTGGATAAGATTATCAGCTTCGTCATCGCTATGAATAGTTGAGATAACAACCATCTAAAAAAATTAATGGATATTTTTCTGTTTTACCTTTTCTTGGTCGCCCATAACGTCAACTATCCTCTGTAGCTGGTTCTGTGTGGAATCATAGTCACTATTTCCTTCTTCAAATGGCTCTTGCTCATATCTTCCACGGCCTCCTTCTGGTCCCCACTCTTCAGATTCTAGGTGAAGACCATCTTCTTCCTCGTTATATTCTTCTTCGAAGACCTTTCTGTCAATATTGTGGAGTTCTCTTTTGATATTTTCATCGACTTGTCTCTCGATTTCATCTTCTTCCTCTTCATCGTGAGGGAATCTTCCATCTGCTTCAAAATCGTCCCCTTCAAAGTCCTCAACTCTTTCTTCATAGAGTTCTCCATCACTTCTTGCCTTTCTGAATCTTGGGAATCCTTCCACAAAGATTCCATCTTCCTCATGGAGGAGTGGATCTTCACCCTCTCCTGAAGGGAAGTAGTATTGGTCAGCTCCATACTCATCTTCTCCTTCACCAAATTCTTCTTCTCCTTCTTCATATTCTTCTCTATATCTTTCAGGTTCTCTTTCTTCAAATTGGCCTTCCTCATACTGCTCTACTTCAGTATTCTGGAGCATTCTTTGCTTCTGAACCAGTTTCATCAAATTATTCTTCTCCTCACTTGCCAAGAAGTGATCTTCTTCCTCGTGAGGATCCTCCCAGAACTCCCTCAATTTCTTCATTCCTTCTCTTGCAGAATCTGCCTCTCTGTCTGTTATACTAACCAAACCCCCATCAAATACAGGAACTTCATAATTATGGGTACTTTGATTCTCTTTAGACCCAGCTGTATATCTTTGGCGATTTCCTTGCTCCATTTCATGCTCATACTCATCTTCCACATGAGCCTCTCTGCCCCCGCTATATTCTTCATACTCTTCATGGCCATTCTGTTCCACTTCTTCCTCTTCTCCGTATCCATTCTCATCAAACTCCAGATCCTCTTCACAGAGCTGTTGGAAGTACTCTCTAAGAAGTTTTCTGGTTCTGTACCCTCTCCAGTTCTTTTGAATGAAGATGGCTGCAGCCTCTAAGATCTCTCTGTATGACTCTTCAGGGAATTCATATCCTTCAGGATACTCTCCCTCAGGATACTCTCCTTCTGGATACTCGCCTTCTGGGTATTCGTCTTCTGGGTACTCGCCTTCTGGGTACTCACCTTCGGGGTACTCTTCACCATACTCCTCACCTTGGTGTTGGGCTTGGGAAGAAGGTTCCTCTGAGGTTCTCTCTTGCTCATAATAAACTCTTCTGGCTTCTTTGACCCTGTATGATGATCCTCTCTGGTCAGATTCGGGTTCAATTTCTTCGATAATAGGTTGATTGTGGCTATTTCTGTGGTCTGGACTGTTGTCAGCTACAACTCTTGAGGATCTATTGAGGGAGCTTTCGATAGCTTGTATGTTGTTAATAAGGGTCTTCTGATATCTATTAGAAATCTCGAAGAATTTCTTTTTGACATCTTCCTTTCTTTCCTCAAGCATGGCTTGCTGTTCTAATTGATTTCTATATCTTTCAAATTCTTGCTGAGAATCTGGAGAAGTTGGTTGCTCTTGGTGACCCTTGCCCAGATATACTTGCTTGTGACCCTGTTTACTTCTTATGATCTTTCTGTACTCATCATAGAGTCGATTGTAATTTTCATCATCTGACTCCTTCATTGAAATAAATGGCTCATTCGTCTCAGAGTCCTTCATTGGTTCTTTAGAAGTGCTCCAGACTTGTTCCAAGCCCTTAGATGGTTTCAATTTCTTCTTAGATTTTTTCTTGTTCTTAATGGCCTGGATTCTAGCCTCTCTCGCTTCTTCTTCAAGATATTCAAGTTTAGCACGTTTGATCTCTTGTTGTTCTATTTTCTCGTGTTTCTTCATTTCTTTTTGACGTTCAATTTCCATGCGCTTTCTTGCCATAAATTCGAGGAGCTTTTGTCTTTCTTCAGGACCTAGTTGCCTCTTAGGCTTGTGGTTGAGACTTTCTTGGGATTGTTCCATTAGACCAGATTTATGGGTGGACCTTTTCCTGATAGTCTCTTCATCCAAATTTTCAAGGCCGAGTCTCTTTCTTCTTTCAATGTCATCTTGGAAGAGTTTTTTCTTTTCCGGACTGTGACTATGCTCATGGCTAGTAGTTCCGGGTCTTTGGAACTTTCTTTGGTCGACTCCCCAGGCATAAGTGGGCTTTTTGCGCTTGGGGACTATGTTAAATCTCTTGAAATTAGCTTCTCTTATTCTCCTATTTCCTTCTTCTAGGGCCATTTTACGCTCTTCTAAGAGCCTTCTCTGGTAATGCTTGACTTCTTTCTTTTGTCTCAATTCATGTAGATATCTTTGAGCATTTTCTCTAACTTTTTCAGTGAATTCAGGAGGGACAGGCTTTTCTGGCTTCTTCTTCTCACTGGATCTATCTCTATTTAATACTCTGCTTGTTGACTCGTTAGCACCCACTACAACATTACAAGAAAGGAACTATTTTATACCTCTGAAAGGAGATCTTGAGGAAGATTTCAGTCTATCTTGACTACCTTTTGATTTTTCTGTACTTCTTTCTTGATGATGAACTGTATGACGCTCTTGTCCTGATGCGGTTTTGCGGTCTAGCCTCTGAGTTCTTTCAGGAACAGCTGAATGCCTTTCAACTTGGTGTTTAGAGGAAACTTTTCCATTTGCTTTATGGAGACTTGTTGTGGATGTTTTTGGACGTTGCTGGAGAGGTCTTTCTTCGTTAAAAAAGTTTTGTACTTTAGGTTCAGGTTTCTGCTTGAAGAGTTTTTCCTGACTTTTTCTGTGTTTGGAGGTTCTTTCAACGCTTTTTTCGTGAAGAATTCCGTTTCTAGATTCCTGTCCTCGGTCTAGGCGTTGATCATTACGGATTTCTTGTGCATTATTTATTCTCTTTTCTTGGGAGGATTTGGGCTGCTCTTTAAACCTGATAGCATTTGCAGGTTTGATGTCTTTGGTAGATTTGGAACTTGCGAGGGCAGTTTTCTTGGGAGAGGACTTTGATTTCTTATTTTTTTGTTCTTTGGGTTCTTGGTGGGGATGGGCAAGATGACCATTCCCTTCAACTGCGCTTAGTTTTGAGTGCATGGTGATTTGAAGACTAGAAGTGTTCCTGGATAAAGGAAGAGATTTATTCCCTGTGCTTTTTTCTTTGGATTCATTTCTACTCTTAGAATGCTCATTACTAGCGATTGGCTTCTTGGGTTTCTCTATAGGAATAGCCAGAGGTACAAAAGGTTTATCTAAGGACGATTAATTCAAAATCTTGTAGAATGGTACTTAGAGCATTATCTGTAACGATAGTGAGAGGTGTATTATCTATTCTCTTGCAAATTACTGGGGCCTCGGGACGCATTTGTAGCTTAGGCTGACTGGAGATGTGAATTATAAATATGAATTTTTATACCTAAAAGTGTTTAAAGTAGAGCCAAGAGAAAGAGAAGGTGAGTGGGTCTTTTTAAAAGGACCAGTGCTATTGAAATTGAGTTGGACTTCACCGAAAGAATTTTTGTTCATCTGAGGTTTGAACGTAGTTCCTTTCTGATTTATTAATTAAGTTCTATAAGTTTTAAATTTGAATACTTACATATATGCATTTTTAATTCTCAATTAACAACAGAACATAAGAGAAACAAAATTTCGCGTTTATTTATGTTCCAAAATTCCTATCAATCTGGAGGCCACCTCGAGGTCTTCGACTCCAAGGGTATCTCACCCCACAATTTTCCTGAATTTTCTAGTCAACAAAGATAAAGACAAGACATATGATAAGCTTTTCAAGATATACAATGCTCATTCAGTTAATCGGGTCTACGACAAAGTCACAAAAGGTATTTTTTCGCTTTAACCTCTCATTCTATAGGCTACATCTACGAATTAGACGGTGGGACCACAACAAAGATTCAATTTCCCAAAGATGATAAACAAGAGCTTGGATTGATCCAGCATTATTTGGTATTTCAAATTTTCCTGCCATTGGGCACTCACTTTTCACTCGAGATTGTTATAACCGATACAGCAAAAGTAAAATAACCCTAAAATCCCTTGATCCCATAGAACAAAAGGAGAATAAATTTCACTTCGGGTGTCAAGACCATAGATGTAAATTATTTCCACGTTAAAGTCCCGATTGACTGTATCAAAAGGGGTTGCTGGCTAAATCTGTCCTTTGACCTTCTCAGCTTCTTTGATTTATTCAAGGGTAGCAATCTATCTAACCCATGCTCAACCTCTAGGCCAGACCTTCAGGTCCATTGACGCCTTCACTGTAGGAGCGGTTTGTAAACTCAGGAAAATTTTTACTATGAAGAATCCGCTCAATGACTATAATCCTGAGGATGAATTTGAAAGCCACCCTCCAGATGCGTAAGATAAATGGAACTCTTGTCCTAATTTCCTAGCCAGCTCGTCCCTAAAACTCAAAACTTCCAACCCGGAGTTAGTTATATTAATCAGCTTGTCTCTCTTGATACTGTACAGAGGTACATTGAAGAAAATTTCAACATGCCACCTGAACACCTCTCTTCTTATGACGAGTCTGTTACCATGTCAGGAACTTTGGGTCATATCATGAAAGTAAAAGGACTATCCACCCATACAAAGGAAATGAAACCAACCCAAAAAGCTGAAGAAACCCGCTCAAACTTAATCTCACAACAAAAGAAAAGTCACCTTTTGGAAGTAGATGGCAAACCTAAGACTAGAGAGAATAAAGAGAACCTTACGGGAATATCTAAAGACCCTAAGAGAAATAATTTAATGGGAACTGGTGAACATTCTAGAGCAAACCATCGTAATAACGAAATTTCTAAAGCTCAAAAGATTATTTCTAATAATCATGGAAGTTTCAATGACGAAGAGAGCATAAGAACTTACATTCCCAAGCCTAGCAGCAAAGAAGAGTCTAGTCCTATTAGAAATTCTATTAGAGAAGACAGAAGATCAACCAGCAAAAAGCATAAAAGAGAACCGTCTGCAGAAATAGAAGAAGAAAAGATCCCTGAAAAGAACAACAGACTCTCTACATCCAAAGGAAGAGAAATAAAAAAGCCCGCAGAAAAATCCAGAATAGCCACAAGTCCCGGCAAAAAGCCCAGTATAAACCAGAAGAACCTCAACAGCCTGCAAGTTCCCACTCCAGGCAGCACTCTCCTCAACGAAAGAAGTCCTAATTCTCGCAAAGGACCTTCCGTTCCATCAACTTCCCATTCCCGTCCTCAATCCAATAATCCATGGGCCAATAATGACCTTTTCATAAAAGCCAATAAATTAGTTAAACCCAGTGGTCGCTATGACTCTCCCACTCAATCCACAGAGCAGGACATGCCAAACTCAGCTAAGAAAATGGCTACTCCTGATAAAAAACCCCAATCAAAGCCCTCAAGTAAATTTTCCACTCCAGATCGCCCAACTAAAATCAGTTCAAACCCAAGTTCCAATAAGAAGAAAACCCCGAATATGGCCCTGAAAAAGACCCCCTCGGCAACAGTTGAACAACGTAATCACTTTGAAGATGTTGACAGATTCTCATCTTTAAGCAAGAGCCCCGATAGAAGACACAGAAGAGACATAGGTGATGAATTAGAGAATATTGGAGAATGGGAAAGATCAGAGATAGAGTCTATTCAGGAAGATCTAGAATTCGAAATAAATAGTAACGCCTCAGGACTCCACCAGAACCCTAATCACACAGACAACACAGAGCCCTCATCAAGGATCCGTACTACAAATCCAACGAGTACCACTCAGAATAAGTCCAATTTGAATAGCAATGTTTCTTCAAGTGCTCAGATCATGACAACAAAGAAAAGTGTTACAGAAGTCCAGGAATTGCTAGAAAAGAACAACAAGCACTACAAGATTCAAGGCATAAAGGTCATGGAAGGAACAATTGATGACTTTGCTGACAGTCTTGACTCAGGCACTGAAGTAAAAAGTACTTCAACGATAAGAGAAAAGGCTCAAATTGAGAAAGATATCACTAATATCCAAGGGCAAATGGAAACCCTGGTCTCTAAAGTCAGGCCCTATTCTCCACCCTTCACAGCCTCTATATCTAATGATGGAAGGTCTTTAATGGGCACGAGAGGAAATGGAGAGACTTTACATGAAAAAGTTGAGGATAAAGGAAATGGAGAGGGAAATGGTAATGAGGATCCTGTGATTTTGGAGACTAAGAAGGAGGACGATGAGGAAGAATTGCTGGAAGTGGTGTATGATCCTGTTTGGAATTGCTACTATCACCCCAAGACTAATCAATATTTCGAAATGAAGTAATACATTTCAATTAATTGACTACCTTATCTCGAGTTATCTTGATCTTATTGTTCGCATACTTCTGTCTTGAACTTATAGTTATATCCATATGTATGATTTCTTGCTACATTATATCCACAAACTTCACAAAAAGTGATTTTCCTGTTAAAATTAAGCTCTTATAAGGCTATACTATCTCATTACCCCTGTTTCGTCGTAAATATTTGTAATAACCTTGAAAAACCACAACATTACATAATCTAGTTCTCCAACATAGACATCAGACATCCTTTCCTTTCGGGGAAGAAAATGCATCTGCTTGATTCTATTTCTGAGGTATTATTTATTGTCGGTACTACAGTTACCTTAGAATGACAATAAACTTCTATAAGCCTGTTTTTAGCAAGAAGAAGAGCGAAATGAAGGGAACTGCTATTAACAGGTAGGCTATTCTTTTCATTATTTTTTTGTTCTGAGCAAATGACGTTTGTTAAGTAATCTTCAATAAGATTTAATATATATGACGTAATTAAACCTTTGTTTTGGTCTTAACATTTTCTTGACTTTTTCAGACAACAATATTTATCATTTCTGTTTTTTCTAGTTTCTCTGACCAAAGATCTTATCGGTCAGATATTCACCGAAAAATTGAACGGCAACCTAAGAGTTTTTGAAGCAATGTAAGAACGAATGCCAAGTTAATCGGAATGTTCTATCCAGTTATGCAAGCATTTGGGGGCTGAGTTGACTACTTTTACCAAAGAAAAGCAGTCCATAGAAGTTTCTTATTATGTAACTCTATTTACTTATATTGGGATTTCTGATTAGAGGAATAATTTTTATTCAGTTTGATTTCCTTAATGTCCAAGTCTAATGTGCCCAGTCGTCATATTTACTTCGAAGCTTCTTTACTCGGCGTTCTCCGGTCTGTAGCAGGTACAGTGCCTCATCACACATGCTCACCTATTAGGATTACCACTAGAACACCCCTTTGACTCGATAAAGAGCAGAATGCAAACAGAAATCCAAAGAGACGTCAAATTCAGTGAGGTAAGTTCTCAGACTGAAAACCCTCTAATGAGTTATAGATGACCAAAGAAATTTATAGAAAACATGGACTAAAAAATGGGTTCTATGCCGGATTCTTACCAAGTCTAGTTCGAGGGGTAATAAAACAGCTGTATCGCTGGCCTTTGATGCTGGTTTTACCTCAGTTTTATAATGTCGTGATCCCACAAAGCTTGAAAGCGAGTTATAGTTCACTTCCCAAAATTGCTACGGGAATGAGTCTTGCAGCCATTGATACCTTCATCGTCTGCCCCTTAGAACGATTGAAAGTGTGCCTTCAAACTAAGAGGTCAGATCTGAATATTAGAACCTTCTTCAAGGAAAATAATAGAGAAATGGCAAAATCACTATTCCGTGGTTTGGAACCACTCTTTTATCGACAAATGTTGTCATGGGTTAGCTTTCTTTATACCGACTTCAAGTTTAAAGAATTAGCTAGAAAATGGTCAGGTCTAGGTCCCAAGGACTCCCTAGATAACTCCACCCTCTTGGCTGTATCTGTGGCTGTAGGCGTTTCTAATATTATGATCGTTATGCCTCTTGATACTATCAAGACCTTATATCAACAGCACTCTGAAGAGTACTACAAGCTAACCCTTAGGGAAACTAGCAAGGTCGTCTTTCAAAAAGGAGGATTGAAAGCGTTTTATTATGGATGGCAGCCTAGGTTAGTCCAGTATGTCATTCAGTCGCTTTTTACAGTGACAGCTCTAGAGAAACTAGAGGAGAAAATGAGAAAGAATAGCTAAATATTTCAACTAACCATGTTTATAAGATCTTAAGGCTGAGGCCAATGCGTATTTTCTGATTCTTAAAAATTTTTAAAATTTGCGTAATATATATTCACTGCTTTCATGTGAATAATCCAGATATCATATTACTAATTGATGCCTTCTGTTATAAATTATTTTAGCGCAGAAAACTCAAGTTAAAAGAAATATTCATTTTGAACACATTTATGGAAAATTTTTCCTTATAGGGGTCCTTTAGATTTATTATGAAAAACATTGGTTGTCGTTAGGAAGAGTATATGCTCAGTCTCAAACTCAGCGACTTCATCAACAAATTCATTTGAAGAACTAATGAACTTTTTAAAATTCAAAGGTGGGGTGGTCTCATCTAAAAATCAACAATAATTCCCTGAATCTTACCTAAGTTCCATTTAAATCCCTTGGTCTTCACGTTTGGGGCTTCCCCAATCATTGGAAATATTCCACATCCTGTTGTTTGTTCAAAATACTTGGCCTTGCGATATTGGGTTTTCCCAGGTAATATGCATGTTCCAATAGAGTTATCATCGACTAAGAGGATGGAAATGTTGTCAGATATCTCCGCACATGTCAAAGAAAATTTATGCAATATGTGAATATTATTTAGAGTATGGTCCATCCTTCCGCCCATGGCTCCGGTGACAACAATCTTATATTGTTTATTCTCTTTAAGTGGATTGGCTTCAAACCATGTCAATAGATGCCTGAAGCACTTCTCAAGATCACTGTCATCCTGGGAAGGATCCTTTGCTGTTAAAATATTCTTATTCCTGTAATATTCAAGAACATCGTCTCGGATTGAATCAAAATCTCCAACTATTGCATGGGGAAGGATTTCACTAAAAATATTTAGGCTATTCAACTAGCTCGGTACCTTTCGGGTTTTTCCTTGAACAGGTCGTGGAAATAATTGGCGGCTCCATCAGCCATGACTGTATAAGTTGATTTCTTATGTAAATTAGAGATCATTTCAAAATCGATGGGTCTGTTTAGGTATATAGTGAGGATATCAATGTCATCAGACTTCTCATTGCTATCCAAGAAGGTATTGTCAATATTGTATGTCCTGGTTGAGACTTTTGTGTTCATAATACTCTAATTTTTTTCTGATTTAACAATTCTAAATTAAGAATCTTCATTATCTGTGTTAATTAAGATTTGAAACTTACTGAACAACAAAACTGAGCTTTTTCTGCTGTTTATTTGTATCTATCCTACGAGATTCATCTAAATGCGAAATGGATATATCTATGTAAAAATTCACTGTATCGGAACTCTGTTTCTAGAAAGGATTTAGACGATTAATTTATAGAAAATCTAGCTTTATCAGAATTGATAATATAATAACTTCGTTTCGGTTCTGTTGAATGTTTCAGAAGTTTCACTCTCTTTTTTTCCTTAAAGCTCATCACAATTTCTTTATTAGTCCATCTGGACCTTTACTTCCCACCAGAAAGCTTTTGAAGAGCAGGATTAGCTCTATTTCTGTTCATTGTGCTATAGGGTCGGATTCATAGTGTTTTATTGTGTATTGATCTCTCACATAGGGGAATTAATTTTAATTATCGCAAATAGATATCCTTGTAAATGAAATCAGGCCTTTTGAAAAAGAAAAATCAGGATCCTAGTATCAATAAAGACCTTGAGGACCTCTTCGCAAGACCCATAAAGAAGGTCGTTGACCCTGAGCCAGAAATCACTGAAGTTGAGGTCATGGAAGGCTTAGAGCAGGAAGGAGACGAGAATTTGTCTGCTGTTCAAATTAAAGTTCGATCTATAGTGTCTGAGCCATAAGTATTTTAGGAACGTAACGAGAGAACTGTTTTTGTTGGAAATGTTGACTTGGACCTCGACCAAAAGGCCGTCAGAAAGCATTTCAAGGGGTGTGGAAAAGTAATTTAGCAAATTTCTAGCCATAAAATTTCAAGATTGAGAAAATCTGGTTCAGATCAGTCCCTGTTGAACCAGGCAAGCTTCCCATTAAGGCCTCCGTAATTTTGAAGAAGGTAACAAAGAAGGAAAGAAATATGATTTCTTAGTACGCTGCTAATGCTGCAGGAAAAAATGCTTATGTCTTGTTCAGCACTAGAGAAGTAACTTTTAGTAAAGTCGACTAATTCTAGTGAGGAAGCTGAGAAAGCTCTTGAATTAAACGGCACTGTAATAAAAAGCAACCACATTAGAGTCGATCTTGCCCTCAGAAAGAAGGTATAATTTTTTCCAAAACATCCTAAATGATATAGCTCGACTATACCAAGACCATTTTCATTGGTAATCTGCCCTTTACAGTTACTGAAGAAGAAATCAGAAGTCTTTTCAATGAATGTGGTGCTATTGAAAACATTAGAGTCATCAGAGACCCCAAGACCCACATCGGAAAGGGCATAGGATACGTCACCTTCAAAGAGGAGCAGGCATTCAAGAAGGCCTTGACTAAAAATGGCACAACCTTTAAGGAAAGAGAACTTAGAATCAAGAAGGCTGTTCCCGCTGAGCGTCTTGAAAAGAAAAAGCAAAAGAAGCTCCATAATGCAGAAAGAAGAATCCAGGCTAAGAAAGCTAAGCAAAACAAGGAAGATGAACTCAAGCCTTCTGATATGGCCCAATTTGCCCAAAATCAGGAAATTAAGGAGCCTGATATTGAGGATATGGATCTTAAGAATGAAATCAAGCCTGCACCCAGATTGATCAGAAAGACTATTAAGAAGGTCAAAAGAAAGGTAGAGAACGTCTACAAGGGAATAATATTCTTAGACTGGTGAAAAGAATACTCTTAAAATTGCTTTGAAGGCTAAGCAGAACTTCAATAAAAAGCAAGACAAAGAGATTTTCAATGGAAGAAACGAAATGAAAATCAGAAGAGTAAATTTGTTGGTGTCTTATTCTAACTTATTAGGAAAAACGTAAGAAGAGAGCCGAATACAATAAGAAAAGGCTCAAGAAGGAGAAAATTACCGATAAATAATTCTTTTCTGTAACATAATACAGGCCCCTAAGCATTACATACAGTCATAGTTTTGTATATTTAGCGTATATGTTATAGACTTTAAACAAGCATACCAATCAGTCTCTTAATTTCGGTGAGATTCTTATTTGCAATTTCCCTAGCTTGATCCCTACCCTCGTTCAGGATTTTAATTAGCCCCTCCTTATCCTTTAACAACTCCTCAGCCTAAAATTAAGCTAAACCTAAATATACTTATACTCTTTCTCCAATAGGACAGATTTTCTTTATGATAGTAGCAGCAAGAGCTTCCTTGAATTCCAACATGGTTGCCTTTTCGAATTTGGCATTTGCTTCTTTGTGAGAAATTCCTTCTAGAGCACAATAGATCTTCATTAGATTGCTAACTTCAGGTCTTTGTTCATCTATTCTGACCTAAAGCTTTACCACAAGGATGAAAATATTACCTTAGGAATAGAGTCAGTCTTTGCCTTCATGATCTTGTCAATGATAAGTTCAGGATCATCAGTAAGATTAATTCTGGAGAAATCGCTGTGTTCTGACTTGGACATTTTCTTTAATCCATCTCTGAGACTCATAACTCTAGGATATTCAGCTAGAAAACTAAGATGAAGCTAATGAAATGTTACTTTGGATGGCTTCTGGGAGTGGGAAGAAGGGCTCATCGGGTTTACAGAATAAGCTATTGAATCTGACGGCATAGTCTCTGGTTAATTCGAGATGCTGGATTTGGTCCTCTCCTACAGGGACTTTATTGGCTCTAAGAATTATAAAGAGAGGTGAGCTATTTACCTGTAGAGCAAGATATCCGCGGCCATTAGAACTGGGTATGAAAACAAGGCCAAACTGGAGCCTTTGGATTTCTTTTCCTTGAATTGGGTCATTTTATTTAGCCAATTCATGGGAGCAATACAGCTCAACAGCCATGTTAATTCGGCATGTTCAGGGACCTTTTCGGTGATTTTCAGCTCATTATTCTCTTACTTGGGATTGAACAAACATAATTGATTTCTTAGGATCAATACCAGAGGCTATAATAGCTGCTGCCAATGAGAGAGTATCTTCTCTTATGGAGGTATCGAAGGAAATGTCATGATCTATTGATTAATTTATAAAGAAGAGGGTTACCAAGCTTATATTTGTCACTGAGAGCATGAAGATCGACCATCATGAAGAGATTCAGTTCATTCTCTTTAGCTGAATTTTGCAATTTGACCCAGTTGGAGATGGCTCCAAGGTAATTACCTAAATGGAGCTTTCCTGTGGGCTGAATGCCTGACAAAACTATCTTTTTCTACAGGGTTATTCAAATAAAATTTAGTAAAGATACGGCGTGACTCTTCATTAGAAAAATATTATTAAGTTATCATCGCCTCTCCCTTTGTACAAAGTCTAGAAAAGATACTTTATAAATGAAGAACCCAGAAAGATACAAGGCCACGTTTCTCAATTCATATGGTATCTAATTCTTCGGCATGATCTCTCAAGATTCTGTGCCTCTATTCAATCAGCAATGCTGATCAGAATCAGAGGTAGTAGATTGAATTTGATTTGCTAGAGAGCCAATAAAGGATCAGACTTACTCAGTTAGGGATTAAATAAATTATTATAGATATGGAAGATCAAAAGAAGACTTCAGAGGACTTCGCACTCTATTCTCAACTAAAGAAGGACAAGGAAATTAAGAAGGTTACCAACCCAGTTCCCTATTTGTCGAATGTCAGTATCACTGATGTATCACTGAAGGCCAGAGGAGGAAAAGAAGATAGAGTCTTTGCAAAAAGCTCATTTTACAGGAAGAATATTAGAAGAGGCCTTTCCTTCATTCAAGATGGTACAAACATCCAGTTACTGAGAAGAGGGTTGGAAAAGTTCTTTGACTTGAGGCATGAAGCCATCAGAATCCTAAAAGGAGAAGATGAAAGGAATTTTTCTTTAGATAAAGAAGAGAGATCTCTTATGAAAGTGATCCTAGATGAGGCCAAGGATATCATTTCTAAAGGAGGTTCAGTTACAGTTTACAAGACCGAAAAGGCCAATGGAGAAAATGCTCAGGTAGCATATTATCCTCAATATGATGCTTGGGCTATTTCGTCCAAGAATGTATGCGCATTGCTTAGAAATGAAGAGGATATCAAGAGCTATCAGAACCTTGCAGAGAATAGGTATGATTTCGCCATCTTGATTGCCCAGGCTTGGTTTAATATTCTTAAGGATAAAGTTGGAGACAAAGTTGCTGAGTTGAAGAAGGAACTCACAGGCAAGACTCTCATTGGAGAGTGTTGTGGGCATCCCATGCATCAGCATCTAGTTCATTACAAAGAAATCACAATTTATTTCTTCGCATTAGTTGACCTGCACGGACAAAGATCCTGCCTAGATATTGAAAGTGCCAAAAACTTCATTCAAAGATACAATCTTCCTATCGTAAGAATTGAGAAATATGGAGAATACTCGGAAATCAAGGAACTTGGAGAGGGATTTGATAAGCTCTTCAGAGAGGTCTCCGAGAATCCCATTGAAGTTGACCACGAAGGAGCTGTCCTTTATCTCGAAGCAAAAACCGAAAAGGGTCCCGAAATTCTCAGTCTCTGCAAGCTCAAGACCCTTGAGTACAGAATCTACAGAAAACTAAGAGAAAAGATGAAGAATTTAATTGCTCGTTTTGGAGATCCAACATCTGCCCAGCAGAGCTTCGTTAAAGAGGTTAAAGAATTATGTCAGACTTATACTCCACCTAAACCCCTAGATTACTATTTTGAGCTAGCCAAAACTGCATTTAACTTTATGTATAATAATATGGCCACAGCCAGGAGACTTGATATCTCTCATAGATATATTGATGTCCTGAATGTGATTAAGGCAGCCTATGAGAAGCATGAAGAGCTCAAAGAAAGCGATTTTGCGAATCTTCTAAACGAACCTAACGCCTTATTTGGTGATTCAGAAGGAGAGAATGAAGGAGCTGACGATGATGAGGAGAAATCTAAACCAAGGGGTGATGATAAGAAAGAAGAAACAAAAATTGAAGAAGAGCATAAGAATGTCGAGCCAACCACTCCTCAAAGAGTCGTTATCATATCTCCTCCTCTGTACTTCGAATGGGATACCCAAACAAAAATCGAGCAAAAGTTCGGAGTAAAGGAGCTTGAGACTTCCTGGAGTGAGACCAAGCCCATTGAAGGAACTAAGAGCATTGCCATTTTGCATTCCTTACCCGAAGTTACCAAGGAAGAACTGAAGAAAGATACCTTCTTCCTTATTGCTGGATTTGATAAAGATAAAAAAGAATCAATTCTTAAAAAATTAGAAAGCCTCGCTGAAGACCCATCCAAGTATCCTTTCACTCCTGAAGAGCTGAAATTTGTTCAGAGCCAAGACAAATCAGCTATGCTAGACAACTTATGGTCAAAGGTGGATGCTTTTGTGGCTGGAATCAAGAAGCTTCTTCCGAACAATTATAGAGTCTTGAGCTTGGCCAAACCTGAGAAGATCCTGGACAGTATTGAATCTGCCTTTAAAAATATTGGAGCTAAGAAGGATGAGCCTCAAGACAAGAAGAAAAAGAAGGAAGCTAGTAATGATAATAGAAAGAAAGTCTTGGCTTTCGTTCCTATGGGAATTCCAGGCATGGGCAAGACGACATTTCTCAACACTTTCAAAGCAATTTTAGCAGAGAAAAACATTCCCATTACAATAGTTAGCTCAGATCAACTGAGAAGAGAATGCATGGAGGAATATATGAAGACTCACAAGAAAGCTAGCGAGCAGGAAGCCTTCGAAAAGACTGGTAAGAAGGCCAGATCTAGATTCATTGACGAGGTTGAAAACGCCGTGTTTAAGACTAAAAGCATGTCTGAGGAGCTTCATGTAGTTTTCCTTGACAAAAATCATCCTCCCAACGCTATTGATGAAGCGATTAACATGCTCTTCCAACCTAAATTTAGCCTTTGCTTCCATGTAGAAGTCGCAGTAGTCCTCCCTGACTGCCAGACTTTGACTATTAAGAATAGGGAGTATCCTTTCTCAATGAGTTTCTTACTGACATCCCTTATAAGATGCATCACAAGAAAGAACCATGAGACCCTTATTGGAGATGAGGTCAAGATTGCCAGCGTTGTTATGTGCTTCTTTAACAGCTACAAGAATTTCAAGCCAAAGCCTGAGAAGTTCCGCCATCTTGGGGCAAGATATATCATGAAGATCCCCTTCACTCCTGAAGGCCTTGAAGTAGAAAAGAAGATCCCAGATGATGTCTATGATCAAGTTGAGAAAGTTCTTACATCAATTAAGGGATTTGATGCTGATGAGGAGGAAGTCAAGATACTTCTTCATGTCTTAAAGAGTAATAATGTTAATTTAGGCAACCCTGATCCAGAAGTTTTGATGAAAAAGACTAGGGAAGGGCTTGATGCATGCCTTGCCTTATTTAACCCTCAAAATAGTAACAAGTAATGTAAGGTTTGATTGTAAGCTTTTGATTAAGTTATGAGTGTCATGCAAATCCAGTAATTAATTACGCATATAGTCATATACCATATAATTCTGAGGATCACGTTACTAAATTAGTTTTTCAAATATATACATATTAAAACTCCAGAAACTTTATTGAAAACAATTCTAATTTGTAATAATTATATTTAGTTTGGGAAAATATCTTGATATGTTAATTTTACTTTTATCTATCTGAAGTGGAGCAAGATAAATTTCTGCTGCGACAATAGTCTTATTCAATTTAATTGCTTTTAAGATCTCATTAAGCGTATTAGAATCTATTGGAGTCATTCTAAAGTCCAACTTTAAAAATTTCAGCTTGTATTGATAACCCAAACCTGTCAGAAAATAAGATAGGGTCTTGTTGGTGAATCTTTTAAAAGGAAAATTGAGGTCAAGTTCTTCCAAATTCTTCAGTTGAACAAATAAAGATTGAATTTGAGCTGCAACTTCATCAGAGAAGAAGAGTCCAGAATTTAAAGATAATTTTCTCAGATTATTTAACCAGAGGATTGCTTCTATGTAGCTTCCTGCTACTTCTTCATCCAAGAATCGATATCCAGGTAGATATATACATAGTTCTTTCAGGTTATATAGCTTTGGAAGATATGTGCTAATTGTATTTTTTTCCAAAGTTCCCTTGAAGTATGCCAAATTAAGGGTGAATGAAGTTAGCTGAGACATCTTTTCAATATCTCCTAAAACCTTAATCATGAATCCAGGGTCGCTATTACAGACAACTAGAGAAAATTTCGATAGATTTTTGAGCAGAATTACTGATTTGATTATTGAATCCTTCTCAAAATCAGTTAGAATCAATGTAGACTGCTCTTTCATTTCCTTGTAGATCATTGTTAATTCTCTTAGATTATAAGCATGTTTAAAACATTTCCCAAAAAGAACTCCAATTCCTTTAAAAACATAAAATTCCAATTCAAGACTCTTCAGATTCCAAAGAAATTCAAAAGAAGAAACCATTGGAATAGATCTGTTGTTTATAAAGTTAAAATTAATGCAGTGCAAGATAGGTGGATAGTAGTCAGGTACTCCAGGTTCTTGGTTGGGGGAAGTGAGATTTAGGCACTCTACCTGTTTCATTTTCTTCAAAAGCTGAAAAAAGATAGGCCTATTAGGATGACTAATAACATTATGAATTCCAAGTCTCCTCAATTTAGTATGAAATCTGAAAAATTTCCTCATCAAGTTCATTTCACTAGGAATCCTGTTTTCTGTTATGCTGATTATTTTAAAGGCTTCAAGACCATTCATCATGAATTTTCGGATCTTTGGGAAGACCAGCATCGGATTATATAGCCCAGAAAGTACTTCTATTGATTTATAATGCTTTTGAAACTTTAGTAAGGAAACAAGCCGATCAAACTTGGTTTCTGAAAACATTCGAAACCGGATCCCCTTGAGAATAAGAGATCTCCGAAACCACGATTTAAGACTACTCTTAACTATAATTGCGTAGGCTTCTTCATCAACAAAATTGATCCTTTGTGCTGACTTAGGATATCTTGGAAGCCTATTCGATCGTTTAAGCCAGTAGAAGTCTATCCTGCCAACATGCTTGTAGTTCTTGATGTTAAAGAAAATATCCTCAAATAATGAGTTCCAGATTCGCTTCCTGGAATGAGAAACTCGAATTGATCTAATATTCATTACTGAAATAAATTTATTATTCCGGTGTGCAATATGTTAATTATATCAGGCAATGAATTCCTAATAAAGTTTTCAGCCTGTCTAGACCTATCTAAAAGTTTCTTAAGAATTATTTAATAAGTGTGAATAAAATACTGTAACTATAGAGCCTCTTCTTCGTTCCAGATGATAATACGAGGATGATATCGTGCTCATGGAAAGTCATCGGCACGACATTGAGAGATTAACTATTTCAATTTGAGATATTATAGAGGTGGATATCCCTCATAGCTGCCTAAAAGGCATTGGCAAGATCAAATCTTTGAAAAAGCTTATCTTTGACTGGAAAAATAAGAAGATTAGCGATGCAACAGTTCTTCTATTAAGCAATACCTTTTCAAAAATGCTAGACCGGAATATTTGAATCTTTTCTTTACCTAGAACCTAAGACCGTCAACTCTGGATTTTTTCAGGAGTGTCTTACTTTCTATCTAGGTATCATTTTGCATAATAATTTATCTACTAATATCAATATTCTAAAGTAGAACCTGGAACAATGTGGTTATTCGCAACATCGAAGAATTTTAATTTGAATTTCTTAAATTTCTTCGGCAAGTTTTCTTCGTCATATAGAGTATTGCAAATTTTTTGCAATAAATTTTACAAAAATCAGACAAAATGTCCAATTTTGGAACACTAATTCTAATGCCCAAACGAGCTAATCTCAGTCACGATACTGAGCTCCTCCTCAAGATGGATCCTTATATCCTCTTTTACCTTGGCAGGAACCGTCAAAAGACACAAACTTGCAAAGGAGGGGGAAAAACTCCAATTTGGAACGATAAAATTAAGTTCCACAGGACCACTGAAGATTCCTTGTTCATAGAGATTTGGGACGAGCATCAACTATCTAAAAACAGGCTAGTGGCGGTTGGTGAGTTCCCCATACATAAAGTCATCTCAAAAGGATTCTTTACAGATCCAATAATGTTGTACTATAAGCAAAACCCAGCTGGGTTCCTTCATATGGATATTTCCTGGGAGCCAGACAAAGACCCTAATGAAATCAAACCTTTGGAGGTTTCAGATTATGAAATAATCCAAAAAGAAGATATTACAGCTGAAGCAAGTTTAGATCGCACTCATGCTACAATAGATCCTGTTACGAATAAAACTACTGAGCTTCTTGAAAATCTCTCTGCTCTAGTAAATCAAGCTGACGTCTTATCAGGGAATGATACAACCAATATTAATAATCAAACTGTTTACCAAAATCCTCTTCCCAGCTTCGAAGAAGGCCATAGCAACCCTGAGAAAACAATACCCCTCCCTGAGATAGAAGTATCTCGTAAGATCTATCCAGAACTCAATTCTTTCACTATCCCAGATACAAAGTACAGACCCTTTGATCCCAACCAATTCAAAGAAACTCCATCAGATTCCCCACTCATCGATGTAACCAAAAAGAGAATCCTTCCAAGCGATATTAATGAAGGCATCAACAACCCCGAATCTGATAAACAAAGCTATGAACCAAGTGACAATAGTGACAATCTTGGGCCTCTTCCAGTCACTGACACAGTTCAGAATAATTCCCCACATATTCCTGAGAAGAAACTGGGTATTGACGATATCCAGCTCACTCAGAGCGTCGCATTCAGGCCTGAGGAGAACAAATTGGATGATTTCTACATGACCACCAGTGTTGGTGTAAGCAATCCTAATATCATTCCAGGCCAAAATCAAGGCCAAGACCAATTACCAGAGGAAGAGCCTTCCTTTGAAAATGGCATCCCTATGACTAGTGTGGCACACTTTCCATCCGAATTTATACTAGAGAGATCTATGAGGGTAAAACTAACCCCAGAAAAACTCCCAGAAAAGGAGTCTGAAAACAAATCAGAGCCTACTCAAACCCCTATTCAGGTTATCGAAAGTACTTCTGATTCCAAATTGGCACATGAGCATATCCCTAACTTCACCACTGGTTTGACTGATGATCAGAAATCCAGCGAATATGAATCCCAAATCAGAGATCATATTCCAAACCAGCAGGTGAATACTGGCCAGCACCTCCAAAACGCTTCTATCCATCTCCCTAATAATTTCATGAATATAATCAGTCATGCAAACCCTAACACCATGAGCCCATCAAGCAACAATAACCCCAACATTATAAGCCAGCCCTTGAATTTCACCCAGCCAAACTCAACAGGATTTATCTCGCCCATTCAAACAACCGCTAATGTCCTAAACCCTGAGATGCACTTGCCTTCAAATTTCCTCCCCCATCAAGAAAAAGTCGTAAAATCTCAAGAAACCACCAACATTAACATTTACCCAGGCCATCAAATATTTCACCGAACATTGGCTTCTGTCACTACAGAAGTAGTCACGATAGATGAGATTAGAAATAGCAATAAGAATGCAGGAACAGTCTATAGTACCAATCCGGCAAGTAATTACCCACATCCTCATATAATACACCACAATCAATCCTATAACTCCACAGGCAGTAATCCTGAGGCCAACTATCAGCCCAATTTCCAATTTGTGAATCAACAGAATCAACAAAGTGGTGCTAGGACTGAAGTAATCCATCTTCCAAGTTATAATACAGTTGGCAAGCCAGAGTATTTAAACTCTACAGGCCATTTGGCCCCAAAGTGATAATTAATACTACATAATTACTGAGCAAACTGAATATTTTGAGTAGTTCAATATTATGTAAATATTCCTATGTTTAACTTATTCTCTAAGCTAGCTATACTTAATTGAAAATTCCTTTGTAAAGCCACAAAGATATTGAATATAGAAGAGGCAAATCATAGACATTTAAGACAGTTGTTATACATCAATGTTCGTTGGTCATTTAATAATTTACAAAGTTCAACTTTGGCTTATTTGGCTTGCTCTGTTCTTGATATCTCTTTCTAACCTCCTCTATTTCCTTGATTCTCACTCCATACAAGTCATCCTTCAAGTAACTATGCTTTCTAGCCAATCTTTCGAAGATAGGATAGGTGTTTTTATCGAATCTGAGGCCCTCAATATAAGAGTTCAGTGTAGAGTCATCTTGAATCACCTCGTAGCTTGAGCCCACACCACTGTGATTGTAAATTGAGCTGTCGGGCTTTTTCAAGTTTCCTTTAGTGTATGAGAAGGAGTTATCAACTCTGCTCACTACAATGTTAACAAATATTCTCTAGGACTTACATGATCCCATAGCTTGGTATTTATAGTATTGTCTCAATTGGTTTCCAATAAATTCTGGAACTTGGTGGCCGACAACTTCATAGAAAGTCTCTCCAAGTTGGACAGCTAAAAAGGTTTATACGAATTATCTCACACATTACCTAAGGGCTCATTGTTATAGATACCCCACATAATGAAGTCATTGACATATTCAGTAACAGCCTTCTCAGGGACAATAGACTCGAAGTCTCCTCTCTTGCTGTGCTTCTCATCCAAAGGTAACTTGATAAGTTTCTTGACCCTTTGCATGATGTGGTTTTGGCCACTGAGCATTTCTACAACCACGTCATTATTCAGGTTTTCGAAGTCGACTTCCTCGAATCTGGCTTGTTCAGTCTCAAGGAAGAGAATATCATTTTCTTCGTCATATTGGGTCTTCTTGGGTTCTCTGTACGGGTTCAACATTTCTTCGACTTGGGCGGGGGTCTTCATACCTTCAGAGGTTTCAACCATGATCAATCTTTCTCTTCTGCTCTTACCAGCTTCTCTGGCTTGCTTGTGTTCTTCTTGAAGAGCGGCTGCACTCTCTTGTAGGAGCTTCTTCTTTCTCTCTTGGTATTCTTCAAGGAGCTTGTCTGCATCAGGTGGATTTTTCTCATACTCAGTCCAGTAGTTGAAATGCTCTTGGAGGTTGGGGTTGGAGATGAATTGCTTGAAATATTCAGTGGAGTCTTGGAGTCTCTTGTAAATGGAAATGAGGTCCTCTCTAGAGAGATCATCAACCCAGTCTTTAATGGCAGCAATTTCGGTGGAGAAATCGGGAGGTTGGTCTTCCTCTTTACCATCCCAGGACATAGATTCCATCAAAGTGAGGTTAAGAGCTGCATAAAGAAGGACTTTTTGTTGCTTGACGATGTAGTTGTTTAGGAATTCTCCCTCGAAAATACCATGAGCGTCTTCATATTTTCCATCCTTGATCAAAGCCTTGACCCTTGTGAAGCAGGAGAACAAGGTACCAATCTTAATATCATGCTTGGTTTCAGCTTCTTGGAAGAGCTTGGTGACAATTTCGTAGCAGTTCTTGCTGGCAAGATTGAGATAGGTGAAGATATCAGCAATGTTCTTGTAGATATAGGCAGGATATCTGTGGGTCTGGGCGAGCTTTCCAAAGTTCTCATAGATATCGAAGATAAGATCATACTGTCTGTGGGCCTGAGCAAGCTCAATGAAGAACTGGATGAAGTTGTGAGTGAGGCCAACCTTGTTCTTGATAGCTTCTTCTCTATAATGGCTGTAGATAGCTCTGAGGGTGTCAACATCGAAGGGAGGATTGGTGTGATTGGCAATATAGTCATTAAGAGACTCGCGGAAGGCGGCAAAGAAGGGTTCATTGGCAGGGATTTGGGCAATGAGGGAGGCGATTTTAGGAAAGGCGATAGGGTTGGTGTAATAGCAGGCCATCCACTTGCAGAAATCGGCGAAGTCAATGAAGTTGGCATTGAGGAGGCCAGCTTTTCCAAGGACTTCTAGATAGTATAGGACGATGTCGTTTCCGGAAGAGTCAAGCTTGATGTGGGGGTAGTTGAGGTTGTTGAGGACTCTGAAGAAGTGTTGGAACTTGAAGACGAAGGCGTAGTTCTCAGCATGGGGAGGTCTCTTTCTGAGGACTTGTGCGAAGAGGTCGATGAAGACTTCGCACTTCTCAAGGAATTCATGGATCTTTTCTGGGTTGTTTCCAACAGGGTTAGGCTTGTCAAGTCCGAGGAACTTATAGAAAGGAGCAATGTCGAGGTCAACGAGGTTGAAATCTATTGCTTTGAGGTCTTGGATGGTTGATCTAAGGGCATGATAGGTATCGTTGACGCATTGAAGCTCAATGTATTGGCACATGGTATTGTAGAGGACTTCGTCAAGCTTGTTATTCTCTTTAAGATAGTTGTAGAACTCTTGGGCTTTGGGGTAGGAGTCGGCAATGGAGGCTTCGAACATAAGGTTTTCAATGAGAGGGTTCTTGTTCATTTTGTGCTTTTGGGCTTCCATATATACTTTTTGTGCGTTTTGGGGTTCGCCGAGGAGGAGATAGAGCTCCATGAGGTTCTGGAACTTCTTGGGGACGTTCTCAAGCTGCTTGAGAGTATTTATTCTCGAGACAATGGTATTTCTGTCAGCAGCGGTCATTTCAGGGACTGCTTCTTCGACTTCCTTTTGAAGATCCTTGGCTAGTCTGTCAAGGATAAAGCCGGACTCGACTTCCTTCTTACCGAAGAGCTTGATTTCCTTCTTCTTTGGAGGAGGGGTCTGAGTTTCTTTGGCTTCTCTCTTCTCTTTTTCTTTTTCCTGGGCGGCTCTCTGTTGAGCGTCATGAGAGAATAAGGTTGTCACTTTAGGAGGAGTTTGAGGCTGTTCCTTGGGCTTTTTCTGAGCAAAGAGAGGAGTCTTAAGCTTAGGATTAACGTCGCCTTCTGGTTTATCTTGGGTCTTGGCGGCCTCAGGGGCTTCTTTTCCACCAAAGACTCGGGGAGGAGCTTTCTCAGTTTGCCTGGAGAAAATTCCTGGTTTAGATTCTGGCTTATCACCTTGAGGAGGGTTAGCTTCCCTAGATTGAAAGATTCTGGGCTTTCTTGGCCCTTTTTGTGATTGGTCTTGGTTGTCAGCAAAGTTGCAGGCGGGGACTGAGTGGAGAGAGACACCCTTCTGTGACTTAAGAAGGCAAACGAGAAGGGATTTGTTCTTATGAACTGTGTATCTGAGGATATTTTGCATTACCCTTTATTGAGTGTGAATTAAAAATATTCAAAATTATTAGAGTAATATATTCAATAATGCAACAAAACTTGAATCCAGTCAAGGTAGCTATTGCAAGCCCCATAATTCCTGATATTCAATAGGAAAGACTTCTTTTCTTGTCTCCCGTTGTGCAAGCTGGCTGGGAGAGAGAAAGTTCAGTTTCTGACTTTGATAAGCTTGGTGATCTTGGTCAAGGTAGCTATTTCTGAAAGTTTTCTGATGAAATAAAGGTGCTTTTGGCCTTGTTAGCAAGATGAAGCATAAAAAATCAGGAGAGGTTTATGCTATTAAATCCATGAACAAGCAAAGGCTCAAAGCTAGTGGTATGATCTCACAAATTAAAACAGAAATCAAGATCATGTACAGTCTTGCACATGAGAATATCATAAAGTTATACAACCATTTTGAGGATGATACTAATGTCTATCTTGTTATCGAATACGCCTCAGGAGTAATTTTCCCAACATTATTTCTAACAACTAGGGACAACTCTGGGAAAAGCTCCAGCGATCCGAAAGCAAAAGAATCCCTGAGAAGCAAGTCGCTTCCGTAAGAATTCCTCCACTCAAAAAAATATGTTTTAGTACGTCAAGGATCTTGTCAGCGCCCTAGAGTACCTCCACGGAAAAGGAATAATTCACAGAGACATCAAGCCCGAGAATCTCCTGCTTGATGCCAACGGAAGGCTCAAAGTAGCCGACTTTGGTTGGTCAAACTTTATCAAACAAGACACTACCAGAACAACATTTTGTGGAACACTTGACTACTTGGCTCCAGAAATGGTCTCCGGTGGCCATCATCACGACCACATGGTTGACATCTGGGCTGTGGGTGTTCTTATCTACGAACTCCTATCTGGAAAGTCACCATTTGCTCCTACTACTGATATGAAACTCAAGGATCTTGAAAGGTCAACTCAAGAAAATATCTTGGTAATAGAGAGAAATTGCACAATTAATATCATATATAGGCTGTAAAGTTCGAATATCCAAAGGATTTCCCTGCTTTAGCCAAGGATCTTGTCAGCAAGGTTTTGAGAAAAAATCCCAAGACCAGACTGAACTTGTCTGAAATCAAGAGCCACCCTTGGGTCAAGTGCAACGCTATCTCCAATAAGGCCAAGAAGGAAGTCAATACGATGATTCAGGAAGTCACCTTCGGTCAAAATATGGCTGAAAAGAAAAAGTTTATGAATATTGAGGACGTTAAAAAAGAAGGTGTGGAAGTAACATTCACTGAGGAGGAAATTATTCAGTACGTCAGACCTGATAGTGTAAGTATTGTTTTCCCAACATATAAAGGTTTAGATGCTGGATAAAAGCAACTTCGAGTTTAAAACTGAGGTTAGCAACTCAAATATCGATCAAACTCTAGCCAAGTAACCTCCAACAATCGTTTATTAACCTGCTAGCTTCAAACTACAAATGGAAAAAAAGGCTCCCCAGACTCCAAAAAATAACAATACAGGAGCAAGTACCACCACCTCAGCTTCAGGCAACATGATGTTTGATGTTGATCACAATGCTGAGAAGACCATAAAAGCTTTAGAGCAACAGTTAAAACAGGTAAGTTGAATTTAGACCAAGTTCATCATTAGAAAACCGACGAATGTGCCAGACTAAAATACGAACTTGACAAGGTCAAACTCGACAGTGAGAAGAGTGCAAGTGGATATCAGACTCTTGAGAGAGAAAATCATGCTCTGAGAGAAAAAATAGCTGAGCTACAGAAATATATTGAAAAGAGGGATTTCGAGATTCAAAAATATGAAAAAGAGGTACTGCTGGTTATGTCTTTAGTTAAAGTCATAGAGGTTGGCTCTAGAAGAGAAGTTACAGAAGGCGTTAGCTAGTGTTTCAGAGCATAGTGTAAAGCATACAATTAATTTATCTAATTATCAAAGCATAATTCTGAGAATTCTCACGTGAAAGAATTGGAAGAAATCAACAAAAATCTAGCAGGACAAATAGTGGAATATGACAAACTCATGAAAAGTCTGTACAAAGACACAACTGCGGTATGACTATATTATAAGGGAAAGTAATGGAAATTAGGGTGGAGATATAGAGAAGAAGAGGATGCTAGAAGATATAAGAACGCTTCAAACCTTGTCTGCGATGAAACAAAATCGTATTGAGAAACTCGAAACTAAGTTAAAAATGTATATGGAAAAGGCCAATTCATAAATTTTGTTTTAAGTGTATGTTTTTGTGTATTTTCTTTGAAATTTTATTCAAATTTTAAATTATTTGGTCAGAAATTTCCCTAACTTTAGGCTTAATGAGAATGGCTTTTGTAATTTTAATAATTTCTGAACCAAATATATTTTAAAATCGAAAAGAGAATGAGTTTAGATCTCCACTACTATAAAACTCCATCATCCAGTGAATCCAAGGTGTTGGTTAGACTTGAATCTGAGATACTTGCAGAAAGGCAAGCAATTAGAGAGTCCTTAATCAATAATTCTAACTTTCAGTTAATATCAGAGGTTTACGAATGCATTCGCTCAATTAGGGATCCAGAACGGCCATATACACTTGAACAATTGGACGTTTTCAGCATGAAGGACATTGTCATTGAGGAGAAGTTTGGCAAGAAATCTCTGACAGTTTATTGGAAACCTCCTCCACCTATATGCGCTTATACCGTACACATTGGTCTTGCTATGCGCGTGAAGTTACTAAGAGAAATCAAGGACATTAAGAAGATGAAGGTGACCATTCTCGTTAGAGAAGGAAACCCGAAGCAGAAGAAGGCTTTAGACAAGCAATTAAACGATAAAGAAAGAATTGCTTCCGCAATGGAAAATGTAGAAGTCATGGACTTCTTAGAAAGTCTTATCAGCTAAACAACTGAGAGGCTATTGTGAGGTTATATCAAAAGGCCTTCTTTCTACATCATTAGGTTTCAACACCTTTGCTCATAAGCTCTTATAATCTTAGTCCTCGTGTTTTCTTTCTCATTTTTGTATTTAAACAGTGATCTCTTGTCTGGG
>Ga0065720_1019258_pt1 | contig 31018 bp, 27 predicted proteins | sample Thericmetagenome_FD_59107 | JGI IMG/M metagenome (GOLD analysis project Ga0065720, IMG submission 59107) | Thermophilic microbial communities from the Joint Bioenergy Institute, California, USA of rice/straw/compost enrichment - eDNA_2 v2... | ecosystem: Engineered > Solid waste > Grass >... | reverse complement strand
GATAGGCACGGCCTTCGTCCGCCGGCAGCGCCACCTGGCCTATCCGCTGCTCGATACCAGCCTGTTCCGGCGGCCTGCCTTTTGCGCGGCCATCGCCAGCTATTCCTTGTCCGGCCTGGCGATGTTCGGGGTTTACATCTTCATCACCCAATACCTGCAATTGGTGCTGGGCCTCGACCCTTTGCGCGCCGGACTGGCCACCGTTCCCTGGGCGATCGGGTTCGTGGCTGGATCGCTGCTCGGGCCGCGCCTGGCAAGACACATGTCGCCGCTGCGCATCGTGATGGGTGGGCTGTCGATGGCGACAGTGGGCTTCGTATTGCTCCTGGGCGCGGACGGTGCCTATGGGCTCGAAGCGATCATTGCCGGCATGGTCGTCATAAGCCTGGGCATGGCGCCCGTCTTCACCATCGGCAATGAGATCATTCTCTCCTCCGCGCCGCCCGAGCGCGCCGGTGCCGCCTCGGCGATTTCGGAGACCGGCGCCGAATTCAGCGGCGCGCTCGGCATCGCCCTGCTCGGCAGCCTCGGCACCGTGATTTACCGGCATGGCTTGGCAAAGGCCATGCCAGCCGAGCTGCCGACGGACCTGGCCACCGCGGCGGCATCGACCCTGGGGGGTGCGGTGGCCGTGGCCAGCTCCCTGTCCGGCCCCAACGCGGACGCCGTGCTGGCGGCCGCCCGCGCCGCGTTCACGGACGCACTGCAGTTCACCGCAGCCATCGGCGCCGTGCTCATGGCATGCACGACGGTCGTCGCGGCGCGCCTGCTGCGCGATGCGCCGCCCCGCCGCCCGCTGGTGCCGGACGATGCGGCGTGAAGTTCATCCGCCCAGGGCCACGACCAGCGCATGCAGCGCCACGCCAATCAGGCCTCCGACCAAGGTGCCGTTATAGCGGATGTACTGCAGATCGCGGCCTACGCTCAGCTCCAGCTCGTCGACCAATCGCCGTTCATCCCAGTCCTTGACGGTCTGGGCGATGTGTTCCGTGACACCTGCGCGCAACCGGTCCGCAAGGCTGCGCGCGCCGGCCATGACGTGCTCATTGATCGCCGCGCGCAAGCCGGGATTGGCCGCCAGGTGGCCACCCAATTTGAGCAGGCTATGCTCCAGGTGCCGCGCGAGCGGCGAATCCTCGCTCTCGAGGTTGCGGCGCAAGGACGCGTGGATCTCGTCCCATAAGCCTTGCACGTAATCACGCACGGTCGGCTGGTCGATCAGTCGCGACTTGATCTGGTCGATCTGCGCGCGCAGGGCTTGGTCATCCCGCAAGCGGGCGATGTATGCCTCGACCCAGGCTTCGTAGTCCCGGCGCATCGGGTGGTCCGGACGCGACAGGACCTCATGCAATTCGTCCATCATGGCGCGCGCGAGCTTGTCGGCCAGGCTGTCGGCGATGCCATCCACCGGCTTGACCAGGTCCAGGGTTCGCACGATGCGGGGCCACTCCTTGCGCGCATACTTCACCATGAGCGCAGAAACCCGCGCCTTGACCCCTTCTTCGTCCAGGTATCCGGCCAGGCGGCGCAGCGCTTCGTCCAATAGCTGGTGATGCCGTCCGTCGCGCGTCAGCAACCCCATCACTTCGCCCGCGGTGGCACCGGCGTCCCAAGCACGCAGCCGGGCCACCACGAACTCCTGCATCGCCGTCCGCACGGCGCGCTCGTCGAGCAGGTCGAGGGCCTGCGCCAACCAAGTGCGCGCCATGCCCGCCACTGCGCGCGCCTGGGCGGGCTCGCCCAGCCACGCTGCGAGCCGGCTCGCCGGGTCAAAGACCTGCAGCCTTTGGAGGAGCGCATCGGGATCGAGGAAGTGGTCCCGCACGAAAACGGCCAGGTTGTCGGCCAGGCGAGCCTTGTTGCTGGGAATGATGGCCGTGTGCGGAATGGGCAGGCCAAGCGGCCGCTTGAAGAGTGCGACCACTGCAAACCAGTCCGCCAATGCGCCAACGACCGCCGCCTCGCAGAACGCGCGCACCCAGGCCCACGGGCCCTGGCCGCCCATTGCATGGCTGAGCGCGAACCCAGCCAGCGCCGCGGCAAGCAGGCCGAGCGCGCCGAGTTTCATGCGACGCAATCGAATCAGGCGGGGGTCAGGCAAAGTGCGCGGACTCAAGACGACCGAAAACCGGTACATCGTAAAGGATTGTCTGCACTATACCCGTGCGGCATCTCCCGTCGGGTGCCGGCCCGGATCCGGCTCGCGCCGGTGGCAGGGGGCGGATTCCCGTATGTTTTAATTTGGCGCAGGCGCGGGCCTCTCGTCTCATGTCGCCGGCCCATCTATAGGAAGCGAACCGCATGGCCTCCCAGATCCGCATCATTTGCTCGATCGCAACCAAACAGTTGCTTGCCGACCTCGTCTCCAAGTACCGGCAATCGCATGACCAGGAAATCATCGTCGAAGCTGTCGGCGGCGTGGACGCTGCCAAGCGCGTGCGCGAAGGCGAAGCGTTCGACGCCGTCGTGCTGGCCGCCAATGTCATCGACCAGCTGACCGAGGCCGGCCGGATCCTTGCCGGCAGCCGGACCGACCTGGTGCAATCCGGCGTCTATGTGGCCGTGCGGGCCGGCGCGCCGCGGGTGGACATCAGCTCGGAAGCGGCAGTCCGGCAGGCGGTGCTCGATGCTGCATCCGTCGGCTACTCCACGGGCCCGAGCGGCGTTTACCTGACCAAGTTGTTCGAACGCTGGGGAATCGCCGATCAAATCAAAGATCGCGCGATCCAGTCCAAGCCCGGCATTCCCGTCGGCACGCTCATCGCAAAAGGCGAGGTGGCGCTCGGCTTCCAGCAGCGAAGCGAACTCCTGAACATCCCCGGCATCGAGATCCTCGGCCCGCTGCCGCCCGAGCTCCAGATCCTGACCACGTTCTCGGCCGGCATCACCACGGCGTCAGAACAGCCCGACGCCGTCCGCGCCCTGCTCGACTTCATGACCAGCCCGGATACCGCCGAAATCAAGCGCCAGAACGGCATGGAGCCGATCTGACACTCGCCGCAAGCCGCCACGCGATGCGGCGCGGCCACGTGCGGCAATCGCCTGCCGCCTCCGGCCGCCGCTAGACGCGCTCGAAGATGCCGGCAGCGCCCATGCCCGTCCCGACGCACATCGTGACCATGCCGTACTTCAAGTTGCGGCGTCGCAATGCATGGACCACGGTGGCCGCACGTATGGCGCCCGTTGCACCCAGCGGGTGCCCCAATGCAATGGCGCCGCCCATGGGGTTGACCTTGGCCGGGTCCAGGCCGAGGTCCCGGATCACCGCCAACGACTGCGCGGCAAAAGCTTCGTTGAGCTCGATCCAGTCGATGTCGCCCAGCGACAGCCCGGCCTGCTTGAGCGCAGCCGGCACCGCCTCTTTGGGGCCGATGCCCATGATCTCCGGCGGCACGCCGCGCACCGCCGACGTGACGAAGCGCGCCAGCGGCGTGAGGTTGAATTCTTCCAGGATACGCTCGGACACCAGTACCAACGCGCCGGCGCCGTCCGAGGTCTGCGAACTGTTGCCCGCCGTCACGCTTCCCCGAGCCGCGAACACGGGCTTTAGCCGGGCGAGCGCCTCGGCGCTGGTGTCGGCGCGCGGGCCTTCGTCGAGCGATACGGTGCGCTTGCGGGTGACGACCTGCTGCGCGTCGAGATCGGGACTATGCGTCTCGACCGCGATCGGCGCGATCTCGTCCTTGAACTCCCCGGCCTGCTGCGCAGCCAGCGCCTTCTGATGCGATGCCAGGGCGAAGGCGTCCTGGTCCTCGCGCGAGACCCTCCACTGGGCGGCGACTCTCTCGGCCGTCAGGCCCATGCCGTAGGCAATGCCGATGTTTTCATCGCCCTCGAACACGCGCGGATTGACCGAGGGGTTGAACCCCATCATGGGCACCATGCTCATGGACTCCGTGCCGCCGGCGATCATCACGTCCGCCTCGCCCACGCGTATGCGGTCTGCGGCCATGGCAACGGCGGTCAGCCCCGAGGCGCAGAACCGGTTCACCGTCACGCCGCCCACGCTTTGCGGAAGCCCCGCCAGCAAGGAAGCAATCCGCGCGACGTTCAAGCCTTGCGCGCCCTCGGGCATGGCGCAGCCGACGATGACGTCCTGGATGCGCTGCGGGTCCAGCCCCGGCACCTGCGCCAGCGCCGCCCGGATCGCGTGCACCAGCAAGTCGTCGGGCCGCACCGTCCTGAGCGCGCCGCGCGGCGCCTTGCCGATCGGCGTGCGCGCGGCGGCGACGACGTAAGCATCCTGCAATTGTCGAGACATCCCATTCTCCTTCGGTCTGTTCTTCATTGGCGCCGGGACGCGGCGCGGCGCCTCAACCTATCTCGCGATGGCCCGCGGCCGCCGCGGTAACGAGCCAAGGACGGCGTCGAGACCGCGCGCCGGGGCACGGGCGCGGTCAATTCCTGACGGGCTTGCCGGTCTGCATCATGCCGGTGATGCGCTCTTGCGTCTTGGGTTCGTTCAGCAGCGCCATGAAGGTCCGGCGCTCGAGCGCCATGATCCACTGTTCATCTACCAGCGAACCCGCCTCGATATCGCCGCCGCACAGGATCTCGGCAATGGCGCGGCCCAGGTGATAGTCGTACTCGGAAATGAATCCGCCGTCGCGCATGTTGACGAGCTGCGAAGCCAGCGTCGCGATGCCCTCGCTGCCTGCCACCGCAAACGGCTCTTTCCAGGGCGCCCGCCAACCGGCTTCGTGCAAGGCCTGCGCCTGCCGGATTGCCACGTACAGCACCTCATGCACGTTGAAGACGATAGGATCATCTTCCAGCAGATACCCCATGCGCCGGGCTTCGATGGCGGACTTGGATACCTGCGCCGTGGCAGCCTGGATCGCGTATTTCTTCAGGAAATGCAACAGCGATGTGTCGGGCGCCGACGCGTGCTCCTGGGCCGCACGCCGCGCAAGATACGTCAGGCCGCCTCCGCCGGGAATGAGCCCCACGCCCACCTCGACCAGGCCGAGATAGGTCTCGAAATGGGCGACGCGGCGCGCGCAATAAACCGACAGTTCGCAACCGCCGCCCAAGGCCATGCCTGCCAGCCCGGCCACGGTGGGGACCTGTGCGTAGCGCAGGCGGAGCATCAATTGCTGCAACCGCTCCTGTTCGGGAGCGATGGCCTGCACGCCGCCGCTCATGAACAAGGGCATCATGGCCTGCAGGTCGGCACCCGCCGAGAACGGCTCGCCCGGGTTCCAGATCACCAGGCCGCGGTAGCTTTCCTCGGCCAGGTCGACGGCACGCAGCAAGCCCAGGGTGACCGCCGAGCTGATGGTGTGCATCTTGGTCTTGAACGAGGCGATGAGCACATCGTCGAGTCCGGCGCGATCCAGCGTCCACAACCGAATGGCCTCGTCCTCGAAAACGGTGCGGCCGGACGCGAGCGGCTGGATGCCCTCGCCCGCGAGGGCGGCACGGAACACCTGGCGCTGGTAGACGGGCAGGCCCGAACGCGCCTCGAAGCGGCGCGCCGCCGGGTTCCACGACCCCTCCGGCACGTGCACGCCGCCGCGCTCGACCACCGGTCCGCTCGTGACCCAGGCGGGCAGCGGCGCGCTCGACAGCGACTTGCCGGCGGCGACGTCGGCCGCAACCCATTCCGCAACCTGCAGCCAGCCTGCCTGCTGCCACAGTTCGAACGGCCCGATGCCATGGCCGAAGCCCCATCGCATCGCGAAGTCCACGTCGCGCGCCGTGTCGGCGATGTCGGCCAGGTGCACGGCGATGTAGTGGAAGGTGTCGCGCAGGAGCGCCCATACGAACTGGGCCTGGGGATGATCGCTCTCGCGCAGCGCGCGCAGCCGCTGCGCGGCGTCGGGATTCTTGAGGATGCGCGCAACGGCGTCATCGGTCTTGCCGTCGGCCGGGACGTATTGGCCGGCGGCAGGATCCAGGCGCAGAATGGCCTTGCCTTCCTTGCGGAAGAACCCCGCGCCGGTCTTCTGCCCGAGCGCGCCTTCCTTGATCAGCCTTGCCAGCACTGGCGGCGTGCCGTAATGGGCGGCGAAAGGATCGCCAGGAAGATAGTCTTCCATGGTCTTGATGACGTGCGCCAGCGTGTCGAGGCCAACCACGTCACCGGTGCGGAAGGTACCCGACTTGGCGCGTCCAAGCTTGGCGCCCGTCAAATCGTCCACGACATCGTAGGTCAGGCCGAATTTCTCTGCCTCGATCATCGCGGCGAGCAGGCCGAACACGCCGACCCGGTTGCCGATGAAGTTGGGCGTATCCTTGGCGCGCACCACGCCCTTGCCGAGCACCGTGGTCAGGAAAGCCTCGAGCCGGTCGAGGATGGAGGGGTCGGTAAGCGGCGTCGGGATCAGCTCCACCAAGTGCATGTACCGCGGCGGATTAAAGAAATGCACGCCGCAGAAACGCGATCGCAAGCCCTCGTCCATTCCCTCGGAGAGCGCTGAAATCGACAGGCCGGAGGTATTGGTGGCGAAGATGGCGTCCGGCCCGATGGCGGGCGCAACCTTGGCGTACAGATCGTGCTTCCAATCCATGCGCTCGGCGATGGCCTCGATCACCAGGTCGCATTCCCGGAGCTTGGAGAGATCCTCCTCATAGTTGGCGGGCTCGATGAGCGTGGCGAGATCGGGCGCGCCCAGCGGCGCCGGGCTGAGCTTGCGCAAGTTTTCGATCGCCTTGAGTACGATGCCGTTCTTGGGACCTTCCTTGGCAGGCAGATCGAACAAGACCACTGGCACCTTGGCATTGACGCAGTGGGCCGCAATCTGCGCGCCCATGACGCCGGCTCCGAGCACGGCGACTTTGCGAACGATGAAATTCGACATGGTTTTCCTGGCGGTAAGGCGGGTCGGCCTGGCCGACCCATCTCGGTCAATGGAGGCATGCGCCGCCTGGGGGCGCACGGGCAAAGTCGGAACGACGCGGCTCGCACAGCCGCCCGACGAGCGGCTGCTCACAACGGATAGTCTACCGTCCCGTCCCCGCTTCGTCAGGCCGGCCAAGGCCTCGCCCGACGCTAGAACATGCCGAGCAAAGCCGCGATGCCCAAACAGGCGAATATCAGGGCAGCTACGCCATGCACGAGCTTGACCGGCAGGCGATGCGCCAGCTTGTCGCCCAGCACGACGGCGGGCACATTGGCAATCATCATGCCCAGGGTCGTGCCGGCAACCACGGCCGAGTACGCCTGGAACTGCGCCACCAGCGCAACGGTGGCGAATTGCGTCTTGTCGCCCATCTCGGCCAAGAAGAAGGCCACGACCGTAGTGCCGAACACCCCGAGCCGCAAGCGACCGGCGTCCGCTTCATCGAGCTTGTCCGGTATCAGCATCCAGACTGCCATGCCGAGGAATGACACCCCAAGAATCCAACGCAGCGCTTCCGGCCCGACGATGCGCGTGAGCCAGGCTCCGACGGCGCCTGCCAGGGCGTGGTTGACGATGGTCGCCGTGAAGATGCCTAGGATGATGGGCCAGGGCCGCCGCCAGCGGGCGGCCAGGCAGAGGGCGAGAAGTTGGGTTTTGTCACCGATCTCGGCCAGGGCCACGATGCCGGTCGAGACGAGGAAGGCTTCCATGTTGCAATGCGCTCCGGGCCGGCGGTTGACCGCATGACCGCGCAACAGCCCCGGCCCCCCGGTCGATGCGCGATCAAAGGTCTTGCCAAGTCCAGGACCGTCTGCGCCATGCCGTGAGGCAAGCATGTTGACGCAGACCCTTGCACGCACGCGCAAGGCGGCTACTCCCCAATGACGGGCGGCAGTATACCGCATGTGACGTATCGCCCGCGGCGATGCCCGCGCCGCATAATATGCGCTGCGTGATCCCATGGAATTTGCATGAAAAACCGGCCCCATGCACAGGAACCCCGCCAGCAAGCCCGCGAAGGCGGCCACGCGCTGGCCCAGGCCACGGGCGCCTGCCTTGCCGCCGCGGCCCTGCTGGCACCGGCCGCGCAGGCCGCCGACGAACCGGCCGCCATGCCCGTCGGGTTCGTGCACCTGACCGACGTGGCACAGACCGTACGACTAGACATCCGCTATCACGGCAGCGCGAATTTCCTCGGCCGCCCGGTGGCGGGCTACGACGCTCCCACCTGCATCCTGACCGAACCTGCCGCGCGCAAGCTGCTTGGCGTCCAGCGCGAACTGCTTGCGCAGGGCCTGACGCTCAAGGTGTTCGACTGCTATCGGCCACAACGCGCCGTCAATGATTTCGTGGCCTGGACACGCGATGGCTCGCACCAGCCTACCAAGGCCGAGTATTTCCCCCACGTGGCCAAGGAGTCGCTGCTAGACCTCGGCTACATCGCCGAACGTTCCGGCCACAGCCGTGGCAGCACCGTCGACCTGACCCTCGCCGCCATCGATCCGTCGCGCGCGGACGCCTTGCCCACGAAAGGCCCGCTGCTGCCCAATGGAGAGGTGGACATGGGCACTCCGTTCGATCTTTTTGATGTAAAGTCGCATACTGACCATCCGGATTTACCCGAGGTTGTCCGACACAATCGCCAGTTCCTCAAGGACTTGATGGCCAAACACGGCTTCCGCAATCTGCCTGAGGAGTGGTGGCACTACACCCTGGACGACGAACCGTATCCGGACACCTATTTCAACTTCCCCGTGCGCTGACCTGCCGCTCGCCCGGCTGCGCGGTGGGCGTACGCATAAGAAGAACATGCACTTCCTGGACGGACTTCCCCCGCCGCGCAAGTATTGGGCCTTGGCAGCGACGATGCTGGCCATGACGATGACGGTCCTGGAGACCACCATCACCAACGTCGCGCTGCCTTCCATTGCCCGGGACCTCGGCATTTCCCCGGCGCAGGCGGTGTGGATCGTCAATACCTATCAGCTGGCCATCGTCGTTGCGCTGCTGCCGTTTTCATCGCTCGGAGAAATCCTCGGCTATCGCCGGATATTCACCGCGGGCCTGGCCGCGTTCACCGTCGCCTCGGCGGGCTGTGCGATGTCTGGCTCGTTCGGCGTGTTGATCTCGTTCCGGGTGCTGCAGGGCCTGGGCGCGGCCGCGGTCATGAGCGTCACTCCCGCACTGCTGCGTTTCATCTACTCCCAGAAACAGTTCGGGCGCGCGATCGGCTACAACGCGCTGGTCGTGGCGACCTCATCGGCTGCAGGCCCCATGCTGGGCTCGCTGATCCTCTCGATCGCCTCATGGCCCTGGCTGTTCGCGGTCAGCATCCCCATCGGCCTGTTCATCCTCTCGATAGGCAGCCGCATGCTGCCCGAGACCGAACTGGCCAAGCGGCCTTTCGACGCGCTCAGCGCCGTGTTGAGCGGCTCGACCTTCGGGCTGCTGGTAGTGGGCATCGACCGCCTGCTGGCGGACATCAAGACTGCAGCGGTCCTGCTCTGCCTCGCCGCCCTGGCGGGCGTGGCCCTGGTGCGCCGCGAACTCACGCAAGCCACGCCGCTGCTGCCGCTCGACCTGCTGCGCATCCGCCAATTCGCGTTCTCGATCGGCGCTTCGGTGTGCGCCTTTTCCGGGCAGACCATCTCGTATATCTCGCTGCCCTTCTACTTCCACCAGGCATTGGGGCGCAGCCAGATCGAAATCGGCATGTTGATGGTCCCATGGCCCCTGGCCGTCGCCATTGCCGCGCCGATCGCGGGACGCATGGCCGAAAGCATTGCGCCGGCCATCCTGTGCTCGGTCGGCGCCGGCCTGGTGGCTTTCGGATTGCTCGTCATCGCCCTGCTTCCGGCCGGCACGCCCAATGGCTGGGTCATGGCCTTCATGGCGCTTTCCGGGGTCGGTTTCGGCATGTTCCAGACGCCCAACAACCGGGCCATGCTGACCGCCGCACCGCGACACCGCAGCGGGGGTGCAGGCGGCCTGCAGGCAACTGCCCGGCAGTTCGGCATGGCACTGGGGGCAGCGCTGGCCGCCCTGGCCTTCACGGCGATCCCGTCGCACGGCCCCACCTCGGGCCTTATCCTGGCTGCGGTGTTCCTGGCAGCCGCCTCCGGCGTCAGCGCCGCCCGGCCAGGGACGCGCGTCTCAGGGTAATTCCAGCTCCGCGAGCAACGGCGCGTGGTCCGACAGCCGTGACCACGGGCGCCCGTACAGCACGCTCGCCTGCCGCACGGAAAAACCGCGCTGGTATATCCGGTCCAGCCTCAGCCACGGGAAAAAAGCCGGGAAAGTACGCGGCGGGCGAGGCGTGATCAGTTCGTTGCCCATGCCGAGCCGAGGCGGGGAAGCCATGCCGGCGCGCCATTGCCAAGGCGAGACCTCGCCGCCGCGCAGCAATTGCCCAAGCATGCGCACGGAGTCCCGTAGCCTGGGCAACTCGACATTGTTGCCGCGTGGCGCCGTCGCGAATACCTCATGCACCTCCAGGCGCCGCACCAGGAAGTCCGATAGCGTGTTGGTCCAATCGTTGAAATCGCCGGCGATCAAAATGGGCGCGCCCGAAGGCACCGCTTCTTCGATGCGGGAAACCAGCGCGCCAACCTGCCGCGTGCGGCTGCCGGCGAACAGCCCCAGGTGCACGACAAAGCAATGCACCTCGTGCCGGCCGATCGCCACGCGTGCGTGCAGCAGCCCCCGCTGCTCCAGCCGGTGATCGGAAATGTCCTGGTTCTGGTGCGAAAGAATGGGGAACCGCGACAACAGCGCATTGCCATGGTCGGTGTGGCGGTACACCGCGTTTCGTCCATAGGCAGCTTCCAAGCGCAGCGCCGCGGCCAGCATCTGATGCTGTTCGTGCAGCGTCCCGGATCGCTCGTTGCGCCCCTGGACCTCCTGTAGAAAGGCCAGGTCGGCGCGCAAGCCGTGCAGGCCGAGGCGCAGCTCCTGCACGGACTCGCGCTTGCCCAGGGCCGAAAGCCCTTTGTGGATGTTATAGCTGACGACACGGACGACGGACATCGTGCTTGAGGAAAACCGGAAGAGGCCTTAAATATGCGGCCATGGATGAGCAGATACAAGATGCCATCTTCCCGCCCCGGCGCCGCCGCTGCGTTATCATGGGCCGGCAAAGCTCGCGCCGGAGCCCGGCCGCGCCCTGCACGGGGAGGCCTTGGCTTGGTCGCGCCCTCTATTTCGACATCCAGATCCGGGAATCTCCATGAGTACCATCAAGATCGGCATGATCGTAGGCAGCCTGCGCAAAGACTCCATCAACCGCCAGCTGGCCAAGGCCGTCGCCAAGCGCCTGCCCGCACACATGCAGACCGAAGACATCCCCATCGGCGAGCTGCCCCTGTACAACCAAGACCTCGACGCCGCCATGCCGGCGCCCGTGCTCGCGTTCAAGCAGCGGGTCGAGTCCGTCCAGGCCCTGCTGTTCTTCACGCCGGAATACAACCGCTCCTACTCCGGCGTACTGAAGAACGCCATCGACTGGGCCTCGCGCCCCTCCGGCAAGAACTCCTGGGCGCGCAAGCCTGCCGGCATCCTGGGCACCTCGCCCAGCCAGATCGGCACCGCGCTCGCCCAGGAACACTTGCGCATGGTGCTGTCCGCGCTGGACGTTGCCGTGCTGCCCCAGCCGAGCATCTTCGTCCAGTACACCGAAGGATTGATCGACGCTGAAGGCCGCATCACGAACGAGATCACGGCCAAGTTCATCCAAGGGTTCGTGGATCGCTACGTGGCGTGGGTGGAGAAACTCGCGCCTGCGGCCAGCTAAAGCCCCCCACCCGGCGGGCCTTGCCGCGGCGCAGGCCCGCTTGCGCCGCGCCCGCTCGCCAGCGCGATCAGCGTTCGGGAACGAGTGCGGCTACAGCCACCCCGAGCCATCCTACGATCATCGCCCCGCCTCCGAAAGGGGCCGTGCCCCAGAGCAATTTCATTCCCGCCAGCTGGCGCAATGCCAAATCGACGGAGAACAGCAGCGTGCCGGCGATGATGAGTCCGGTGGCACCGACCAGCACGGCACGCCCGCGCTGGAACTGCGGCACCATGGCCGCCAGCCCGGCGACCGCTGCGGCATGCAACAGCAGGAACAAGGCGGCGGTCGACAACAACGCTCCGCCCGCGAGATGGGTGGCCATGGCGGCCAGCATCACGCCCGCCGCGCCCATCGGTGCGGCACAGCCCAGCAAGACCCGAGAAGATAACAACATGCAGCGCTTCCTTGAAAAACGCCTGCCCGGTTGCGCGCTGCCCGGACGGGCTATTTCGCGAACACCTGGTTGAGGTCGGCAAAAGCCTTGAACTCGAGCGCGTTGCCCGACGGATCGAGGAAGAACATCGTCGCTTGTTCGCCGACTTCGCCCTTGAACCGGACGTGAGGCTCGATCACGAACTTGACGCCGGCCCGCCGCAGCTTCTCGGCCAGCGCCTCCCATTCAGGCATGGGGAGAATCGCGCCGAAATGCCTGACCGGTACGTCGTCTCCATCCACGGCACTCGTGTTGCGGTGTCCCGCCTCGCCGGGCGACAAGTGAGCGACGATCTGGTGGCCGTAGAAATTGAAGTCCACCCAGCTATCGGAGCTGCGACCTTCCGGGCAACCCAGCAGGCCGCCATAGAAAGCGCGCGCCTCGGCCAGGTCGTCGACGGGAAAAGCCAAATGAAAGAGGGGAATGCCAGCCATGAGCGTGCTCCGGAACCAGCCCGCGAGCGCGGGCCAAACTTCGATTGTATTCAAGGCACGCCCATATTCAACGAACCATCCCCCCGCGCGCGCTCCCGGCAGGGCCGGGCGGGCCGGTCCGCGCGCGGGTCCATGCCTGGCAACACCCCGCCAAGACGTAACGATTGCGCGGTTGTTCCCCCCTGGCGAGGCATGCTACGGTCTTGGCGAGACCCTTCTTCGCGCGGAGGCCCCCATGGGGAAATCGACGATCATTCCGTGCCTGGTATACCGCGATGCCCCGGCTGCGATCGAATGGTTGTGCCGGGCATTCGGCTTTGCCAAACACCTGGTGGTGCCCGATGCCTCCGGCGCAATCGCCCATGCCGAACTGACTTTCGGCAACGGCATGGTCATGCTCGGCTCGGGCAAGGGCGAGCTCATGCGCAAGATCACCGCCCAGCCCTCGGAGATCGGAGGCCGCCAGACCCAGACGCCTTACGTCATCGTGGCCGACCCCGACGCCCATTACGCAACCGCCGTCAACGCCGGCGCCATGGTGGTCCGGCCCATCCAGGAGGAAAGCTACGGCGGCAAAGGGTACACCCTGCAGGACCCAGAAGGCTACGTCTGGCACTTCGGTAGCTACGACCCATGGCAGGAGTCGGAGTTGAACCCGCCGTAGACGGTTGGCACTACTATGCTCTTACCTAGCGCGGAAGCCCATTCTTAGAGGCCCACAGCGAATCCCCTTGGGGAAGCAAATCTGCATTAATAATGCAGGAGTCGTTTGAGATTTGTGACGAGCACCTTGCAAAACTCGTCCCGCACCTCGTGTGTCTTACGACCCTTCCTGACAATGCGGTAGAAATCAATATCGACTGCCGGCTCCAGCTCAAATAGGGAAAGGCAATAATGGCGACATGCGGGAAGAGCAAACGCAGGCACAACCGCCCATCCAAGCCCTAACTCCACCATGGCGATCTGGGTTTCAATGTGGTTGACGATTACCCCTTCCGCCGCACCTTTTCCCTCCTGCCAAATCAACGATCCATTCACACCTACACGCCTCTCTGTAGAGGGCACCCGGGCTGCATGCCATAGGGACGGGGTCTCACGCGGCAGGTAGCGATCGATCAATTGTTGCATAGCATTGCCTGGGGGCAGACAAATCAATGGCTTACCCCGCAAACCTTCCCATGACATCGAGCCGAGAGGACGTAGCTGCCTGCGTCCGCGAGATGAAGCGACTCGCGAGCTATCCGGCCCGACACAGAACAACCTGGCGCTAAACAACCGCGATCGCTCAAGCCCAGCTATAGGGCGAGGAAATACGCCCAGCCCAAAATCCAATTCTCCAGCACTGACAGACTCCTCGATGATCTGAGGAGAAACCCCGAAAATCTCCAGTTTGACGTTGGGATAAGAGCGTCGAAACTCGACATATGCGGGCGGTAGCAAATCGTTGGCCACCAGCGGCGTCGCTCCAACCCGCAACGTATTACGCGTTTGGGCTTCCAATTCATTGACTTCCGCCATCACCCGCTGCAAGTCGGCAACTGCACGTTCTGCCACAGGCAACAACCGCTGTCCCGCCTCGGTCAGCGCAATCAAGCGGGTCGTGCGATGAAATAGTTGGCAATCCATCTGTAACTCCAACTCCCGAATGATCGCGCTCAAACCGGCCTGGGTCATGTGGAGTCGCTCCGCCGCACGAGTGAAGCTCCCAAGTTGGGCCGCATAGATGAATGCGCGCAACTGCTTGGTCGAGACGTTCATAAGAGTTTTTTGTGAATTCACTCCGTTCTGTAGCTTGTCCGATCCGCCTTCGCGACGCAAGATCTGCATCGCCCCTCCCTCTATCGATGGTCACGGAGAAAAACATGCTCGGTCTTACACCCGCTTCGCCGTCCGCACCGTCATCCAGGATCGCTGTATCGCACTGCATCCTTGCTGTAAGCGTGCTACTCGCCGCAACTGTAGAGCCCACCATTGCCCGCGCTCAGTCCTATCCGACCAAACCGATTACCCTGGTCGTTCCGTTTGCACCTGGCGGCCCCACAGACGCCAGTGCGAGAGCCATTGCTCAAGCTCTTGGCCCTCGCCTAGGGCAGCAGATCGTGGTTGAAAACCGCGCCGGGGGCGGAGGCACGGTTGGACCGATGGCCGTAGTACGTGCCGCACCAGACGGTTACACCCTATTGTGGGCTGGAACAAGCAGCCTAGCGATGGGTCCCGCGCTTTATCCCAACCTTGCTTACGACCCCATTAAGTCGTTCACCCCCATCAGCCAGGTGGTGCGTAGCCCACATGTTCTGGTTGGTCGAGGAGATCTTTCTGCTAAGACCCTTCCAGAACTAATCGCTCTCGCCAAAGCACAACCCGGTAAGCTGACCTACGGATCCGCTGGAAGCGGGTCTTCTACGCACTTAACAGGAGAGCTGTTCGAGTCGACATTCGGCGTTGACTTGCTACACGTCGGGTACAGCGGTGTTGCGCCGGCTCTGAACGATCTATTGGGTAAACAGATCGATCTGCTGTTCGACGCAGTATCAACTTTGCGACCCCACATTCGTAGCGGTGCACTCATCGGCTATGGAATTACGGGACAGAACCGAAGCCCGATGCTGCCTGAAATACCAACGATAGCCGAGCTATTGAATACACCTTTCGATGCCTACAGTTGGTTTGGGCTCGTAGCTCCCGCGGGCACACCAGATGAGATCGTCAAGAAATTAACACATGAGTTAAATGCAACATTAGCCGACGAAAACCTTCGCAATCAGCTGACAGCAACTGGATTTGAAGTACTTGGCACAACATCAGAAGAGTTCAAACGCAGTATCGCTTCCGAACTGGAGCGGTGGAGCGCCGTCGTCAAGCGAACTGGGATTAAAAATCAATAATCCGCAACGGTCCGCATAAGACATGGAGTACAAATGCATTTCTCTCAAGATAGCAAACTGCCCATACTCATCGCCGGTGCGGGCATTGGCGGCCTAGCAGCGGCCCTGGCTCTCCTCCGACGAGGTTTCGACGTAGAAATCTATGAGCAAGCAGAAGAACTGCGTGAAGTTGGAGCAGGGGTTCAAATCAGCCCGAACGGCTCTCGTGTACTTGCGAACTTGGGCGTTCTCGAGGAGGTCAGGGCGACCTCATGCGAAACGGAGGGGAAAGAAATACGACTCTGGAGCACCGGCCAGACGTGGAAGCTATTCGACCTGGGAGCTGAAGCCGTCCGACGTTTTGGCTACTCCTATTTCACTGCATATCGCGTAGACCTACATAACGCGCTGGTCGAAGGAGTCCGATCTATAAAACCCGATGCCATTCATTTGGCTTCCCGTTGCATCGGCTTCGAGCAAAACAAACACGGCGTAGTGCTTCACCTCGAGTCGGGCGAGTCCACTCGCGGAAAAGCGCTGATAGGTGCCGATGGCATTCATTCCACAATTCGTTCGCAACTCTTCGGTTCTGACCGGGCGACCTTCGCCGACATGATGGCTTGGCGCGCTGTGATTCCGATGGAAAAAGTCCCCCAGCATCTTCGCCGCCCAGTCGGTACCAACTGGGTGGGCCCTGGCGGACATGTCATCCACTACCCGTTGCGGCGCGGGGAACTGATGAATTTTGTTGGCTACCTTGAGCGTACCGGTTGGGTAGCCGAGTCATGGAATATTCGTGGAACCACTGCGGATTGCGCAGCCGATTTCATCGGTTGGCACGATGACGTACAAGAACTCATTCAAGCCATTGACGCACCGTTCAAATGGGGCATCGTCCGCCGTCCGCCTCTTAGCAAATGGACTGTTAAACGTGTAACGCTACTAGGCGACGCTTGCCACGCCATGTTCCCGCTACTGGCACAAGGAGCGAATGTCGCATTGGAAGACGGAGTAGTGCTCGCCCGTTGCCTAGAGCACGATCGCGACGTTGAGACCGCACTCCAACGCTATGAACTAGCGAGGAGAGAGCGAGCGTACCGCATAGTAGACGGTTCAGCGGAAAACATCTGGCGGTTTCACAATCGCGCATTAGCCGATCCCATCGAAGGACCTGCGTTCATTTCTCGAGAATGGGCCACCAATAGAGTGCAAGCACGTTACGACTGGATCTTCGAATATGACGCAGCGACGGCACCGTTGCCGGCCGTCAAACAGACTTCATGATGCGTAAGCGCGTCGCACTGGACTTGCGACAATACGCTACACCACATTTAAACGGAGAGTGTCACTAATGTCCGTCAGTGACGATCACCGCCTAGCCATGTGGCTACAAGTGCTGAAACTATGTCGACTTCAACCCGAAGAAAAAGTTGTAGTCTTGTCCAGTGAATCAAGCCACCCTTTCAACGTAGACGCCGCAACGCGTGCCGTCAACAGAGTCAGCCCCCACACCGTTCGAATCGAAATACCACCTATCCCACCCCATCGACCAGGTAGCGACAGAACGGCATTTCTCGGCACGACGCCCCTTTCCGGAAATACGCTAGCGGTCGAAATACTTAAACGATCGGACCTCATTATTGACTTGGTCGGACTACTGCATTCGCAAGAACAGTTAGATGTTCTCGCATCTGGGACTCGAATGCTAATGGTCGTGGAGCCGCCCGAAGTCTTGGCAAGATTAATGCCTAGCGAGGACGATAAACGACGCGTAATGGCCGCCGACGCGAGACTGAGGGTCGCTCGCTCAATGTACGTTACCTCGAAAGCGGGAACCGACCTCATTTTGCCGCTAGGTCAGTTCGGAACTCTGCCCGAGTACGGGTATGCAGACGAACCCGGCCACTGGGACCACTGGCCCAGTGGTTTCATATCGACCTGGCCTGTCGAACGAGCCGCCCAAGGAAAGGTCGTGATCGACATTGGGGACATGCTCTTTCCTATCAAGCGGTATGTCGAAACCTCTCCCATCATATTGGAAGTACAGGACGGGTACATCACTCAGATCGACGGCGGTTTCGAGGCCAAGTACTTACGTCGATACCTCGAGTCCTACAATGACCCAGAGGCCTATGCTGTCGCCCATGTGGGCTGGGGCCTGCAAGCCCAGGCTTCATGGACAGCACTAGGAACACGCGACAAACAACAATCGCTGGGCATGGATGCACGATCCTTCTACGGCAACTTCCTATTCTCCACTGGGCCCAATGCCGAGGCCGGAGGCAGGAATCATTCGGCGTGTCACATCGATATCCCTATGGCGGGATGTACCATCATGCTGGATGATGAACCCGTCGTCATCGAAGGTGTCGTGATCGACCCCGAACAACGCGTAGACTACACAAAATGATGAACGACGGTTACCATGAATTTGAAAACGTGGAGCTGCTAAGCGGAGTCGTTCTCCCTCGCGTGCGTCTTGCGTTTGCAACGTGCGGTAAGCTGAACGCGGAGCGCAGCAATGCTGTTCTGTTTCCCACCTGGTTCAGTTCCACACATCACAAGAATGCGTGGCTAATCGGCTTAAACAAACCGCTCAATCCCGAACATTATTTCATTATTTGCGTCGACCTGATCGGCAATGGTCTGTCAACATCTCCCAGTAATACCGATCCCCCGTTCGACGGCCCAAGATTTCCGGAAGTACACATTCTTGACAACGTTCGCTTGCAACGGCGACTATTAATAGAACGCTTTAAAATTGAGTCGCTGCAGCTAGTCATCGGCCGATCGATGGGCGCGCAGACTGCATTCCAATGGGCAGTCAGCTTTCCATCCCAGGTGCGCAGGATGTTTGCACTCTGCGGCTCCTCTCGAACCACGCCCCACAATTACGCATTCATTGACAGCTTAGAGGCAGCATTAAAGGCTGACTGCCGATGGAATGGGGGCGACTACATCAGCCCCCCGATAGACGGCCTAAGGGCGATTGGCAAAGCTTATGCGGCATGGGCCATGTCGCCCGAATTTTACCGATTGAATCTTCACCTTCGCAACGCCGCGACAATCGACGACTATCTCGAACGTCAATGGGCGAATAATTTCACTCATTGTGACGCCAATAACTTATTGGCCATGATGCGAACCTGGAAAACAGCGGACATCTCCACGGACCCTTCCTTCCAGGGTGACTGGCAAGCGGCATTGAAGGCTATTACTTGTCAAGCTATCGTCATGCCGAGCCGGACGGATCAATATTTTCCGCCAGAAGATAGCGCTGCAGCTGCAATGTTCATGCCGAACGCCGAATTGCGAGTCTTGGATTCGGCTTGGGGACATCGCGCGGGATCACCAGGCTCCGACCCGACAGACATTGCCACGGTCGAGGCCGCTATCGCTGATCTATTGAAACGATAATCGGGGAAACGCTGGATCCATCTTGTCGACCAAGCGCCTCCCCCATCAGTCACTAAACCGTCTTGGCCTCCGTCCCGCGCAAGCGGATGTGCAGCTCGCGCAGTTGCTTCTCGTCCACGTCCGACGGCGCGCCCGTCAGCAGGCACTGGGCCCGCTGGGTCTTGGGGAATGCGATCACGTCGCGAATCGATTCGGCGCCGGTCAGCATGGTCACGATGCGGTCCAGGCCGAAAGCGATGCCGCCATGGGGCGGCGCACCGTATTGCAGGGCATCCAACAGGAAGCCGAACTTGGCGCGGGCTTCTTCGGCGCCGATCTTGAGCGCACGGAATACTTTGCTCTGCACCTCTTCACGGTGGATACGCACCGAGCCACCCCCGATTTCCCAGCCGTTCAGCACCATATCGTAGGCCTTGGCCAGGCAGGCTGCGGGATCGGACTCGAGGAGATCTTCGTGGCCGTCCTTGGGCGACGTGAACGGATGATGGGCGGCCGTGTAACGCTGGGCTTCCTCGTCGTACTCGAACATGGGGAAATCGACCACCCACAGCGGCATCCATTCGCCCTCGACCAAGCCTTGCTTGCGGCCAAACTCGCTGTGGCCGATCTTGACGCGCAAAGCGCCCATGGCGTCATTGACGATGCGGGCCTTGTCCGCGCCGAAGAACAGGATGTCGCCGTTCTGCGCACCACTGCGGCGCAGCAGCTCCTGCAGCGCGGCGTCATGGATGTTCTTGACGATGGGCGACTGCAGGCCGTCGCGTCCCTTGGCCACGTCGTTGACCTTGATCCACGCCAGGCCGCGCGCGCCGTAAATGGCGACGAACTGGGTGTAGGCATCGATTTCGCTGCGGCTGAGCTCGCCGCCGCCCGGCACGCGCAGCGCGACCACACGGCCGCCCACGCTGTTGGCCGCACTCGAGAAGACCTTGAAGTCCACGTCCTTCATGACGTCGGTCAACTCGGTGAACTCGAGCTTGACGCGCAGGTCGGGCTTGTCGGAGCCGAAGCGCTCCATGGCTTCGCGCCAAGGCATCACGGGGAACGGGTTGGGCAGCTCGACGCCCTTGACCGCCTTGAACACGTGGCGGATCATGTTCTCGAAAATCTCGCGGATCTCGTGTTCATCGAGGAACGAGGTCTCGCAATCGATCTGGGTGAACTCGGGCTGGCGGTCGGCGCGCAAGTCCTCGTCGCGGAAGCACTTGACGATCTGGTAATAGCGATCGAACCCCGAGACCATCAGCAGCTGCTTGAACAACTGCGGCGACTGCGGCAGCGCGAAGAAGTGGCCGGGGTTGACCCGCGACGGAACGAGATAGTCGCGCGCGCCCTCCGGTGTGCTACGGGTGAGCATCGGCGTTTCGATGTCGATGAAGCCGAGCTGGTCGAGATACTTGCGCACCTCGATCGCCACGCGGTAGCGCAGCATCAGGTTCTGCTGCATCTGCGGGCGACGCAGGTCCAGCACGCGATGCGTGAGCCGCGTGGTTTCCGAGAGGTTCTCATCGTCGAGCTGGAACGGCGGCGTGACGGAGGCATTGAGGATCTCGATCTCGTGCGCCAGTACCTCGACCTCGCCCGACTTCAGCGCCGGATTGGTGGTGCCCTCGGGACGCTTGCGTACCAGGCCGGTCACGCGCACGCAAAATTCGTTGCGCAGGCGCTCGGCGATCTGGAAGGTATCGGCCCGGTCCGGATCGCAGACGACCTGGGCCAGGCCCTCGCGGTCGCGCAGGTCGATGAAAATGACGCCGCCGTGGTCGCGGCGACGGTGCACCCAGCCGAACAAGGTCACGATTTGTCCCAGGTGCTCCGTCGAGACCTGGCCGGTATAGCAGGTACGCATGAATTCTCCGTCTAAATTGGTGTGTATCGATGCAAGCGGGGCGCGCGTGCGCGCGTTGCCTCCACGGGCCGTCAATTGCCCCGCGCCGGAGTACCCGGCGCCACCACCCCCATCGATACGATGTATTTCAAGGCCGCATCCACCGTCATGCCGAGCTCGACAATGTCGGCGCGCCGCATCATCAAAAAGAAGCCGGACGTCGGGTTCGGCGTCGTCGGCACATATACGCTTACGCAGTCGGGAGGCAGGTGGTCGGCAACTTCACCGCCCGGCACTCCGGTCAGGAACGCGAGCGTCCATACGCCCTCGCGGGGATACTGCACCAACACCGCTTTGCGGAACGCCTGGCCGTTAGGCGCCAGGACCGTGTCGCTGACCTGCTTGACCGAGTTATAGATCGAGCGCACCAGCGGAATGCGCTGGAGCAGCCCTTCCCACATCTGCAGCAGTTTGCGGCCGATGAAATTGGCCGCACCCATGCCCGTGAGCAACACCACTACGATCACCACCGCGAGGCTGAAGCCCGGGATGTGCGTGCCGAACAGCGACTCGGAGCTCAGCACCGACGGCACCACGGCTTCGAGCGTGGACACGACCAGGCCCAGGACCCACAGCGTGATGACCAGCGGGACCCAAATCAGCAATCCAGTGACGAAGTAGCGTTTGAACACGAAGGTTCCAAATCAGAAACTGGCGGCGCCCCGCAGGCGCCGCATGAAACTCAGGCCGAAGCCGTCGCGCTCGAAGACTCCGAGGAGGACGAGCCAGGCGAACCGGAATCGGATCCGGCGCTCGACGACTTCGACGAACCGCCGGACTTGGACGAACCGTTGTTGCGGAAGTCGGTCACGTACCACCCGCTACCCTTGAGCTGGAATCCCGCAGCCGTCACTTGCTTGGAGAACGTGGGCTTCCCGCACTCGGGACAGTCGGTGAGGGGAGCGTCGGACATCTTCTGCAGGACGTCCTTCTCATGTCCGCAAGAACTGCATTTGTAGGCGTAAATAGGCATCGCCAAGACTCCTCAGGCATACCTCGGCACGAAAACCCGGCCTGGCATTGCCACAGGCGACCGGCGGCCGGATTTCCGGAAATTGATCAAAGCCTTGAATTTTAGCGACTTTTTGGGTACTTAGTACGTACGCTGCCAAAACTGCGCCGCCATGGCGCCCGGCGCGGCAGGGCGAGCCTACGAGCCGAGCGCAAGCGCCCCGCTACGTCCGCTACGCGGGCAGGAGGAAAAAGAACGCGGCAACGGCCGTCGGCAACGCTGCCCCCAAGAGCAGCGCCAAGGGCGTAATCGTTCCACCGGGGAAAGAACTCTTTAGCACCGCGAAACCGGCGGGGTTGGGCGCGTTGGCGATCACGGTGAGCCCGCCCCCCGTCACGGCACCGGCCACGAGCATATAGCGCCATGCCTCGGAAGTTCCCTCCACCAACGAACCAAGGTAGGTCAGCGCCGCGTTGTCCGTCACCGCCGTGAGCGCGGCTGCGCCCCAATACAGCACCAAGGGAGGCATATCCGCCAGCAGCTCCTGCAGCCACCATTTCTGCAGCCCACCCAGGACCACCAAGCCTGCGAGGAAGAACCCCACCATCAGGCCTTCCTTGATCAAGAGCGGACGCTGATGCTCTTTGTACGCTTCGGTATAGCCGATGAACAGCATCAGCAACCCCATGAAGACGGCAGGATGGTGGGCAAAAAGCACCACTCCGGCTAGGAAGGCCACGTGCACTGCCGTCACGCTGAGCGGCACCTCGCGGCGAGCGCGCGCCTGCGGCGCGCCGGCGCTCGCCCGGATCAGCAGGCGCCGGAAGCACAGCGTCACGATCAAGGCGTTCAACACCACGGCGCACGCGGCGCGCCAGCCGAAATGGGCCAGCATGTACGCCGTATCCCAACCGAAGGCCGATGCCACCATCAACACCGGCGGCGCAGCGTAAGAGGTCAACACGCCGCCTATCGAGACGTTGACGAACAGGACGCCCAGGGTGAAGTACTTGAAGCGCGCGCTCTCGATCTGCCGGAAGCACGTGTCGCGCAGCATCACCGCCGCCAAGGTCATGGCCGCCGGCTCGGTAATGAAGGAGCCGAGCAGCGGCACCAGGGCAAGGGTCACGAAAAACACCGCCACCGAACGGTTGCCGGGAATCGCCGAAGCCAGCACGGCCACGAGGTAGGTAACGAGATCCAAGATGGGCCGGCTCGCCGCGATGACCATGATGGCGAACACGAACAGCGGCTCGGTAAAGTTGCGCGTGTCCATGTACTCGATGGCCGCGTGCGTGCCGGCAAGGGCAGCCATGGCCAGGAGCAGCACCGAGGCCCAGAACCCGAACACGGCCTCGACCTCCGACAACATGTGCCATAACCCTGCGTGCCTTCCGCCCTTGTGGGCGAGATTGGCAAAGACCGGCACGGAAAAGGTGTGGAGAATGGCGATCGCAAATAGGACCGTGGCGAGCAGCTCGACTGCGCTGAAAGATAGGCTCATAGGATCGTGCATACCGGTAATGGCGACTGGCCCCGGCGAGTTTACCGCCCCCGGCCCGCGCCGCGCACGCCGCCGCGGGGACTTCATAACCCAATTGGGATATGAAAAGCGCAGACCCACTCATTTAGTATCGGCGCAAAGCGCCAAGGGGGCGCATATAACCTAGGGGAATCTGTTTTGAAACTACATAAGCTTCTTTTGACGGCGCTTTGCGCAGTCGCCCTGGCGGCATGTGGCGGCGGTGGATCGGATGGCGGCAGCAGCGGTGGCGGCGGCAGTGGTGGTGGCGGTGGCAATGGCGGCGGTGGTAGTGGCGGCGGCGGTGGAGGCGGTGGCGGCACCCCCTCGGCCGAAGCGACCCATCCCTATTTCAGCGTCGACTTCGAAGACGCCCTGAAGACCCGCTCGGTCACGATCGACTACACGAAGAACACCGGCACCATCACGCTGGGCTCCGACACCATCAGCTACACCGCGAACGATGGCCAGGTCACGGCGCCCGGCTACACCATCATCGGTGAAATGGAAGGCCCGCAAAACGGTGCCATGGTGTGCAAGAACTACAGCAGCACGGGCAAGGCATCCCGCCACTTCATCCTGCCGGCCAACGCCCAGCGCGTGACGGACCTCAACGTGCTCAAGGGCATGGAATTCGAGCGCTTCGAAGACTGCGACCAAGTCGGCGCCTACAGCTTCGACAGCGAGCTGTCGGTGACGTGGACGGACTACTACGGTGACGGCGACGAGTCCGGCACGGAAAACCAGGACACCGTCCTGAAGTGGTTCTCGGATGACGGCCTGGCCTGGGAAGACGAGGACGGATCCGGCCACGACTACGCACGGCTCTACTACGACGAGCTGAGCGAAACCTTCTACATCGTCGAACTGATGAAGACCGATTCGGGTACGGCTTTGGCCGTCGCGGTCTCGGTCGGAGAAGACTGATCAGCGATCCTCACGGCGGCCGGCCCTCGCCCTGCGGGCGCCGGCGCGCCGTTCCCGTTTCCTGCTTTACCGGGCCCGGCCTTACAGCCGGGCCAACTTTCCTACAAGCTCGGCCTGCCTGCGCACGCCGAGCTTGCTCATCGCGGCCTTGAGCTGCATCCGGACGGTGCCGAGCGCCGATTGGCGAGCCTCGGCAATTTCGGTGGGCGTCTCGCCCAAGGAAATACGGACGGCCACGTCCGCTTCCGCTTCCGTCAGCCCATAAGCCTTGCGCGCTACCCTGGCAAGGCGTCCCGATCCATTGTCGTCCAGCCCGCGCGCCACGACCAGCACCCGCGGATCGAAAGAAAATTCGTGCTCGGCGTTCACCACGCGGATCACCTCCAGCACCATGGCCGAGCCCGCCGAGGCGTCTTTCAGGACGATAGTAGACATGGCGGGCGTGCCGAGGCCGGAAACACTCCGGGCGGCCGCGGCGATGGCATCGGAAAGCACCCTGCCGCCGTCTCCCCGGCTCGCATACAGTACGAGTACGCCATCCCGCAATCCGAGCAGGCCGCCCGGCCTCACCAGGGTTTCCGCCGCCGGGGTCATCGTCCGGACGCGGCCGTGGCGGTCGCAGACGAACACGCCCATGGAAAGCCCGTCGAAGGCAGCTTTCAGGATGCTCTCGCCGTTGTTCTCGAGCGCGATCTGGGTCTGGACCGCCGCGCGCACGTGGGGCGCCACGGCGGCAAACACGGCGCGCTGCTCAGGCGTCACCGGCCCTTCCCGCCGGTTGCGAACGACGGCCAGCCCGATCACCATGCCGGGCTGCCGTGCGACTGTACACAGGCAAGCGTGGGGAACGTCGCGCTTCAGCGCGAACTCCTGGTACCAGGTGTTGCGCTTGTAATCGTCGGGGGTCATGCAGTCGTAGTCCGCCAGCACCTCCAGCACGGGCGCGGCCATGCCTGCACGAACGAAGGGATTCCGCGCCGGGTCGCCGCCCCCGCTCGCCACGAACTCGTCTTTGAAATCGGCATCCACGTTGGTCATGATATTGAACGGCACGGCCGCATCCGACCCGACGCCGATCAATTCACCGCTTTGCGATCCCGTGGCCTGCGCCAGGGCATCCAGCGCGGCATACCAGCCCTTTCCGACCAGGCCCGCCCCCTGGAAACCCTCGGCGATGGCCTGGACGCGTTCATCCGATACTCCCATTTTCCCCCCGCAACTATAGGCGCTCCGCCCCTTCGCGCCTGCCGGCATCTAGCGGAACGCCGCCGGGAATTGTATCGGCATGTTGCGCCGGACCGAAAAACGGGAGCTGCCCTTGCGCCTTCCCCCCCTTAGGTACGCAGGGTACGTATGGTTTCTTCCAGGATGCGCGCCTGGTTCTGCAAGGACTCTGCCGAGGCCAGCGACTGCTGGACCGCCGCCGCGGACTCTTCCGAGTACTGCGCGATCTGTTCGACGCGGCTGGCGATCTGTTCGGAGGCGGATTTCTGCTCCATCGCGGCGCTGGAAATGTCGGCAATGACCTCCGCGGTGCGGCCAGCCGCCTCGCGGATGCGCGCCAGCACGTCGCCTGCCTGGCGGGCGCCTTCGGCCGAACGCTGCATGTCGGCGTTGACCTGGCGCATGGCTTCGGCCGCCAGCGCAGTCTGCTTCTGCACCGCGGCGATGACTTCGGCGATCTGGGAAGTGGAGGCTTTCGTGCGCTCCGCCAGGCCCCGCACCTCGTCGGCCACCACCGAGAAGCCGCGCCCTTCTTCGCCGGCGCGGGCTGCCTCGATGGCCGCGTTCAGCGCCAGGAGGTTGGTCTGCTCGGCAATCTCTTGGATCGTCTTGACCACGGCAGAAATCTGGCGCGACGACGCCTCGAGCTCCTGCACCACCTCGGCCGAGCTGGCCACCTGCGAGGCCATCTTCTCGATTTCCGAGACGGTCTGCGTGACCACGGCGGCGCCTTCGTCTGCGGCCGAGCTCGACGCCTTGGAGAAGTTGTTGGCTTCGCGGGTATTGTCGGCGATCTGCGAGATGGAGACCGTCAGCTCCTCGACCGCAGCGGCCACACCGCTTGCCGCCTCGGACTGCACCTCGGTTGCCTTGCCGATCTGGTTCAGGGCCTGCACCGTCTGCGTGGTGGCGGCCGAGACTTCCGACCCGGCGGCGCTCATCTGCTGGGCGAGCTGGGCGATGCGGGCACGCGTCGCGTTAATGCGGTCGGCCGTGATGTGGACCTCGTTGCGGGAGCCCGGCGGGCCGGCAGGCACGTCGCGCGTGAGGTCGCCGTCCCCGAGCCGGACGATGCCGGCGACCATGTCGCGCACGGGACGAAGCGCGGCCGACATCTGGAAATAAATGAGCAAGCCGATGACCGCCCCGCCGAGCAAGAGTGCCCCGACCATGAGGAGTATCTGGCGATACTGCGCCGCCATGAAATCGGACTTGGGCCCGACCGCTACCAGGGTCCAGCCCCAGTTCGGCACGGTCTGGAACGCGACCATCATCTCGGACTCGTCGGTGGACCGCTTGACGTCCAGTACCCCCTGGCCCTCGTCCACCAGCTTGTAATAAAACGGGCGATCTTCCTCGGGCGTTTGCTCGACGGTTTCTCCCTTGTACAGCGGATGCACCAGGAATTCGGACGTGCCATTCACCTTGGGCGTCATCGCGAACATCCGGCCATGGCCGGCAACGCTGGTTTTTTCGATGAAGTCGAGGACGCCGGCCACGTCGTCGGTCAAATCGACCTGCAAGGTCAGGCCACCGAAGATTTTTCCGTTGTCGTCCTTGAGGGGACGGACGTGGAGCGCGTACCAGCGGCCGTTGCGATAAACGATGTCGGTGGCGGACTGCTCGGAATCCATGGTGGTGGCAACGAAATCGTTTGCCGGAACGGGATGGCCTGTGAGAGGAACGCCGTCCGGGTTGCGCTGCAGCGTGGCGGCGCGTATCCAGCGGTTGTTGTGGCGCACCACGAGCTCGGGCTCGGCACCGGTATAGCTGCGCATGCGCTGCAGGATGGCGGAATTGCCGTTGAGGACGGTTTCGCCGGCGCGCACGGTCATGATTTCGCCGGCCACGCCAGTCTCGGTAAGGGTGCCGTCGGGCGAGGGTAGTTCGCCGAGCATCCGCTGGAACACCAGCAACTGCCGTTCGACGCGGTCTCGCGACGAGGTAAAGGTGGAGACCAGGCTCGCGTTGATGGAGCCGAGGGCGTCGGTCATTTCGCGCTCGACCGCGAGCCGGCCGGCGCGCAGGCCTTGCCAGGCCACCACCGCGGAGACCAGCACCGACACCAAGGCGCTCACGGACAGCGCCAAGACCAAGACCTGCTTAGCCAGCGAACGCTGGCTCAAGCCCAAAGAAACTCCCATTCCTTTACCCCAAACCGTTGTTGCCGGCTGCGCGCCGGTCGTTTCGAGTGCACGCTCTCCCCCCACACAGGCAGGCGTGTATGGGTTTACGGCAGGGATGAACAGGAATTGAGCGTTTTTTTGGCGGGCGCTTCCCGGAACCGCCCCGCCCAGGCGCCAGCGGCCCTGCAAACGGCGCGGCGCGGGGCGGGGGGGCGGGCATGCTTCGTGCGGATGGGAGGACTCGTTCATCAAGGAGATCTCCATGTTCGCGCACAATAAACGCCTGCAATACACCGTCAGGGTGTCGGAATGCAATCCGGGCCTTGCCAACCTGATGCTGGAGCAGTTCGGCGGGCCCCAGGGAGAGCTGGCGGCCGCATGTCGGTACTTCACCCAAGCGCTGGCCGAAGATGACCCCGGCCGGAAAGACATGTTGATGGACATTGCCACGGAAGAGCTCAGCCACCTCGAGGTAATCGGCACCATCGTCGCCATGCTCAACAAAGGAGCCAAAGGCACCTTGGCAGAAGCTACCGAAGAAGCCGCCGAGCTCTACCGGTCCATCACGGGGGCGGGGAACGACTCGCACCTGACCCAGGTCCTCTACGGCGGCGGCCCCGCGCTGATCAACTCGGGCGGAGCACTATGGAATGCCGGATACATCGATTCCATCGGCGACCCGTCGGCCGACCTGCGATCCAATATTGCGGCAGAAGCACGCGCGAAAATCGTCTATGAGCGCCTCATCAATTTGACGGATGACCCCGGGGTCAAGAGCGCCTTGCAATTCCTGATGACACGGGAAATCGCGCACCAGCAGTCCTTCGAAAAAGCGCTGTACTCGATGACGCCCAACTTCCCCCCGGGCAAGCTGCCCGGCGACCCGCACTTCGCCAACGTTTATTTCAATATGTCCCAGGGCGAGGGCGACATGCGCGGGTCCTGGAACAGCGACGAGAATTTCACTTATGTGACGGATCGCGACGAGCAATGCGCGGTGGACGGCGGGGACGGCTACGCGGAAGTGGGCCTGACCGCCGAGGAGCAAGCCGCGGTAGAAGACCTGGCGGCCCGCACCGTGTCCGACCCGGACATCGATCCCACCACGGGAGTAGAACTCGGTTCGGGAGAAGTACGCTGACGTCCGCTGGACCAGAGCCGGCTATCGCAACTGGATCCCGGGCGTGCGGATAATCCACGTGCCGGCCGGCCCCCCCGCCCTATTCCCAAGGAAATGCTGCTTCCCTACATGAAGGCATTCGGCGAGTTCCTCACCGATTACTTCCGGAGCCATTGGCCCGGCTACGACGTGGTCCACGCCAACTTCTTCATGTCCGGCCTGGCCTGCCTGCCCGCAACGCGCGAATGCGGCATGCCGCTGGTCGTGACCTTTCATGCGCTGGATCGGGTGCGCCGCCAGCACCAGGGCGGGGCGGACCAATTTCCTGCGGCACGCTATGGCATCGAGCTGGGCCTGGTGCGACATGCCGACAGGCTCATCGCCGAATGCCCGCAAGACCTGGACGACCTGATCGGACACTATGGCGCCGATCCCGCCAAGATCGCCATCGTTCCTTGCGGCTTCGACGCGCGTGAACTCTCGCCCATGGACAAGTTCGCGGCGCGGCTGGCACTGAGATGGGAGCGCGGGCGCTTTTCCATCCTGCAGCTCGGCCGCATGGTGCCCCGCAAGGGCGTGGATAACGTCATCCGCGCACTGGGCCTGCTGCAGGCACGATACGGCGTACCCGCCAAGCTTTACGTGGTCGGCGGCGACGCACAGAATCCGGGGGACCTATCTACGCCCGAGCTTCTTCGCTTGCACGACGTGGCCGAAGCAGCCGGCGTGGCGGACGCCGTCGAGTTCTGCGGACGGCGCGATCGCGCCCAGCTCGCGCTGTTCTACGGTGCCTGCGACGTCTTCGTCACCACACCTTGGTACGAGCCCTTCGGCATCACGCCCGTCGAAGCCATGGCATGCGCCCGGCCCGTCGTCGGCTCCGCCGTGGGAGGCATCCGGTCCACGGTCGTGGATGGAAAAACCGGCTTTCTGGTTCCTCCCCGCGACCCCGAGGCCCTCGCCGGCCGCCTCGCATACCTGGCCGCGCATCCGTCCACGGCACAGCGGTTCGGACGCAACGGGCGGCGCCGTGCGCAACAAATGTTCACCTGGGGGCGCGTTGCCGCAGAGGTAGACCGGATTTACGCCGACGCCTGCCGAGCGAGAGATGCCGGCCGGACCGATGCAGTGGCGAACCCGGGCGACGAAGCACTGGTCGCGAAATAGCACACGAAGGAGAAACGCATGGCGGTCGACGCACCTACGAGCGTGGCGGGAAGGGCAATACTGGTCACAGGCGGCGGCAGGGGGCTGGGTGCCGCGATATGCGAGGCACTGGCGGCAGACGGTGCGCACGTGCTGGCAGGCGACATCGACGTGCAGGCTGCCCGTGCCACGGCGATGCGCCTAGGCGCAGAATGCGAGGCGGTGCGCCTGGACGTCGGCGACGAAAGCAGTGTGCGCGAGGCCGTGGCGCACGCCGTCTCGCGCTTCGGCTCGCTCGACGCAGTGATCAACAACGCAGCCATCGACCTGACCGTTCCCATCGAGGAATTGGACGCGGCCGACTGGGAACGCATTGTTCGAACCAACCTGACCGGCCCTTTCCTCGTCTCCAAATATGCCTGCGAGCACATGCGGGCACGCGGGCAAGGCCACATCGTCAACATCGCTTCAACGGCGTCCAAGCGCGCCTGGCCCAATGCGGCGGTTTATCACGCGACCAAATGGGGCCTGCTGGGACTGTCGCACGCACTGCATGCGGAGCTGCGCAGCCATGGAATCAAGGTAACGGCCGTGATCGCGGGCGGCATGCGAACGCCTTTCCTGCTCGATCGCTTCCCCGACATCGACGTCGGTACCCTGCAAGATCCCGCCGCCGTTGCGCGGACGGTGCGCTTCGTGCTGATGCAGCCCGACGAAACCGTGATCCCCGAAATCATGGCACTGCCGATGCGGGAAACGTCATGGCCCTGAGACCAGCCATATTCCTGGACAAAGACGGCACCTTGCTGGTCAACGACGCCTACAACGTCGATCCGGACCGCATGCGACTGGCGCCCGGCGTCGATGCGGGACTGCGGCGCCTAGCCGGTACCGGAGCTCCCATGTTTGTCATCACCAACCAGCCCGGCGTCGCGCTCGGCCTGTTCGACGAAGACGATCTCATCGGCGTGCGCCAGCAGCTGGCGCGGATGTTCGAAGCTTCCCGTGCGCAATTGCATGGCTTCTATTACTGCCCGCACTTGGCCCGTGGTGTGCGGCGTGCCTATGCCCTGCCATGCACCTGCCGCAAGCCGCGCCCCGGCCTGCTGCGCCAAGCGGCGCGCGAACACGGGCTGGACCTCGCGCACTCGTGGTTCATCGGTGACATTCTCGACGACGTCGAAGCCGGAGCTGGAGGAAGGATTGGCCCGAACCCTAGCCTATTTCAGGCACCGTTTCTTCGCGGAAGCATCCGGCGAGGTTGTAACCGACCCGATCACAGGCCAAGC
>Ga0065720_1019257_pt1 | contig 31088 bp, 40 predicted proteins | sample Thericmetagenome_FD_59107 | JGI IMG/M metagenome (GOLD analysis project Ga0065720, IMG submission 59107) | Thermophilic microbial communities from the Joint Bioenergy Institute, California, USA of rice/straw/compost enrichment - eDNA_2 v2... | ecosystem: Engineered > Solid waste > Grass >... | reverse complement strand
GCCGCCCGCGAAGTGCTGGCCGAACTGGCTCCGGACGGCATCACCGTCACCACAAGCGAAAACGGCGACCTCGTCGCCGAGATCGCCGCTTCGCCTGTGCAGCTAAACGTGGTAGCGGGGGGGCGCTCCGTACTCTGGCTGTCACAGCCGATTCGGATCAACATCCTTCGCTGAGCGCGGCATTCTACAGATCGACCAGCCAGAGGACAAGTCGCCCGGCTACCAGTCTGGCGGCAGCCACACGCTCCGTCGTTGTTGTGAGCTCCGGGCGCGGGGCTGGGGCCGATCGACTTTGCCGTGGCCGGGCAGCGCTCGGCCACCGCTCTGCCGGCTGCCCAGGAGACCATGTGTTGCGCTTGTCATGGAAGTGACGGAAATCGCCCTGATTCAAAAAAATCTGTGGCCATCGGAAACGGGTTACAAAGGTTACATGCCGGTTCTCATTGAGATTTACCACTTACAATTCAATGACTTATGAAACATTGTTAAAGGTTACATTTGGGTAACTTTTAGGTTGTCATGCAACCTTGCAGAAGGTTGCTTCGTCGACCTCGACAGCCCTTTAAAATCAATGACATAACCTCGCATGCAACCTGATGTAACCTTTCCGGGTTGCATGATTACTTCATGCAAATCAATCACTTAACCTGGAAATTCGGGGCATGTAACCTTTGCAACCCGTTTCCGATGGGCACGGAGAAATTGGCCCGCCGCGGCCGGCCCTCCCCCCTCATGTTCCACGCAGGGAATCGCAGGGTTCCACGCGCCCACGTCAGCGACGCCACGCCTGATGCGCCGTGGCGATCCTCCACTTGCGGGTGTGCAGAAAAAACCGCATGCGAAGCGCCGGCGTGGCGCGGGGAGAATGCGGCGCGCGGCTGGTGCCGGCGGTGGTGGCGGACGCCGCGGCACGAAAAAGCCGCCTCGAGGGCGGCTTGTGGGGAGGGCTGGGGCCGGGCAGGGCTGCTGCGGGGCAGCAGATATCCTGGCGCGCTACGGTTGATGCTGGAACCGGGTGAAGCGGATCACCTCTTCCCCCACCCAGTCGTTGACCTTGAGCATCCTGTGCTGGAGCGGCTCGAGCTCCAGCATCGCCCAGACCTGGGCGGCCTTGCCGATGTCGCCGAACCCGCCGGCATTCGTCGGCACCACGCCCAGCAGCTGCGGCGGCACGCGCAGCGCGGCGAGCATGTCGTCGCGCGTGATGTTCTTGACGCCGGTGAACTCGTCCTTGGCGGCGACTTCGCTGACCGGGATCAGCTGGATGCCATCCTTCTTGCCGTTGGGCGAGTGGAGGAACAGGTTGCGGAAGTTGCCCGGCCCCCGGGCGTTCTTGAGCGCATCGCGCAGTGCGCTGACGTCAGCGTCGTTCACCTGTGGATCCGATAGGTACAGGATGAACCCGGCGTGGCTGCCGTTGTTGTAGTACTTGCGCCGGAACAGCGTAGCCGATTCGTTGAGCAGCGCCGCCTGCATGGCCGGCAACCACTCGGGCAGCCCGTAGATCTCCTGGTCCACGCTGGCTTCGCGCAGCTGGAACACTTTGCCGCGCGGAAATTCATGGTCCTGCCCCCAGCCTGTGACCTGGAAGAACCGCCCCGGGTCCACGCCGCGGCGCACGTACCGGGCCAACGGCGGAACCAGGGCCTGCGGCGCGCCCAGCCGATTGTCGCGGCGTTCGAGGTAGGCCATGCCGAAGGTGAGCCAGTCAGTGGCGAACTGCTCGAACGCCTCCCGCGACAGCAGCCGGTGCGGCACGAAGGTGCGTGCCAGCATGTTGCGCTTGAACATCAGCCCGGTCTGCAGGTAGACGTTGCTGCGCGTCAATCGCGCCAGCGCATGCAGTGGCAGCGGCGGCTCGTACCAGCGTCCGTTTTTCCAGCACTCCACGTAATCCAGCAACCCGCGCGAATCGAGCACGGGTTCCGGGTCACCAAACGTGAAGGCCTCGATACGCGGCTCCTGCGTCGTCGTGGTCTCGTGGATCATTACAGGATCTCCATCATGCTGCCGGAGCGCCCGGCCTGGCTCTCCAGCGGTTCGTTATGCAGGGCGTGCATCAGCGCCCAGGCCAGATCGGCGTGGCCGGTGATCCGGTTGCGCCCAGCGGTATAGGTCACCTGCCGGCCGCTGGCGGTCACCGTCTTCTGGATCGCGAGCAGCGCCTGGGTGAGATCGGTCCAGCCGGCGTCGTACTGCAAACGACGGTTCTTGATCACGTCGTAGGCCTTGAGCACCAGGGCGTTTTTCAGTTCGACCGAGTACTGCATGGCCGTCACCGCCGGGAAGAACTGCCGCACCAACTGCGCCACGCCGGACCCCATGCCGGTGGCATCAATGCCGATATAGGTGACCCAGTACCGATCGGTGACCTTGCGGATCGCCTCCGCCTGGGCCGCGAAGTCCATGCCCCGGAACTGGTGCCGCTCCAGCACCCGAAACGGCTCGCCCGGCGTGGTCGGCGCAGCCACCACCACCAGTCCGGCGCTGTCGCCGGTCTCCGCCGGGTCGTAGCCCACCCACACCGGACGATCGCCGTAAGGCCGCACGGCGAACGGCTTGAAGTCCCCGGCCCAGTCGACCAGGGCGTCCACCTGGCACGGCTGCAGCATCGCCAGCGGAAATACGCTGGCGCTGTCGTCGATGAACTTGCACAGAAACAGATTCGCGAAATCCTCCGCGCTGTACTCCAGCCGCAATTCCTCGATGTCGAACAGCGTGCAGCCGGCGCGCTCGGCATCCTCGATGGTGACGATCTGGCGCCAGATGCGGTCCTCGCACAGCCGCCCGCTGGCCAGCGCCTTGTGGCTCACGTCGATCTCGATCTGCTGCGCCGCAGTACGCCCCTTGTTGAGCCGGGTGCCATCCCAGAACGGACAGGCCTCGTGCGCCAACGTGCTGGGCGTGCTGAAGTAGGTCTTTCGCCAATGCTTGTGTGTGGCCATCGCGCTGGCCAGCTTGTTGAGCTCGCCGAACCTCGGCACCCAGAAGAACTCGTCGAAGTAGAAATCGCCGTGGTAGCCCTGCGCGGTTCGGCTGCTGGTACTGACGAAACGGATTTCCGCACCGTTGTCCAGCTTGATCAGGTCATCGTTGGCGCGCAGCTCGCGGTCCAGAACCTGGCGCACGAAGTCCTGCATGTAGTTTTTGAAGATGAAGCTCTGGTTCTTGCTGGCCGACAGGAAAATCTTGTTGTGGCCGGTTTCCAGCGCATCCACCAGCGCCTCGCGGGCGAAGTAGAACGTCGCGCCGATCTGGCGGCTCTTGAGGATGACCCGGGTACGCTGGTTCTTCTCGCGATACCACGCCCGCTGGTACTCGAAGCAGGCGTCCAGGAACGCATCCTTCAGCCGCTCGATTTCATCATCGCTGAAGGCATTCTTCTTCGGCGGCTTCTTCGGCCCTGCATTGCGGTTAGCCACCGCGGGGTTCAGGTCCGCTTCGTTGCCCCCGCCCTGGTAGCGCTGGATGCGCGCCTGCCGCTCCAGCTGCCGGTGCAGCAGGTCGATCTCCTTGAAGTCCCCTCCGCTCTTGCCCTCCTTCAGGATCAACTGCACCAGCCGCGCCTCCAGCGCCCCGCCGATCCGCTCCACGTTGCCGGCGTCGTCCCACCCGTCCCGGGCTTTCCAGGCATGGACCGTTTTCTCGTTCAGTGCCAGCTCGCGCGCGATCTCGCACACGCGCCATCCCGTCCAGTACAGGAAACGGGCACGCCGGCGCGGGTCCATGTCGACGTAGGCAGCATTCTCGATCACGGCAGCCAGCCTGCGTGATGCGGCTCAACCTCCGAAGTTCTCCACGGCGTAAATCGTCCAGCTACACCGCGCCCGCGTTGCCGCCGGCTGCCGGCCTGCCCACCCTGCTGAACCGAGATAGCGCCGCAGGCGCGTTGGGAACGAGGCCAGCATGAGCAAGAAGTACCGCAGCAAGTGGTTCCGCGTCGCGGTCGAAGGCGCCACGATCGACGGGCGCAGCATCGACCGCAAGTGGATCGAGGAAGCCGCTGCCAACTATGACCGCAACACCTATGGCGCGCGCGTGTGGATCGAGCACCTGCGCAGTCTGACTGCGGACGACAGCAGCCTGTTCCCGGCCGTTGGCGACGTGCTGGCGCTGAAGGCCGAGGAGGTGTCCATCGGCGGCGAGAAGAAGCTGGCCCTGTACGCGCAGATCGAACCCACCGAAAAGCTGGTGGAGATCGTCAACACCCGCAAGCAGAAGATCTACACCAGCGTGGAGATCACGCCGAAGTTCGCCGACACCGGCCAGGCCTACCTGACCGGCCTGGGCGTCACCGACAGCCCGGCCAGCCTCGGCACCGAGGCGCTGGTATTCAGCGCCGTGCGCCGGCAGCGCGGCGGCTGTGTCTACAGCCCCGGCGAGGAGACGCTGATCGAGTTCGAGGAAACGGACACGCCCTCGAGGCTGGATGCCCTGTTCGCCAGGCTGGAGACCCTGCTGGGCGGCAAGCCGGCACGTCCGCATGACCCGGGCCAGGAACATCTGCCCGCCCTGGTGCGCGAGTTCGCCGAGACCGCGCGCAGCGATGTCGCGGAACTGCGCGCCGCCCTGGACCGGAACGCCACCGCCCTGGCGGAGCTGCGCGCCGACGTCACCGCCCTGCGCGACCAGTTGTCCGCCACGTCGGACGGCAGCCCCCCACGTCCGGTCGTCGCCGGCGCCCACAACATCGCCCTCACCGAATTCTGAGATCCGGAGCCCCCATGCGCACTGCCACCCGAACCCAATTCGACGCCTATCTGTCGCGGATCGCGCAGCTCAACGGCGTGTCCGATGCCACCCGCATCTTCAGCGCCAGCCCCAGCGTCCAGCAGACGCTGGAGACGAAGATGCAGGAGTCCAGCGAATTCCTGCGCCAGATCAACATGATCGGCGTGCGCGACCTGGCGGGCCAGAAAGTGGGCCTCACCATCACCAGCACCATTGCCAGCCGCACCGACACCAGCGGCAGCGGCGTGCGCAGCCCCATCAATGTGGCCGACACCGACGCCCGGGGCTACGAGTGCAAGCAGACCAATTTCGACACCGGCATCCCCTATGCCCTGCTGGACGCCTGGGCGAAGTTCCCGGACTTCCAGACGCGCCTGAGCAACGCGATCCTGCGCCAGCAGGCGCTGGACCGGATCATGATCGGCTTCAACGGCGTCAGCGCCGCGGCCACCACGGACCGGGCCACGCATCCGCTGCTGCAGGACGTGAACATCGGCTGGCTGCAGCACTACCGCAACGACGCCCCGGCCCGCGTGCTGGACGAAGGCGCCACCAGCGGCGTGGTCAAGGTGGGCGGCACCAGCCCGGACTACGCCAACCTCGACGCGCTGGTCATGGATGCCGTCAACAGCCTGATCGAACCCTGGTACCAGGACGACACCCGGCTGGTGGCGATCGTCGGCCGCGACCTGCTCAACGACAAGTACTTCCAGATCGTCAACCGCAACCTGGACCCGACCGAGCAGCTGGCCGCCGACATCATCACCAGCCGCAAGCAACTGGGCGGCCTGCCGGCGGTGCGCGTGCCGTACTTCCCCACCGGCACCATCCTGATCACGGCCCTGTCCAACCTCTCGCTGTACTGGCAGGAGGACGGCCGCCGCCGCTACATCCGCGACGAGCCGGAGAAGAACCGCATCGCCAACTACGAATCGTCCAACGACGCCTACGTCGTCGAGGACTACGGCTTCGGCTGCCTGATCGAGAACATCCAGCTCGGCGACTGACGGAGGCCCGGATGAGCATTGCCCGACGCAGTTTCGAGGCCAAAGCGGCCGCCCACCGGCGCGCGCGCGCCGCCGCCGAGGCCGAGGTCGCGCGCAAGGCCGCCGCAGCGGCCGAGCCCGCCCGCGTCCAGCCCGCGATCGCCACGGCGGTCATGCCGGCGCCGGTGCAGACCCCGGCCCAGCGCACCCGGGTACGCAAGCAGACCACGGTGGAGCAGGCCGATGGCAGCGCCCTGCGAGGCGACCTCACCCAGTACGAACAGCACCTGGCCAAGCTCCAGCAGGACCGGCTGCGGCTCAAGCAAGTGCAGTCCAAGGCCGCCAAGTCCCAGATCAAGCGCGAGCTGGTGGCCGAATACGACGCCTACCTGGACGGCGTGCTGGCCGCCGACACCGGCTCCCCCGACGAAGTGCTGACCACCTTGCTGGTGTGGAACATCGACGCCGGCCGGTTCGAGCGCGCCCTGGAGCTGGCCGCCTATGCCTTCCGCCACGGCCTGGAAACCGCCGACCGCTTCAGGCGCACCCTCGGCACCCTGGTGGCCGAGGAAATCGCCGAGGCCGCGCTGGACGCCCTGGCCGCCGGCGACGCCGTCGACCGCGTGCCCGTGGACGTGCTGGCCCGCACCGCCGAACTGGTGACCGGCCAGGACATGCCCGACGAAGTGCGCGCCAAGCTCTTCCTCGCCCTGGGCCGCAGCGTGCTGGCGGATACCGGGGACGCCGGGGACGCGCCCGGCGCCGAATCGCTGTCCCATGCCGTGGACTGGCTGCAACAGGCCATCGCCCTGCACGCCGGATGCGGCGGCAAGAAGGATCTGGAGCGCGCCCAGCGCCTCCTGAAGAAACAGGCCGGCCCTGCCGGCTGACCAGGCGTCCCCGCGCACCCGCCGGCTCCGGGCATCACGCGGCCTCTCTCCCCGCGTGCGCTGCCCGGACCACCGGCGACCTGAACAGGAACCACCATGTCCGGCTTCATCGCCACCGCCCCGTCCACTGCGTCCGGCCTCGCCAACGACGGCTGGTGGCCCGACGTGTCCGTGCAGGCCGTGCGCGACGAGCTGCGCCTGGACGGCACCGTGACCGAAGCCCGCCTCGAGGCCGCCCTGCTGGCCGCGGTGATGACCGTGAACGACGAACTGGCCGCCTGGCGCGCCGCCCGGGAAGCGGAAGGCCACGCCACCCTGGCCGACGTGCCCGCCCCGCAGATCGGCGGCGTGTCGCGCCTGGTGCGGCTGTACCTGCGTGCCACCGCATGCTGCGCCGCGGCCGACATCGCCGAACAGTACCGCAGCTTCGATGCGACCAGCGCCGGCAACCAGCGCGCCGACGACCTGACCCCCTCGATCGACGAACTGCGCCGCAACCAGCGCTGGGCGATCCGCGACCTGCTCGGCGCCGGCCGCGTCACCGTGGACCTGATCTGATGCGCGTCGCCGCACGCCAGCACGACACCCTCGACGCCCTGTGCTGGCGCCACCTGGGCCGCACCGCCGGCGTCGTCGAACAGGCACTGGACCTCAACCCCGGCCTGGCCGCGCTCGGCCCGGTCCTGCCCATCGGCACCGTGGTCGTCCTACCGGACACCCCCCCTGCCACCGAGCCCCACGTCCAACGTCTTGTACAGCTCTGGGACTGACCCATGGACACCCCACGCGACCCCACCAGCATCAGCCTGCTGACCTACGCCTGGGTCATTGCGCTGTCGTCATTCGGCGGCCTGGCCAGCTTCCTGGGCAAGTACCGCCGCGGCGAAGTGCGCGCGATCAACATCACCGAGCTTGTCGGCGAACTGGTGATCAGCGCGTTCGCCGGCATCATCACCTACTACCTGTGCACGTGGTCGCAGCTGGATCCGATGCTGACCGCCGCCCTGGTCGGCATCTGCGGGCATATGGGCAGTCGCGCAGTCCTGCTGGCCGAGCAGCGCCTGCGCCGCATCGTTGACCGGATGGGGCCGCCGGATGCTTGACCCGGCCACCTTGTCCCGCGTGATGGGATGTCCGATGCGCCGCGCCGCCCACTGGGCCACCCCTCTTGCCCGTGCCATGGCCCGCCACGGCATCACCACCGCCCGCCGCGCCGCGCACTTCCTTGCCCAGATCGGACACGAGAGCGCCAGCCTCTCGCGCCTCGAGGAAAACCTCGACTACAGCGCCGCTCGTCTGCGCGAGGTCTTTCCATCCCGGTTCGACGCCACCACGGCCCGCGCCTACGCCCGCCAGCCCGAACGCATCGCCAACCGCGTCTACGCCAACCGCATGGGCAATGGCGACGAAGCCAGCGGCGACGGCTGGACCTACCGCGGCCGCGGACCGATCCAACTCACCGGCCGCGCCAACTACCGCCGCATGGCCCGGATCACCGGCCTGCCCCTGGAGGCCCAACCAGCGCTGGCCGCCGAGATCGACGCGGGCGCACTCATCGCCGCGGCGTGGTGGCAGGACGCGGGACTGAACACGCTGGCCGACACGGGCGACATCCTCGATGTCAGCCGCCGGGTGAACCTGGGCACCACCCGGACCCACCGCATGCCCAATGGACTGTCGGACCGGATCACCCGCACCCGCCGCGCCCTGGCACTGCTGGAGGCCGCCTGATGCCGTCGCTGCGCCTGCTCTCCTCGATGGCCCTGGTGGCGGTACTGGCCCTGGCCGCCGCCGGTGGCTGGTGGCAGGCGCGCCGTCTGGCCGCCGCGCAGGCGGCCGTCTCCCAGGCCGCCGCTGAACGTGCGGCCCTGCATGCCACGCTGGCGCGCCTGCGGGCCGAGCTCGACGCCGCCCGCGACACGCCCACCCTCATCACCCGTTACGTCGACCGCGTGCAGCACGTCCAGGCTGCCGCCCACGCCATCCGCCAGGAGATCCCTGCCCATGTCACGCCTGCTGCCGATGCTGCCTGCCCTGTGCCTGCTGGCTTCGTGCGCATCCACGACGCCGCGGCCGCCGGCCTGCCCGCCCCGGATCCCGCCGCCGGAGATCCTGATGCGCCCGCCCCCGGCCTTGCGCTCTCTACCGTCGCCGACACCGTCGCCGACAACTACGCCACCTGCCACGCCATCACCGAGCAACTGACCGCGCTGCAAGACTGGGCGCGGCGCCAGGCCGCGACCGAGCAGCAGCCGGGAACTGCGGCTGCCGATGCCATGGTGACCCGATGATCAAGCCCGCAGCGCTGCGCGCCGCGCTCACCGCCGCCCTGCCCGACCTGGCCCGCGACCCGGACCGGCTGCTGGTCTTCATCGACGCCGGCAGCGTCGTCTCCACCCACGCCGAGGGGCGCAGCTTCGAATACCGCTACACCCTCAACATGATCATCACCGACTTCACCGGCGACCCGGACGCGGTGATGATCCCGCTGCTGGACTGGGTGCGCGAGCACCAGCCGGAACTGATGGCCAACTGGACCCACCACGAGCGGATCACGTTCGAGGTCGACGTGCTGGCCAACGACGCCGTGGATCTGTCGATCGCCCTGCCCCTGACCGAACGCGTGGGCGTGCATACCGACGCCGAAGGCGGCACCACCATCGAACACTACCCCGAGCCGCCGCGCTGGCCGGCCCCATGATGAGCGAGCTGGACGCACTGGAAACCTGGGCGGCACCGCTGCTGGCGCGGCTGCAGCCGGCCCAGCGCACCCACCTGGCCCGCGCCATCGGCACTGCCCTGCGGCGTAGCCAGGGCCAGCGCATCGCCCGCCAGCGCAACCCGGACGGCAGCCCCTACGCCCCGCGTCGCACACGTGCACGCGTGCGCGACAAGGCCGGCCGCATCCGCCGCGCCCGGGCGATGTTCGCCGGCCTGCGCAAGGCCCGGCATTTCATCGTCCGGGCAGGCCCGGACAGCGTCGCTGTGGGGTTCATCGGCCGCACCGCCCGTATCGCCCGCGTCCACCAGGAGGGGCTGGTCGATGCCGTGGCCCCAGGGGGCCCGCGCGTACGCTACCCGCGGCGCGTCCTGCTGGGGTTCACCGACGCCGACCGTGACCGGATCCGACACCTGCTGATCGAGCACCTGGGCGCATGATCCCGCACGGCATGTACGGCGCCCGGTTGTACCGCCCCGGCTTACCGCATGGCATGGATGCGCGATCCCGATTCCGGGGCGACCATGCCAGCCATGTCCTTCACCGCGGTCGACCTCTCGCGCCTGCCCGTCCCGGACATCATCGAGCAGCTCGACTACGAAACGCTGCTCGCCGATGCGCTGGCCCAACTGCGCGCCCTCGACCCGACCTTCGACGCCCTGGTCGAATCCGATCCCGCCTACAAGATCCTGCAAGTTGCGGTGTACCGCGAACTGCTGCTGCGGCAGGACTTCAACGAACGCCTGAAGGGCACCATGCTGGCCTACGCCACCGGCGCGGCCCTGGACCACCTGGGCGCGCTGATGGGCGTGCAACGGCTCGTCCTGGACCCGGGCGATCCAGGCAACGGCATCCCCGAAACGCTCGAATCGGACACCGACTTCCGCCGCCGGATCCAACTGGCGCCGGAGGGATTCAGCGTCGCCGGCCCCGAGGGCGCATACGTCTACCACGCACTGGCGGCCCATCCGGACGTGCTCGATGCCAGCGCCACCAGCCCCTCCCCCGGCGAGGTGGTGGTCACCGTGCTGTCGCGGCATGGTGACGGCAGCGCATCTTCGTCCCTGCTCGATGCCGTATCGGCGTCGCTGTCCAGCGACGACGTGCGCCCCATGACCGACCACGTGACCGTGCAGGGGGCGACCATCGTCCCCTACGCGATCGCCGCCACCCTCTACACCTACGCCGGCCCGGATCCGGCCGTGGTGCTCGCCACTGCCCAACGCCGGCTGCAGGACTACGTGTCGCAGTCCCATCGGCTGGGCCGCGACGTCGCCCTCTCCGGCATTTTGGCCGCCCTGCATGCCGAAGGTGTCCAGCGCGTGGCCCTGTCTGCTCCCACCGCCGACATCGTTGTCGACCGCACCCAGGCGGCCTGGTGCGCCAGCATCGACATCGCGCATGGAGGCGTCGATGAGTAGCCTGCTGCCGCCGAACGCCACCCAGGCCGAACGTGCGCTGGAGGCCGTCACAGCCCGCATCGGCAGCGTTCCCATCCCGCTGCCTGCGCTGATCGACCCCGCCACCTGCCCCGAGCCGCTGCTGCCGTGGCTGGCCTGGGCGTTGTCGGTGGACAACTGGTCGGCCGACTGGCCCGTGGCCGTCAAACGCGCCCAGGTCGCCAACGCCATCCCGATCCAGCGACGCAAGGGCACCGCGGCCAGCGTTCGGCAAATTGTGGCCGCCTTCGGCGGCAACATCGCCCTCCGTGAGTGGTGGCAGCAATCGCCGCCAGGCACCCCGCACACGTTCGACATGACGCTGACCGTCGCTGCCGGCACTGCGGCCGATCCAGCGTTCATCGATGCCGTCATCCTCGGCGTCCACCGCACCAAACCGGTCCGCAGCCACTTCACATTCACCCTGGGCCTGTCGGCGGCCGGCGCCCTCGGGCTGGCCGCTGCGGCGCGCCTGATCGCCTACCGCCGCCTGCACCTGCAGCAACCTGCCCCATGACGACCCTGCCCATCCACATCACGGCCCAGGGCCGCGCCGCCCTGGTCAACGCCACCCACACCGGAACCACCCCGGTGACGATCGCCAGTATTGGCGTCACCGAGACCTGGTTCGACCCGTCCACCGATCCGCTGGCCCTGCCCGGACAAATCAAGGCCCTGTCCACCATCGCCGGCACGGTCGTGGCCGCCGACGTGATCCACGTGACCCTCCGCGACGACAGCGCGGACGCCTACGACCTGCGCGGCTTCGGCCTGTACCTTGATGACGGCACCCTGTTCGCCGTCCACGCCCAACCCGACGTGATCCTGGCCAAGACGTCCAGCACGATGCTGCTGCTGTCGGCCGACATCCAGTTGGCCGACATCGATGCCACCAGCATCACATTCGGCGATGCCAGCTTCGCCAACCCGCCCGCCTCCGAAACCATCTCCGGCGTGCTGCGCCTGGCCACCGACGCCCAGGCCATCGCCGGCACCGACCGCACCCGCGCGGTACCGCCGGGCGCGCTCAAAGCGGCACTGGACGCACGCCTGGGCCCGGCGGCCCCATCCTCGTTCATCAAGGGCCTGCTGTCGCTGGCCACGGCTGCCGCCCTGCGCGCCGCCCTGTCCATCAAGTCGGCTGCGCTGAAGGACGAAGGCGCGGGCAACGGCCTGGACGCCGACACCGTCGACGGACGTCACGCAGCCGAGTTCGCAGCGGCCGCGCATACGCACGGCTGGACCGACATCACCGGCACGCCCACCGCTTTCCCTCCGGCCGCCCACACGCACGCGGCGGCTGACATCATCAGCGGCACGCTGAATGCCGACCGTATTCCGACGCTGGCGATATCCAAAGTGGCGGGCCTGCAGGGCGCGCTGGACGGCAAGGCCAACTCCGATCACACGCACTCGGCTTCGGACATCACCAGCGGCACGCTTTCTGACGCGCGGCTGCCGAGCACGATGCATGGCAAGACGTTCCTGGACGACTGCACGATCAAGGGAAACCTTGGACTCGGCTCGCAGGCAATCTATCTGTACGAGAAGGGCAGCGACGGCAGCCTTGGCGTTCGTGTTGGTCCCGACGGTGGGCCGTACGGCTGGTTTGCGTTCAATGCGGACGGAAGGTTTGTCGTGCCAAACAACGGCGCCAGCTTTGGCGGAACCGTCTATGCAAACTACGTGACGGCAAGCGGGTTTTCGGTTGCCTCGTCACGCAAGCTGAAGCGCGATATCAGGCCGCTACACGTCGACGCCGACATCGTCGACCGCTTCCAGCCCGTGACCTTCCGGTACAAGGCCGCGCCCGAACGCGAAGTCGCCGGCCTGATCCGCGAGGATGTCGCCGACATCTTCCCGCTGGCGTGTACCGAAGACGGCATCGACTATGGCCAGCTGGTACCCCTGCTGATCGCAACGATCCAGCACGACCGCGCCCAGCTACGCGACCTGGCCGCTCGCGTCGCGGCCCTCGAACACCGGAGCAACGCATGACCAACACCCGCATCCGCACCGACGCACTCGGCAACCGCATCGAGCGCATCGCGACAGAGACTCACATCTTCTATGACCCGACCCATCCCGCCACGGCGCAGATCGTCTTCCAGGGCGAGGAATACCTGACCGATGCCGGTGGCGATACCATCGTCGCGAAGATCGACGGCCGGCAGTCGCTCCGCATCGAGCTGGCGGACATTGCCGCCAAGACCTACGACGCCGGCACTGACCCTGTGACCGGGGCCAATCTGTCGCAGATCAGCCCCGCTGGCATCGCGCAGATCATCCGCGCGGTGTACGACGCCGAGCACAACCTGGCCCATGCCGCTGGCGTCGCCGATCCTGAAGGCGCAGCATGATGCCTGCCGGGTACCGCAACAGCGCCGGCGTCGACTTCGACGAACTCTTCGACCCATACGAGCAGGGCGAAAAACCGGCACCCACGGGCTATCGCACGTCCGATGGCGCTGACCTGTGCGAGCGATATGCACCGCTCGCATACGGCAGCAAGGGGCCGGATGTCGGGTACCGCAACAGCGCCGGCTTGGACCTGTCGAACCTGTGGGCGGCGCGGGGCACGGCGCAATACATCACCTGGAACTTGCCGCCAATCTTCGCGGCCGGCAATTCGAATCAGAGTCACCCGAACGGCCACGCCTCGTTCGAACTTCGCAACAACGGGGAAATTTGGACCTACGTCAACAACCCCGGCGCGGTCGCGAACAAGCTTGCGAACTACGTTTCCGATCCGTCGAAGCTGTCGCAATACGAGGTCCTGGTCACGAAGACATCCGGCAACGCGACTGTCGAGAACGCGGGGTCGTGGCAGAACCTGGGCACGTCCCGATGGTTCGGCTTCGACGTGAACGTGTTGGACACGACCTATACCGCCGTTTGCACGGTTCAGATTCGCAAGGTCGGGACGACGACCATCGTCGCCAGCACGACGGCCAGCCTTAGCGCGCGCTGGAGTTCCGGCAGCGGTGGCGGGCCGCCGATCTTGGAGTAAGCGCGGACATTCCCGCGGCGCGAATTATCGACATACGCAAGTCCGTATGCACTGCCATTACACGACACAACGCTGCCGCCGCCGCCACCGTCGCGGCAGGATGCTCGCATGACCCGCTCCGCTGCACTCGACCGCATTGCCAACCTGATCCGCTTCGGCACCGTTGCCGAGCGCGACCTGTCGCGCGCCCTGGTGCGGGTGCGCAGCGGCGGGCTGCTGAGCGACTGGCTTCCGTGGTTGGTGCCGCATGCCGGGGCCGGGCGTACCGACTGGTCGCCGCCCGCGCTGGGCGAACAGGTCCTGGTCCTGTGCGTGGAGGGCGATGCCACTGCGGGCGTCGTGCTGCGCGCCCTGTACTCCGACGACGTGGCGCCCCCGGCCAACGCCGGGGACGTGCACCGCAGCGTCTACGCCGACGGCGCGGTGGTCGAGTACGACGCCGCCGCGCACGCGCTGACCGCCACCCTGCCCGCAGGCGCCACCGCCACGCTCACCGCCGATGGCGGCATCACCCTGAACGGCCCGGTGACGATCAACGGCACCTGCGATATCAGCGAAACGCTCACTGTCGCGGCGGACATCGACAGCAGCGGCACCCTCACCGCCAGCACCGACGTGGTGGGCGGCGGCATCAGCCTCAAGGGCCACAAGCACACCGGCGTCCAGACCGGCAGCGGCGTGACCGGAGGTCCGCAGTGAGGGGCATGAGCGCCGCTAACGGCAAAGCGCTGGAGGGCGCCGCGCACGTGGCGCAATCCATCGCCGACATCCTCACCACCCCCGTCGGTACCCGGGTCATGCGACGCGACTACGGCTCGCTGCTGCCGGAGCTGATCGACCAGCCCATCACCCCCGCCGTGCTCACCCGCATCTACGGTGCCATCGCGGGCGCGCTCATGCGCTGGGAGCCCCGCCTGCGCATCACCCGCATTGCCCTGGCCAGCGGCAGCGCCCACGGTACGTTCACCGTCCACCTGGACGGCCACCGTACCGACGTCCCCTTGGCAAGCGAATACACGCGCCTGTCCCTACCGCTCATCTTCCGCTAGGCCGCATCGAGGAGCCGATCCATGCCCGACATCTACCACCACGGCGTACTGGTCAACGAGATCAACACCGGCGCCCGCCCCATCCGCACCGTCTCCACCGCCGTGATCGGTCTGGTGGCCACGGCCGACGACGCCGATGCGACCGTCTTCCCGCTGGACCGCCCGGCCCTGGTCACCGACGTGGCGGCCGCGCTGGCCGCAGCCGGCACCACGGGCACCTTGCGCCCGGCCCTGCAGGGCATCGCAGACCAGTGCAGCCCGGTGGTGGTGGTGGTGCGCGTGGCCGAAGGTACCGGCGAGAGCCCGGAAGATATCGAAGCCGCAACCACCAGCAACGTGATCGGCACCGACACCGCCGACGGCAAGACCGGCCTGCAGGCCCTGCTGGTGGCCGAGGCGCAACTGGGCGTGCGGCCGCGGATCCTGGGCGCGCCCGGCCTGGACACCCCGCCCGTGGCCACGGCGCTTGTCACCATCGCGCAGCAACTGCGCGCCATGGCCTATGCCGCGGCCTGGCGCTGCAAGGACGTGGCGGAGGCCGTGCTCTACCGCGACCAGTTCGCCGCACGCGAGCTGATGCTGATCTGGCCGGACTTCCTGGCATGGGACACCGCCGCCTCGGCCACTGTGGCCGTGCCCGCCGTGGCCCGCGCCCTGGGCTTGCGGGCGAAGATCGACCAGGAACAGGGCTGGCACAAGACGCTCTCCAACGTGGCCGTCAACGGCGTGACCGGCATCAGCAAGGACGTGAGCTTCAACCTCCAGTCGCCCAATACCGACGCAGGCACGCTCAATGCCGCGGACGTGACCACCCTGGTCAACATGAACGGCTATCGATTCTGGGGCAGCCGCACCTGCAGCGACGACCCGCTGTTCGCCTTCGAAAGCGCCACCCGCAGCGGCCAGATCATCGCCGACACCATCGCCCACGGGATTGCCGGATTCGTCGACAAGCCCTTGCACCCGTCGATCGTCAAGGACATCGTCGAATCCATCAACGCCAAGCTGCGCAGCCTGGTCGCCCAGGGCTACCTGATCGGCGCCAGTTGCTGGTACGACGCCGACAACAATCCGGTCTCGGGCCTGTCTGCCGGCCAGCTGCGCATCGACTACGACTACACCCCGGTGCCGCCGATCGAGCAACTGGGCCTGAACCAGCGCATCACCGACAGCTACTTCGCCGACTTCGCCGGCCGCGTGGCCGGCACCTGATTCCGACTCCCCGGAGACGCCCATGGCACTGCCCCGCAAGCTGAAGAACTTCAACGTCTTCGTCGATGGCGAAAGCTTCATCGGCCAGGCCAAAACCATCACCCTGCCCACCCTCACCCGCAAGATGGAAGACTGGCGCGGCGGCGGCATGTCGGGCCCGGTGAAGGCGGACCTCGGCCAGGAGCCCATCGAGTTCAAGGCCGTCTACGGCGGCCTCATGCGCCCCCTGCTGGCCCAGTACGGGGTGACCACCCACGACGGCGTGCAGATCCGCTTCGCCGGCGCCTACCAGCGCGACGACACCGGTGCGGTGGACGCCGTGGAAGTGGTGGTGCGCGGCCGCCACAGCGAGATCGAATTCGGCGATGCCGCCGCCGGCGAGGACACCGAGTTCACGGTCACGACCCAGTGCAGCTACTACAAGCTCACGGTCAACGGCGCCGTCGTGGTGGAGATCGACCTGCCCAACATGGTCGAGACCTACGGCGGCACCGACGTCATGCGCACCATCCGCAACGCCATCGGCATGTGACGCATATCCGCGAGCGCGCCGGGAAGCCGGCCGCGCCGGACGCTGCGACGGACGGGCGCCTCACCCCGCCGGAGCGGCCCCGGATGCCGGCCGGTGGAGCGCCACCCGACAGTGAGGCTCGGGAGCGCCGGCCGACGCCCGGCGCAACACCCCATTCCCCTGCCTGGAGATCCGCATGAGCAACCCCGACGTCGCCACCGTGCCGCTGGACACGCCCATCACCCGCGGCGAGCAGACCATCGACAGCCTCACCCTGCGCCGGCCCGACGCCGGCAGCCTGCGCGGCCTGAAGCTGTTCGACGTGGTGCAGATGGACGTGCTGGCACTGCAGACCCTGCTGCCGCGCATCACCGCCCCCACCCTCACCAGCGCCGACGTCGCGGCCCTGTCCGCCCCGGACCTGTTCAAGCTGGGCGCCGAGGTCGCGGCTTTTTTCGTGCCGAAGGAGCCCGCCACGGCCTCCCCGTGACCGTGGACGACGCCATGGCCGACATCGCCGCCGTGTTCCACTGGCCTCCGTCGGAGATGGCCGCCTGGTCGCTGGCCGAGCTGATGGACTGGCGGGAACGGGCACGCCTGCGCAGCGGGGGCGAGTGATGCTAGAGTGCGCCCATGACGCTGCTCATTCTCGTCTTCGCGGGGACCGGCCTGGGCTTTCTCGGCCTGATGGTGCTATGGGCGCTCTCGCTCATGGTCGAGCCGTTCATCGGCAAGGCGCCCGCCGGCCCCTTGCCCACGGCGGAAACCGCACAGGCGCCGACCACTACGCACCGCACGCGCCTGCGCGACCGCGTGCTGCTGGTGCTGCTGGCCTCCGCCCTGGTGGGCGCCGCCCTGCAACTGTCTGGCCTGATCTGACGCGGGGCGGCGCCGTGCGCGGGAGGGCCGCGCATGGCTGACACCCTGCAACTGAAGGTCGTCCTGTCGGCCATCGACAAGGCCACCGGCCCGCTGAAGAAGCTCATGGCCGGCAGCAAGGGCGTGGCGTCGGCCCTGCGCGAGCAGTACGACGCCCAGCGCCAGCTGAAAGCCCAGCTGGCGGACATCCGCGCCTTCCGCACCCAGACCGATGCCGTGCGCCGTGCCCACGCCGCCTTCGAGGCGCAACAGGCCAAGGTGCGCGAGCTGGCGGCCCAGATGCGCGCCGCCGAGGCGCCGGGCAAGCAACTGACCCGGGCCTTCGACCAGGCCCGCCAGCAGGCCGCCCGGCTCAAGGCCGCCCACCAGCAGCAGGCCGAAGCCCTGCAACGCCTGCGCGGCAAGCTGCACGAGGCCGGCATCGGCACCCGCAACCTGGGCAGCCACGAGCGCAGCCTGCGCGGTGAGCTCGAACGCACCTCGGCCGCCATCGCGCAGCAAAAAACCCGGCTGGACAGGCTGGCCAGCGCCCAGGCCCGCGCCCAGAAGCTGCACAGCGGCGGCATGACCGTGGCCGCGCATGGCGCCGGCATGGCATTCGCCGGCCAGCGCGCCCTGCGCGCCGTGGCCGCCCCGGTGGCCGAGGCGATCAGCTTCGAGTCGGCACTGGCCGACGTGCGCAAGGTGGTGGACGGGCTGGAGGATCCGGTGGCCTTCCGGCAGATGGGCCGCGACATCCAGGATTTGTCCATGCGCCTGCCGATGACCCAGCAGGGCATCGCCCAGATCGTCGCCGCCGCCGGCCAGGCGGGCATCGCCCGCGAAGAGCTGCTGCGCTTTGCCGAAGACGCCGCGATGATGGGCGTGGCCTTCGATACCACCGCCGACGAGGCCGGCCAGATGATGGCCACCTGGCGCACCGCCTTCCGCGCCACCCAGGACGAGGTGGTCGAACTGGCCGACCAGATCAACTACCTGGGCAACACCGGACCGGCCAGCGTGCAGAAGATCAGCGCCGTGGTCACCCGCATCGGCGCGCTGGGCGAGGTGGCCGGCCTGCAGCGCGGCCCGCTGGCAGCGCTGGGCGCCACCATCGCCGGCGTGGGCGTCCAGGAAGAAGTCGCCGCCACCGGCATCAAGAACCTGCTGCTGCGCCTGACCGCCGGCGAGGCCGCCGTCAAGAGCCAGCGCGTCGCGTTCGAGAAACTGGGCCTGAGCGCGGAGCAGGTGGCCGCCGCCATGCAGACCGATGCCCAGGGCACCATCCTGGACGTGCTCGAGCGCATCGGCGCCCTCGATGCCGACGTGCAGGCCTCCGTGCTGAGCAAGCTGTTCGGCACCGAATCCGTCGGGGCCATCGCCCCGCTGCTGACCAACCTGCCCCAGTTGCGCGAGAACTTCGCCAAGGTGGCCGACGCCCAGCGCTACGGCGGCAGCATGGCCGCCGAGTACGCCAGCCGCGTGGCCACCTCGGAGAACGCCCTGCAACTGGCCAGGAACGCCGCACTGGCGCTGGCCGCCGGCGTGGGGGAGACCCTGCTGCCGGACATCAAGGCGCTGGCCGCCAGCGTGGCCGGGATGATCGAGCGCATGGTCAAGTGGACCCGCGCCAACCCCGGTCTGGTCCGTGCCCTGGCGCTGGCCGCGGCCGGCGTGGCGGCGCTGGTCACCGCCCTGGGTGGCCTGCTGACCGTCGGCGGCCTCGGCGCGATGGCCCTGGGGCAGATCCTGAAGGTGGCCAGCCTGCTGTCCGGCGGCGCCGGCCTGGCCGGCCTGCTGGGCACCCTGGGCGGCCTGTTGCCCCCCCTGCTGCTGGTGGCCGGCGCCGGCCTGCTGATCTGGAAGTTCTGGCAGCCGATCAAGGCCTTCCTGAGCGGGGTGTGGGACGGGTTCGTGCAGGGCTTGCAGCCGGTGCTGCCCGTGCTGGGCATGCTGCGCGAGACCTTGGGCAAGATCCTCGCACCCGCAGCGACCGGCGAGGCGTCACTGCTCAGGATCGCCAACGTCGGCCAGCTGGTCGGCGACATCCTTGGCCGGCTGGCGACCCTCGTCATCGTCCCCCTGGGGCTGGCGCTCCAGGGCCTGGTCATGTTCATCCAATGGGTCGGCACGCAGATCGGCCGGTTTGCCGGCTTCATCGTCGGCCACCTGTCCGCGCTGGGGACGATCCTCCAGGGCGTGTTCACCCTGGATGCGGGCACCGTCATGGCCGGCTTCCTGGCGCTGTGGCAGAACATCAACCAGTTCTTCGGCGGCCTGCCGGCCAGGCTGGCCAGCTTTGGCATTGCCATGGTGCAGGGGCTGGTGGACGGCATCCGCTCGATGCTCGGTGCCCCGGGGCGCGCGTTGGCGGAAATGGCCGACGGTGCCATCGGCACGCTCAAGAAGCTGCTCGACATCAACAGCCCCAGCCGCGTGTTCGCCCAGCTGGGCCAGCACACCATCGCCGGCCTGACGCAGGGCATCGAGGCCGCCCGCCGCGGACCGATGGCGGCGGTAGCCGGCATTGCCGGGCAGGTCACGCGGGCCGCCGGCACCGCGCTGGCCGCCGGCAGCCTGGCCGCGCCCGTGGCCGTGGCGGGTGCGGCCGCACCCGCCACCACCCCGCACTACGAGATCCACGTCTACGCCGCCCCGGGCCAGTCCGCGCAGGACGTAGCCCGCGCCGTGGCCGCCGAATTGGACCGCCGCGAAGCGGCCCGCGCCGCGCGCCGCCGGTCCACCCTGGGCGACATCGACTGAGGACCGCCGCATGCTCATGTGCCTGGGCACGTTCGTTTTCGGCCTGACCACCCTGCCCTACCAGCAACTGCAACGGCAGGCGGCATGGCGGCATGCGGCCAGCGATCGCATCGGCGCCCGCGCCGCGCACCAGTTCCTGGGCGTGGGCGAGGAAACCGTCACCCTTTCGGGCTGGATCGCCCCGGAGCTGGCCGGCTCCCTGCTCTCGCTGGACGCCCTGCGCGACATGGCCGACGCCGGCCAGCCGCAGGCGCTGGTGGACGGCACCGGCCAGGTGCATGGCGCCTTCGTGATCACCGGCCTGGACCAGACCCAGACCCTGTTCTACCCCGACGGCACCCCACGCCGGGTGGAGTTCCAGCTGGCCCTGCGCCGCGTGGCGGAGGACACCATGGCCGGCCCCGGGGCCAGCGCCAAGCCATGAGCACCGCACGCTACCCGACCCCCGCGTGGCGTGTGACCCTGGACGGCACCGACCTGACCGCCCGCATCGCCCCGCGCCTGCTGTCCCTGGAGCTCACCGAATGCCGCGGCGGCGAGGCCGACCAGCTGAGCCTGGCCCTGCACGACCACGACGGCCGCCTGGCCCTGCCGCGACGCGGCGCCGTGCTGCGCGTGGCGCTGGGCTGGCACGGCGGCGGACTGGTGGACAAGGGCGCGTTCCGCGTCGACGAGGTCGAGCACAGCGGCGCGCCCGACAGCGTGACCGTGCGTGCGCGCAGTGCCGACCTCACCGCCGGCATGCGCACCCGCCGAGAACGCAGCTGGCATGCCACCACCCTGGGCGCCGTGCTGCGTGCGATGGCCGGCGAGCATGGCCTGATCCCGCGCATCGCACCGTCCCTGGCGAGCACCCCGCTAGCGCATCTGGACCAGCAGAACGAAAGCGACGTGGCCTTGCTGACGCGGCTGGGCCAGCGCTTCGACGCCGTGGCCTCGGTCAAGGCCGGCGCCCTGGTCTTCGTCCCCATCGGCAGCGGCACCACCGCCGGCGGCAACCCGCTGCCCGGCATCACCCTGACCCGCGCCGACGGCGACCGCCACCGCTATAGCACGGCCGACCGCGACACCTACACCGGCGTGCGCGCGTACTGGAACGACCGCCCGGGCGCCCGCCGCCGCTCCGTGCTGGTGGGCGACGACGGCAACGTCCGGGCCTTGCGCGAGACCTACAGCAGCGAACGGGTGGCCCGCGAGCACGCCGACGCCGAATGGAAACGCCTGCAGCGCGGCACCGCCCGCTTCGAACTGCAACTGGCCCTGGGCCGCGCCGACCTGTCTCCCGAGCAGCGCGTCACCGTGACCGGCTTCAAGCCCGAGATCGACGGCACCGGCTGGCTGGTCGTGCGCACCAGCCACACCGTGACCGGCGACAGCGGCTTCACCACGCGCGTGGAGATGGAGCGCGACGCGGGAGACGGGAGTCAGGCGGCCACCTGACCGGCCAGCCCGGGCGGTGGGACAAGATCGGGCGCCGCATGATTAACCTGCGCCATCGCGTTTCAGTGCCTGCATGCAGAAAGTCGCCGCAGGCACAACCATTTGCGACCGATCCGAGTTGCAGAACGCCGTAACCACTTCGCGGCCCATGCGGCCATTGAATTCGGCGTGAGCATGGCGCAGCAATTCCGATGCGGCGTTCTTGTTGTCCGTGACCGCAATTTGGGCTGCCACCCTGGCCGGGATCGTTAAGTGCACGATGTTTTTTTCGCCACTCTGACCATCGCCACCGATAATCTCAACACGAAGAATGAAGGTGATGTCTTCACCTGTAGGCAATAGCTTCTGCTCGCCCATCTTCGTCAAAAGCCGCCGGGCGTCGATGGCGAAGTTCTGAAATACTGCTGCTTCGTCCCAGCCATCACCTTTAAGGGTCAGCACCAATCGCGGCGGCGTAGCCATAGGCATGTGATCGACCGAGACAATGCGAGCGTCGAGCTTCTTCAGCGCCTTATCGGCGGCGCCCTGAGGCTGGGCAGCTTCGTGCGATTGGGCGGTGGATGTTGGTGGTGCTGTCTGGTCGACCGGCGCGAAGGCCGAACCTATGGCGCCCGCTACCAGCAACGCTGCCAGAAAACCCATCCAGTGGCGCTTCCGGCCTGACCAGTTCTGCTTCTTCCCCAGATGCACGATGCCCGCCCACACCAGCGCAAAGGCGGCCAGCCCCAGCACACTGTCCATAGCATTCCCCCTGAATGCGTAACGCTCCAATAGGATCAGCTTAACCCGCCTTCCGCTGCGCGGCTACCGGTGCCGCTGCCCCCGATTGCGCCAACGCAGCGCTGGCCGAATCCAGCGCCGCGCGGCCCTTGGCGTCGCTGGCGCGGTAGTTGGCCAGCAGCGCGGCCTCGCGCGAGGTCAGCTGGCTGGCATTGCGCTGCCCGGTGAGCACGTACAGCACATCCACGCCGTGAGCGGCCCAGGCGGCCAGTGCGGCCGCGTCTGGGCTCCGCTCGTCCGCTTCGTACTGCGATAGCGTCCGCCGCGACTTCAGCCCTGCGGCCTCGGCGAACTGGGTCTGGGTCATGCCGAGCCGGGTCCGCTCCTCGGCCAGCCGCTTCCCTATGGTCACATTCGCTCCCTCAACTTATTGACAATGGGAACGAACGATCACATCATCCGCCCCGATGGGTTCAGAGTAACCCACCGGAGAAGCGAGCATGCATCCCAACCAAGTCCGCGCCCGCTTGATGGAGCAGGGCCTGTCCTACCGACAGTGGGCACTGGCGCGGGGCTTCGACCCCCATGCCGTTGCCCAGGTGGTCAGGCGCTATGCCGGCGCCAGCACGCTGCCCCGCGGGCGGCAGTCGTACCGGATCCTGCGCGACCTGTCCCGGACCATCGGCCAGGAAGTCACGCCCGGCGTCCTGCGCGGCGACGGCCTGTAAGCGGTCCGCGGGCATGTCTGCCACCGGCACACGTGTGGTCTTCCACTGCGAGGCCTGCGGAGGCGCCTTGCGCAAGCGCAGCAGCTTCCGCTCCCACCAGTTCTTGCGGCACGACCTCTGGCAATGCACCAACCCACTGTGCAGCGCCAGCTACGTCGGCTTCAGCGAGCTGACATCGCTGGCCAGCCCCAGCGGCCTGCCCGACGCCCCGCCCAGCGAACTGCCGCCCACGCCGGTCTGCCTGCGCCGGATGGCCGAGGCCGCCTGGCGCGGCGCGCGGGCCGACGGCCAGCAGGAACTGTTCGAGTCCTCCGAGGGCGCCGCCCCTGGCGTCCCGGCCTGCTCCAGGAGAGAACGTCCATGCAATCGGTGATCGAACTGGCGGACCTGTCCGCCGAACAGCAGCTTTGCCTGGAAACGGCCGTGCGCTGCGCCGGCCTGACCGAAGTACAGCCACACCTGTGGACCGGCACCCTGGCCCGTGCGGGCAGTGACCGGCGCGGCTTCGTCTACCGCGCCACCGTCGAACCGCTGCTCAACCGGGGCCTGCTGCGTCACGCCCTGGTCGGAATTCTCCCCACCGACGCCGGCATCGAGCTGGTCGACTGCGGCCGCGTGGCGCGGGCGGTGGCGGAGGGCCGGGCATGACGGCCCGGCCCCATCACGCCGCCATGGCCGGCGCGCCGAACTCGAAATGCACCCGCACCCGGTCGTACGGGAACAGGTACTTGCCCGCGGCGGTGCGCTCCACCAGCCCCGCCGTGACCAGGGCCGCCATGTCGGTATGGACGGCTTTCACGTCCCGGCCCAGCCGGCGCGCCAATTCGCGGATGCCGATTTCGCCGGCGCCGGTCATGGCTTCCAGGATGTTCCAGCGCGCCGGCGTGAGCGTGCGCGACATCAGTTCCGCCGAAGCGAACGTGTGCCGTGCGGTGGCGTCGGCCGCCCCCCGGAGCGAGGCCAGCATGCGGCGCTTCACGTCTTCCAGGGGCTCGACGCTGATGGTCAGGGTTTTCTCGTCCATTTCATGCCTCCAGGCGGGCCACATCGGCCCAGAAGTCTTCCACCAGTTGCTCCACCGTGGTGAACGCGTAGGCGCTTTCCACGTCACCCAGGTGTTTGTGGTCGCCCTTGCCGGCTTCGTTGTCGTAGCGCAGCACGCATTCATCGGCGACCACATAGGCCAGCCGGTACTTGTAGCGGTGCTGGCTGCCCGGCAACGGCGTGGGAACCTGCCAGATGACGATCTCGGCAAAGCTGCCATCGCCCAATTGCACCCGTTCTTTCTGGAGCTTCGCCGCTTTCATGTTGTCCATTTTGACAACATCTCGCCTGTTGTCAAGTACTACAACACCCGAGCCGGCCACCGCTTGACAGCCGCCGCCGGCCGGCCCACCATCGGCCCCGCAAGCGCCAAATCGGGTGCCGGGCTTGGCCGCCCGACTCTCCAGGCGCTGAAAGCGCCGCTGCCGAGCAGGCGCTTTTTCTATGCCTGCTCGCAGCAGGCCGCGCTGCACGCTTTACGGCGGGCGGCGTGGGGACACCGCAAGGTGTGCCGGTTCCTGGAGCCGGTCGGCCAACCCCGCGCCGTCCGCCACCTCTCGCTTGGCCGCGTGACTGGCGGACTCCATCCCATCCAGGAGTCCCACCATGCGTAATCACGCCCTCATTGCGTCCGCCGCGCCCGCGGCCAACCAGGACGCGCCTTATCACGACCTGTTCTCGCTGCTGCACAAGCTCGGCCAAGTGCGGCAGTTCGGCGTGGCCGACTGGGAACGGCTGATGGACATGCTCGATGCCGACGGGCATGCCCGCGTAACGTACTCAGGCCGCCACTTCATCCAGCCAGCGATCGACCGGCAGAATTTCACCGGTATCGACACGGACAATTTCGCCCACGATCCGATCCGCACGGAAGGCGCGGATACTGCCGCGCAGGTGGCAATACCCCTTGAGGCAATCATCGTCGATGACGTGGACATCGACCTCGCGCTCTGTCTCGATGCCCAGCGAATCACGGTACCGGATCATGACGTGGTCGATGACACGCCTACTCGTGGGCTTGGCCCGACGGCGCCGTCGTTGCGGCAAGGCAACCGGGGCAGGGGCAGGGGCAGGGGCAACTTCTGGCGGTTCAGTGACCGCGTGCATTTCAGGCACCGCTGCACGCAAGGCGACCACATCCACGATGCCCGGCTCCTCGACAAGACGCCGGAAGAACTCGCCAAGATCAGCTGCTTCAGCTTCGTCCAGCACACCATCGGCCAGTGCATTGGCCAGCCGCAGGTAGATGGAGTTGTATGGGTACTGGTCAAGCCTGTCCCGGTTTTCACCCAGCCAACGGAACAGGTAGTTGGCCTCGGCCTGAACGAACACGCCATCGGCCATCATCCCTTTGACCAGGTGCATGAGGTCATCGGCGGTACCGCTCAGCGGTGGCGTCGTGCCCATCGTCTTTCCCCTGTCGACGATCATCGAAATCCGCTCGAATTCTACTTGACAGATGTCCCCGCCGGGAACAACACTTCCCCCGCACCCGCCAAATCGGGTGCCGGGATTGGTCTCCCGGATTCCAAGGCGCAACAAGCGCTCTCTGCCGAGCCGGCGCTTTTTTCATGCCCGCTCCGCAGCGGGCGGCTGCACGCACGCTTCATGGCGGGCGGTGCGCGGGGGGCTTCGGCCCCGCCGGCCCTTGGACCGGTAAGACCAACCCGCACCGTCCGCCGCCTTCGATTGGTCTCGAACCGGCGGACTCCAACCATCCAAGGAGTCCACCATGCGTAATTGCACCCGCATTGCGTCCGCCGCGCCCGCGGCCAACCAGGACGCGCCTTATCACGACCTGTTCTCGCTGCTGCACAAGCTCGGCCGCGTGCGGCAGCTAGCGATCGAGGACTGGCAGCGCCTCACCGACCTGATCGAAGCCGAAGGCCGGCCCCTGGAGCGGATGACCGTGGGCGAGCTGATCGCCCTCCTGGACCTCGCACTGATCGCCGCCGGCTGGCGCACGGGAGGTGCGGCATGAAGGCCACGGTCACCTTCCAGATCGACACCGACGCCCTGCATTGCCTGCGCGACGACTACCTGGCCGCGCTGTGGCACGTGGCGCAAGCCAACCCGGCGCCGATCGAGCAGGACGCGCCCGGGCGGCTGGCCGAGCACATCGGGCGGGAGATCATCCGCCGCTGGCTGGCGGCCACACCGCCGCTGCTGTGGGAACACCAGGGCGCACACGCGGAGTTCTGCCGCCGGCTGGCGCAGGAGGCGCGGGCATGAGCGCGCTGACCATCGCCGGCACCGGCATCCGCACCCGCCGCAGCGGCAACCCGATGCGGGTATGGATGTTCGCGTACGGGCCGGGGGAGGTGCTGCCATGAGGTGGGGCCGGTTCCTGGCAGGCCTGGCGCCGCGCGACCGGGCCGACCACTACCGTGAGTGCCTGCAGGCGCTGTGCGATCTGATGGATCCGGACACGACGCTGGACGCGGCGGTCCGGCGGCGGGTGGCGTTGCTGCTGGACCACCTGGTCGGCGGGCTGGACGGCGCGCTCCAGGACGCCGCGGGGCAGGAGGCCGCGTCCACGCCGGCGGAGGGCCGCGATGGAGGCTGATCTGCTGCACCAGGTGCTGGCGCGCGTGCAGCAGGACTACGGCTTCAAGCCGCCGCGCGGGGAATACCTGCGCGGCGGCCGCTGCCCGGCCTGCGGACGCAAGGAACTGTACGCCAACGCCAGCCGGCCGTGGGTGCTGCGCTGCGGGCGGCTGAAGAACTGCGGGCAGGAGTTCCCGGTCAAGGAGCTCTACCCGGATCTGTTCGACGACTGGAGCAAGCGGTTCCAGCGCAGCGACGCCAAGCCCAACGCTGCGGCCGATGCCTACCTGCAGTTCAACCGCGGCTTCGACATCCGGGCCATGGCCGGCTGGTACACGCAGGAGACGTACTACGACCGGTCCATCGGCCAGGGCACGGCCACGGTGCGGTTCCCGCTGGACAAGGGCGGGTACTGGGAGCGGCTGATCGACCGGCCGGGCCGCTTCGGCAAGCAGAAGGCGCGGTTCGCGCCGGGCCAGAGCTGGCGCGGGGTGTGGTGGGTGGCGCCGACGCTCAAGAACCGGCTGGCCTCCCACGAATGCCGGGAAATCTGGATCGTGGAGGGCATCTTCGACGCGATCGCGCTGATGCAGCACGGCATCGATGCGGTGGCGGCGCTGAGCTGCAACGCCTTCCCCGGCGAGAGCCTGGAGGCGCTGGCCAAGGTGCGCGCCGGGCATCTGCCCACCCTGGTGTGGGCGCTGGACAACGACGTGGCCGGGCAGGGCTTTCTGGATGGCCACGTGCGGCAGGCGAAGAAGCTCGGGTTCACCAGCCGGGCGGCCCTGATTCCGCAGCCGCCCGGCCGCAAGCTGGACTGGAACGACTTGCACCTGCGGGCGCTGGCCATCGCCGACCCTGCGGAAGGCGCCAAGCGCTGGCAGCGCGACATCGAGGAGGCCCGCTACCACGGGGCGCTGGCCCTGGCCGACAGCCCCAAGGCCAAAGCCATGCTGATGTACCGGCACACCCGGCGCACGGCCTTCGACCTTGAGTTCGGCCACCGGATGTACTGGTTCCAGATCAACGCGGCGGCGTTCGAGAAGAAAAAGGCGGAGTACCTGGGCCAGCACGACCTGGACGAGCTCGACGACGAAGCCGAAGCCAAGCTGGAAGCGGCGTGCAGCAGCGTGACCGAGATCGCGCCATGCCGCTTCCAGGCGCTGTACTTCCAGCGCAATCCGGTGACCGACGAGAGCTGGTACTTCTTCCGCGTGGACTTCCCGCACGATGGGCCGTCGGTCAAGAACACCTTCACCGGCAAGCAGACCACCAGTGCGGCCGACTTCAAGGCGCGCCTGCGCAGCATCGCCGCCGGCGCGGGCTTCAGCGGCAACCAGCACCAGTTCGACACCATCATGGACCGGCAGTTGTTCAACCTGCGCCAGGTGGAAACGGTCGACTTCGTGGGCTACTCGCGCGAGCACGGGGCCTGGGTGTTCAACGATTTTGCCGTGCGCGACGGGGCGGTGATCGAGGCCAACGCGGAGGAGTTTTTCGAGTTCGGCAAATTGCGTCTGAAGACCACGCAGAAGAGCATCGCGCTGGCGGTGAACCGGGATCCGGAGGCGTTCCGCACCGACTGGGTGCAGTGGCTGTGGACGGCCTTCGGCACGCACGGGATGGTGGCGCTGGCGTTCTTCTTCGGCAGCTTGTTCGCCGAGCAGATCCGCGCCGCGCACAAGAGCTTCCCCTTCCTGGAGGTGACCGGCGAAGCCGGCGCGGGCAAGACCACGCTGCTGACGTTCCTGTGGAAGCTGCTGGGCCGCAGCGACTACGAGGGCTTCGACCCGAACAAATCCTCGCTGCCCGGGCGCAGCCGGGCCATGGGGCAGATCAGCAATATGCCGGTGGTGCTGCTGGAGTCGGACCGCAGCACGCCGGACAAGTCGCACGCCAAGAGCTTCGACTGGGACGAGCTGAAGGACTTCTACAACGGCGGCACGCTGCGCACGCGCGGGGTGAAGAACGGCGGCAACGAGACCTACGAGCCGCCGTTCCGGGGCACCATCATCATCAGCCAGAACGCGGCGGTGGATGCCAGCGAGGCCATCCTCAGCCGCATCGTGAAGCTGCATTTCGTGCGGCCCACGGTCACCACCGAGAGCCGGATCGCGGCCGACAATCTGAACCACGTCGGCGTGGAGGAGGTCAGCCACTTCATGCTCAAGGCGATCCGCGCCGAAGCACGCATCCTGGAAACCTACCAGGCGCAGTTCCGCCATTACGAGGAGCAGCTGCGCCGCCATCCGGAGCTGCGTATGGAGCGTATCGCCAAGAACCATGCGCAGATGCTGGCGCTGCTGGACTGCCTGCGCTTCGTGGTGGACATCCCCGCCAGCTGGCTGGAGGCCACCCGCCAGGCGTTGGTGGGCATGGCCGTGCAGCGGCAGTGGGCGCTCAACGCCGACCACCCGCTGGTGCACGAGTTCTGGGAAGTGTTCGAGTACCTGGAATCGGTCGCCGATGGACCGGTCGTGAATCACGCCCGCGACCCGGAACTGATCGCCATCAATCTGAACCACTTCCAGAAGAAGGCGATGGAGCACAACCAGCGCATCGCCGACCTCAACACCCTGCGGGCCCTGCTGCCCAACAGCCGGCGGCACCGCCTGGTGCGCATCAACCACCCGGTGTCCAGCGCCTTGTTCAGCCGGCCCGACCCGCACGATGACTTCGGCGACCAGCGGGTGCCGCGCACGGTGAAGTGCTGGGTGTTCGAGCGGCGGACCTGATCCATGGCCCGAGATCCGCGCATCACGCCCGCCGAACTGGCCCTGGTCCGCGCCCTCGCGGCGCGGATCGTGGAGGGCTATCTGCACGAAAAAGCCCAGCGGCAGCAGGCAGATAGCCCCATGCGTCCAAATCCTGTCCCGTTGCCGACGCCGCTACGGCCTGTCTAGCATCCGACGCCATGCGTGTAGCCGCCTACGCCCGTTACAGCAGCGACAACCAGCGCGACGCTTCCATCGACGACCAGTTGCGCAACTGCCGCGCCTACGCGCGGCGCCAGGGCTGGCCGGAACCCAGGCCCTACACCGACGCGGCGATCAGCGGCGCCCGCAACGACCGTCCCGGTTACCGCGCCCTGCTGGCCGACGCGCATCTGTTCGACGTGATCCTGGTCGATGACCTCTCCCGCCTGAGCCGGGACAGCGCGGAGCTGGCGCACGCCGTGCGGCGGATGAAGTTCCACGGCGCGCGGCTGATCGCCATCAGCGACGGCGTGGACACCGACCGGCGATCGCACAAGCTCGATGTCGGCATGCGGGCGCTGATGTCGGAGCTGTACCTGGACGACCTGGCCGACAAGACCCATCGTGGCCTGACCGGCCGGGCCCTGGCAGGGGCCAGCGCCGGCGGCCTACCCTACGGCTACCGGGTGGTGGGCACCGGGCAACGCGAAATCGACCCGGACCAGGCCGCGGTGGTGCGGCGCATCTTCCAGGAGTACCTGGCCGGCCGCAGCCCGCGCGAGATCGCTGCGGGACTCAACCGCGAGCACGTGCCCTCCCCGCGCGGCGGCGCGTGGGCCATGTCGGCCATCTACGGCGACACGCGCCGGGGCATCGGCATCCTGGCCAACCCCATCTACGCCGGCCGGCAGATCTGGAACCGCTCACGCTGGATCAAGCACCCGGACACCGGCAAGCGGGTGCGGCAAGAGCGGCCACCGCAGGAGTGGATCATCAGCGAGCATCCGGAGCTGGCCATCGTCGACGCTGCGACCTGGGATGCCGCCCAGGCGCGCCTGCAGGCCCGGCAGCACCGCCCGGCCAACGGCCGGCGCGGGGGGCCGGGCCGCAGCCCGCGCTACCTGCTGTCCGGGCTGCTGCGCTGTCCCAAATGCCGCGGCCCGATGGTGATCGTGGACGCATACCGCTACGGGTGCAGCCGGGCCAAGTCCACCGGCGGCACAGGCTGCAGCCACACCTCTGGCGTCCCCCGACGTGCGCTCGAGCGCGGGCTGTTGCAGCACCTCGTCGAGCATCTGGACCGGCCGGAGATCTTCGCCGCGCTCCGTACTGCCGTCAGCGAGGCGCTGGCCTGCGCCGGCCCCGACTTGGCGGGGCTGCGGCAGCAGCTGGCCAAAGCCGAGCGCGTGCGCGAGAACATCGCCGCCGCCCTGCGCGCCGGCATCATCACCCCGACCACCCGCGAAGAGCTGGAACGCGCGGAGGCGGAGATCGCCAGGATCCGCACCGAGCTCGAGGGGGCCCGCACCTGGCAACCTGCCCAGATCGTCCCGCGCCTGGCCGAACGCTGGCGGCATGCCCTGCTGACCCTGACCGCGTACCGTACCGACACCCTCGCCGCCCGCGAAGTGCTGGCCGAACTGGCTCCGGACGGCATCACCGTCACCACAAGCGAAAACGGCGACCTCGTCGCCGAGATCGCCGCTTCGCCTGTGCAGCTAAACGTGGTAGCGGGGGGGCGCTCC
>Ga0065720_1019256_pt1 | contig 31111 bp, 38 predicted proteins | sample Thericmetagenome_FD_59107 | JGI IMG/M metagenome (GOLD analysis project Ga0065720, IMG submission 59107) | Thermophilic microbial communities from the Joint Bioenergy Institute, California, USA of rice/straw/compost enrichment - eDNA_2 v2... | ecosystem: Engineered > Solid waste > Grass >... | reverse complement strand
TTATTTAGATATCCCAAGCTCATTAATATATAACATTGGTAAAGTGGGCTTCTTGTGGATAATTTCGCTGGTTGTCTATGTGATTGCATTCATTGTTGATAAGTACTCCAAAAAGCAGATCAAAGGCTTTAGAAAAATCAGAGACTCTGGTTCAGAATATCTCTTCAATCTGTTCTTGACCACTTGCACCGAGATAGGAATCGCAATACTGCTGAACTTAAGAGATGTCTCTTTTGATACAGCAGGAGTTGGCATCAGCTTTATTCTAGCCATCTTAGGTGCTCCTTTACTCTATCTAAGTCCTATCACAGTGTTTTACTTCCAAGGGCGCACAAAACTTAATATCAGAGACTCTTTTGTATTAAATGATACTCACTTCTTTTTCAAAGGCTTGAAAATCAATCACCTTTGGACAAGACATTACTGGGTTGTTTATCTCACAAGAAGACTTCTGTTCACGATCTTTTTAGTTCTAATCCCAGCTCCAGCCAACTTAATCCTTTTATTACTACTCATATTCATGGTAAGACTCAGAATTTGCTAATATAATTTCTTAGGATAACCTATCTCTTTGGCTTCTCCCACCTTTCAAGTCAAATTGGAATAATGCCAAAATTATATTTGCCAGAAGCACAGTATTTTTGGTCTACTTGCTGGCCTTCACTGTCGAAATTTCAGATATTAAGACTCAGGTCTTCAAGAGCTTCGGATTTGGATGGACTATTATTGTAATAGATCAGATTTTTATCTACACTAGTTTAATTGTTGCCTTTTACTTCGTGTACAAGCATGTGGATACTCATTGGCTGAAAAATGGTGTTAGTCCTCATAATGTAATAGACTTGTTTTATTTTGTTAAAGTTCTAGCTTGGACCTGCATTTGCTGCTCTAGGGAAGCCAACCAAGGTTACTCCACTACCAAAAGGTAAATACTGGAATTTAGATTTCTTATTTTAATTAGCAAAAGTCTTGAAAAAGGAAGCCTTCCAAGTGAATGATTCGGAATTGGATCCATTTTAAAAGAAAATTGTACAAATTGACGGCCATACTATTTATTTATTGTTTTTGTTTCTCGAAACAAATAATTAGTAAACCCATACTACAAAAATATTCAAAAAAGAAGTTGAATTGATCTCTTATCAATAATTATAATTGTTCACTCTGTTCAGTGAAGCTCACAGAAGCTTTTGATTTATCTAAAGCTGCTGTTCCAGGTCTTGTTACAAAGGACCCATATTTAGTGGATTCAGGGGTAATTAACACACTCCTGTCTCTGCTATAAAATGTTGACATTCCATCTGTATCTGAATCTAGTTTCTTCAGAATCGACTTCCTGCCCACTTGCGTTTGGGCAGCGAGACTCTTTATTGTCTCTTCTGTAGAGTCAGGTCGATTCATGATATCAGAATTATTAACTTTTGTAAGAGAGTCCCTTCTTGAGCTCTCTTTTCTGGAGTCCCGTGATTCAAGTTTCCTTATCGCAGATTTAGAGTTTCTTTCCCTACTCAAAGCTGTACTTGGCTTCTTTGATAGATTAGGCTCAACTGGTGGGATATTCTCGGTCTCGCGATATTTATTTGTCAAAGCTTGAAGGACTTTAATTTCAAGTTCGGTGTTATTTCTATATCTCAAGAACCTAAAACATTAGATAAAATAGTCTCATCATTACTCTTTTTGAGTCTTAACTAATTGTGCCCTCATATCTTTGAGTTTCTCTTCATAGCTAGCGATAGTTTGTTCCATTTCTTCTTTATGTCGGGCTTCCATGTCATTCATCTTAATGATATTCTCTCGGAGTTGCCTTTGGGCATTCTGCTCATCTCTTCGGTAGACATTGCAGAGACTTTTCAGTGAGCTGATTTCTGATTCCATATTGTCAAGCTGAGTTTTCATGAAATTTGAGGTGCTTTCCCTATCAGGACTCACAAGACTGCTGAACTAAGGCATTAAAAGAATGATTTTGTTTATTATTACTCTGCTATTACTCTCACTAGGAGCCCTTTCCATATGTCTCTTGAAATTACTTAAAGAGAGTTCTTGTTGGCGGATCAACTCTTTCAATTGTTGAATTTGTTTATCTTTTTCCAAAATTGTTGACTTTGCCTCCACATATTGTGCCATTAGAGCTCTCATATCAGACTCAAACTTGATCTTAATTTCTTCTATCTTGGCGGCGATCATTTCCTGTATTTTTACTTTATGAATCTTATTATTACTTTTGCCTTATTTTGAAGAGAATTCGAAATGGTTGTTATTTCGAGCTTATGATTTTCTCTCATTTTATCAAGCTTTCTCTCATATCTATGGTGTTGATTCCTTTAGGCTAGAATTCGCGTACCGATCGATTATTGTCTGTAAATTGGCAGTTGTGGCAGGATCTGGAGAACCTGGATCTTCTTTCTCAATAAATCTATCGGCTTCTTTAAACTGTTTTGTTCCTTTTCTCTTGACTTCACTGACATAGGAAATAGAATCAGAGTCTTTTGTATAAGCTCTGGAGGCTCTTACATTGGCGAATGCGGCCTTATAATTTTTATCTTCAAGACTTTCCCAGAGTTCATTATCGCTCTCGACCGAAGACATACTGGAGATATCGTCTGTATTGATAATGAATTTGAAGTCCCTTTCTTGCTTCTTTTTCCTAGGACATTTTATAATTGCGCAAATTCTTATTACACTTTCTCTTCTTTTTCGACAGGGTCTCTTGAAATGATTTCATTCAATATGAAGAGATTTCTCTTCTTAAATTGTGATTGTTTCTCGTGTAGAATGGCTTCAATATTGCCACCGTCGTCTTTCTTGCCCAGACTCGCGAGCATGTATATGATTAAATAAATTTATTTTCTAACTAACAGTTGCGGAAAGGTTCAGGATATAATAAACTCCTGAATTCTCCAACAAAGGGTAAAAGGATAGTTGATAAGACATGGTGCTTCTTATATAGATAGGATAGGAGTCTTATGCACTTAGAATAGGTTTGGAGTGGATGTAACAATTTATTTTAACTACTCGCGAATTTTATTTAAACAAAACAGTTTACGAGAGTCGAATAAAGATTGCACAAGAAATGTCGACTTCAATTGATGTAGCGATTCGTTTAAGGCCAATGCTTGAGAGCGAAAAGAGAAGAAATCTTAGGAACAGCAGAATGAAGTTAGACCTAGAACGAAACGAGATCAGGTAAATAATAATTAATAAGTGCTAATCATAACAGACTCTATTCAGAAGATAAGCAGAACAGCAAGGTCTTCCATTTTGACAAAGTTTGCGATGAAACTTGTGACCAAGAAACCTTCTATAAAACTGTGGGAATAGAAAAGTACATCGATAGAGTTATGGAAGTAAGAATGGGATAATTATACTCATTATTCCAGGGATATCACGCCACGATATTTTGCTATGGTCAGACCGGTGCCGGCAAGACCTATACCATGGAAGGAGTGGAATATGAAACTCTGAATGGAAATAAAAATGGGCCATCACACAAGCAAAACAAAATTAGGGTAAGTCTGGGAAGATTTACATGACTTTGCAGTGCGTTAAGGAGGATGGTATTATTCCTAGAGTTATCAGAGACTTATATAAGAAAGTGGAAATTCTTTCGAAACAATATGACAGAACTTATTCAGTAATATTATTTAATGGAAATTCTAAGATAGTAGATTTGTTGTTCCTTTTTGGAAATCTACAACGAGAAAATATATGACCTTCTCAACCCAGACCAAGTAAGCCGTATGGAGAATAATGGCCCTGGTTTGAAACTAAGATGGAATAAAAGAGACCAGTTCGTGGTTGAAAATCTCTATGTATTTACCTGCAACAACATAGATGAAGCCCAATTCCTATTTAATGTTGGGATGAGGAATAAGACCATGGCTTCCCATAAATTAAATAACGCTTCAAGCAGATCACATGCTATTTTTGAGCTCAGAATCGAATATTATGAGAATAGCAACCCAGAAGATGTTGTTGTAAGTAAGCTAGATCTAGTTGATCTTGCTGGTTCAGAAAGAGTCTCCATTGTCAGCCATGATGGCAGAGTGAGCAAGGAGACTATCGACATCAACAAATCTTTATTCACTTTGAGACAAGTTATTAACTCAATCTCAGAAAACCAGAATAGACAAAAAGAAATACATGTCCCTTACAGAGACTCTAAGCTAACTTCTCTATTGAAGCAGAGTATAGGAGGAAATGCCTATTGCCTTATGGTTCACAATATATAAAATTTGTTTGATGATTTATTAGATTGCTTGCCTAGCCCCTACTGATGAGAGTTTCGAAGAGAATCTTTCAACACTTACTTATGCTACAAAGGTGACAAAGATTCAAAATGAGCCAACTCGTAATGAAGATCCGAAGATGAAAATGATCCAGACTTTGAAGGTAAATATTTATAACAAACTGTGAGTAATTCGTAGATTGAAAATAAGGAGCTTCTCCAAAAGCTAAATGACGCAAATGAAAGGATTCTTCATTTGACTGAGAAGATAAGCGGAAAATCAGGTGTGAATTCAAAAAGAGTATCAAAAAAAGCTGAAGATTTCTTTGTCACTGATGGAAAGAATCTGAATGTGAAAGATAACTCAGAAACCACGGAATCAGAAGCTGGGAATCCCATAACCAGGAACAAACAGTCGATTGAATATGGTATAGACGTAAATTTCCAAGGACTTGGAGAAAATGCAGTATACATTAATCAAGCTATAATTAATAATTTAGCATCTAACCGAAGAGCTAGTTGAAGCAATCAACCAGATCAGATACCTGCTAGGACAATTGAAGCAAGAAAGAGAGAAAAATGAATATCAATCAATTCAAATTGAGAAACAGGAAAATCTTATAGCTCAAGTATAGGACAATTTCCCTAAACTAATTTCTAGCTTATGAGAGAAAATCAAGAATTGAGAGACAAAATCGAGTTCCTTGAGAATGGAGATATACATCCTAGAAACGCTAAGTCCAGGTCCAGATCTCCTAACATGACTCCCAACTTAAATAACAGGAGAAGAAGCAGTAAATATGAACGGCAAAATACAGTTTCAGGGGCATATGGAACAAGCGAGGAACAACCTCGAAAAGATAGAGAGAACCTCATGTACACTACTATGAGCACTTTGCACCCCGACCATGAGCCAGTCAAAGGAATTGTATCTCCTACTGCAGAATACGGAAGCGATAAAATGGGTTTCCCTATGCCTCAAAAGAGGCCTACTACAAACGATAGCAATAGTCTAGGAGCTCCGAATGATATAGAGAACCATTTCAGGACAACTACAAACTTTGCGAGAAACACCATTTATAGAAAGTTCCATCTAACGAATGCTAACCTAATGCTGAACGGGCCAGACTCCAATGGATACGAAAACAATTACACTACCGATGCTTATAATAGTAGAGAGATGGGGATGGATATCTCCAACATTGGAAAAACTAACTCTACCCCTTCACACTCCAGGGCAAGGAATAAAAGTGATTATTCTTCCTATGGAGTGGATGAAAGCTACCAAAACAGCAAATTGCTCAGGCCTAAGAGGGAATTAGATAGATCCTATCAAGGAGGAAAAGGTTCTATGGAGAGATCACAATACTCACAGAGGCCCCCTTCCAATATAAAGATAAATCACCCTCAAAATTCCAAAATTTTGCTCCTGAAGGATGTTACACATAACATAACCCCTATAATCCAGCATCCTCGAAGCCACGGATCTAAATTAAATCGTGGGCTTAATAACTCTTTTCTTTAAAGATGTATAGTTTTGGGGAGGATAGGCCATGGGAACTGGTATTCTATCAGGTTTTTATTGATATGTCACTAATTCAACTATTCACTTTTGAAATGTAACTCCTTGTGTTTTTTCGCAAAATACTCTACAAACATATTAAATTTTATTTCACTTTTTGCAAACTGATGTCTGTTATGATCTATACCTTCACTGAGACTCATGTTAAAGAGGCCATTAGTATACCTTTTTCCCAACCTTTATTAAACTATCTTAGACGATAGATATCACAAGCTCAAGGACCTGGACTATAGAGATCTATTAAAACTTAGTGTGGATCCTAAGTTTTTAAACTTTACTATGAAACCCTCAAGCTTCGAAAAGTTGTTTTCTAGCTCAATTTACTCTGACTTTGTTTACTATTTGATCAGTTATTGCAAGGTAACGTTCTAAGTACTCATCTTATGATCAGACATTACTTGATATTGAAAAAAGACAGCGTATACTTGAGAAAGAGGCTAAAGAAAAAGGATTGCCGAAGCCTGCTACTCTGAGAAGAGATGCTGAAGAAGTTGTAAAAATTGGGGAAAAGCTTGTAAGGAAATATTCTCTTATCTAATGAATTAGTCAGAGTGTTATAGTGCTATTTTGATACATTGGATAAAGGTGAAAGCTAAGAAGACTCATATTGATTATGGAACTCTTAAAAGAGAAAATGAATTTTGGGAAATCCTTATTCTACTAACTTCAAAAGTTTGTGAATGCTTCTTCGCTCCTGAAGACTTTAAATATGTTGAAGAGGGTAAAATCCAGCCAAATTCGTCTAAAGCATAGAATTACAGAGGCTCATCAGGACTGATGTTTTTAACCAGTCAAAGCGAAAGCATTTCGAGACAGAGAAGCTCAATAAGTTTCCTGTACAATTTTGGAACTTGAGTTGATTTCATAGGAATTGGGAAATGGCCATGCAAAGGAAAATATTGATGTGACCATAGACAGAATTATGAAAAGAAGTCAGATGCCAAGGTATCTATGTTTCTTTGGGAGTAATCCAATAGCATTAACTGGAAACTTCATTATAATAAATTGAAATCAGAGATTAAGCCGTTGACAACTAAAATGGATCCCTCCGATGCCAACACAACTAGGTCCACCTTGTTTGCATTTATTGCTCCTGCAGGAAAATATAAAATAAAAACTTTAGAGTAATAAAATAAAAATTGAGGAATAATATTTCAGTGATGAAAGAAAAATAAACATTCAAAATCCAGCCAGAAGGACCTCTGCTGTCCCTTCAACTAGGATCCCTACTCTAATTGAGAAAGAGATGAAAAAAAAACTAACAAAGGATGATACTTACCGATTTGACATTCCTATTAGCACAGTCTCTAGGTCTGTAAATAAGTCTTTCTGTTGATTTTATATCCAACTTTGTATAATTCATAGTTTACATAGATAAAACATGTTGATTTGTGAAGAGCAGCAACAACGAATATTCAGTTTTACTTTAAAGGCCTTAAGAAAAAGGAAGCTTAATTTAGTAAACAGAAGACAATGTACAAATATCCCTTACTTTGGTTGGGTATTAAGATGGCCCTTTGAATCTTCATAGAGAGTCATGAACACATAAGCCTCAGCAATAATTATCTCAATATCCTGCTCACTCCAATCTCTTGTTGGCATGTTCTGAAGGAAAACCATAATTTCTGGGAAGTTCATTTTCTTGAGTTTGACAGACCATTTCAAAAGCAAAGCTGCACAAACATAGATATGCAACACACTAAATCCTTGTTCGTCTGAAATATATGTATCAAAGAGTCTCATTCCGACCTTCAGAGGAAACTCTCTAACTAGCAAACAGAAGATCCATCTCAAACTGAAGAACTTGAAATCTATGTCCTTGCTCTCAAGGTTACTGCACAATTCAGCATCAATCTTCTTGGTTATCTCTTTGATCTTTGTCATTGATTTTTGTGCATCAATCTGGGAAGAGGTATAATTATCCAGGACTCCATCCAAAATCTTTGAGAGACACCAATAGCAATCAGCCTCCAATTTCTTCAATTCCTCCTCGCCTAACTTTGCACTAAAGTCTTGAGGAATTGTGAAGGTATCATAGTCTACAGTTATATATTCAGAAATAAAAGCAGCCAAGAAGGGTGTCAACAAATCATTAATGCCCTGGACATAACCACTGGCTGGGTGGCGAACGTGCCACACATACAAAACTCTATTCATCATTTCTTGAATAGATTTCTCATGGAATAGAGGAAATTCAGGCTGTGTTCTGTGAACATCATCCCTAATTTGCTTTAATATCTTCCTTTCCATTTCGTCTGGCTCTGAGTCATTATTGTAGTAATATGACTTAACAAAGTTGGCATATTCCTCTCTCTTTCTGTTGATTGTGGTTTCTCTTTTTTCTTTGTTTACTGGCATATATTTCAACAAAATTTTCCAGACAGTAGGTCTTAACTCTAAAAATTGAGAAATCAATAAATAGGGAACTACCCTTTGGGATTCCTTGCCATGCAAGTTTTCTGAGGCTTTCTAAATCGACTATCTGCTCATCTTCCAAGAGAGATTTGTATTTCTCAAGATTTTTCTGTTTGATTAAACTATTTTGATTGCTGTATGACATAGGATTTAGTGGCTTGTAATCTTCATTCTTATTATACACTGTGCTGATATTAACTTTGTTCATAGCCAGATTTATCTCATTTGCTTTCTTTTTTGCTGATCCGTTTAATCTTATGCATTAATCAATAGCAACTATAACTAACTCACTACGGATCCTAAAACAGTGTAGCGTGTCTACGTGATTTCTGTTATTGCATTTGAGTCAGAGGGAGTGAAATGGATAATAGTACTTGGTTTCTTCTGTCAGTCCATTTGATTTGTTTTTCTCGCTAGATGATTTCTTGCCTATGTTGAAGATGAAAGACATGTTTTTAGTTATCTTTTATTGTTCTAAAAATAAATTTGGGTTATTTAATTATATTTGTTCAGTTGTCTAATGATGAATTCCTAGATATTAATAGGACTTTTGTGAGACTTTTTTAACTACACTTCAATCCCATGACTTATCATTCCTCCCTACCCAAATACTGATGTTTAGCCATTTTCTATGTATCAAATATTAGAATAATTCGAATATCTAAAAAGGAATTTGGATGTTTTAATCATTGTAAAATGAGAATTTTCGATAAAATTCCAAACTACGCATTAACCTCTTTACAATGGCACACTGAACCATGTAGAGTATGTAGTCTCATGTTAGGAGTGGTCTACAATAATATTGGTGAAGGTTCGAAAAAATGATGATTTTATGATATACTAAAGAAAACTTGAAATCTTATCAATAAATCGGTTCTCAAGCGAGCAGCAAATTGGACAAAAGGTTTATAAAGCATTTTATTGTCAAATAAATGAGTATTAATTTGATTAGAGATACTCAATATATCAAGAAGCTTGCACAGTCTGTGAATGTAACAATCACCGACGAAGCATCCAGGCTTATAGCATTCGAAGTAGAGCACACCCTCAGACTTGTCATTCAAGTACTACTTGTTTTCGTCATTTTCAATTCAAAAGAATGCAATAAAATATACGAAACACTTCAATCGTGAAATACTAAAGATTGAAGACGTCAATTTCGCCATAAAAGATTTGAATATTCTAGATGTATAGTTTTTCCTGCTCCCTTAGAACCCATTTAGACTGTCTATGGTTACGAAGACAACGAACCAATTCAATATAAAAAAGAAATGGATGCTTGGATGATGAAGCCGAAGGTAAATTTCACCAAACTTTCAAAAATTATTCTTAGATTATGGACATATTTGAAGCACTAAAAAAAGAGATAGCAACCCTTAAGCCTGAGCCTGTTCCCATTGTGAAGATGAATTGGATGGCGGTAAATGGAATCGTCCCCAAAATCCCTGAAAATGCAACCATTTGTAAGAGAGCTATTAACAATGAATAACTTTCAGCATCCACTAAAGAAAGAGAACTCCTCAAATTTTCAAACGAGAGCATTGAAAATAGAGATGGAAATCTTAAACATATCCTCATCAAAGAGGTATCAGATAACCTACTCTCAAAGGTAACACCCTACTCAAGTCTAAATAATCAACTAGGAATTGCAATTGTTCCTTAACAGCGTCATTGAAACCATTAAAAGTGAAGAAAATCTTATTGACATGACCACTATTGGAAAGCCTTATAAAACCTCAAATACCTTCAAGAGGAGTATAATTCAGTATGATTACCTTAACCTATCCTAGTGTTGTCCGCTCTCAGGGAAAATCCAGGTCTAAATAATATGATTCCTTTCTTGACCAATTTCATATACCAACAACACGTAAAATTTTCAATAATCTCTCCAACCTCCTAGGACCTTATAGTTATAAACGGAATTCTCAAGAAGACAAATTTAACTAAGATCATCTTGGCCTATTCCTTCAATCTTAATTTCAACCTGGAATACTATGTAAGGAAAAATTAGTTTCTGTCTAATTTGTAGCTTCACATTCCAATTAAGATCCTGTTAACCTTCATCACTTCCAACAAGCTCAGCATAAACTACACAAATAATGATATTCCTTCAGAGCTTCGCTTAAGAGATTTAAGTGCCAAGGCTCTTGTAGCACTAATTACAAGGTATTTGTATATTCAATATTCTCTAAATTTGAATTAGATATGAGGATAAATATTACAACCTGAGATACAATGTTGCCAGCACTCTCATTGGAATATTAGAGAAGGAAAGTTCAAATTATCATACCCTCTATGGAATTACAAGAGTAATCAAAAAAATTGTGTTTTTCTCATTATTCTAGGTGTTCTACTACTTTGACTCCAATATCATCAAGGACTTCTTTTTGAAGAAACTTGCCGCAAGGGTCCAACTCTCTGCTTTATTTGAGGACGCATTTCGTCAAAAAGGTTATTTCACAACCCAGAAAAATCGAGTAGCTACTCAGCCCACTATAAAAGTCGATGACATAAGACATATCATGGCTCAATATGTCTACTCTGCCTTACTTGTAAGAAAATAAATAGAAATTTTCTAATTTCTATAGGAAGTTTGTGCTAAGGTCATGGCTAACCTGCCAGTATATTCGGCGAAGTCTGTTTATGACTCAGTCAACATATACAATTTTGTAAGCCAGATTTTTGGAGAGGCAGCGTTGATAGCTTCAACCACCAAAGGAAAGTTGAGCACTGTGAATGAGATAATTCCTCACGATGATAAACAAAGACTCAATAGATATGCTTATTTTAATTACACTCTCTGAATTTTGTTCTCAAAATTAACATAATACATAATATATCGATGTTGTTTACAACTATAGCCATGTATTCTAGATTCTAAGTGATGAAAATTCTTTGGTCAATTCATCTCCCTCCTCCTCTTCGTCATCACTTTCGAAGGCACTTAAGCAGTTAAGATGTCCAGCTTTCTCAGTGTAGAATTGTTTTACTGATTTCTTAAATTCATTTCCTCTAATATCGATTCTCTAAGAACTGTTACTAAATATCTAGAAATCTCTACCTTGATGTTAGGGTTTCTAGCCAATAAGACTTCCAAGAATTTCTTTCCTGTTTCAGGATCCAAAAGTTCATTGTGATTATATCCAATTCTTAGGAATTTTGCCTTTGATTTCTATAAAAGATTACTTTGGTTAATTCCAAAATTACCTCGAGGGCAGCAACAATCTTTTCATTATCATCCTCTTGGATATTGCAGTCAGAAACATTGAGATTTTCAAGGGTTTCGCATTTTTCTAAGAATTCACAAAAAACATTAACAGACTCTTCATTAATGAAATTATCGCTGATGTCCAAGGTGACAAGCTTCTTATCGCTTAATGCTTGTAACAATGGAATCATTCCATCCTTTCTAATAACATCTTGGAAGAGGTGGACTTCCTTAATATTAGTCATTTCCTTAAGGGCAGAGGCAATTTCTTTAGTTCCATCGTTCTCTAATCTGTTTCTAGCCATAGCAATGACTTCTAAGTTGACTTGACCCTTTTTCAAGGCATTAGCAATAATTGTAGCACCTTGGATTCCCAAACCACAATTATTGATCAAGAAAATTTTGAGTGATTTTGCCTGTTCTAAATATCCAGAGATAGCGGTTGCTCCATTGGGTCCAACGGCATTATTGCTTAGATCAAGAGCGATAAAATTGGGCTTGTTAATCAAGGGCTTTGTCAAGAATTCCAAGGCAAAAGGGATCTCATCCTTCTTTCTGCTGACAAAAATGTCATTTAGATTCAAATGCTACAAGAGATTAATTGAGGGAAATGTGTTGATTACTGTAAGGTTGTCACATTCCTTAAGAATTTCTCCAAATTGTTCACAGAACTCTTTAGAGTAACTATTTCCTTCTAAAGAGATATGGGTGATAGTAGATTTATGTTCTTTGATATGATTGATGACATCTTTGCAATCAGGATCATCAATACTGTCGAAATTTCTTTTCTTAGAGGGAATTACTGCTTTGGTTGATGATTCCATTTTTATGTATCTCTTTAAATAAACGAGGGAAAATTAAATATTTGCGAATCTTACTCGAGTCCGAGTCCAGATTAAATTAATTTTTAGAAATGAGTTCAAATGAAAATAATGAAAGTTCTGAGATGAAGGCTGAACAAAAGCCTTCTGAAAATGCTGAACTGAGCGAGGGTGAGATTGCTGTTACCACAGAGGAGCCTACTCTCTATAAGAAAGTCAAGTTGAATTCAGAACAAGCTCATAAAAAGAAGCACGACCATGAAAAAGAAGATAAGGGATATGATAGCGACGAAAAAATAAAACATAAGCACAAACACAAAGATAACTCATCTTCGGGACGAGGTTAGTTCTTTTTTAGAGCATAACACCCTAACATTAAACAGATCATCGGTCTGATCATCATGATCACAAAGAATACAAGTCTAAATCCGAAAAAAGTTCTGAACATAAAAAAAAGCATAAGGAGCATAGCAGAGATGACACTGAGAAGAAACATAAGTCTAAGTCAGGTATCTACCGAAAATTGACAACGTTGGCTGAATTTATTTAGAACACCGAAAATCTTCAGAAGAGAAAAGCTCCAAAAAAAAGTCTCATAAAGACAAAGATAGGTAAGTTGATCCAGGCCCAGGCCCAATTTCAGCTAATTAATTTTACAAAATAATTAATTAAAGCTATAGTATTCATTCGATCACTCTTAGAACTCTATGAGCTTTGATTAATTTATATAATCATCAACCTCGCTTGCTTGGGTACTAATTAATTGCTAGGGAGAAGAGTAAAGAAGACCGCGACAAAGAAAAAAATAAAGAGAAAAAGAATAAAAAGAAAGAGAAGAAAAAGGAGAAGGAAGATGCTAAACAAATGAAACTTGATAACATGGTCGAACAAAACAAGGAGAAAAAGCATAAAAATAAATCTAAAGAAGATACCGAAAGAAAATTCCTCGATTTTGCCAAAAAATAGTAAGTTGTGTTTTATTATTTAGGATTTTTTTCTATCCCACGATCCCTCTAACACTTTTATAGTCCCCAGTTTGTCCATAAAGGTAGATTCAAGTTCCCTATCGAGGACAGACTTTTCATCCTTTACAGTACTCTGTTAGCAGAGCATATTCCAAAAACAAAGGTAAATCTTTTTTTAAATTTTTGATACGTTATTTTTTTATTAATAAGTTTTTGACATTGCATCAGCGAAATTATTTTTAAATTCAAATATCTGCACTAAGCGGAAAAATAATCCAAACATTTCGCTGATTGCAATTTATGTCTAGTGTGACTTCCACAATTAGACGTGTAGTGAACCACCCATACTAATTCATTTTATAGAAACCCACGCCAAAGAAAGGACTAATTCCTCCTAACTGTTTGGGAGATATTCTACAAATATGGAACTTTTTCAATTCATATTCTGATTTGTTTAAATTTGAAGACATCCAGCGTGAAGAAATCTATGCTGGATTGGTAGAAAAAGTCATAGCAATCAATAATTCCCTAGAAATATGATGGAGATGAGAATCTCATGTTAATCAATGACATACATCAAGGCCTTTTGAGCCTCTTCACTCAGGAATTCATCAAGAAGCACAGATTTGAAACCCAAAAAGACGAACAAGAAAACGCATTTTTCATTTTGGTTAAATTCCTTTGTGGAGAAGAAACTCCTGATGGAGATGAGCTTTCCCTCATCTGGACCGAATTTGCCAGAAGAATGTGCAACTTGCCCTGGTTCAAGGATGTCATTTCAGACACCGGCAAAAAGTATCTCCAACTTTTGGGAGAGAAGAGTGTCTTGGGCTACAATAAACTCGACTTCAAGGTTAAGACTAGAATTCTAAATGAGCTTATTGAATGTGTCCATGAAACTGAAGTCTTCCATGAATTCCTCGCAACTAAGACCGAAGAAATGGCTACTCTTCAAAGACAGAAAAATGATCTGCTCGCTGACATCAAAGCAGAAGAGCAAGAATATTACGGACTTAAATATAAACTCGAAAATATTGAGAAAAAAGGAAAAGATGACCTCAAGGGATATATGAAGGACAAGAAGGGAAAGAGCGAAGAAGCTGAAAAGAAAGAACTTAGCAAGGTAAAATTCCTAATATTTGCAATAAATGAATAGAATCAAGCCACTCTTGCCAGGCTTGAAGCCTCCCTTGCTGAAAAACAAGCCCAACTAGAAGAGATTAACTCCAAGCTCACTTTTACAACCCAAACTGCACAATGTATAGGTCTTGATGCCAATAAATCTGAATATTGGGTTTTCATGCACGAGCCTAACAGAATCTATATCAGGCACCCTGCCATTATGAATGATGTCGAAACTGAAGATACCTGGTACTATTACGACAAGAAGGTAGAGGGTTCAAAATTAAAGCTAATATGTCTAGGAAGACATTGATCAATTAATCAAGTCATTGAACCCCAAGGGTATTCGTGAAAAGAATCTTTTGGATAACTTGAAAAATCTGATAAAAGAAGGGGTCATCAAATTCGAAGAAGAGGATAAGGAGGAAGAAAAGACTGAGGACAATAAAGAGGAGGAAACTAAGAATGAGGAAAGCATGGTCATCGAATCTGAGAAGTAAAGACTAGAAGTCATATCCGCTAATAATCTTAGAAAAGACGAAGAAAAGACTAAGAGTACAACTTCCAAGAAAGATAAAAAGGACCAAAAAGAACTATTAAACGACTTCAATTACTGGCTTGCTAAGGTCTTCGAATATGAGACCATGGTCAATAACTCTGATCCTTCCCAGACTATGAGAACAACCAGAAGAAAATTCGCACAAGCTCAAAAGAGCCAACCTGACAGAATCAGAAATAAAGATCCCAAGCTTCTGAACTTCGAAAGAATCAAGGAAATGATCCTGAAAACTGAAGAAGGAATGACTACCTATCTTGAGAGATGGGAAGGCCACTGGGCCAAGCCTAAAGCTAGAGAAGCAATCGTAGAATTGAATATGATCAATCTAATCCCTAGATAAAAAGACTTAAGGAAGCTCAAACTCCTCAAGAAGTTGCCCAAATTTTGGTTATTATGAATGAAGGATTCCAATGGTCCAAATCGCCCATTGGAAGAAGAGGAAGAAGAAAGAAGGAGGAAACTGAGGGACAAAACGCCGAAGGTGAGGGTGAAGGTGAAGAAGAAGAGGAAGGAGAAGATGAAGAAGATGAGGATGAAGAGGAAAGCAATAAGTCTGATGGAGAAAACCAATATGCTGAAGAAGCTACTTATGGCGACGACTCTCCTCGCATTAAAAAGAAGAAGGACAGACACCTCAAGATCTTGGACGAGTCAGATGAAAACATAGAAAAGCAATCTGATGAAGAGCGTGAGAGTGATCGCAGCAGAGAAGAAAAAGAACAAAGAGAAGAAAGAGAAGAGAAAGAAGAGAAAGAAGAAAAAGAAGAACCCCAAAAGGAGCCTGAAGTTCAAGAATCTGGAGAGAAAAATACCACTGAACAACCCGAAACTGAAAAGAAGGAGGGTGCTGAAGAAACTAAAATGGACATTCAAAATGAAGGTGAAGATGAAGATGATGGTCGCAGATACAAGAGAGTTGCTCGTAAGGAATATAAACTTTATTAATTTTGTTAGTCAGAATTTGGGGATTGAGCAACGAAAAGGCCAGAAGATGCTGGATCAACTTCACTAATAAGGTTGACAACCTCACAAGTTTATACTTCTCAGCTTCTATGTTGTGCGACTTTGTTGACAAATACGTCGCCAAGAAGACTGCTCACTACTTCACCCACTATAAAACCTTCAAGGAGTATCTTGCTGCCAAGAAGCAAGCCAAGAAGGAGATGATGATGAAGGAAAGAGCTCTTCTTGAGAGCAAGTCCAGCGGTGGCATGAATGTTGAAAAGCTTGATTCTTACAAGATGAAGAAGAACGCCCAAAGAGACGCTCGTGACAGAGAGGAAAGAAGAGAAACTAGAAATGCTGCCAGAAGAGCTAGAAATGAAGGAGTATCATCTAGACTTAGAGATAAACGCGCTGATTCCGAAGAAGAGGAAGAAGAAGAGGAGGAAGAGGCTGAATATGATTACAGACCTAGAGCCGATGAGAAATCTCGTGCCAAGCAAGAGAAATTGCATGAACTCCTTCGCTTGAGAAGATCTGAAAGACTCCAAAGACCTACCAGAAAGAACCTCAACGAGCAAGTAATTTTCATGCTCATTTATTCTAAATATTAGCAATGGAATACTGAATGTAAGACCTGTGGAGAAGAGGGTGAGCTCGATGATATGGTTGCTTGCTCCTTATGTAATTCAACTTTCCATTTAGAATGTGTGGGACTTAAGGTAAAATGATTTGGAATTAAGGATAATTTTTGATAGAAAATTCCTGAAGGAGGATATACATGTGTCGATTGTCTACAAAAGATTGCTTCTCAGAGACAGACTAGAAGCACAACCAGAAAGCTCCACATTTAAATTTATTTTTGAGTTGACAGGTGTTTGTAAGTGTGCCAGTATATGAGTAGCGTGTTATGAAATCTATGTTTTCACTGTGAATTTTGCTTGGATACACGGAACTTTCTTTTACGATATCAAATCTTCTCTTCAAATAAAATTTATTTGTTCAATTTTTTGACAATTCTCTTCTTTTAAATCCTACAATATGGACCTAGCTACCGAGGATCATGTTAACGAATATAGAAACCTTGTCAAATTCTTTGAGACTGTAAGCCTGCCCACTAAAGAAGCTCTATGTTATGAAAGGCCAATTCGATATTTCAGAAGTAAAGTTAATTCGTACACATAATGAAGAAAAAGACCAGGACTTATATGAATACATACAGAAATATAAGGATGAAATTCCTAAGATCTTAGTTTCCTGGAAACTAGAAAATAAGCTTGAAAGTCCAGAACAGATCAAGCTATTTATTCACGAGTATTTACTTATTTTAACTTTGATAAACCAACCAGCATGCTAAAAAATGTGCTGATGATGAAATTTTATAGAGCCCCAAATGATAAGTCTGAGTGGCCTACAGAAGTATTTATTTCCAAAGTAAGGAAATTGATCATGGAATTTCATCTTCTGAAGGACCAGCAAAGTTATGAAGACGATGCAATTTATAGCTGGGTCATAAAGTATAATACAAATAGCTCTTCCTTTGGACTCCTCTTTTTTATAATTCTAGTAATTGCTCTATGTCTTTTCCCCTTCTGGCCTGCTTCAATAAAGCTGCCTGTCTATTATGGATTTGTTGCTTTGGCAATATTTATAGTAGAAAAACTCTTAAGGGAAGTAACTGTTAGCTATCAACCATTCTGCTAAAAGTTGGACTATATGCCTTGTTCAGAATAATCGGAATTAACTTTGTCATATTCCCAAATCTACTGGAAGAAGTAAGCTAATTCAATATAGAGTTAATAATGGAAGGTATCTTTTCCTCATTGTCTAGTTCCTGTTCTCTCAGTTCAACAAGCTTCAGGTTCAAAGGTTTCAAAAATAATTGGTTCTATCTTTGTTGGGATTTTACTCTATCTTGTTTTCCAGAATTTTACAGTAGTTCAGGGTAAATATTGTAACTATCGATCTTATTTCAAGGTTATGTAGAACAAATTGTAGGATCTATCTATAAAATAATTGAGCTAGGAAAAGCAAAGCTGATTTGACAATTACTCTTATATGAAACTATTTCCATCTTGCTGTAAATTGATGTATGAGTGAGCACATATGAGTGGATTTCAAAAATAAAATAATAAAGATAGAATTACAAAAATTACTTTTTGGGCTTGAGGGAAGCTAGTTTTTCATTGAACCATTCATCTTGTTCTTGGACCTTCTTCAAGAACTTTTCATGTAGTTTTTCTAGTTCTTTCTTCAATACTCTATCAATCTTTGCTTGTCTTTCTTGTTCAAGGAATTTCTGAATAATTTCCTGTTTCTTCCATTCAGGAATATTATGAATAGACTCTCCCTTCATGATTTCTAATATCTCTTCTCTAGTCAATTTGATCTCCTTGTCCTTATTATATTGATCCAAAACAGTATAATCATCTTTATCCACAATCTCTCCATCTGAAAGGCTCATGACTGGAGGGAATCTGCTCTTATACATAGTGAAGGTGCCGATTTCATAATCAATAAATGGAGCGAAACACTTCATGTATAATGAGTAATTTCTGAGGAAATTGTTTATGAGAAAATCAGTAATATCCTTAATGTCATCAAGGGAAAAGACCATGATAGAGTGTGGAGGTCTGAATAGAGCATGTCTTAAAAGATATTCTTTTGCGAGTTCAAACGATTTCTCAAAGGTCAAGATTTTTTCAATAGAGGTTCTGAAGACACGATATATTAGCTCAAGTAAACATGATGTCTTTTCTTCATTATAGGCCTTTGATTCAGCGTAGAAGACAGTGTTGTAGAACAAGTCTAGAATGATTTCCTTCTTATAATTAAAATCGACTGTTGTCTCCTTTTCTTTAAAGGTTGATATGTAGTCATCAAAGATTTCAGCAAGAATTTTTCTTGTTTCAGGGATAGACTTAGCCTCCTTTAATCTCTTTGTTTCATCTTTCTTGACTTTATTGAAGACGAAGAATCTAGTTGACATTCTTCAGAGAAAACAAATAAAATTAACCAATTTGTTACAAATTTCAATTTGTATAAGAAAAAAATTTTCTCAAAAAAAGCTTAATTTTTTGAAAGGAATAATTATTGAAATTTCACTCTGTAGTTTGGGCTCAAAGTTCATGTGGTTTCATTATCAATATGCTCTCAATTCTTTATCAACATATTATGATAAATTGAGCTATTTCCATTATTACACAAACTTATTTCTTTTGTATATCCAAAATAGGATACATCTTGTGTTCGTCTCTCTTGTAAACAGCCTTGAAATCACCAAGATTGTTCTTGTTCATATTCATCTTCATCATAGCCAAAGAATTCATAACACAAATCTATTTAACTAAATTTTTTAGAAATGATAAAGTTACTCTCTTAAGCTTCTCGCACTCTTGCTTAAGTCTTTCGTCAAGGCCTTCCTCAGAGGTAATATCAGTCAAAAGCTTGACATTAGCATCAAAGACATTCTTGAGTTCCTTATAATGGGTTTCAATCTACATGAATTAGACTAGAGAGAGAAATAGATCTACATCAATCTTTTCAATAGCTTCCATTTCACTGATGAAATCTTCAAACTCCATCTTCTTTAAGAAGTAAATATTATCAAAGATCTTCAATCTCTGATAATATCTATTTCTGATCACTTCCCTATCCTTGGGGAAAGGAAGGAGTTCCTTGTAAATGACAAGATAAGAGATTCTTAGCATGACTCTAGCATAGTTCTCCACAGCCTTGTAGTACAAGTGCTCAAAGAAGAACTTTCTCTGGAAGTCAGTTAACTTCTTCTTTTTCTTGTCATAGCCTTGCTTGGTCTGATATGCAACAATAAAGTCCTTGTCATACTTGCTTAGGACATTCTTGAAGTTTCTGTCCAAGAAGGAGAAGATGTGGTCAATGAAATAGTAAATGATACAATATTCACTCTCATTATAGAGTTCGAGTTCGAAACCAAGGAAGAGCTGCTTAATCATTAGTCTTAAAGCCATGTCGAGGACCCAAACGAAGAGAACATGGGGCTTGTCATCTCCTCTTGCGAACAATGCTTGGTCCAGAGTATACTTTTATAATTAATACGTGTTGATTTATTAGCTTACCGCGTCATGAGCGAAAATATTAATGCTAGAATAAAGTCTACAGGTTTCTCTTCTCTGTTTAGTGCGGTTTCTGAGACTATTGCCCAAGATTTCTTCCAATAGGGAGACTGAATTCTCAACAAACTTGACCACACTTTCATTAGCAACTATTTCTTTTCCCTTAGAAAGATTAAAGTCTTCGATAGCATCCTAGGTTTATTAGGACAAATTACATAAGAGCTACCAAAGCAAGCTTCTTCATGCTGATGATACCAAAGTATTCATCTCCTTGGAAAATGTTAACATCAATATAGGCTCTAGCCAAAATGTTTTTAGGCACCAAAGAGAAGCTTTCTAGGGCTCTTTGGATATCATAGAAGTTATTAATTCCAGAGAGGTAAACAGCGTGCTGAAGATTATCAAGAGTTCTTTCCAGTTCTAAGATAGCGTCATTCTTGGAGATAACCTTAATTTTTCTGGGGGGAATATGGCACAACAAGGTCTTGTTAATACTATCGATGAAGTATTTCTCTCCATTCTCGCTATGCTCCATGGTGTCCTTGACGACTTGAAGACTCTTTCTTACGAAGTTAATATTGTTAGTCAACTGGTCTCTAATTTTTGGGGAGAATTTAGCCTAGATTGTGAGTTCTTTTGAAGTAAACTATACCTTGAGGCATTGGTAGAGCTTGAGAAGGCCTCTTCTTAATTTTAGTCTGGCGTCCAATGCATCATATTCGTTATATGCTTGTTTACTTTCTTCTTGGGCCTTCTTCTTTTTCTTCTTCTTTTGAGACAAGTTGTCTTCAAGCTCATATTCAGCATTTGTCAAGTCATCTATGATCTCATCTTCACCTACAACTTCACTCTAATTCTAGTTAGATTACTCTTTAAAACCAAAAATCCAATTGTCGAAGGGATGTAATCTTCCTCTCTAAGGTAAGGAGAGTGTCTAATTAGCTCTTGGCAGATTGCTCCACCAGCATGGAGAGCATCTATGTATGGTTTTAGGAATTTATGACTCTCATAGAGGTTGGGATCGTAAAGATAGCTAGTTTGTTAGAGAAATATCGTTATATTTTACGAGAATGTGTAAACTGTGTGTGCAAGTGAATTTCCTTGGAACCAGAGCATTTCCTTTCCGAGGAGTTCATCCAGTATACCGTTAATCTATTCAAAATATTGAAAATATTATGTGATATTTACTTCCTGAATAGAGAGATCTTGAGGTAGCTTGATTATTTTATTCTTCAAAGCTCCTTCCAGGGTTGTACAATCTTGAAGATTGGCCTTGAGATCCATTTTTGGATCATAAATCTCAATAGCAGACATGGAATCATACAGAGTAAAGGACTCAGTATGAATCATATCCACAGTTTTGAGCTCTATTCATGACACGTAGAATTTTTAGAATTGTACCTTGAGTGACTTTGTTAAGGAGATCAGTTATATCTTCGAAAACGACGTTCTGCATTATTTGGATACAGAGTAGGATAAATTTTAAACACAAAAGCTGTACTTAAGGAACATTAGACGCGTCAATTATAATTTAAATCTCAAATCTGATGAGTGACACAACCTCAACAGTTCAACCCTATTATAGATATCCAGTGGAAAAGGTGCTTCAAGCCTTGGAAACTAATGCCAAGACTGGTTTGACTAAAAGCGAAGTCGCTAAAAGACTTCAAAAGTATGGACCCAACGAATTAGAGAAGGAAAAAGGAGAATCCATCTGGGAGAAAATCAAGGAGCAATTCTCTGATTTGTTGGTTAGAATCTTATTGTTGGCAGCTGTCATTTCCTTTGTTATTTCCCTCTATGGTAAGTCTTTCAAACTTTTCGAACTCATAGAAACTTCCTTTTTTGAATTTCAAATTGTTAACTTTCAATAGAAAAACATGAAGAAAATGAGCATACTGTCCCAGGATGGGTGGAACCTTTAGTTATTTTCTCCATCCTTATTTTGAACGCCACCGTCAGTATTTATCAGGACTATGATGCTGAGAGAGCCCTTGAAGCTCTCAAGGACTTACAAAGTATCGAAGCTGTTGTCCTTCGTGACGGAGAATGGGTCCACGTTCCTTCTAAGGAAGTTGTCCCCGGAGATATTGTCCAAGTAATCCAGCATAAATTTTTTGTAAAATTGAAATAGGTTTCTCAAGGTGATAAGGTCCCAGCTGATCTCAGAGTTATTGAAATAACCACCGCTTCAATTAGAATTGAGCAAAGCAACCTCACCGGAGAATCTGAAGCTGTTTTGAAGACCACTGAACCCATTGACATTGAAAACGCCAAAATTACCGACAAGAAAAATTACCTCTTCTCCAGTACTCTCGTCGCTAATGGTTCTGCTATTGGTGTTGTCATCAGCACTGGTATGCAAACTGAGCTTGGTATTATTCAAAAGACCATGGATGAAATCAAGCAAGAAGATACTCCCTTACAAAAGAGATTAGACGAATTCGGTGAGACTCTTGCCAGAACTATTGGTGTTATCTGTATTCTTGTCTGGGTCATGAACTTCAGAAACTTTAGCGATGAAGCTCACGGTGGTTTCATCTCTGGAGCTCTCTACTACTTCAAGGTCGCTGTCGCTTTGGCCGTTGCTGCTATTCCAGAAGGACTTCCTGCTGTCATCACTACATGCCTCGCCCTGGGAACTCGTAGAATGGCTAGAGAAAAAGCTATTGTCCGTAAATTGCCAAGTGTTGAAACCCTCGGTTGTACCACCGTCATTTGTTCCGATAAGACTGGTACTCTCACCACTAACGAAATGGTTGTCAAGGACTTCTTCTACTTCGGAAACAGTGCTACTGACTATCTCCACTCTGAAGTTAGCGGCAATTCTTACCAACCTGAAGGTACCATCAGCAATTTGAAGGACGGACAAATCTACCAATCAAAATCCCTCAGACTCTTTGTTGAATGTATGAGTTTGAACAACGATGCTAAGCTCATCAAGTCCGAAGGCAAAATCACTAGATCTGGATTGCCCACTGAAGCCGCCCTTAAGGTCCTTGTTGAGAAATTCGCCAGATATGACCAAGTCAGACTCGATGGAAGCCTCGCTGAAGCTTATGGTGCTTACCTTACTCAAGGATATAAGAAACTCGCTACCCTCGAATTCAGTCGTGACAGAAAGAGCATGTCCGTCCTTTGCAAAGACCAAAAGACTGGAAAGAACGTCATGTTCATCAAGGGTGCACCTGATTATTTGGTCAAGAGTGCTAAGAATGTTATGCTCTCTAATGGAGATATTGTTCCCCTTAACGATAATGCCAAGAAGGATCTCTTGGAAAGAATCAATCTCATGGCCAAGAGAGGACTTAGAACCTTGGCTATTGCTTATAAAGACAACGCTGGCCCCCTTTCTGACTACAACGGCCCCAACCACCCTGCCCATGCTCTCCTCGCCAACATTGAAGGATATAGCAAGCTTGAAAGTGAACCAACTATCCTCGGTGTTGTTGGTATCCAAGACCCTCCTAGACCTGAAGTAGAGTTTATTAGTATTTTTCTTATTAAATAGGTTGCTGATGCCATTAAGAGCTGCAGAAAAGCTGGTATTAGTGTCATCATGATCACTGGTGATATCAAGGAAACTGCCCAATCTATCGGAAAGCAAATCAACATCGTCAGTGAAGGTGAAATCGCCTACAGCAGCTTCACTGGTGCTGAATTCGAAGCCATGGGACCACAAAAACAACAAGAAATCTTGTCTAGATGCATTAGAGAAAATGGCGGTCTCCTCTTCTCTAGAGCTGAACCCAAGCACAAGCAAATTTTGGTCAAGCAATTGTCCGACCTTGTACATTAATTTAGTTACATAACTTACCTTCTAGGGACAAATTGTTGCCATGACTGGTGATGGTGTTAACGATGCCCCTGCCCTCAAGCAAGCCCACATTGGTATTGCTATGGGTATTAACGGTACTGAAGTCGCTAAGGAAGCTTCTGATATGGTTTTGGCTGATGATAACTTTGCCACCATTGTTAAGGCTGTTGAAGAAGGAAGAGCTATCTTCGCCAACATGAAAGCCTTCATCAGATATATGATCTCCTCCAACATCGGAGAAGTCGTCAGTATTGTCTTGTCCTCCATTTTGGGTGTTCCTGATGGTTTCAACTCCATCCAACTCCTCTGGGTCAACCTCGTTACTGATGGTTTCCCAGCCACTGCCCTTTCATTCAACCCTGCTGATCCCGAACTCATGAACAAGCCTCCTAGAAAACAGTAAAAATCGTGATATTTTGTTCTAAGATTTTAGTGATGAAGCTATTATTACTCCTTGGGTCTTCACTCGTTACCTCGTCATTGGTTCCTATGTGGGTATCGCCACCGTCGGTATCTTTATTTACTGGTACTGCTTCTACGACTGGGCTGGTGACGGTCACACATTGGTTAAGTTCAGCCAACTTTCCAACTGGGCTGAATGTGGTAAGGATTGGGTCGGATTCAAGGTTGCTAACTATGGTGATTACACAGATTTCCACAGAAATCCATGTGATTACTTCACCTATGGTAAGCAAAAGGCTTCAACTTTGTCCCTCACCGTCCTTGTCATGATCGAAATGTTCAATGCCTTGAACGCTCTTAGTGAAGACTCCTCACTCTTTACTATTGGTATTTTCGCCAACCCATTCTTGTTGGTTGCTATTGCCATGTCCATTTTGCTCCACTGCGCCATTATCTACATTCCTTTCCTCAGCAACATTTTTGGAACTGATCCTTTGACAAAGAACGATTGGATTTTGGTTCTTCTATTCTCTTTACCAGTTATTCCTATTGATGAATGCCTTAAGTTCATCTCCAGACAGAGAATCAAGGCTGCTGCTCTTAAGAACAAAAAAGATATCTAAGCACATACATATATGTTTAGTTTTCTGTAGTGAAGAAAGGTATGTTTCTGAATATTGATATATTGTTGTGAAATATCAAAAAATTAAATTAGAAAATAACATAGTCTTCTTCTAACAATCATAAATCTCCTAAATAGGACTTTTTCTCTTCAACTTTTATTCTCAAAGCTGATAGAAACTCTTTTCATATAGAAGGACTAAAGTCATATTTCTGTTCCCTAATCTTGATGAAGTACATGGTTACCATACGGTCGTCTAAGTTTTTTTTTCTTTTATTGCACTGATTCGTATATTTAAATATTGTTTAGCTCTGCAATAGATCATTAAATTTTCGATCACTAATAAAGATACATGAATTTTTCCCTCTCTGGCACTGAAGAGGCTGAGATCATCATAAATCCAGAGGACCTTCCTAACTTCCGTTTGGCTAAGGACTCTGATGCCGCCGAAGATGCAGCTTTGGCTAAACAAACACCCATGGAAGTCGCAACAAACTTTTTGGTCGAACTCCAAGCCGGTCTTAAGAAAAGAAAGCCTGATGACCTCTTGTACCTTTACGACAGAAAATTCAATAAAATCTGTGAGACTGTTTTCAAGAACACCACTTGGCCTACTGCCCAAGAAATTGAGCAAAGTAGCGAAGATCTTGAATTCGATATCGATACTCAATACTTATACGGAGAACTCTGTTACAGACACGTCTACGCTAGAATCAATAACTTCGGACCCGAAGTTCGTTTACAATCTTTTGAAAATTATCTTGGCTTGTTCGATACAGTCTTAAACTCCAAGGACGACTTCGCTTTGCCTGTCCCCTGGATCTGGGACATCCTAGATGAGTTCTTGTACCAGTTCCAAGCATTCTGCCAGTATAGAGCTAAGATGAAGGATGACGATCCCGCTCTCGAAGTTCTTCTTGAAGATTTGGACAACGTCTGGACCTTGGATAGAGTCAGCGAGGTTTTCAAGAAGTTCATTGAGAAGAGCCAAGTCATCAAGGGAGGAAAACTCGTAGAAGTTACCCCTCAAACTAAAACTCTTCAATACTTCGGATATTTCAGTATTATCTGTGCCTGCAGATTGAATGTCTTGGTCTGCGACTATGAAGGTGCTTTGAAGGTTATCGAGCCTATCGAATTCAATAAGCTTCACATCTTTGCCAAGGCTTTCCCTGCCCTCATCACCTTGTTCTACTACGCTGGTTTCGCTTATCTTATGAGCAAGAGATACAGAGAAAGCGTCAAGCTTTTCGAAATCATCCTCTCCTGCTTCATTAAATACAAGCAATTCTACTCAAAGTAAGTTACTTTCTTTTACTTTTCTTTTTAACAAACTTCTCCATGGGTAACGACCTCATAGGACTTGTTTCTGTTATAAACATTTACCCGTTATTACGTTACGAGAACAAGAAATCCTTTCTCAGAAGGCTTGTTGTTGCATCAACAAGTGTCGAGAAGCGATTTAACATCACTTAACATGGAGACGATTAATTTTTCCCTTTCTTTTAGCCAGATATTAATTTGTTAGGTCCTTCCAATTCGAATCCATGAGCAAGACTGCCGAAAAGTCCCTTTTACTTTTGGGTATTGCCCTCGTCTTTTATCCTTGCCCCATTGACGAAAATGTTGCTGCTAACTTAAAGGAAAAATTCAGCGACAAGCTCGACAAGATCAACAAATACGATATCAATACATTCAATGAGAGTTTCTCATATGGATGCCCCAAGCTTATTGTCCCCATCAGAGATGTCGAACACTTCAAGAACTTCGGATTCGACATCAATGTTATGGAATCTGTTAACCAACAAAGAGAAGCCTTGGCTCAGGAATTTGCTAAGATCCAACAACTTAACAATCTTAGCGGAGTTCTCAAGCTCTATGATACTATCAAGCTTGATAAATTGGCTAAAGTCTTGGATGTTAGTCAAGACCAATTGAAGTCCTTGATTACCCTATACCAACAAAGAATTAATGCTCCCTTGAGAGATTCTCCTTTCGAACAAACTGTCATTAAGAAGTTGTTGGAGTCTGTCCAATCTTTGGACTTCGTTATTGAAGGAGGAGAAGTTAAGGTCCATAATAAGGCCACCAAGCCCAACTTTTCTAAGATCTTTTACAAAAATATACACAAAATTGAGGAAATCACTCATGATATCCAAACCCTTTAAGGACCATTTATTTTCGATGTAATTATTATATTCTGCATTGTACGACCAGAAAACTGCACCTCCAATTAGTTAAAATAGTCTTCCCCTCCCTAGTTTGACTTTTTCCTCATCCTTACCTTTTTACCCCCTTTCATAACCGAATAATTATCTCTTAATAAAATATAACTTTTTGCAACAATGTACGAATCCAGCAGACTCTTCCCCTACGTCGTTCCAGGATACACAGGGTATACTTATCTAATTATCGAATGAACTCCAAGCTACATTCCCAAGAATCTTGATGAAGAAGGTGCAGAAGGTGGCCAAAAAAGACAATGTATTCCAGGTAACTAAAATCCTCATCTCTACTGAACTTCTAAGGATATAAAGGATATCTCCCCCATGTTAGACCTGAGAATATTATTGGAAAGACCTACGGAAAGGTCAGCAGAATGGTCAGAGATGAAGAATGTGATGTTGGCACCGTCCTTCCTCTCGAGAAGAGATATGTCAGCACCACTAAGGAAGCTTATATTGATCAAATTGAACTCAGAAAAACTGGAATTCATTACAAGAACCTCCCCTTCAGAACCACTAATGTCCCAGTAATATTTATTAATATATGAAGCTTATGGTTATAGACAATAAACGCTGAAGAAGCTGACTATGTCCACGAAGAAAGCAAACAACCTATCTCCCTTACTTATGAGGAACTTAGACAATTGACTGACAACCACCTTAATCAGAAATAATTTCTCTGTATGCTTCTTTCTAATGAATATCTATTTCATAAAAAGGTTTTGCATAGAGAGTATATTATTTCTTAACTTAAGTAAAGAAGTTCACTAATTATTTTTCTTTTTTCCTTTTTTTAATAGCTTGCTCTTATCTAAAGGTTCCTGTTTTTTTGCCCGACATACAACATTATATATATCTTTTACTTACACATATGCTATATTCTCAAAATGCATTTAGATTCCGAGTCTTGAGAGGGGTCCGTGGTTGGTAATGATTTGGACATTGGCACCGTCTGGCTTGATTCTTCCTTCTTCCTTGAGTTTTTCGTATTCATCTCTGGTCAACTTAGTGAAACCGTATCTTTGACTGACGACGATCTTTTGTTTTCCGGGGAACTTGAATTTACCTCTTCTAAGAGCTTCAATAGCGTGTTCAACATTTCTTTCGGCAACTCTGCAAGAGTACAAGATTTGGTTGATTTTAACTCTTGCGACTTTACCTTGGGGCTTACCGAAGGCACCTCTCATACCAGTTTGAAGTCTATCAGCACCGGCGCATGAAAGCATCTTATTGATACGGATAACGTGCCAAGGATGAACTCTGCATCTCAAGTGGAAACCTTCCTTACCGGTCTTCTTGATGAGGTACTTGTTAGCAGCAATACGGCAAGCTTCAAGAGCTTCAGAGGAGATCTGTTCCTTTTCAAGAGAGATGAGATGGACACAGAATGGGAAATCTTCGACGGTACCCTTCTTCTTACCGGCATCATAGATACGGATTCTTGGGTCAGGGACACCTCTGTTGTAACGAGACTTAGGGAATGGCTTTCCGTTCCAGAATCTATAGCATCTAGCTGGTCTTCTTCCCATGGCTGATTCTTAAATAATTAAGATTTTAAATCAAAAGCAGCACCTCTTTTTAGCTTGCTGAATTGGATCAGCTACACCTATTTGAATAATATTCTTCGAACTCTACAGCATGAACCAGAAAGATCTATACAGAGGCCTGAGAGAACAAAAGGCTCAATGCGGCTTATATTTAGTAGAAAAATAATAAATAAAAGCAACCTCTTTATTCGAATTCTACATGCTAGAATTTTTCTCTAGAAAGTCCCGGAGGTGTTTGCTTAAGTAAATGGAGTATATTTTTCTCATTTCTATCAAAGTCTCTAAAATTTAGAGACGATTATCTCAATTACCATTAGACATGTGAAATTTATTATAGGAAGTAGAATTGAATGAATAGTAGATAGATAGGTCGACTCTTCATCATATCTAAACTTACGTTCTCAAGTGTTTACTCTTTACAAACTTCTTCTTGGAATATATTCTTTTACTATATCATAAGGAATTTTGTTAAATTGCTCAAACATTATATTCCCATCCATATTTAATCATTACTTGAGTTCAGCTATTCACTTATCTGGTGATTTCACTATGGGGTCTTCTAACCTCTTTTTGAGTACATCAATATTCATCATTCAAAATAATTCTTTCAATTCAATAGGATTAAAAGCCAGCTTTCGAATGAAAAAATAACAAAGTAGAAGAAATCTTGATAAAATGTGTTTATAAATCAAAGGACTAGATGACAGTCTCAAAATATGATTTCTCATCAATAAAATTTATCATGACAAAGAATAGAATTGGGATATTCATAATAGGGCAGACAGCAATACAGAAAATCATATAAGAAGGGCATCTTTGACCCTAAGATAACTTAAAGAAAAGGAAAAATCTTATTCATTCCACTCCATAACAAAAACTTGGCTCTTGTTTCCTGAGTCTCGATCTTTTTTGCTACTAGATCCTAACCTTTGGGGAGTAACATAGGTCGCTTTCTTTTTCACAGATTCGATAAGATCATTATTCTTCTGTTTTAATTCAGGAGATTTTGCAGGTGAAAATCTGGGAGAGCGCTGTTTAGGAGGGCCTACTTTTTTTGCGTTATAAAATTCTGTATGTTCTGCTTTGCTAGAATCTCTTCTGGATTCGTTCAAGGGGCCCAGGCCACTCTGGAACCCGAAAGAGCTGTTATTAATACTCTGTTCGACAGTAGTATCAACAAGTCCTTTTTTAAGACTAGGTGAACTGAAAATGTAATTATCGATGTAGTTGTTTTGGGTTGGACTTGATAATCTATTTCCATCTTTAAGAAAACTGCTGCCAAAAGGATTATCTAGTGAGAATGATTGACTTTCTTCTAATGATTTTCTTTGCTGGAGAGTAATAATCTCATTAACTAAGGAGATCTTGTTCTCAACTCTGACTTCTCCTGTCTTTTCATCAACACTTCCATTTTGGTTAAATTTCTGCTTGACGCGAGGACTGTCAATCTGAGAAAAAATTCCTGGTTGAGACAATCGACTCTTTTTCATAGACAGTGATAAATTGACTGTGGTACGATTAGGGTTAGTCCTGTCAACACTTTTGTCAATATTTAGAGCTTGATCTATCTTCTGAATTTCTTCTGCTCTGCTTGGAGTTATCTCTCTTTGAGGGAGCTTGAGTGCTTCTTCTTTACATATATCATGAATACTTCTCCTACTTCGCATTGGAGATCTGAGTACGGGATGCAATGTTGCTTGGGATTTGGTTTTTGTAACATTTACTTGAAGTACTTCGGAGGTTTTGTCTAATCTGGTTTTCTTTGGGGAAGGGGTGACTGACCTTATTGTGATCTGTTTTAATCCTAAAGCGGAATAACGCTTCTTGATGGCACTATATTCTTCATAATATCTACCTGTTTTCTTCATGTATATATTGGCGTATGATTTTGAGAGATAGTAGCTATCATCTTTGTCCTCTATTTCATGGACCTCTCTAATTAGTTGTACCTGTTGTGGTTTCTTGGCTTCTTGAAATATCTGTTTATTATTCTCTTCGCTAGGTTTTACATCGATCTTCAATGTCGGATCTATGGGTTCTCCCCCACTCTCATGTTTGGAGATATCCTCTACTAGTGATGGTGGAGTATGCTGCAGATAAGGAGTGATAGATAATCTCTCTAGAAGACTATTATTGAGAATGCTACTGTTACGGCTATGTTTGTTTTCTGGCTGATGATCATTTTTAGACTTGAATAGGTCATAGCTTCCATCAGCTTGATTTCCTCCTGAAAAAGCATCACTAGGAGGTTCATTTGGCCTGAAAGTAGGTGTGGAGGAATTTTGAAAGTTGCTATTATTTATTCTAGCTTCATTCTTTTGTTCTTCTATCTGCTCTGGAGTAGGATATTGGCTCAATGGGGAACTTTCTCTTTGGGACTTCTCTCGTAAATTCTCTTCGAAAATGCGAATCTCACTCATACTCTTGTTCTTCTCAAAGTCGTTGTAAGAATTTCCAGGTGTATTATCAGTAGAATCTATATAATATCCCTCCACCAAGCCTAACCATGCTAGTTTAAGCTCCTCTAAGAGTGGTATGGACGTATCAATTGTTGGGCGTTCTTCTTGA
>Ga0065720_1003074_pt1 | contig 31116 bp, 26 predicted proteins | sample Thericmetagenome_FD_59107 | JGI IMG/M metagenome (GOLD analysis project Ga0065720, IMG submission 59107) | Thermophilic microbial communities from the Joint Bioenergy Institute, California, USA of rice/straw/compost enrichment - eDNA_2 v2... | ecosystem: Engineered > Solid waste > Grass >... | reverse complement strand
ACGGTTATACCGTACAGAAGCTGAATTCTGTCTGGTTAAACCGCTACCGGCACCCTGCGGCACGTTCGTTACGGGTGCGCGTCCAGCAGCGCACAGGCCCGGCGACGGGCCGCCGCGCATCCGGACCCGCAAGGAGGCGCGGCGTCAGCCGACAGCCCTGCGCGCAGGGTGGCCGTACAGCCGCCCGCATACCGCTCCCGCGCGGTGGCGGCGAACGGCGCCCGGCGCGAGCGGCGAGCCGCGCCGGGCCGGCACCGCTCCCTGCCCGATGACCGTTTCATCGGGCGCACCCTGATGCGTTCTCGCCGGCGAACTCCCCGGCAGGGCTCGTGTGCCGGGCGGCGACGCCGGAGGCCCGCGTCACGGGTGCGTTCCCGCCCGCGCCGCCGGGCCCGGTGACGCCGTGGGCCATCGCGCGGAACGCCTGTGCAGCCGTACCGCCGCCTCCGCAGGCGCTGCGCATCAGATATCGAAGTCATGGTCTGACCGCCGCCCGGGCGCGGCCGACGGTCCCGGCAACGGATGACGGCGCATGCGCGCGGATTCGGGGGTCCGGCCGGTCACCGGGGGCGCGGATGCGCCACTCCCCTGTCGATCTCGGCCTGGGAGGCGGGCGCGCCCATGGCAGGATCGGGTTCCATGCCGAGATCGACCGCCCGGGGGCCGGGAGGTGGGTACGGCGGGCCCTCGCCGTGGTCATCAGCCTGGGCGCGCTGGTGGGGGCGATTCGGCTGGTCCTGCCGGCGGCCGGAGGCGTTGCGGAGTCCCGGGCGAAGGCCGGACGACGGCGGGTGAGGCTGGCCTGGTGATCCGGGGTCGGCAACGATGGGCTGATGACCGATGAGCTCGAACCCGGCGCCGCAGGTCACGGTGAGAGCGGTGATCGATGGCTCGGCAGGATCCTGCGCGAAAGCGGCGTACCCGATCTGCTGGAGGTGCTCGCCGAGCGGTTGCCGCCGACCGACCTGCAGACGCTGCTGCTGGAGGTGAGCCGCCGCCGCGCCGCCGCGGTGACGCCCGCCCGGTTGCTGCACGCCTATGAGCACAACCGTTTCACCCGGCCGTCGGCGCTCGACCCCGGCGACCTGGCCCGCCTGGAGACCCTGGTGCACGGGCACCTGTCCGGGCACGGCTTCACCGCGCTGGCGCTGTCGCCGCTGTGCCCGCTCGGCACCGTCTCGGCGGTCGCGACCGCGGACCAGAACAAGGTGGTCACGACCGTACGCACCACCGAGGTGCTCGCGGACGTCACCAACGTGCTCGCCCTGGAGTGCGCGGTACGCCGCCGGGAGCTGCTGCGCGCCGATCCGCGGTCCCGCCGGCGGGTGCGGCTCGCCGCCGTCGAGCGGGTGGTGCGCGCCCAGGCCTTCGCCGGGCCGGGCATGTCGGCGCACTTCGCGCTGCTGGGGCTGTGCACCGCCGGTCGTGACGAGGGGTCGTTCGCGTTCGAGACCGCGGCGCTGGCCGAGCAGATCGCCGCTCACCTCGACATCCTGTACGGCTCCCGCGGGCTCGGCCTTCGGGTGGCGGAGGTGCGCGTGCTGGTCACCGATCTGACCGGCGGACGGCACCGCCGGGCCCTGCGCGAGCACGTCCTGGACCGGCTCGCGCAGGCGTATCCCGCCGCCGAGTTCGCCTTCGACGACGAGCGTGTCGCGGGCCGCGGCTACTACCGCGACGTCTGCTTCGAGATCCGCGCCGCCACCTCCGGCGGGGAGGACGTGAGCCTCGGCGACGGCGGCTGCGTCAGCTGGACCGCCGATCTGCTGAGCAACGCGAAGGAGCGCCTGCTGATCAGCGGCCTCGGCCTGGAGCGCCTGTGCGTGATCTTCGGGCCGCCCGCCTCCGGGGACGAGGCGGGCACCCGGCCGGTGTGACCGCTCCCCCACGGCCGCTCCCCCACGGCCGCTCCGCCGCGGCACGCGTGCCGTGCCGTGCGCTCCCGTCCGCGACGCCGCGGACGTTCGGGCTCACGCGCCCGGCTCCGCTTCGCGGCGGGCGCGGATGCTGCACGGCGGCCGACCGGTGACGCGGTGGCATGGCCGTCCGGTGACGCGGTGGCATGGCCGTCCGGTGACGCGGTGGCATGGCCGTCCGGTGACAGGGTGATGCCGGAACGAGGGCTGGACCGGGACGCGCGCAGCACCGAGGCCGTGCCTTGATCGACTCGACGTGCTCCGGAGCCGGCGTAGGCCGCTCTCCCCGTCCCGCTCCCCCATCGCCGGTGAGACCCGGCACGCGGTGTCGGTGGGGAGCTGTAGCGTTGGGGATCATGCGTCCCGCGGAGCTGCAGCGCCTCACCGTGCAGGAGGCTGTCGATCGTTACGTGGAGCTGGTCCGGGCCAGGACGGTGACGGGAGGTCTGTCCCCGGCGACGGCCGAGGTGTACGTGCGTGACGTGCACACCTTCGCCGAGCTGGCGGGCGGCGACCGGGTGCTGGACGATCTGACGGGCGAGGACGTGGACGCGGTGCTGCTGGCGTTCGCCCGCAAGCCGGACGGGCGGCGTTCCGAGCCGGTGCCGGGGTTGCAGAGCGCGGCCTCTCAGGCGCGGTTCCGCCGGTCGGTGTCGGCGTTGTTCAAGCACGCGGCGCTGGCGGGCTGGGTGCAGATCAATCCGATGACCGCCTCGACGGTGACGGCGCGGGAGCGCGGGGGCCTGCGGGCCGAGCGGCGGGCGTTGACGCGTGAGCAGGCTCGCGGGCTGATCGGGGCCGCGAAGGCGCTCGCGGGTGAGGCCGTCGACGGTGCCACGACCGGCTCCGGAGGCGTCGCCGGTTCGGGCCCGGCCGCGCCGAGCCCGAACGGGGCCGCGGCGGCCGGTTCCGCGCCGAAGGGGCCCGGAGGGCGGCGGCCGCGGCGGGATCAGCGGGTGGAGGTCCGGGACGCGCTGATCGTGCTGCTGCTGACGACGGTCGGGCCGCGGGTGTCGGAGCTGGTGCGGGCGAACGTGGAGGACTTCTACGTCAACGACGGGGTGCGCTACTGGCGGATCTTCGGCAAGGGCGGGCGCACCCGTGACGTGCCTCTCCCCCAGGATGTGGCGCGGGTGCTCGACGCGTACCTGGAGCATGCGCGGCCGCGCAGCGAGGAGAAGGCGCTGCTGTTGTCGTGGCGGGGCCGGCGGCTGGCCCGGGGTGACGTGCAGGCGGTGATCGACCGGGTGCAGCGGCATGTGGATCCGGCGCGGCGGCGTTCGGTGACGCCGCACGGGCTGCGGCACACGACCGCGACGCATCTGCTCGCGGACGCGGTGGACATGGACGCGGTACGGCGGGTGCTGGGTCACGGTGACCTGTCCACGCTGGGCCGTTACCGCGATGAGCTGCCGGGTGAGCTTGAGGTGGCGATGCGTTCCCATCCGCTGCTCAAGGGCGACGGTCCGTCCGCGACGGCGGCGGAGAACTGAGCCTGCCGCGGGTGCAGGTGCGGGTGGACCGGCGCGAGGCGGCCGGGCGCGGCCTCACCGTGGTGCGGATCGGCCAGACCGTCGCCCAGGCGTTCCGCGGCGTCGATTCCGCTGTCGGTGGTGGTCGCCCTGCTGGTGCTGTGGCTCGGCGACTACTCACATGCTCGCCCTCGGCGCGTTCACCGTCTCGGTCGGCCACCTGTCGTACGGCGAGGCGACACACGGGCCGTGGGCGCCGCGGCTTGGGGCGGCCCGGCCGGGTGCGCCGTTCTTCCGCCGGTGGCGCGGGCGCTCGCCGTGCACGGCGCTCTCGCCGGGGTGACCGAGTTGGTCGCGCCGATTCAGGCGGCGCGGCTTGGGTCCGCGTCGGTTACTCCATCGCCGAGGCCGGGCTCGGTGATGGCCCGTCAGCCCGACCCGTGACAGTGCCAGCTGGCGGATCTCGGTCTCAGGCCGGGACGGCGGGGCTTGACGTCGGCGATTGGGTTGAGGGTGCCTTGTTGGTTGCTCTTGTTGTAGAAGATTTGGTGTCTACTGCGCTGGCCTTTACAAAGTAGATCAATTCGGACATAGCAGGCGGTCGCTGCTCCCTCGCTTCAGGCAGCAGCTCTTCAACGGCCGCCGGCGACATCTGCGCCGTGCCGACGCCGCATGGCAGGCCCGCGCGGCTCGCCGTACCACTCCCCTGGCGCGTTCATCGCCGGTACGGCACACGCCCTCCTCTACCCCGCGCAGGGTCAGCAGACCCGGGGCAGCTCCGGCGGCGGATCAAGCGCCTGCCGCGGCAGCGGCCGGGCGTCCGGGCGGTCACAGGCGGCGACGAGCTCGTCGAGGGAGATGCCCAGGGCCTTGGCGAGGGCGGCGACGGTGAACAGGGCCGGGGTCGGGATGCGCCCGGCCTCGATCTTGCGGAGGGTCTCCACCGACAGCCCGGCCGCGGCGGCCACCTGCGTCATGCTGCGCTCGCCGCGGGCCTGGCGCAGCAGCAGGCCGAGGCGTTCGCCGCGCTCGCGTTCGACGGGGCTCAACGGGGGTCGCACCATAAGCGTGATAGTAATACCGGTATAGGTATTGGTCATGGAGGGGTGCGGACGATGGCGGTTGAGCTGAAGACCGACACCGAGCTGGAGGCGATGCGCGCGGCCGGCCGGGTGGTGGCAAAGGCGTTGCAGGCGGTGCGCACGCACGCCGCGGTCGGCGTGCCGCTGCGGGAGCTGGACGCGGTGGCGGCCGAGGTGATCCGCGAAAGCGGCGCCAAGCCCGCGTTCCTCAACTACAAGCCGGGCTTCGCGCCGACCCCGTTCCCCGCCGTGATCTGCGCCTCGGTCAACGACGTGGTCGTGCACGGCATCCCGAACCGGTACCGGCTGCGCGACGGCGACCTGGTGAGCATCGACTGCGGCGCGCGGCTGGACGGCTGGACCGGGGACGCGGCGATCAGCTTCATCGTGGGCACGCCGCGGCCGGAGGACGTCCGGCTCGTGGAGACGACCGAGCGCGCCCTGGAGGCCGGGATCGCCGCCGCGGTGGTGGGCGGCCGGCTGGGCGACATCGGGCACGCCATCGCGAGCGTCGGCCGCCCCGCCGGGTACGGGATCGTGACCGACTTCGGCGGCCATGGCATCGGCCGGCGCATGCACGAGGACCCCAGCGTGCCCAACGAGTCCCGCCCCGGCCGGGGGCTGACGCTGCGGCACGGCCTGGTGCTGGCGATCGAGCCGATGTTCATGGCCGGTGGCCGCGACCGCTACCGCACCGCCCGGGACGGCTGGGCGCTGCACACCATCGACGGCAGCCGCGCCGCCCACGTCGAGCACACCGTGGCGATCACCGAGGACGGGCCGCGCGTGCTCACCGCCCTGTGACCGGCCCCGTCACCGGGTGAAGGCCGGGGCGGCGGCTCCGGAATACTGGGGGCCATGGAACAGCGAACGCTGGGCAGGACCGGCAGGCAGGTGGGCGTGGTCGGGCTGGGCGCGTGGCAGCTCGGCGCCGACTGGGGCGAGGTGGACGAGGACGAGGCGCTCGCGACGCTGCGCGCGGCCGTCGAGGCGGGGGTGAACTTCATCGACACGGCCGACGTGTACGGCGACGGCCGCAGCGAGCGGCTGGTCGGCAGGCTGCTGAAGGAGCACCCGGGGCTGACGGTGGCGACCAAGATGGGGCGGCAGGTGCCCCAGGAGCCCTCGGCGTACACGCTGGAGAACTTCCGGGCCTGGAACGACCGGTCGCGGGCGAACCTGGGCGTGGACACGATCGACCTGGTGCAGCTGCACTGCCCGCCCACCCCCGTGTACTCGGATGACGCGGTGTTCGACGCGCTGGACACGCTGGTGGATGAGGGGCGGATCGCCGCGTACGGCGTGAGCGTGGAGACCTGCGAGGAGGCGCTGACGGCGATCGCGCGGCCGGGCGTGGCGACGGTGCAGATCATCCTGAACGCGTTCCGGCTCAAGCCGCTGGAGCGGGTGCTGCCCGCGGCCCGTGAGGCCGGGGTGGGGATCATCGCGCGGGTGCCGCTCGCCAGCGGGCTGCTGTCGGGGCGCTACGGCCGCGACACCGTGTTCGCCGCCGACGACCACCGCAGCTTCAACCGGCACGGCGAGGCGTTCGACGTGGGTGAGACGTTCTCCGGCGTCGACTACGAGACCGGCCTGGAGGCGGTGGCGCGCCTGGCGCCGGTGGTGCCGGAGGGGATGACGATGGCGCAGTTCGCGCTGCGCTGGGTGCTGGACCAGCCGGGGGTGAGCGTGGTGATCCCGGGGCGCGCAACCCGGGGCAGGCGGCGGCGAACGCGGCCGCGGCCGCCCTGGCGCCGCTGCCGGAGCAGGCGCACGCCCACGTGCGGGCGGTGTACGACGAGCTGCTCCGGCCGCAGGTGCATCACCGCTGGTGAGCGGCAGGTGCGGCAGGGTGCGGCGGGCGGGCGGCCCGGCGCGGCGCGGCCTGTGCCGCTCCCTTTCGCCGGGCTCCTGGAGATGCACCGGGGACTCCCCTGTGCGGGGCGGGATATGGACGGGGCGAGGGACGACGGCCGCCTCAGGTGAGATCGGCGGCCGTGTCCTCCCCCGATGTCCTCCCCCGGCGTCCTCCCCGTGCCGGCCTTCGCCGGGCCGGGCCTGGACGGCCCTGGACGGGGAGGGCGGGCTAGGCGCCCGCGCGGGCGGCGTTGGCGTGGATCGCGTCGCGCACGTACGCGGTCAGGCCCGGCGCGACGCGCTCGAAGTCGGCGGCGAACCGCTCGTCGGCGACGTACAGGTCCGCCAGGCCCTTGTGGATCTCGTAGGTGCACTCGTAGAACCAGGTGCTGATGTGCCGGCGGTGCCGCTCGGCGAGGTCCATCGCCTCGCGGGCGTCGGCCGGGTCGCCCGCGCCGTACAGCGCCGCGAACCCGTTCAGCACCTCGTCGGCCTCGGCTCGGATCCGCTGCCAGTCCTGCTTGCCGTATGAGGCGGTGCGCCTGCGGCTGGTGGCGAACTCCTCGCTGCCGCCCCAGAGCCGTTCGGCCTCCTCGGCGTACTCCTCGGGCTTGAAGTCCCCGAACACCTCGAACCGCTCCTCGGGGGTGAGTGAGACCCCGCTCATGTATGCCTCCATGGCCTTCTCGACGGCCGCGACCATCTGCTGCAGGCGCCCCACCTTCCGGGAGAGCAGCTCACGCTGGCGCCGCAGGTGCGTGAGCGGGTCGGTGCCGGGCTCGTCCAGGATGGCCGCGATCTCCTCCAGGGGGAAGCCCAGCTCCCGGTAGAACAGCACCTGCTGGAGCCGGTCCAGGTCCGCCTCGGTGTAGCGGCGGTAGCCGGCGGCGGTGCGCTCGCCCGGGCTCAGCAGGCCGATCTCGTCGTAGTGGTGCAGCGTGCGCACGGTGATCCCGGCCAGCCGGGCCACCTGACCGACCGAATATCCGCTCACGCCAACCCCCCTTTTTTCCTTACGGGACCCCAGCATGAGGTCTCACGTGGCGTGAGGGTCAAATCGTTCACGAGCCCGATCCCGTCCGGGGCCGCTAACCGAAGTACGCGCCGGCCTGCGGGGCCGCGAGCAGGACGATGACGAGGAGCGAGCCCAGGGTCGCGAGCAGGAACCGCGCCAGGACCAGCGGGCGCAGCCAGGAGGGGAAGGCGCCGCTCGCGGCGGCGACCACGGTGCGGGCGTCGATGCCGCGCACGGCGGGGTCGCCGGACCGCCCGAAGGCGGCCTGGGTGTAGCGGGCGGCGAACACCTGGCCGGCGGTGATGAGCCCGACGACGACCAGGACGATCGGCTCGATGATCCAGGACAGGATGCGGGCGCTCGCGTGGGCGGTGATGTTGAGCCAGGCCAGTGCCGCCATCACCGTGGCGATGCCGAACGCCAGCGCGATCTCCCACGCCTTCTCCTGGAACCTGATGCCGTGCTGGGCGAGGACCGCCGCGGGGTGCCCCTGCCTGATGACCTCTGCTTCGGCCGCGCGCTGGGCCACGCCTCCGGTGATCCAGACGGTGATCGGGATGACAAGGAAGGTCGCGGCGAGCAGGAGCTGCAGGGTGACGGCGATGGTGACGGGCATGGGCACGGCGGGCCTCCGTGGGACGGGCTGGTCGATGAGGCGGGCGTTCGCCTCGACTTGCACTTAGTTCAATAAACCATGCTTCTTGAACTAAGTGCAACAGCGGCCTTTAACTTTGTGCAAGAACGACCGGATGACCTATCGTGAACCAATGCCGCGCGACACCCTCACCATCGAGCAGATCGTCCGCACCGCGATCGAGCTGCTCGACGACGAGGGCCTGGACGGCTTCAACATGCGCAGCCTCGGCAGACGGCTGGGCGCCGCCGCCACCGCCGTCTACTGGCACGTCAAGAACAAGGACGACCTGATCGCCCTGGCCGCGGACCGGGTATGGCAGGAGATCGACCTGCCCGACCCCGACGCCGTCGGCTGGCGCGACGCGGCCACCGCGCTCGCCACCGGCCTGCACGCGATGCTCGGCCGGCACCCGTGGCTGGTGCAGGCCTTCGGCTCCCACCTCCTCCACGGCCCCGCGAAGGCGCGGTACGACGATCGCTGCCTCGCGGTCTTCGAGGCGGCCGGCTTCACCGGCCCGCAGGCCGACTCGGCCGCCGCCGCCGTCTTCACCTACGTGCTGGGCAACGCCCTCGGCGCCTCGGCCGCGGCGGCGCTGACCCGGAGGCTGAGCCGGGACGGCGCGGGCGCCGAGGCGGCCATCGCGGACACGATGGCCAGGGCGCGCGCGGTCGCCATGGACTTCCCCCGGCTGCGCGCCCGGCTGGAGACCTCGGCGGCCGCGGACTACGCCGCCGCCCCTGGGGGGACCTTCGAATACGGCCTGCGGGCTCTCCTCGACGGCCTGGCGGGGCTCCTCTCCGATCGGGCCGGGACCGGGGGCGCGCGACCGGCGCGCGGCCGCCGGGGCTGAGTCCCGATCGCGGCGGGGCGGCCGTCGCGGCGCCGCCCCGGGCGGGGCCGTTCCGGTGCGCTCGGGTCAGGTGCCGTCGGGGCCGAAGGCGCACAGGAAGGTGTGCACGGCGGCACGGCTGATGTCGCGGAGGTCGGCGTCGCCGAGGGGGCGGGTGCCCATGCGGGTGCGGGCCTCCAGGGGGCCGGTGAGCAGGGCGGTGAACTGCTCGGCGGCCCGGTCGGGGTCGGTTGCGCGCAGGCGGCCGGCGAGGGTGAGGCGGGCGAGGCGGTCGGCGAGGGCCCGGGTGAGGCGGTGCGGGCCGTACTCGGTGACGATGTCGAGGATGTCGGGGAACTGGGTGATCTCGGCGTAGAGCAGCCGCCGCAGGGCGCAGGAGCGGTCGTCGGTGTGCAGGCGCAGCAGGCGGTGGCCGACGTCCTCGAGGGTGGCGCGCAGGTCGGGGCCGGGGTCGGCGAGCGGTTCCAGGGCGGCGAGGCGTTCGCGCAGCACGGCCTCGGCGGCGGCCCGTACGGCGTGGCGGAACAGGGTGGCCTTGTCGGTGAGGTGGTTGTAGACGGTGGGTTTGGCCACGCCCGCCTCTTTGGCGATCTCCTGCACGCAGGCCTGGGCGTACCCCTGCCGGGCGAAGACGGTGAACGCGCCGTCGAGGATCGCCTGCCGTTTGTCGATGCGTCCGCGTGAGCCGGCCATACCCCGGATTGTACGCGCGGGTTCAGTTCGGTGGACGCGGGGGTTGTCAATGAACGAGCTGGATAACTACTTTGAACCCGTGAGTTCAATCGAGACTGATGATCGCTTGGACGCGCGGCTGCTGGCGGTGATCGCCGTGGTGCTGCTCGGCGGGCTGCTCGGCATCCTCAACAGCACGATGGCGGCCGTCGCCACCACGGCCCTGGCCGAGGCGTTCGGCGCCTCGCTCAGCACGGTCGGCTGGGCCTCCACCGGCTTCCTGCTCGCGGTCACCGCGACCATCCCGTTCACCACCTGGGCGGCCGACCGGTTCGGCGGCAGGAGGCTGTGGCTGATCGGCCTGGCGCTGTTCACGGCGGGCTCCCTCGCCTCGGGGCTGGCCTGGAACGTCGGCGCGCTGATCGTGTTCCGCACCCTGCAGGGCGTGGGCGCCGGGCTGCTCGACCCGCTCGTGCTGATCCTGCTCGCCCGGGCCGCCGGGCCCCGGCGGGCGGGCCGGGTGATGGGCCTGATGGGCGTGGTGCTGTCGCTGGGCCCGGTGCTGGGGCCGATCGCGGGCGGGGCCGTCGTCTCCGGGCTGTCGTGGCGGTGGATGTTCCTGCTCAGCGTGCCGGTGGGCGTGATCGCCTGCCTGCTCGCGCTGCGCGTGCTGCCGCCCGACTCCCCCGCCGGCTCCGCCGGCCCTCCCGGCGGGCAGGAGGCGCGGGCCCGGCTCGACGTGGCCGGGCTGGCGCTGCTCGCGCCGGGGTTCGCCGCGGTCGTGCTGGCGCTGTCGCAGACGGCCGAGCACGGCGCGTTCACCGCCTGGCAGGCGCTGCTGCCGCTGGGTGCGGGCGCCGCGCTGGTGGCCGGGTACGTGGTGCACGCGCTGGCCGCCCGGCGCACGCCGCCGCTGATCGACGTGCGGCTGTTCGCCTCGTCCGGGTTCACCGCCGCGGTGACCATCATGGGGCTGGGCGGCCTGGCCAACTTCGCGGCGCTGTTCGCGCTGCCGCTGTACCACCAGCTCGCGCACGGGCAGGGCGCGCTCGCCGCCGGGCTGCTGATGGCGCCGGTGGGGCTGGGCGGCGCGACCGCGATGCCGCTGGCGGGGGCGCTGTCGGACCGGATCGGCGCGCGCGGCCTGGCCGTCGGCGGCGCCGTGCTCGCGCTGCTCGCCGCGCTGGCGTTCACCCGGATCGGCGCCGGCGCCCCCGTGGTGTGGCCGGTGCTCGCGGCGCTCGCCGTCGGGCTGGGCATGGGCTGTTTCAGCGCGCCGGCCATGGGGTCGCTGTACCGCGCCCTGCCCGGCCACCTGGTGGCGCAGGGCAGCTCGGTGCTCTACATGCTCAACCAGCTCGGCGCGGCGCTCGGCGTCGCCCTGGTCGCCCTCGTCGTGCAGACCGCCGGCGACCCGGTGGCCGGGTTCCACGGCGTGTTCTGGCTGGTCTTCGCCGCGCTCGCGGCGGTGCTCGCCGCCACGCCCGCCCTGCCGGGCCGTACCCGCACCCAGGCGGCCGGCTCCCGGCCGACCGCGTCCGCGCAGGAGTCCGCATGACCACGCTGGTGATCACAGGCGGCACCGACGGGATGGGCCGGGCGCTGGCCCGCGTCTACCTGGATCGCGGCGCGACCGTCGTCATCGTCGGCCGCGACCCCGAAAAGGCGGCGAAGGTGCCCGGGGCCCGCTTCATCCGGGCCGATCTGAGCCTGGTGGCGGAGAGCCTGCGCGTCGCCGAGGAGGTGAACGGACGGCACGGCCCGGTGCACGCGCTCGTGCTCTGCGCCCGGTACTTCCGCTCCACCCGGTTCGTCACGTCCGAGGGGTTCGAGGGCACGTTCGCGCTGGAGTACCTCAGCCGGTTCCTGCTCAGCCACGGCCTGGACCGGCCGCGCGTCATCGTCAACGTGTCCGGGCCCATGCCCGTGCCCGCCGGGCGCGTGCACTGGGACGACCTGATGCTCGAGCGCGGCTACGACGGCGTCGCCGCGCAGCGGCAGGCGGGCCGCGCCAACGACCTGCTCGGGGTCGCGTTCGCCGCCCGCCACCCCGCCGGTCCGACCCGGTATGTGCTGATCAATCCCGGTCCCGTCTCGACGTCGTTCGCCGGGGAGTACGACGCGGCCACGGCCGCCCACGTCGCGGCGCTCAAACGGTACGGCGCGCCCGTCGAGGCCGGCATCGGGCCGATCGTGGCCCGGATCGACGATCCGCCCGCCGAGCCGCTCAGCGCCTTCACCCCCTCCGGGCGGATCGGCGTGGACGGGCCCTCGTTCGACCCCGGCGAGGCGGCCCGTCTCGACGGTCTCACCCGCCGCCTGCTGCGCGGTATGCGAGGTGTGCCGGGCCTGCACCGGTTGGCGGAGACGATCGACCTGGGCCCTGGATGACCGTGGGGTGGCGCACGGCCGGGATGGCCCGCTCGGAACGGCGCGCCGCGTCGTGACCGACGAGGCCCGGTGGGCGCCCGGCGCACATCGGTGGCGCCGGGTGCTCCGCGGCGGTGCCGATCCGTTCGCCTCGTCGAGGCGGGCCGGCGCAAGGAAGCGTGTGCCGCGCCTCCGGCCGGCCGGGACGTGTCCGGCCCGGCCGCCACCGGCCCCGATGCGCGGCCGCGGGCACCGCGGGCAGGGAGGCCGGTGGAGCGGGACCATTGGCGGCCCGAACTCGCGGTCCACGGCGCCGACGCCGTACGAGGGGCCGGCGGCGGCGAGCTGACCTGCGGCCGTGCGCCGGGCGGGGGCCGGGCGGGGGCGCGGTGGCCGTCCGGGTGGGCCCTGCCGGGGTGGGCGGGCGGCGGGTCAGGCCTCGCCGTCGGCCTGGGGGCGGCGGGGGCGCCTGGTGTCCACGTTGCCGGCCAGGGTTCTGAGGATGGCGGGCAGTTCCGCCACCGTCTCGGGGGGCAGGCCGGCCACGGTCTCCTCGGCGAGGTCGCACCACAGGCTTTTGATCCGGTCGGCGAGTGCCCTGCCGCTGTCGGTGAGCTCGACGATGCTGGCGCGCCTGTCGGCGGGGGCGGGTTTGCGGCGGATGTGGCCGCTGGCTTCGAGCTTGCGGGTCATGAGCGTGACGCTGGGCGGCTCGCAGCCGAGCGCCTCGCTGAGCTGGGCCTGGATCACCGGGCCGGTGCGGGCGAGTTCGAGCAGGAGCGCCTCCTGGCCGGGGTGCAGGCCGAGCGGGGCGAGCAGTGCGGCGGCTCTGGCCCGGTGGCGCAGGCTCAGGAGGCGGATGGCCTGGTTGAGGGCGTCGGCTTGCTCGAAGTCCATGGGCCTTCCTTGACACGTTAGTTATTCGCATAACTATTATGCGGCTAACTAAATTCTAGGGCACAAGGAGCATGACATGGCCGTGAAGGTCGCCGTCATCTACTACAGCGCGACCGGCAGCGTTCACTCCCTCGCGCAGGCCGTCGCCGAGGGCGCCGCCTCGGCCGGGGCCGAGGTACGGCTGCGCCGGGTCGCCGAACTCGCCCCCGACAGCGCGATCGACCAGAACCCGCTGTGGCGGCAGCACATCGACGCCACCCGCGACATGACCGAGGCGTCGATCGAGGACCTGGCGTGGGCCGACGCGTACGCGTTCGGGACGCCCACCCGGTTCGGCNCGCCGGCCGCNCAGCTCAAGCAGTTCATCGACCAGGCCGGNGGNCTGTGGCGNGAGGGNNNGCTGGCCGACAAGCCGGTGACGGTGTTCACCTCGGCGTACAACCGGCACGGCGGCAACGAGGCCACGATCCTGTCGCTCGCCAACGTCTTCTACCACTGGGGGGCGCTGATCATCCCGCCCGGGTACACCGACCAGGTCGTGTACGCCGCCGGCGGCAACCCGTACGGCACGGCGCTGGTGACCGGCCCGACCGGGGACGGCAGCGACACCGCGGCGCTGCAGGCGGCCAGGTACCAGGGACGGCGGCTGGCCCGGATCACCGCCTGGCTGCTGGCGGGCAGGAACGGCAGCGGCGCCGCGGGCCGGGACGCCCGCGAATCCCTGGCCGGCACGTCCTCCCCGGCCTCATGAGCGACGGTGGCGGAATGGTGACCGGCACCGGCACCGCGGCCCGGCGGGCCACGCCGTACACCGGCCCGGCATGGATGATCATGACGCTGGCGTGCGCCACCCAGTTCATGGTCATCCTCGACTCGTCCATCGTGAACCTCGCCCTGCCCTCGATCCACGAGGACCTCGGCTTCACGCCCACCGGCCTGGCCTGGGTGGTCAACGGCTACCTGCTCACCTTCGCCGGTTTCATGCTGCCGGGCGGCCGCGCCGCCGACCTGTTCGGCCCGCGCCGCATGCTCGTCGCCGGGCTGCTGCTGTTCTCCGCCTCCAGCCTCGTCGGCGGCCTGGCGACCGCGCCGCAGGTCCTGGTGGCGGCCCGCGCCGTGCAGGGCGTCGGCGCCGCCATGATGGCCCCGGCGACGCTCGCCGTGATCAACACCTCCTTCACCGAGCCGGAGGCCCGCGCCAGGGCGTTCGGCGCGTGGTCCGCCGCCGGCGGCGTCGGCGGACTGGCCGGGGCGGTCGCGGGCGGAGCCATCACCACCGGCCTGTCGTGGCGGTGGGTCTTCCTCATCAACGTGCCGATCGGCGCGGTGCTCACGGTCATGGCCGTGCTCGCGCTGTCCGCCGCCCGCGCCGGGCGGCGGGAGTCGCTCGACCTGGCCGGGGCGGTCACCGGTACGGCGGGGCTCGCCGCGCTGGTCTACGGGGTGATGCAGGGCGTCGATCACGGCTGGACGTCGCCGCAGGTCATCGGGCCGGCCGTGGCGGGCCTGGTCCTCCTCGCCGGCTTCGTCGCGGTGGAGGCGCGGCTCGCCGCCCGGCCGATGATGCCGCTGCGGTTGTTCCGGATCCGCGGGGTGGCCGTCGGCAACGTGACGCTGGTGCTGTTCGGCGGCATCGCGATCGCGATGTGGTACTTCACCTCGCTGTTCCTGCAGAACGTGCTCGGCCACAGCGCGCTGCGGGCCGGGCTCGGGCAGACGCCCGCGGCGGTGACGTTCCTGGTGGTGGCGCGGTGGGCCGCGCCGCTGCTGCCGCGCACCGGCGCCCGCCCGCTGGTGCTGTCCGGCTGCGCCTGCCTCCTGGCCGGGTTCGGCTGGCTCGCCCAGGCCGGCGCCGGCACCGGCTACCTCACCGGCGTGCTCGGGCCCACGCTGCTCATCGCGACCGGCATCGGGCTCGTCTTCCCCACCCTCATGGCCGTGTCGACCGCGGACGCGCCGGAGGGCGACGCGGGCATCGTCGGCGGCATGGCCACCACCGCGAGCCAGGTGGGCGGCGCGGTGGGCCTGGCGGTGCTCGCGACGGCCGCGGGCGCCAGGACCGCCGCGGAGGCCGGCGGGGCCGCCTCGCCCGCCGCCCTCGCCGCGGGCTACGACCTGGTGTTCCTCATGGCGGCCGGGCTCGGCCTGCTCATCGCGGCGGCCGCCATGACGCTGCCGCGGCACCGGCGCGGGTGAGCCTCCGGCCGCGGGCCGCCGCGCCCCCGGGCGCGGCCACCGTCCCGGGGCCGCCGGCGGCGGGTGCCGCACGGCCCGCGCCCCGTCCGGTCCCCGCCCCCGCGGACCGGGCGGGGCGCCGCCGCGCCCGGCGGCACGAGCCCAGCCCCCCGTGCGCGAGGGGGCGCGAGGGGACGGTCAGAGGATCGGCCCGGGGACGTACGCCGCGGCCCGCGGGTGCCGGGAGGTGATCTCGGCGATGCGGCCGGTCACCGCGGCGATCTGCGCGGCGGCGGCGCCGGTGAACGCCGCCCGGTCGGCGAGCAGGGCGTCCAGGGCGGGCCGGTCCAGCGGGAAACGCTCGTCGGCGGCGAGGCGGTCGAGCAGCGGGTTGGCGCCGCCGGTCTCGCGCATCCGCAGCGCCGCGGCGACCGCGTGCTCCTTGATGATCTCGTGGGCGGTCTCGCGGCCGACGCCGTGCCGTACCGCGGCCATCAGCATCTTGGTGGTGGCGAGGAACGGCAGGTAGCGCTCGAGCTCGGCGGCGATGACCGCCGGGAAGGCGCCGAACTCGTCGAGCACGGTGAGCATCGTCTCGGCCAGGCCGTCGAAGGCGAAGAACGCGTCGGGCAGGGCGACGCGGCGCACCACCGAGCAGGAGACGTCGCCCTCGTTCCACTGGTCGCCGGCGAGCTCGCCCGCCATCGACGCGTAGCCGCGCAGCACCACCGTCAGGCCGTTGACCCGCTCGCAGGAGCGGGTGTTCATCTTGTGCGGCATCGCCGAGGAGCCGACCTGCCCGGGGGTGAAGCCCTCGGTGACCAGCTCGTGCCCGGCCATCAGCCGGATGCTCTTGGCCAGGCTGGACGGCGCGGCGGCGAGCTGCACCAGGGTGGTGAGCACCTCGTAGTCGAGGGAGCGCGGGTAGACCTGGCCGACGCTGGTCAGGCGGCGGGCGAAGCCGAGGTGGGCGGCGACCCGGTCCTCCAGCTCGGCCAGGCGGTCCTGGTCGCCGCCGAGCAGGTCGAGCATGTCCTGGGCGGTGCCGACCGGGCCCTTGATCCCGCGCAGCGGGAGCCGCTGCAGCAGCTCCTCCAGGCGGGCGTAGGCGACGAGCAGCTCCTCGGCCGCGGTGGCGAACCGCTTGCCCAGGGTGGTGGCCTGGGCGGCGACGTTGTGCGAGCGGCCCGCCATGACCAGGCCGGCGTGCTCGGCGGCGAGGCGGCCCAGGCGGGCGAGGATCGCCACGCAGCGGTCGCGGACCAGCAGCAGGCTGTCGCGGATCTGCAGCTGCTCCACGTTCTCGGTGAGGTCGCGCGAGGTCATGCCCTTGTGCACGTCCTGGTGCCCGGCGAGGTCGTTGAACTCCTCGATGCGGGCCTTGACGTCGTGCCGCAGGACGCGCTCGCGGGCGGCGATCGACTCCAGGTCGACCTGCTCGACGACCTTCTCGTAGTCGGCGACGGCCGCCGGGTCGACCGGCACGCCGAGGTCGGCCTGGGCCTTGAGCACGGCCAGCCACAGGCGGCGTTCCAGCACCACCTTGTGCTCGGCCGACCACAGCCGGGCGAGCTGCGGCGAGGCGTACCGGGCGGCGAGGACGTTCGGGATGCGCGGCTTGGCGGTGCTCTCGTCGGTCACGTCGCCCCAGTCTAGGCGGGGCGCGGCCGCGCACCGGCCACCGGGGTGCGACGTGATCCACCGGAGGGATCCGCCGGAGGGATCCGCCGGGGCGAGGGCGCGGTCCCGCCCCGGCGGATCCGGCCGGTACGGCCCGGCCGGGTCAGGGCGTGGGCGCGAGCTGCCTCTGCTCCGGCTCGGCCTCGGGCGCCGCCGGCCGCCCGGTACGGCGCAGCCGCTCCTTGGTCCTCTCCACCACGGTGTACAGCGTCGGAACCAGGATCAGGGTCAGCAGCGTCGACGACACCAGTCCGCCGATGACCACGATCGCCAGCGGCTGCGAGATGAACCCGCCCTCGCCGGTGAGCCCGAGCGCCATCGGGATCAGCGCGCAGATCGTCGCCACCGCGGTCATCAGGATCGGCCGCAGCCGGCGCCGGCCGCCCTCCAGCACCGCCTCGACGACGCCCATCCCCTGCCCCCGGTACTGGTTGATCAGGTCGATGAGCACGATCGCGTTGGTGACCACGATGCCGATGAGCATGAGCATGCCGATCAGCGCGGGCACGCCCAGCGCGGTGTCGGTGACCCGCAGCAGGCCGATCGCGCCGGTCGCCGCGAACGGGATCGACACCAGCAGGATCAGCGGCTGCACGAAGCTCCGGAACGTCGCCACCATGATCATGAAGACGATCGCGACGGCGGCGAGCATCGCCACGCCGAGCTGCTCGAACGCCTCGTTCTGCTCGGCGCTGACGCCGCCGATCTCGTACCGGACCCCATCGGGCAGGCTGAGCCCGTCGAGCTTCTCGGTGAGCTCGGCCGTGACCCGGCCCAGGTCGGCGGCGTCGGCCGCGCCGGTGACGCGGGCGGTGCGCTCGCCGTCGGTGCGGGAGATCTGCTGCGGCCCGTCGACCCGCTCGACGTCGGCGACCTGGGACAGCTTGACCATGCCGGCCGCGGTGGGCAGCTTCAGGTCGCGGATCGCCTTCAGGTCGTCGGGGGCGTCGCCGGTGCGCAGGATGATGTCGCCGGGCCGGCCGTCCAGGTCGATCTGCCCGATCGTGGCGCCGCGGAACGCCTGCGCGACGATCTGGCCGATCTGCGCCTCGGTGAGGCCGCGCTCGGCCGCCTCGCGGCGGTCCACCCGCACCTGGATCCGCGGGGCGCTCTCCTCCAGGTTGGAGCTGACGTCGCGCACGCCGTCGATGCCGCTCATCGCGTCGGCGACGGCGGAGGCGGCGGTGGCGAGCGCCTCGGTGTCCGGTCCCTGGACGATCACCTCGAGCTGGTTGGCGTTGAACCCGCCGCCGCTCTGCGCGCCGACGGTGACCGTGCCGACGCCGTCGAGGGCGTTGATCCGGTCGCGCAGCGCCTGCTCCACGGCGACCGCGTCGGCGTCCTCCTCCAGCCGGACCGAGTAGGTGGCCCGGTCGGGGCTGCCGCCGGTGCCGAACGCGAAGGTGCCGCCGGAGCCGACGCTCACCTGGTAGGAGGCGACGCCGTCGACCTGGCCGAGGACCTGCTCCACCCGCTTGGCGGCCTTGTCGGTGGTGGCCAGGTCGGTGCCGGCGGGCATGCGCTGGGTGATCTGCAGGGTGTCCTGGCCGCTGGAGTCGATGAAGTTGGTCTTCAGCCCGGGCAGCAGCGCCATCGTGCCGGCGAACACGGCCACGCCGATCAGCAGGGTGGAGATCCTGCGCCGGGTGGCGAACCGCAGCACCGGCAGGTAGGCGCGCTGCAGCGGGCTGCGCAGCTCCTTGCGCTCGGCCTCCTCGCGGATCTCGCGGGCGCGCTCGGGCGTGACCTTCGGCGCCGGCAGGAACCAGTAGGCGAGCACCGGGATGACGGTGAGCGACACCACCAGGGACGCCATCAGCGCCACCGTCACCGTGATCGCGAACGGGGCGAACAGCTCGCCGACCATGCCGCCGACGAACGCGATCGGCGCGAACACCGCGACCGTGGTGAGGGTGGAGGCGGTGACCGCCCCGGCGACCTCGCGCACCGCGGTGACCACGGCCCGGTGTTTCGCCTCGCCGTACGACAGGTGGCGCTTGATGTTCTCCAGCACCACGATCGAGTCGTCGACGACGCGGCCGACCGAGATGGTGAGCGCGCCGAGGGTGAGCATGTTGAGCGAGTAGTCGCCGAGCCACAGCGCCAGCAGGGCGACCACCACCGACAGCGGGATCGACACCGCGGTGACCAGCGTGGAGCGCAGCGACAGCAGGAACACCAGGATCACCACGACCGCGAACGCCAGGCCGAGCATGCCCTCGGTGGTGAGGCTCTCGATCGACCGCTCGATGTAGGGCGCCTGGTCGAACACGACGGTGATCGGGGCGGCGTCGCCGAGGGCGCGCACCAGGTCGCCGATCTTGTCGTTGACCGCGTGCGAGATCGCGACCGCGTTGCCGTCCGGCGTCATGGTGATGGAGACGCCGAGGCTGCTCTCGCCGTCGGTGCGGGTGAGCGAGGTGGTCTCGGCGGGCTTGCGCTCGATCGTGGCGACGTCGCCGAGCTTCACCGGCTTCGGGGCGGCCTGGGCGGGCACGGGGGTACGGCCCTGAGCCGCCTGAGCCTGCCCCGCCTGGCCGCCCTGACCCGGCGCCCCGGCCTGCCCGGCCTGCCCGGCCTGGCCGGGGCGGCCCGCCTGGCCGCCGGCGCCGCCCGCGCCCGGCTGGGCGGCCGCGGCCTGCGGCGCGGGGGTGAGGTAGAGGTTCTTGAGCTGCTCGACGGTCTCGACCCGGGTGCCGACCTCGACGGTGAGGGTCCGGTCGTCCTCGGTGATGTTCCCGGCCGGGATCGGGGTGCCGTTGGCGCGCAGCAGCTCGGGGATCGCGGTGACCGGGATGCCGAGCCTGGCCAGCTTGCCCTGGTCGGGCGTGATGACGAGGGTCTCCTCGCGGGCGCCGGTCACGGTGACCTCGCGCACGCCCTCGATGCTCTGCAGCTCCGGCACCATGATGCGCTCGATCTTGTCGAGCATGGCGCGGGCGTCGCCAGCCTCGCCGACGGCGAGCACCATCACCGGCAAATCGTCGGTGTTCCCGGCGACCACCTGCGGGTCGACGCCGTCGGGCAGGCGGGCGCCGAGGCGGCCGACGGCCTGCTGCAGCTTGGCGACGGCGTCGTCGATGTCGGTGCCGTAATCGAAGGCGACCTGGATCTGGGCGGCGCCCTCCCGGGAGGTGGAGGTGACCTCCGTGACGCCGTCGATGCCCTTCACCGCGTCCTCGATCGGCTCGGTGACCTGCTCCTCCACGATCTCCGGGGAGGCTCCCTGGTACGGCGCCACGATGAACGCGGCCGGGAACGACAGCGAGGGCAGCAGCTGCTGCTTGAGCGAGGGGATCGCGTACAGGCCGAACCCGCCGAGCAGGACGGCGATCATGATGACGAGCGTCCGGTTGGCCAGGCTCAGTCGGGCCAGGGCGGTCATGCCCGGCCCTCCCCCGCAGGCGCGGCCGCCCCGGCCGCCGGGGCCTCGCTCTGCTCGGTCACTGACGTCTCCTCAATGGTCTCGGGGGCCACAAGGCCGAATTTTTCGTCACACCCTAACACTTCGCCTAAGGCGAATATTCAGCTCCATTGTGAACTACTGGTAACCTGACCGCGCAGGAAGGACTGATGTGGACGACGGCACCGAACGCAGCAGACTGATCGCGCGGATCAGCGAGTTCCAGCGCGATCTGGGCCGGGCGTTCGCCCACGCCCGCTCCTCGCCGCTGTTCGACTCCAACCTGACCATGCGGCAGCTGCGGGTCGTCATGATCCTCGCCTTCCACGGCCCCCAGTCCGGCCAGGACCTCGCCCGCCGCCTCGGCGTCGGCCTCGCCACCGTCACCGGCATCGTCGACCGCCTCGTCAACCACCACCTGGTCGAACGCCACGAGGACCCCGCCGACCGCAGGGTCCGCCGGGTCCGCCTCACCGACCACGGCCGCCGCCTCGCCGACCAGGTGATCGACGCCGGCATGGACCAGTTCCGGGCCCTGCTCTCCTGCCTCGACCTCGATACCCTGCGCACCCTCGAGTCGATCATGGACAAGCTCCGGCGGGCCGCCGCCGAGCTGTGCGCCGACCACGCCTACCAGGCCCCCGGCCCCGCCGCCCGGCAGCCCGCCTCCCCCGGCCCTCGTCACCGCCAGGGCCACTGACCGGCCGCCTCCCCCGGCCCCGCGCGCCCGCCCGTGTCCCAGGCGGACGACGGCGATGCCGCCCCGCCGCCCGCCGGCGCCCGCGGCGCCGCATGCCGGCGGCGGCACCGGACCAGAATCCGCCATGAAACGCACACTAGAGGAGCAAAAGGACACCTCTTCGGCCCGCCCCCTGCCCGGGCCGCCGTCCCGCACCCGGGCGCACGACGGAGACAGCCGCCTCGCCCCATCGGGGGAGCCGAGCCGTTCCCGCGCCGGCGGGCCGGTCACGCCCGACCGCCGACCTGCCGGGCTCCGGCCGTAAGCCGTACGGGCCGGGCCGCCCGCCGCGGCCGCGGCGGAGAAGGCCGGGCCGAGGCCGGGACCGCCGGTGACCAGGAGGATCCGGCGGCCCGGCCGAAGCGCTCCGCAAAGGCCCATGAGGGCCGCCGCGGCCGGGCCCGCCGGGCGGATGCGGGCCCGGCCGCGGACCGCGGGCCCCGGGCACCCGCAGGCCCGGGCGCGCCCGCGGACCGGCGTCACCGGCCGGCGGGCGTGGCCGACAGGCTCCAGAACTCGGCGTACCGGCCGCCGCGGCGCAGCAGCTCCTCGTGCCCGCCCTCCTCCACGACCCGGCCGCCGTCGAGGAACACGATGTGGTCGGCGCTGCGCACGGTGCGCAGCCGGTGCGCGACCATCACCACCGTGCGGCCCGCCATCAGCCGCTCGATGCCCTCGTGCACGGCCGCCTCGTTCGCCGGATCAAGCGCCGAGGTCACCTCGTCCAGCAGCACGATCGGCGCGTCCTTCAGCAGCGCCCGCGCGATCGCGACCCGCTGCCGCTCGCCGCCCGACAGCAGCGCCCCGCCCTCGCCGACGCGCGCCGACCACCCGCCGGGCAGCCGCTCGACCACCTCGTCCAGCCGCGCCGCGGCCGCCGCCGCCCGCACCTCCGCGTCGCTCGCGTCGGGCCGGCCCAGGCGCACGTTCTCCTCGATCGTGCCGTCGAACAGGTACACGTCCTGGAACACGATCGCGATCCGCGCCATCAGCTCCTCGGCGCCGATCTCGCGCACGTCCACGCCGCCCACCCGCACCGCGCCGGCGTCCACGTCGTGGAACCGCGCGATCAGCCCCAGCAGCGTGCTCTTGCCCGCGCCGGACGGCCCCACGACCGCGAGCCGCCGCCCCTCCGGCACCGCCAGCGACACCCCGTCCAGCACCGTGCGCCCGCCCCGCCGGAACACCACCGACTCCAGCTCCAGGCCGTGCCCGGACGGCGGGACCGGCTCGGCCGCCTCCGGCAGCGGCCCGGTGCGCAGCACCTCATCCAGCCTCGCCAGCTGCGACCGCGCCCCGCGCAGCTTCCCGGCGAGCTCCCCCAGCGACAGCAGCGGATCGGCGCACCTCGCCGCGAGCACCAGGAACGCCAGCAGCTCCGCCGCGCCGAGCTCCCCGCCGAGCGCCAGGTACGCGCCGAGCGCCAGCACCACGGTGAACGCCGCCTGCACGGTGAGGGTCAGGCCCACCACCCCCGGCAGCGCCCCCAGCAGCGAGCGGCGCGAGGCGCGCCACACCCCGTGCAGCGCGTCGTCGAGCAGGGCGAACCGCTCGTGCGTCCGCCCGCCCGCGCGCAGCACCGGCTGCGCCTGCAGGTACTCGATGACCCGCGCCGCGGCCTCGGTGTCCCGCTCGTGCCGCCCGGCGTCGGCGGCGGCCGCCGCGCGCCCCGCCCACGCCTGCACCACGGCCACGACGGGCGCGGCGGCGAGCGCGGCGAGCCCCATCCGCCAGTCGAAGGCGAGCATCACCGCCACGATCGTCAACGGCGTCACCACGGCCGACACGAGCGGCGCCAGCAGGTGCGCGGCCACGCCCATCGCCTGCAGCAGGCCGCGCCCGCCGAGCACCGACAGCTCGCCCACCCGGTCCTTGCCGTACCAGCCGATCGGCAGCCGGACCAGGTGCGCGCCGAGCCTGCCGTACATGCCGCGCAGCATCGTGGTCCCCACCCGCATGCCGCGCAGGTCGGCGAGGTAGCGCAGCACGCCGTACCCGGCGACCGCGGCGCCGAAAGCGATCAGCCACGGCCAGGCGTCGCCGGGCGCGCCGCCCAGCAGCGCCCGCAGCATCGGCACCAGCAGCGCGTACGACAGCCCCTCGGCCACGGCGGCCACCGCCATCAGGGCCACGGTGCGCCGCATCGCCGGGGCGTACCCGGGCCCCAGCACGCGCAGCAGCAGTCGGATCATCGCGGTTCGCCTCCTCGGATCGTGGCGATCGTCTCGGCCGCCCCGGCCGCCGGGGCGTGCGGCCGCCGGGACCGCCAGAACGCGGCGAACGCGCCGCCGCGCGCCAGCAGTTCGGCGGGGGCGCCGCGCTCGACGATCACGCCGTCCTGAAGCAGCGCGACGGTGTCGGCGTCGGCGATCGTCTCCAGCCGGTGGGCGATCACCAGGATCGTGCGGTCGCCCCGCAGCGTCGCCAGGGCCCGGCGCAGCGCCCGCTCGGTGAGCGGGTCGGCGAAACTCGTCGCCTCGTCGAGCACGAGCACGGGCGTGTCGGCGAGCAGCGCGCGGGCGATCGCGATCCGCTGCGCCTCGCCGTGCGACAGCGCGGCCTCCTCGCCGAGCACCGTCTGGTAGCCGCGCGGCAGCCGCATGATCCGCTCGTGGATGCCGGCGAGCCGGGCCGCGCGCGCCACCGCCTCCCCGTCGGCGTGCGGTACGGCGAGCGCGATGTTGTCGGTGACCGAGGCGCGCAGCAGGCGGACGTCCTGGAAGACGAAGGAGACCAGGCGGTGCAGCTCGCGCTCGTCGATGTCGCGCAGGTCGACGCCGCCCAGCAGGATCGAGCCGTGCGTGGGGTCGAAGAACCGCGGCAGCAGCCGGACCAGGGTGGACTTCCCGCTTCCCGACGGCCCGGCCAGCGCGGTGACCGTGCCCGGCTCCAGCACCAGGTCGACGCCGCGCAGCACCTCCCGGCCCGCCCCCTGATCGGCCCTGTGATCGGCCCTGTGATCGGCCGTCCGGCCGGTGCCGCCCGGCTCCGGCTCGGGCCCGGTGGCGGGATCGGTGGCGGGGTCGGTGGCGGGGTCGGGGTCGTAGGCGAAGCGGACGTCGCGCAGCTCCACCCGGTGGCCCCGGGGCGTGACCGGGCGGGCCGGCTGCGGCAGCGGCCGTACCTCGAGCACCCGCCGGATCCGGCCGAGCGCGCGCCCGGCCGCCTGCAGGTCGTCGAAGCCGTGGCCGAGGGCGGCCACCGGCGCGGTCAGCCCCAGCCCGAGCAGCACGAACGGCAGCAGGTCCGCCGGGGCCAGGGCGCCGGAGGCGATCCGGGCCGCGCCGCCCGCCAGCACGACCAGCAGCACGAACGGCGGCGACAGCGCCAGCCGCATGCTCGCGGCGATCAGCGACATGCCCCGCACCCAGCGCAGGAACACCCGCACGAAGTCGTCCACCGCCGTCAGGAACGCCCGGTGGGCCTGCCCCGACCCGCCGTACGCCTTCACCACCGCGATGCCCTGCACGAACTCCACCACCGAGTCCGCGATGCGGCCCATCGCCGCGTCGAACTCCTGCTGCTCACGGATCCGGGCGGGCCGCATCATCAGCGGGACGTGCGCGATCGCCAGCGCCACCGGGATCAGCGTGATCAACGTGAGCGGCCAGTCGACGGTGAGCAGGTAGACCAGGGACACCAGCGGCACGGCGAACGCGGCGACCAGCTCGCCGGGGGCGTGGGCGATGGCCGGGTGCACGGCGCTCACGTCCTCGCCCACCACCTTCGCCAGCTCGCCCGTGCGGCGGCGGGAGAACCAGCCGATCGGCGCCCGCCCCAGCCGCGCGGCCAGCCGCCGGCGCAGCGTGAGCTGCACCCGCGCGTCGATGACGTGCCCGAGGCCGGACGAGGCGCCGGTGAACACCAGCCGGACGAGCAGACCGGCCGCGCCCGCGATCACCACCGTGCGGACGTGCCCGGGGTCGGCCGGGCCCGGCGCCAGCAGCGTCCGGCCCAGTTCGACGACGGCGAGCAGCGGGGCCAGCCCCGCGACCGCGCCGATGATCTGCAGCAGGACGACGGCCGCGAACCCGGACGCGTGCGGGCGTAGCAGCCGCCGCATGCTCGGCTCCGCCGCGTCGCCGCCGTCCGGCCGCGACGCGGACCGCAGCCCCGCCGAGGCGGGGCCGGTGGACTGCATCAGATACCTCCGTGGAGTACTCCCGCCTTCCGGCGGGCGGATCGATCCCCGCCGGAAGGCGGGGGCGGGCGGTCCGCCGCCGCGACGGACGGACCGCCCGATATGGACAGTCGGGCAGGAAAGGTGCGCCAAGTGGCGCTGCTGGGATGAGGGCCGGGCGGCCGCCCTTCCACCCGCACCCGCCCGGCCCGTCGCCCCGGCGGCCGACTCCAGCGGCGTCGCGGTGTCCGGATTCCGCCGCAACTCGCCGGCCCGGCCACGCGGACCGGCGTGGCGCCGGATCAGGCACGGACGCGGGCGTGCGGCGTGGGGCGGCGCGACGCCATACCGCCCGCGTCCGGTTCCGGCACCGCTCCAGGCGGCGCCTCACCAGGGCGTCGCGGCACCCGTGCTCCGCCGCCACCCCTCAGGTACGGCCATGCGAGACAGACCTGGCCGGGGCCGGGCCCACCGTCGCCCCGTGCCAGGGCCGGGCGGNTGTCATGCCGCCTGCGCCCGGCGGCGGCGCATCANGCGGACCGCCATGCCGGAGTCGTGACGGCCGGATGCCGCCGTTCCCGATCCAGCGCGGCTCGCCGGGCGACCGGAACGCACCTCGGTGTCGCGTGCGTCGCAGCGGCCGGTGACGCGGCGCAGGCCGAGTTCCTCGACGCGGACACCCGAAGCGTCGCCGCCCGGCTCAGCGGGAAGGCCGGGGAAGGCCCCGGGAAGACGAGGCCGGAACGTTCAGCTCAGCCCCGGCACACGTCCGGCGACGCGGCACGACGGATTCGCGCCGGCGACCAACCGGATGCGGGGGGCGGGAGTCGCTCGCCGGGGCGGCCGCGGCGCCGGACCGGACACCTGTCCGCGACCCCCCACCGGGCTCTTGCACCTGACGGCGCCGAGGACGCCCGGTCCGATGAGGTGCCGCGGCCCGTGCGAAACGACGACCGCGGCGCCCGTCGGCGATCTCACCTCCCGCTCCCGCCTTCCACCCCGGCCGCGGCGCCTGCCTGGGTGGCGGGTGCCGACAGCGTGCCCCGCGCCGGGGCGACGATCAGGACGTTGCTGGGGATGTCCGGCTCGATGCGGTGCCACCGCCCGCGTGGCACGACGACCGCGGTGCCCGCGGTGAGCCTGATCTCCTCCTCCCGCTCTCCGGGCCGCTCCGGGCGCAGGTGGAGGCGGATCATCCCGACGAGGCAGGACACCAGCTTCTCGGACTCCGGATGGGCCTGCCAGCGGCCGGAATCGACGTCGGCGCCGGTTCTCGCGTACACGGCGGTGAGGCGCCAGCCGTCCCCGGCACCGGCGTCCGCGCGGGTGCGGATCTCACCGCCGGGGAGCAGGCGCAGGCAGGACCCGAACAGGTCGATCGGGGCGACCCCCACGGCCGGTCACCCCGCCAGGGCCCGGCGCAGCACGTCGCACAGCTCGGTGATCTGCCGCCGCGACACCTCGGCGTGCAGGATCGCCTGCGACCCGTGGAAGGTGCCCGCCCACTGGTGCAGCTCGACCGGCACCCCGGCCTGCAGCAGGCGCAGCGCGTACTCGATGCCCTCGTCGCGGCTCGGGCACAGCTCCGCGGTGGCGACGTACGTCGGCGGCAGGCCGGACAGGTCGGTGGCGCGGGCCGGGGCCGCGTACGGCGTGGCGGGCGTGCCGCCCAGGTAGTGCCGCCACGCCTGGGCCACCTTGTCGTGGTTCATCCACGGCGTGTCGGTGAAGTTCCGGGCCGACCAGGTCTGCTGCCGGTCGTCGAGCCCGGGCTGGTTGAGGAGCTGGAAACAGATTCGCGGCCCCCGCTGGTCCCGTGCCCGCAGCGCCGCCGCGGCCGCCAGCCCCGCCCCCGCGCTGTGGCCGCCGACCGCGATGCGCTCGGGATCGACACCGAGCTCGGCCGCGTTCTCGGCCGCCCAGCACAGCACCGCGTACACGTCGTCGAGCGCCGCCGGAAACCGGTTCTCCGGGGCGAGCCGGTACCCCACCGAGATGACCGTCGCGCCGGAGCCGTCGGCGAGCCGGGCGGCCCACGGGTGCTCGGTGTCCAGGTCGCCCATGACGAACCCGCCGCCGTGCAGCCACACGATCGCGCCCTGGGCCTGGTGCGGACGGTAGATCCGCACCGGCACGTCCGGGTCGGCGGGCACGAGACGGTCCTCGATCTCCAGGTTCGCGGTGTCCGGCGCGGGCACCGCGGCCGCCAGCTCGGCGAGCGCCTTGCGCTCCTTCACCGGGTCGGAGAGGTCCGCCTTCGGGAACAGGGGGATGAATGCTTCGAGTTCAGGATCCATGCCGCCATCCTGTCGGCCGCGCCCGGCCCGGATCGACCGCCAAGCGTCGGGCATCCACCAGGGATTTCCCGCCGATCGGCGCGCTCGGTTCGCCGCGGACGCCGTATCCTCCACGGCATGGAGGCACTGGCCGCGCGGCTGTCACACCTGGACACCGAAGCCGAGGGCGCGATCCGCGTGGTGATGTTCTACGACACGCTGATGCGCCGCCGCGCCGACCTTCCGGCGCTCGCCCGGTCCTCGGCCGCGCTCGCCGAGTGCGTGGCCGGGATCCGGCTGCACGGCACCGGCCAGGAGATCCGCGTCGCGCCCGACGGCCGGCAGGCCGGCGCCCCGCCGTCGCCCGCGTCCACCACCGCCCCGGTCGTCCTCGACGAGGAGGAGATCGGCACGGTGTGGCTGGAGCGCCCCGGACCGCCGGGCCGGCTCGACGAGTTGCTGCTGGACAGGTTCGCCATCGCCGCCGCCGCGGTCGTCGAGCGGTACGGCCCGGCGCGCACCACGATGGCCGACCCCGCGCTGATCGAGCTGGTGATCAGCTCCGGCAGCGACGAGGCGGCCCGGGCCCGGGCGCTGCGCCTGCTGGGGTTCCCCGCGAACCTGCCGCTGCACGTCGTCGCCGTGCGGTCGTCGCTGCCGCTGGACCGGGTAGGCGCGCGGATCTGCCCGTCCCGGCCGGTGAAGGCGGCGCCGCTCGCCGGCGTCGGCGTGCTGCTCGCCGCCACCGTCGACGTGGCGCGGTTCCCGGCGGGCGTGCGGGCGGGGGTCGCCGCCGCCGACAGCCCCGAGCTGTCCTGGCGGCAGGCCCGCACCGCGCTGCGCTTCACCACGGCGGACCGTCCGGTCGTGCGGTACGACGAGCTGGGCGCGCTGGCGCTGCTCGCCGAGGTGCCGCCGGACGCGGCGCGGGGCAACGCGGACGTCGCCGCGGTCGCCCGCCTCGCCGGCGACGCGGACGACCTGCGGACGCTGGAGGCGTACTGCGACGCCGGGTCGCTGCGCCGGGCCGCGGACCTGCTGCACCTGCACCACAGCAGCGTGGCCCGCAGGCTCGGGCAGATCGGCGAGCGGCTCGGGTTCGAGCTGTCCGAGCCCGCCGGGCTGGTGCGGGCGAGGCTCGCGCTCACNGCGTGGCGGCTGCTCGGGGACTGCTGAGCCGGGACCGCCTCGGGCCGCCGGGCGCGTGGTCCCTGACCGGTTCCGCGCGGGGTCCTCTGCTGGTACGCTCCCGCCGTGGAAGCGTTGGATCATCCGACCAATTCGCCGGGTGGCTCGGGCATGCCTTCGAACGCCTCGGGCGCCTCGGCCGACGGCCCCGGCGGCTACCTGACCGGGCTGTTCGGGCTGACCGGCAGGGTCGCCCTGGTCACCGGCGGCAGCTCCGGCATCGGGTACGGCATGGCCGAGGCGATCGGCCGCGCCGGGGCGCGCCTCGTCCTGGTCGCCCGCGACACCGCCAAGCTGGACGAGGCCGTCGAGCGGCTCGCCGGGCACGGGGTCGAGGCCGCGGCGATCAGCGCCGACCTCGCCGACCGGGCCGCCGTCGCCCGGGTGATCGAGGAGGCGGCCCGGCCGTACGGGGAGATCGACATCCTGGTGAACGCGGCCGGGGTGAACATCCGCCCGCCGATGGCCGAGCTCACCGTCGCCGACTACGACCTGACCATGGCGGTCAACATCACCGCGCCGTACCTGCTGGGCCAGCACTTCGGGCCGAAGATGGCCGAACGCGGCTGGGGCCGGATCATCAACGTCGCCTCCCAGCAGGCGATCAGCGCGTTCGGCGACAGCGGCGCCTACGGCGTGTCGAAGGCCGCGATCGCCGGGCTCACCCGCTCACAGGCCGAGGCCTGGTCCCGGCACGGCGTCATGGTGAACACGATCATGCCCGGCTTCGTGGTCACCCCGCTCACCGCGCCGCACCTGGCGGTCCCCGGCCGGGTGGAGGCGTTCGCCGCCCGCACCATGATCGGCCGCAACGGCCTGCCCACCGATTTCGCCGGCGCGGCCGTACTGCTGGCGAGCGACGCCTGCCTCGCCATGACCGGCCAAATGATCTTCGTGGACGGCGGCATGTCCGTGCACTGACTCAGCGGCCCGAGAAGCGAGCCGGTGAGGCCGCGTGCCCGCGACCGGTCATGGGACGTCGGCCACTACGGGTGTGTTCACCGGCCCACGTTCAGCGCCCGCCTTCACAAGTAAGAACAGCANGTGCGAACGAGCTCCGTCGCGGCTCGGGCNCCGGGGCGTCTCATGCGCACCGCCGTAGGACGGCCGCGCCCGGCACCCCGGTGGCCCTCGGCCGGTGGCCGTCAGCGCGACAGGAACTCGGTGATCAGCTTGGTGGTCTCCTCCGGCCGTTCCATGCTCGGCAGGTGACCGGCCCACTCCAGCTCCACCAGCGTGGCCTGCGGCAGCCGCTCGGCCAGGTGGCGGGCGCTGTCGCGGAAGTAGCCCAGGTCGTGGGCGCCGCAGACGACCAGGGCCGGCATGGTGAGCCGGTCCAGGTCGATCTCCTCCTCGCGCTGCTCGGGCTCGGGGTCGGCGGCGAGCTGCAGCGTGTACGCCCGGTGCTGCATCTCGGCGAGGAACGACCGCGTCTCGGGGGCCGCGTCGGGGCCGAGCCAGGTGCGGGCGTTGAGCTCGGCCGCGCCCGCCAGATCGCCCGCCTCGGCGAGCCGCTCCTCCTCGGCGGCGAACGCCTCGAGTTCCGGCGTGGCGGGCAGGCCGCACGGCGCGGCGAGCAGCACCAGCCGCGACACCAGGCCGGGGCGGGCGCTCGCCACCTCCAGCGCCACCTGTCCCCCATGCGAGGCCCCCACGACCGCGACCTTTTCCACGCCAAGCTCGTCCAGCAGTGCCAGCACGTCACCGGCGTCGGAGTAGGGCTCCTCGGCCGCCCACGGCGTGCCGCCGTACCCCCTGAAGTCCGGGCGGATCACCCGGAAGCGGTTGGTGAGCGCGGGCCACTGCGGGTCCCACATCCGCGAGTCGGCGGCGCTGGAGTGCAGCAGCAGCACCGCCTCGCCGGTCCCGGCGTCGTCGTATCGCAGGAACGTCATCGCGCCTCCGTCGCCAGCCGTACGCCCAGGCCGATCAGCACCACGCCGGAGATCTGCTCGATGCGGCGCCGTACGGCGGGCCGCTCGAACACCAGCCGCACCCGGCCGATCAACCAGACCACCGTCAGGTACCACAGCGTGTCCACCGTGACCCAGATCAGCGCGAGCAGCGTCAGCGTCAGCGGCACATCGGCCCCGGCCGGAACGAACTGCGGCAGGAACGAGAACGCGAACACCGCCGCCTTGGGGTTGGCCAGGAGCGTGCCCAGCCCCAGCAGGTACGAGCGCCGCCACCCGCCCGGCGCCCGCCTCTCGGCCGGCTCCTGCCGGTGCTCGCCGGTACGGCCCCGCCGGGCCTGCCACAGCGACTGCACCCCGATCACCACCAGCACCACGGCGCCCACGACACGCATCACGTCGTAGGCCACCTGCGAGGCCAGGACCAGCGCCGTCAGCCCGAACACCGCGGACAGCGCCCACAGCAGCACCCCGGTCTCGGTGCCCAGCGTCGCCGCGACGCCATGCGTCCTGCCGCCGCGCAGCGTCTGCCGCAGGATGACCGCGGAGGTCACCCCGGGGATCATCGACAGCAGCAGGCACGATCCGATGAAGAGAAGTAGATGCATCCGCGAATCGTCGCCGCCGCCCACCCGCCGAGGCAACCGAATAATCCGCATTATCCGCCGCATTATCCGCCGCCCCGCCGGTCCTCTCCCGGCCCGCCCGGCAGCGCCGGACCGGGCCGGCCTCGTCGATTCCCGGCGATGTCCGCGGCGATGTCGCCGGGCCTCAGGAGGGCCCGCACGCCGCGGGGCAGAACCTCACCTCGGGGTAGCGCGATGAGGGCTTGTCCAGCAAGGGCTGCCGCCGGC
>Ga0065720_1019254_pt1 | contig 31134 bp, 31 predicted proteins | sample Thericmetagenome_FD_59107 | JGI IMG/M metagenome (GOLD analysis project Ga0065720, IMG submission 59107) | Thermophilic microbial communities from the Joint Bioenergy Institute, California, USA of rice/straw/compost enrichment - eDNA_2 v2... | ecosystem: Engineered > Solid waste > Grass >... | reverse complement strand
AGCAGGTTTTTTTTTTTTTTTCCAGGAGCAACGCACTCCAACTGCGCCATCCCCCTTATGATAAGGTAGTAAGCAGTAGTCAGCATGTATAGGTTACGTTTGCAACATAATGGAGAGAGGGCTTTGGGGCCGGGCTGCTTCCGGTGTGGCTTGCTTAGAAACGAAGTGGAGACGTAATTCCCTCTGTCCCATTTTGTAACGTCCAAATTGAACCAATATATGTACAAGCCCTTCTCTTTCCGCAAATCTTAGAATGCCTTAGGAAAAATAAATTGTTGGCGTACTTTGCGTATATAATGTGTTTGAAGGATTGCTCTTCGTTGGAGAGTAGTACGGAAACGGAAAGCTGTATTATCCCGTAAGGGGAATGCGGAATCAGAGAAATATCTTCCCCGCAGGTGGTGTGAGACACGAAGCTGGTGCCCTTTGGGGGTTCGGGGTGAGAGGGGTTTGGATTGGACTGCATTATATTTTTGACTGGCTTCACCCCTGGGGGCGCTGGGTGGGAGGGGGATGGGAACTGAGTTAAGTCGACGCAAGTCCTCCGTTCAGAGCGAGGAATGAAATGACGAGCAGAGTCCCCAGTCCAATAGCATATCATCCCAAGATGCCTGACCTAGGGGTCACCTGTTGTGTGAAGATTTATGCATGAACTAAAGAACTCATCGGTATCATTTCCTAGATTGATTCCTGTAAGGGACGGATGAACGTGTACATCACTACGTGTACACATCATGCATGCATGCATTCCCGTCACATTGACCACGACGACAACGATTCTTGCTATAGACAAAACTTTCGTTTTACAAGCTAGTATATTTTCAACCAATACCGGAAACATGAGTTGTTACCTCATAGAACAGGTACCTGCATTGTGGTGGTACTTTGGAACACAAGTACTTCCCTTGCGGCGGGGGCAGTATGATATAGTGTTTAGTATCTACAAACTGGATCCGCTGGGAGGAAAAGCTCCGAATCACCCCATACTGCATGTACTTCGGCAGGACCGTTACAGACAGCCCCGCTAATCGTTGCTCTTACTAGGCCGTACCCCGCTTTTACCATCTAAGACACGAGCCCATTAAGAAGTTCCAAACAAGGAGCCAAACTAGCATTTTAAAAGACCAGGAAGCGCAGAAACTCATTAACGAGGCAGAGTTTGATGTCCTCTCTAGACATCACAGCCCTATTGTAAGCTGATAGTTATCTTGTCCACGCTGATTGCTTTCTTGTACACCTTTGATTACCAACCTATCTTTGTCAGGCAATTGAGCTGCGACTTCCACAAAGGTCACAAAGTCGTACGCCTCGATATAAGTAGGGCCCACACCCACTTGCCACTTGAAAAAACTATGTTGGATCAAAGAAATTAACTTCGCATCTTTTTATAGGTACTCGAACCTGTTCCCTATTTTTCAATCAAGTTATCCCCGTTTCTTACAACACTACTTTAGGCATTTAAGCGATGGTTCATAGCCTGTGTCATGGATACATCTGACTTCACACATAGCATGATTAGTTTGGGGGAGAGCTGCTTCAAAGAGGACAGATCTTCTCGAACAGGTGATCAGGAGGGAGATGATCTCACCTCCAGCGATGATAAACGCTCCATGCCAGTGAAACTGGAGGGGTGCAACAACATAGAAGAAGATGACGTTGGATTTTGTGATCTGTTCAGCAAATGTGTTGATGGATACCGAAGGTTGTTGCTTGCACTTCAGACACCGAAAAACTTTGGCCACCAAGATCCTAGTGGTGTAGCTCCACCTTTGATAGGCCCAAAATTCTTACAGAGAGCTCTGGATGAGTTTGGAAGGTTAAAAATTTGGGGCTACGACTTTCGCGTGGAGCTCCCTGATCAGAACCGATTGTCCCTCGGTGCGAAATTACAGCACCACCTCGACCTGAGAGCGAGGTTGTACAAACACCTTCAGGTTCTTGATGCAGAGATTCAGTTAGGTATGCGTTTAGCTACTTTCCATTCAATCTTTATAGCTGTCTCATTGCATGACCAGTAACAAAATGCCTGACATAGCTCATGATAGGACTAAACCTCGTCGATGGGAGAGTTGACTCAAATGATATGCTCGACAGCGATTCTGATGATTCAGAGTATCTGTCTGCAGATGCTGTTGACAATCCCGTCACAATAATCATGAAACGGATCTTCAGCTACATCCAACTACTTTACGATTTTGGGCTCCTGTTGCACCGTATTTCTGATCCATCACCATATCATCAATCCTATCTCAAGTCAGGAGCCTCTGAAGCAGAAGATTCTTTATTATCAAAAGATCGGTTTCACATTCGTGAAACCATTAGGAAATGGCGGAATCTTCAATACCTGAATATTAAACCATATGAAGAGAAGAAAGTCACACCAGATGATATCCAACGTCGTGCAGATAAGACAGAAGTTGGGCTTGAAGATCTCAGCAACATCATTGTGGATCGGCTTGCAAAGGCAAATGTGAAGCGACGAGAGCAGTTTAGTTATTGGGTCAAGTACCCAGATAAACCGCCAGTCACGGTGGAAAGCGAGCGCGTACAGAGCTTCCAGCATATACAAGAGAGTCCTGCTCTCTCAATTCAACGCCAAGGGACAATTGGGGGTGCAGAGTCGGTAACATCTGCACGGACCAAATTGCTTCCCGTAGAGGCAGTTGGAATGTTGGAAGTACCCGGCTCTCATCAACTGGAGTCAACGAAAATGCGAATAGGGGAGAACTGGAAGTACGATATCCACTTACCCTCTTATGAGTACAATGAAATTGATGCAGACTAACATATACACTCTGCCTTAGACGTCACGTACTTTGGGATCTCAGACCATACTTCTGTGTGCATGTTGATTGCCCGAATCCAACAGAACTCTATGCCACCCGGGATGAATGGATGTATCACGAAATGCAATTTCACTGGCGTCAGTGGACTTGCCCACTATGTCGAGTCAGCTTCTCAGCACGACAGCAGATGGAACGCCATTTGAATACGCAGCATTCTGCGAACTCTGGCAACGATAAACTCCTCGAAGATGTTAAGCAAACGCTACTTGAACTGTCTGAGCACCGTATGGATAAGACAACACCGGTTTCTTGCCCACTCTGCAAAAAAGAATCTCCGTTGGAACCGATGTTGTACAATTGTTTAGGCAGGCATTTGGAAGAGATATCATTGCTTGCGCTTCCCGAAATCCCCGGGTGGAATCAAGAAACAGATCACGCAGACCAACAAGGCAACGATGACCGAACGATGCTGAGTTGGGCTGCAAAATATGGTCAAACAGAGATTGTTAAAGCTCTGTTATGTGATGGCCGAGTTGATCCAAACCGACCGGGCAAGGATGGTCGAACGCCGCTGAGTTGGGCTGCACAGAACGGTCATACGGAGGTTGTTAAAGCTCTGTTATGTGATGGCCGAGTTGATCCAGACCGACAAGGCAACTATGGCCGAACGCCTCTGAGTTTGGGTGCAGAATACGGCCATACAGAGATTGTTAAAGCTCTGTTATGTGATGATCGAGTTGATCCAGACCGACATGACAAGGATGGTCGAACGCCGCTGGGTTGGGCTGCAATGTATAGTCGAGTGCCTCTGAGTTGGGCTGCATGGAATGATCGTATGAAGGATGTTAAAACTTTGTTATATGATAGCCAAGTTGATCCAGACCGACTGAATAAGGACGGTCGAACGCCGCTGAGTTGGGCTGCATGGAATGATCGTATGAAGGATGTTAAAACTTTGTTATATGATGGCCGAGTTGATCCAGATCGACAAGGCAACTATGGCCGAACTCCTCTGAGTTTGGGTGCAGAATACGGCCATACAGAGATTGTTAAAGCTCTGTTATGTGATGGCCGAGTTGATCCAGACCGACAAGACAAGGATGGTCGAACGCCACTGAGTTGGGCTGCGCAGAATGGCCATACGGAGGTTGTTAGAACTCTGTTATGTGATGATCGAGTTGATCCAAACCAGCAAGACTACTATGGCCGAACGCCGCTAAGTTGGGCTGCGCAGAATGGCCATACGGAGGTTGTTAAAGCTCTGTTATGTGATGGTCGAGTTGATCCAAGCCGACTGGGCAAGGATGGCCGAACGCCGCTGAGTTGGGCTGCACAGAATGGCCATACGGAGGTTGTTAAAGCTCTGTTATGTGATGGCCGAGTTGATCCAGACCGACAAGACAACTATGGCCGAACGCCTCTAGGTTTGGGTGCAGAATATGGCCATACAGAGATTGTTAAAGCTCTGTTATGTGATGGCCGAGTTGATCCAGACAGACAGGACAACTATGGCCGAACGCCGCTGAGTTGGGCTGCGAAGAATGGCCATTTAGAGATTGTTAAAGCTCTGTTATGTGATGGCCGAGTTGATCCAGACCGGCAAGACAAATCTGGCCAAACGCCGCTAGGTTTGGGTACGGAATATGGCCATACAGAGATTGTTAAAGCTCTGTTATGTGATGGCCGAGTTGATCCAGACAGACAGGATAACTATGGCCAAACGCCGCTGAGTTCGGCTGTAGAATATGGTCAAACAGAGATTGTTAAAGCTCTGTTATGTGATGGCCGAGTTGATCCAAACCGACTGGGCAAGGATGGTCGAACGCCGCTAAGTTTTGCTGCGCAGAATGGCCATACGGAGGTTGTTAAAGCTCTGTTATGTGATGACCGAGTTGATCCAGACAGACAGGACAACTATGGCCGAACGCCGCTGAGTTGGGCTGTAAAATGTGGTCAAACAGAGATTGTTAAAGCTCTGTTATGTGATGGCCGAGTTGATCCAAACCGACCGGGCAAGGATGGTCGAACGCCGCTGAGTTGGGCTGCACAGAATGCCCTTACGGAGGTTGTTGAAGCTTTATTATCTGACGACCGAGTCAGGTCAATGAGGCAGTCGGACTAATCCTAGACCGATAACATCGAGATATCGCTAGGCTAGTTGATTTATCAAAGCCTCACACCTTTCATATTTATATCATCTCTTTGCTCTTCTCTTCTAAAATCTAGACTGTCTTGCTGCACTTCAAGTTCCTAAGATGTTCGTAGGGTGAATGATATCTCAATTCTCTTAAGGGAAACCATATCGCAAGGTTGCACTCATTCTCAGAAACAGGTCTGTTAGTAGTATCGTCAGAAGTTTGGTAATGCCTCATATTTACATAGTAGTTCCAATGGCATTACTCCATCTTCCATAAACAAAGCTGGCTCTGAGCGAGCGTAAAGATGGGGAACAAGTTCCCTATAATCTAGGCTGAATTCTTGATAAGATAGAATGCCAGTTGTAACGATTCCACAGCCTGCTGAAATGGTCTCGAAGGTAGTGACCGGGCTAAACAGAGACTTTCACGCATAATGTTCAACATTGTGGTCATTAGTTGAGGTAAGTAGTTTGTTGTATTGTTTACTAAGGAGCTCTCATGGGCATCCTTGAGCAGGTGACTGGCTTCCTTTTATACACGATTGATCATTCTCCCTTGAAAATTATCACTGTTCTCTGGTTGATTTTTTCACGTCTGTGTAGTCGATTATCATCCTTTGCTGGATGCTTACCAATACGGCATGTACTATCGTTTCCTGATTGATGTAACGATCCAAACAGACCTCCTGAGATGGATTCGATGATTTCCAGGCTGCTGGATTGAGAGACAGGAGTTCTCACACAACCAAAGTGGCCGTTGTGGTCACCAGTTGGTAAGCAACTGTTTGTATTTCTGACTAGAGGATTTTCTTGGGCCAGATGGCCCTACTTGGAATCTATATACATCTCATCTCATGCACTCTTGTAGCTTCCCTTCCTTCTTCCTCAACAGCACAGACTGTTAAGAGCAAACATCCTTGATTGTTGAGGAACACTTTCCCAATGTTCGGTTATTGGGGGCGGATATCCGCGTTTGATGGGTCACAACTCCCTTCTACTCCGATCAGTGAGTTGCACGGAAGCTACTCTCTCAGATAGAGTCATTGTTGGTCGTGACAATTGACTATTTTTCTTTATGCATTCTCCCCTACAAGTTAAGCCTTCCTTTGTATTTTATCTTGTTCATAAGACAACAAAAAGGAAAAAGAAAAGAGAAAAAAGAGCTAGTCGACCGCTAGGCAAGATCAAACGTCATTCTTTTCCCAGGTCTGGGTCTTTACGCGAGTTCTCATGTGCGAGACAGTTCCGGCGGGACCATGTTAAAGGAAGCAAATAGCCAATTACGGAAAGCTTTTTTGGATCAATATGCTAAGGATCTTATCTTAGCAAAAGGTTATGCATTTTTGTTCGTAAACTTATAGAATGTTAGGGCATCTAGCAGGGAATTTGTGACGATTCCACAGCCTCTTAGGATAGGATCGAATGTAGTGGCCAGGCTGTAGAATCTGGGGGACTGGGGCCCTCACATACTAGTGTACGTGATTTATTGTGATCACCAGCTGTTGGTTGACAACTGTTTGTGATTACTGAGTCCTCGGTATTGCTAACAATGGGGAACAAAGGGGCCTGTTTTCAGCCGCCGACACTTATCCTTTTCGTCACTTCTGTTCCAGAAACATACAAATTAGTGTCGTGGAGGAGCGAAGGCCGCGATAGCTTTGAGTCCTGGAGAGAAGAGTTCTGGGACCCACATCAGATGCATTTGTAAGTCGGTGTTCGATAAGTTGTTGTCCCACGCGATGTAGCCTCACGATGGGGCTGGAGGTGAGACAGCAAGCCACAAAACATTGTAAATACCGTGATATTAGTCGACAATACGGATTACAACAACATCGAAGAGCCTTAATTGGGAGTTTGTAAGAAGAGGTATGACTTCCCGACCTCAAGCTGTTCTTGGTCATGGCTCATCACCCTTGCGGTTACTTCTGCCCTTGGCAACTGGCGAATTTATCCTTCAGTATTGGAAACTCGGGCCCAAGACAATAGATTTTCCCTTGGAAACTCTTCATGTCCAACTCAGAAACCTTTTGCCCTCCGGCGTCATGGGTACGACCCAGCACCGTCGAGGGTGAACCCGGTCGGAAAATAGGATAAATAAATGTCCTATATTTTATGTTTTCAATGAAGGTAGCATCTCATTAACTATCAAGTCTGAGAGTCTAGACTGGATGATCAGGAAGGAAGTTGTAACAAGCTGATTGAGAGTATGACGATGTTAACCGCGCCAACCACAGGAGTAGATTTGTGAGTATCGTGTCCTTTTTTGATCTTCAAGCTCGGCGCCGGTTCAGCGACGTCCATTCCTGATGTTCCGGTCGAATGGATGGTACAGGTAATTGGTAAGGAAGATGAGAAGACCGAGTCCAAACCCACGCTGCTATTCTTGCCACAACATTCTTGATCCACCGCTCTGTGGCCACCCTATTGAATGCGCTTTTCCAGAACATCCAGAACATCTAGCCCTCTGCCCTCAATATCAGTGCAAATTGGCCGATTCGGTATCTCCATCTCCCCACATATTTTCCCTCAATAGCCAGCTATATAGTTTCTCCCCTGGTTGCTGGAGTCAGTAATTATTCTATACAAACTGTCAGTGTAGTTTAACTTAATACTTGCATCAATCTCATATCCCGTATAGCATCACGCTCCGTGTTCAGCATATAAAGGGTTCCTGGCAGCTGTCACATTATCCCGCCAATGAAAGCAGGTAGATGATTTGCCGTGTAAGTTTCATTCGAGCGGGTAGCTGAAGAAGTAAAGCGGTTTGTGGGTTGCAGAGCGGAAGGACACGGTATTAATGGGAATGGGGAATATGGCAAAAAGGGAGGCCCCGGCCGCTAACTAGTTTATCCGCCATGACAATGGGTGCGGCTAAACGTAGAATTTGTACAAACATCCTCACAAACGCCAAACACCTTGCAAGGCCCCGCAGTCGTAGAGGTCACGGGGTTTTTACGGGGCTCACTTAAGCGGCGTGCCTTTAGTTGTACGGTGCGAGAGGGGTGCCAAGATTAAGAAGAAAAACGCGGAGGAATGATCGAAGATGAGAACGGAAATAAGCTTGCAAGATCCAAGCTGCTTATATATTGAGGGTTAACTGCCGGAAGGGATCGAGAAAGAAGTATATAAGTGATCATGCTGCTTGCTGTTTTCCTGGTATCCCAGATTCTGTCCGCATCCGTCAGTTCTATCCCCCAGAGCCACCACACGACACTGTCACCATGAAGTTCAATCTCCTTCTCTTGTTAGCGCCGCTGGCAGCGGCTGCTCCCACCCTCGAAACTCGGCAGGCTTCCGAGAGCGTGGACCAGCTGTTCAAGGCGAAGGGCAAAGAGTACTTCGGCGTGTGCACCGACCAGGGTCGGCTACAGCAGGGCAGGAACGCGGCGATCATCGAGGCCAACTTCGGGCAGGTGACGCCGGAGAACAGCATGAAGTGGGAGTCGCTGCAGCCGCGCCAGGGCCAGTACAATTGGGGCCAGGCCGATTACCTGGTCAACTGGGCGACCGCGCGCAACAAGACTATCCGCGGGCATACCTTCGTCTGGCACTCGCAGCTTGCTGGATGGGTTAATAATGTGCGCGACCGGAACCAGCTTACTAGGGTCATTCAGGACCATATAACCACGGTCATGACCCGGTATAAGGGCAAGATCTACCACTGGGTAAGCTTGACTCTACATAAGCGCCAGGGGAGCCTTGACTGACCACCACACCACGCGCCAGGACGTCATCAACGAGATGTTCAACGAGGATGGCTCCATCCGCAGCTCCGTTTTCTCGCAGGTCCTCGGCGAAGAGTTCGTCGGCATTGCCTTCCGCGCCGCGCGCGCCGCCGACCCCAGCGCGAAGCTGTACATTAACGATTACAACCTAGACAACCCGACCTACGCCAAGATCACCCGTGGCATGGTCCCCAACGTGCAGAGATGGATCCAGCAGGGCATCCCCATCGACGGCATCGGCACCCAGGGCCATCTGCAGTCCGGCCAGGGCAACGGCCTTGCTCAGGCCATCAAGGTCCTGGCTGCTACGCCCGGCATCAAGGAGGTTGCTGTCACGGAGCTGGATATCCAGAATAACCATGTCAATGACTATGTTGCTGTTACTCGCGGCTGCCTTGAGGAGCCAAAGTGCGTTGGTATTACGGTCTGGGGTGTTCGTGATCAGGTAAGTCTTTTTGTTGAGAATCGGCAAGATAGGTCTTACTGACGGTATGCAGGACTCGTGGCGCCCGGCTGGTAACCCGCTGCTGTTCGATAGCAACTACAACCCGAAGCAGGCTTATAACGCCATTGTCCAGCTGCTGAAGCAGTAAATGTGGAGATTGAACTCTTCGGCTGGTAGTTGGCAAGTCTGACTTGTGTGGAGTAACTGGGATAGGCCCCAAAGTGATGTATATATCGCGAGTCATCTCGACTGTCGATACATAAGTCTTATCAATACACGTTTCTGGAGACATGTTAGATATCTAGGAGATCATGGATTTGTCATAGACCTTGTATTTGGCGTAACTCTTGGTGGATGAGGGCCGAGTGAGCCTGTTCGAAGATCCGTTCTTTGAACCAACTCTCTGTTTTGGCGCTCTACGCGCTCCGCTATGAGAATTTACCCTTCGCTCATGGCACACGACTCCCTATCCCTCTAAGTCCACATCGGCTTTCCTCTGAGCGGGTTTTCTCCCGACGTTACCTGTATATAGTTCTATCTAGATAGCTATTGCCCGCCGGCGTCGTGCACGACCTTGGCCCTCAGGGGATGAATCCGGTCGAAAATGGAATTGGAATGAATTGAAGCTCGCACGAGAGCCCTGATTGGATTGTGTGAGTTGTGTTACGATGAAACACTTGGAGAGCCACGGTAGATCTAATCATTGGCTGTCGATGCTTGCTGACTACGCCTCAGTAACAAAGAGGTGGGTGAGAAAGCATCTTGCTGAGTAATGGCAGGAGATTTTCAGGCCGTTAATGGTCAAGAAATACTGTTGCCTGGCCGAAGATTTGTGTTCAACAGAGACAATTCCATACGAAATGCAGGCTTGTCAGCCCTAATGCAAGTTAAACTGCTGAAAAGAGCTTCGATCTCGTTTCGTGACGCGCATGACTATGTAGGTTCCGAGTGGTGAGGATGGGGCTCGGGAGGAGAATGCAGCGAGCGCGGCCCGCGGGCGAGACCGAGTTTCCAGGACAAAAGCTGAAGTGGAGAAGTGGGGTTCTAGGCACCATAATTCCACTCGCAGACGAATTGCAAATGCAGTTTAGGTCTTGGCATGTCACTCTACGGCACTTCAAGCTCACCTTCGATTACAGCTCTGTAGACAGTTCCGCTCTCCGTTCGCGGTCTCGTCGAGGTTATCGATAGCCGGGCTTAGCGACCGTCACTAATTGCTGACCGCATATCCTACAACATGGAGAGCAACTATGGGATTATATCATGGAAGGTGTCGCTGTCTCCCACGATGTGGAGATCCTTTTCAAAGGCACTTCTTCCCCGGCTGGGATAGCGACAACTTCAAGTTCATAACCACAACGACATCACAAGAGATAGATAAGGAGCGGTGGTCAGTTTTGGTCATCATGTGTTGATCAGCAAGAACCCTCATTCACTTTTCTGCCCCCGATATGAAAAAACGAAGCCTCTACGACGAAGCCTTAGTACGCTTCAAGAAGAGTGCCCTCGAGCACCATGACTCCCCTAAGGACAAAGAACTCCTGAATGAATTCCTCAAGGAGCGAGCTTTCCCAGAAGAAGCCAGGAAAGCTGCCGAGGCCTTAAAGAGAGATGCCGGCAAGAAGTATGGCAGTAAAAAGGCCGGCGACGTGGAGATTCCAGAGTCCTGGATCTCAAACATCATGGGCAACATCGAGCTGTTCATCAAGGCCGGCGACTTTGCGCTGAGCAACGCCCCTGAAACGGTTGGCATGGCCTGGTTCGCCGTTAAGATCACGCTCAATGCCATCCAGAGCAACTACGACCTCTACGCCTTCTTCGGCTCTGGCCTGAGCGACGTCAGCGAGGTCATGATTATCGTGCGGCACTACGATCGGCTCTATGATGAACGTCACAAGCCCAATTGGAAGCCTAGTCCACTGGTCGAGAAGCTATTTGAGGATGTCATTGCAGCTTATGTCGCCGTCCTTGAGTTCTCCTACGCCATCAAGCGCCATTTGACGGCCGGCACCCTGTCCCGTATCAAGCATGGCATCAAGGACTTCTTTGGTCTGTCCAAAATCAAGTTCGAGGACAAGCTCAACGCCGTGACTGAGGCGAAGAAGAAGATTTTGGAAGAGACCCAGGGTGCGTTCCAGGACAAGACGCTTAGCCAGCTGCAGAGTGCTACCACTGTGCTCTCCCAGATCAAGGATTGCGTCAAGCATATCCAAGACTTCCAGGAGACAGAGCGCCGGCTGCGTGAGGAAGCTAACGCTAAATTCGACTCGATTCTCAAGGGCCTGGACGAGATCAAGGCTTCTACCAAGGTTAAGAGCCGGTGGGATTACGCCGTTCAGGATTTTCAAACCTTCCAGGAGTCACTCGACCCCCTGAGTGGCTGCTTCAGAATGCTCTATCAGACTCTGGAGAACATTTACCCTGGGACATGTGAATGGATCTTCAACGAGCCTCTGATAGTTGACTGGCTTGCGATCGATGTTGACAATCCTGACGAGGACATACTCGTCATTCGTGGCCCTGAAGGTAAATTTTTTTTTTGCACATAACCAGCTATTCACTAACACTTAGTTAGGCTCGGGAAAGTCATATCTTGCAGCAGCAATTGCTGACCGCGTCATGCAAACTAGCAGCAATGATTCTGCTATCTTATACGTCTCATGCAGTGATATGACAAGAGGCACAGGACGCGACAATTCTGAGCAGGTGACTGCTGACAGAATCGCTCACACCGCGCTCCATCAGCTTTACAATCTAGCCAAGCACGATGAAGACACTGTTGAGACACTGGAGGCCTGCAACGCCATCTTCAGAAAGGCCAAGAAAGAGCACGAGAAGCTGCCACCCCATATGCGCGACAAGAGTACTGGCTTGCCCGACTTTGGTGACGCCATGGTCCAAATCGCCAATTTACTCGATAGGGATGTGTTCCTGATCATCGATGGCGTGGATAGGAACAGCCTCGGTGACAACGATCAAGGCGAGCTTTTACGGAAGATCCAAGATCTTAGGGATGAGTTTTCCGAGTATGGCGAAGTCAGTTTGCGCGTTCTGGTTACTTGCAGCAACCAAGCAAAGTTCTTCCATCATCTCGATATGACCTCGCAATCGTGGATTGACGTCTCCCAAGGTAACCACCGTGACATCGAGCACGTCCTCACCGAGGCACTCGAACAAATACCAGGCCTAACTTCGGCCGAGAAGGAGGAGGCCATAGGTGTCATCATGGAAAAGGCCCGGTCGAGATTTACGTACGTCGTGAATACTGCCATCCCCTTCATGCGGGAACCGTTTAGGCGTCCATTGTCCGCGCGTTTGAAGGCGTTGCCCGATGACATCAATGATATCTATGCCAAGGCACTGAGTATGATGAGCCCAAATTATCTGGAGCTTCTCCGGACCGCCCTCACCTGGTGCCTACTAGCTCCCTCCAGCTCTCAAGGATGGCCCCAAGCAAAGGAGATCATGGACTCTTTTCAAGGGATATATGATTCCCCCACGGATGATGGTATTCTCGCCACCGAGAGCGAAGATTTAGAGGAAGATGGGTTTCCTCCGATCGAAAAGATCGAGTTCGAGCAGCTTCTAAATGCAAAGGGACCATTCTTGAGAGTCCTTGAGGAAGACCCATTTTGGGTTGACCTTGTCGACAAGCAGTCTCTCGAAGAGTTCTTCGTCAAGCCAGGTCTCGAGTCCCAGCACGAAGTGGAGCATCATGCCAACGAGGAACTATTATGTGCGCGATGCAAAGCGCTGCAATCCAGCTCTACCAGCATCACTATTGATCCTAAGCAAGCCCATCTGCAGATGGCGCTTACTTGCCTGCGGCATTTGAATAACCCAGTCTTTCAGAGGCGACTTGGGCTGGCTCCTGTCTTCAGCTCCCGCCATGATGGCCAGGCGCAAGCGGAGCCTATAGAGGAAGATAATCCTTCGGCGGCACCGGAAACTCAGGGAGCAGATCCTGCACCGACCAAAGAACAGTCTGAACGTCCAACCGAGACAGGCTTTGTCGAAGCTTTCGACAATCTCTATGCTGCTGAAGACTCGGAGGATGATGAAGACAAGACTGGGAATCCGTTCGGCGAGGAACAGCCAGATGAGAATGAGGATAGTGACCCATATGTCCGCGAGGCAGGTCCAGCTTCGACCGATTGCTCCTCGCGTCGTCGCCGGTATGAATTCGAGTATTGGCAGTACCATGTTCGCGCGGCCGAGAAGCTCTGGCCTGCCGAGGAAAGGGCCGGCAACAGCACTTGGGCCGCTCTCATGGAAGAGCTAGATAGATTCGCGTTTCAAACCCCTCAGTTCTTTGGCGCTTGGCAGCAGACACGTCCTCGTTTGAGAGCGTTTCCAGGAGGGCCACATCCGCCGCTTTTTGTCGCCTCTGCCATTGGGCTTATCAGTTGGGTCGAGCATCTCCTCGACCGCGGTGAGGATATGAACGAATTGTCAGGAGGTTACAGTCCCCTTCAGGCAGCAACTTTCGATCAGGACGGATTTCCCATCATCAAGCTATTTGTCCAAAAGGGCGCCGATATCAATGCATTCCATGGTGGCGGATGGAATACTGTCCATCTGTGGTTCCGTGCACACGTCGTTACTCCGGATGAGGCTCGCTTTCTGTTGGAGCATGGAGCTGATCCACGTATTGCTTCGTCATATGAAGAGGAACACTGGACTGCTCTTCACTACTTTGCCATTTCTGGAGAGGATCCGGAGGTGGTTGATCTTCTCGTTGCCCATGGCGCAGATATCAACGCTGTGCACCCCGAAGACCCGACAGCCTTCTCTCCGCTCCATCTTCTGCTGATGAGACCGAAAGACATCCCACCCGCGTTGCTGAAGACCTTCATCAAGCACGGTTGTGATACCAACTATGAGAATGCGCTTTCAGCGCGACCTTTGCAGATTGTGTGTACTCAAGACCGATTTGAGGAGCTTAAGCTGCTACTCGAACTTGATGTCGTAGACATCAACGATCAGGACCTTCACGGCACTACTGCACTTGATGAGGCCATTGATGCAGGCTATATCAAATGTGCGAGCCTGTTGTTGGAACGCGGCGCAAACCCCGACATAACTGACAAACTTGGCCGAACTCCCCTCCACACGGCCGCCATGAAGGGAAACGCCGAAGCAGTAAAACTGCTCCTGCCGTATAGCCGCGATCCAAACCAGGCCGATGATCATGGATGGACTCCTTTTTTTATGGCATGCCTGGCCAAGAATGAGCAATGTGCTTCGCTACTGTTGGACACTTTGATCGAGCGCAAAGTGCCGTTGGCCGAGATCAACAAACCATCCCGAACTAACCGCACTCCTCTTCGTCAGGCAGCGTCCCGCGGATTCAGTAACGTGGTGTCCAAGCTGCTTCGTGTGGCTGAAGAGAAAAACGACCCGGACGCCCTGCCCATTGATGCTGTCGACACACGAAAAGGAATGGGGGCTCTCCATCGGGCTGCCATGGGCGGCCACGCCGCTTGCGTCCGCGCCTTGCTCGCTGCGAACCCGAAACCCGATGTCAGCATACGCGACAAACAGGCCAAGACGGCTCTTATGCTCGCCTATGAACAATGGGCCATCGCAAACGACAATCCTTCCTACGAGGAGATAGTCTCCCTGCTAATCGACGCTGATACCTCAGCCGCCATCCAAGATCCCGAGCTGGTCGCCGTCTGCGCCACTAATGGCAGCACGGAGCTTCTCAAAAAGTTATGGCGCCTCAACGCAGACCTCAATCGACCCGACCGCTTTGGCTGGACGCCCCTCGAGCTCGCTCGGCACTTTGGTCGCGACGACGCCGAGGCCTTTCTCAAGCAGCAGGCCACCTGGGCCAAGCTGCTCCCAAACAAGTGGTCGTTCGTCTTCCCGGGCACTACGGCACTCGGCGCGCGGTCGATCCACGGCAGCGATGGGCTATCCATCTTGCACACCTCCCACAAACGTGTCTGCATCTCGGCCGACAAGCCCATCCCTCCGACCCTCGACAAGTACTACTTCGAGGTCACCCTCAAACCTATCTCAGAAGATATTATCCCTCTCTCCTTCCAACCCCGGCACCCCGAATTCGCCATCGGATTCTGCACCGTCGGCGGCGCGGCAATCCGCTTCCCCGGCTGGGCTCGCGAGTACCGGACGCCGCCAATCCCCGGGTCGGTCGCCGAGAGCTGGGGGTACATGGGAGATGACGGGTCAGTGTGGGCTTCTCACTCCTCAGTGACGTATGATGCTGATGAGCCGGAGGAGTGGAGGACTAGTGTGGGGGATACCGTGGGGGCGGGGGTCGATTTGGTGGAAGGCGTGGTGTGGTTTACTAAGAATGGTGCTAAGGTTGATCGGGTGTTGGAGGGGGTTACGGGTTTAGGGAGGTTATGGCCTGTTGTGGGGTTGTATGATCCTGTCTCGCTAGCAGCTAATTTTGGGAATGGAAGTGGGGAGGAGTTTGTTTGGAAGGGTGAGGTTGAGGAGGAGGAAGAGGAGGATGAGGGGTCTGACGGGGATGACGAGGATGCTGATGGCGAGGAAGATGAGGATGAGGATGAGGAAGACTGACAATCTTAGCTCCTGTTCTGAGTGTCAGCCAGAGCAAGACCCTGTGAAGCAGGCAGAGGAGTGTCACTTGTGATGGCAAAAAAGTGTTGCATCAGATTGGCTATTCCTACACGAGCACTTTTTCCCTTTACACTTTTCGATATGACTTCGGACTGCAATTGTTGTATCCTAATCAATCTGCTCCCGAACATATTCCCGGAAAATATGACCTACCTAGCATAGCTCCGTCTGAGCTTTTGGGGTCTCTCACCGAACTTCTAAGTCATACTGTTTTTGAGTCTATGCGAGAGTGGGGTCATAAAAGTGGGTCTTCATCCTTGTCGCTATGTGCCCTGCCATGCCCCACTTCAATACCATTCAGGGCCTTCCCTGACAGCAACAAGGAATTGGGCTGCTGGCTCAATGGTAGAGCGTCTGACTACGGATCAGAAGGTTCCAGGTTCGAATCCTGGGTGGCTCGACCCATTCCTTGAATTTTCCTTTTGCTCCTTGAGCTCTCTTTTCGCATCTGTCCTTGTTCTCACAACTGCAGCTTTTGTTGCAATGGACGGCAATTTTTGGTACCTGGATGCTTATTCTAAAGTCTTGGGCAGGGCCGTACAGGATCAAAACTTCCCAACATGAAGTCTTTCTTCGCTTGCAAGCACCGCGCTTCTCTTGATCCTCGATGCAAAATTTCTTTGTCATCAGAATGTGACATTCGGCAATTTTATGAGATTTACCTTGGTACTAGCAACTCGAAACATCAACTATCTGTTCAAGTTGCGACAAGCCAGTTTCTTCCTTTATCGGACTGTCTCGTAGTTCCTAACCATATTAGCAACGTTCTCGAAAACCCCGCTCATAGGTCTCCCCACTCGTTCTCGTAGATGCTTAGAGGGAACTCTTACCCAAAGCTCAAAAGTCCTAAATACACAGTACATCCCTGACTTCATCTTAGCTCTCGCCACCAAGCTCCCCGACTTATAAATCGACCTCCTCTGCAACGAAAGCTCATGTCTCGACCGTGCATCACCATCTTGAATCTGGCCAAAATTTTGTCCAAACGCTGTCCCAACCGCTTCACCAACCAACACTTTATCCCACAAGCCCATCATTATTCGACCTCCCATCACACCCGGACAATGTCAACCACAACTCCCAACCCACCATCCAATCCCCTCCCCTGGAACCCCCACCAATATCTCCTCTTCCAAACCGAGCGCAACCGTCCCATCCACGACCTCCTTTCCTACCTGCGCTTGTCCGCCCATCCTAGTTTCAGCCCGACTCGTGTCGCTGATCTTGGATGTGGCCCGGGGAACAGTACTAAGTTATTGACGCAATACTTCCCCAGCGCAAAAGAAGTTGTGGGGATTGATTCGTCTGGGGACATGCTCTCTTCCGCGTCGAAGGTTATCCCCGAGTTAGAGTCCGGCCCAGAGGACAAGAGAGAAGTGAGGTTCTCGCTGGGTGACGTCCGAACCTGGACTGCCCCAGAAGGGAAGAAACCTGATATCATCCTCGCTAATGCAGTCCTGCACTGGCTTCGACACAAGGACCGCATCCCAACTGTTGTGCGTCTCGTCCGCAACGTCGTGGCCGACGGCGGGGTCGTAGCGATCCAAATGCCGGATAATTATTACGAGTGGACGCACCGCGCCATGAGGGAAGTCGCTGTCATGAAGGGCGTCCCCTGGGAAGGATGCTTCCCTCGTGTGGGATATTCTGAGGGGGAGTCCTACACCGAGGAGAGACCCGACCTGGACCCGATAGAGAGCATGGAGGAGTGGTATCAGGCGTTGAACAAGGTCAGTGGGAGGGTAGAGATGTGGACGACGAGGTATGTACATGTGTTGAGGGGGGAAGGGTGTAAAGAAATTGTGGGGTGGGTGAGGGGGACGGGGTTGATGCCTTTTTTGAAGGCATGTGAGAGCGAGGAGGTGAGAGAGGCGTTTTTGAGGGAGTATCAGAGGAAGTTGGGGGAGAGGTATAGGGTGTTGGGTGAAGGGGAGGTGTTGTTGGAGTATCCTAGGAGGTTTATTGTTGCGTGGAAGGGGCCAAGTGAGTTGGGGGAGGAGGCTGGTTGATGGGTGGACAAAACGAATAGTTAGCTACGGCTTGGATTAGTGATTAGGTATAGGAGTTCCAAGCTGGTAGTGAAGTTATTGAAGGTTGCGCCTAGAGATGTTACGCCCACGATGCAAAGAAGCACAAATAATATAATGGTGTACAACTCAACGAAAAAAAAAAAAACCAAAATGTTTGCATCACTATTTGAACAACTCTGCCGCCCAGGGCCATGTATTGGGAAATGTGCAGATGCTGGTCAACGGATTTGCCTAATTTTTTGAGAAACGGCCTACGAGCTTCCGCGTCCTGTGCAGCCTTTTTTTCTCCTCTCATTCATGGGTCTATCCTTTGGCTCCGTGGTCAAAGTATGTTTGCTTCCGAATGTAGTCTCCGGCAAGCCAAAAGGGGCTCTCGAAGGCCCGCTTGAGCGTCCTGAGTTTGGCCAATAGCACATCTCTTGGGTGTCTCCGAGTTCTTCCTGTCGCGTCCGTTCTTCGTCAATCAAACGCTCCCACAAAAACACTACTCAAAGGGATAGTCTTCTGAGGCTTCTGTGGCTTAAATGTACTACGCCCATCTCTCACTCCTCTACCGTTCGTCTCCAACGGCGGGAGATGGCCTTCTGTTCGCAGGCGCAGGAGAGAATGCAGCATCTTCGTCGGCTGCTCCATCTCCGCCGAGTGTTGGGGAGCGCCCCCTGAAAGGAGGTGCGTCACTTGGCCTTGTTGCTAGCACTCAAATCACTTTCCATGTCTCATCCCTCATGCCAGAAACTCTGGAAAGGTCAACTTTCGATTGATGCTCGAGAACCATATGTTCAAGATGGCAGTTTTTGTAATATCCATCGCGCTCCATGTATATGTTGCGTTCGTCCAGCATGGTCTTTCTCTTCTGGAACCATTCCTCTCCAAAATGCTTATGGCCCCATTGCTCGTGTGTCTTGGGGTCATACTTACCCGGGAGAAAGGGTCAACGAGGTGTATATGACCTATTCTTAATCTGCTTATCTGGATGACAAGCTGCCCCAATGCGGCTAAACAACGATGGAAGCATTTCCCGCTCACTTGACCAACTATTGCGACTCAGGTGAGAACTGGCAATTGTCCTGCTATGGTGGTGTGGTAACTAATAAAGAAGCCCCAAGTAGGGCCCGAGGACAGGCCAAGTTAAAAGTCGGGGAAATATTATCGTGGCCAAAAACCACAAATAATTAGTCCAAATCCTCGATAATGCGAAACTTGGCTGATGATAATAAGAATTGTTGGGTGTAAAAGAAAATGGTGGATGTGGATGGGAGTATTTACTTGTGCGTTGCCCTGCAGAACACGCGGCCCTGGGGGAATCTGCCAAGCACATTGGGTACCGCATAATAACAACGCTCTACCTTCTAAACCACACACGCGTGAAGATGGATGAGCATGGCTCTTATAATAAGGTCAAGTGTGCACCTGACCTCAGTGGAGCCAGGGCTGACCGAGGTAGGTCAACGGTGACCACACCGTGGTCACTTGCGGCTAACATGAACGGCGAGACAGCCTTTGGATATGAATATGTATATAGAATCGCCCATCCTCAGAGTCATGATGAGGATTCCTCAGTCAGCAATACAGACAGTTGGATGCCAACAACTGGTGACAGCAGCATACAATTCTTTATGAGATCCTTTTGCCCCTGTGAGTTCCTCAGCCTTCCAGGCTTTTTAGAGATCTCGTCCTCCTGCCTCAGCCATCTGACTCATTTGATCGTTTGGCTCCAGGTATCTTCCGGGATCAACCGAGTGTTTGTGTCGTTCACAATCATTCTATCTCTGGTGTCCCTTGTGTTGGCAGTCGGGGATACGCCTTTCCTTGGACTGCCCTGTCCGTGTAACTATTCGCTCCCATCCTCCTATGACTTCAACTGGAACAGCTGGACTACAGTCAGGTAATAGTTGATGGCTTCCAGGGAGTTGGCTATAACGGAGAACATGAACAAGTAGATTACCAGCTCGCTTTCCAGCATCACCTGCTCCCTGTAGAACCATTGCTGGTTAAAATAATGTCGTTAGTATCATCGCGGCGGCGAATGTAGCCAAGTTTCTCGAGGATGGCAGAGCCGGTCGCGATTCTGCGGGCTGGTAATGACGAGTTGAGCGACTTAGTTGCCGGAGTAAGGGGTTGGGCAGAAGAGGACTTTCTTCTTCACGAGCTGTTCTTGTTGGCTTGCCATATTCGAATGATGCAAGTTGAATTCGGCTGGTTGAAGTATAAAAGTACAGCCTGGATGTTGTGGCAATCGCTGTGGTTGGAGTGAGGGAAGGAGATGGTAAGACTCGCAGTCGAGTCTATTAGTTCAGCCGAACCTCTCGAGGGTAAAACTGCGGCTGCTTCTGGAGACGGGCTACAAAGCTTGTGGGATATGCACAAGTCATAGAGCATGTGGAACGTCGAGTATACCTGGTTCATTGTCGGGAAATTGGCGAAAAAAAATAGGCCACTAAACAGATGCCCGGGAATGGACAAAGAGGAAGCTGTTCGATGCATGTGAAGTTCTCAGAGATTTGCTATTACCATGAAAACGTTGCGTTGAAACTTAACGACATTGCAGAAGGACGAGTGAAAAGATACTGAGTGGGGTCTTTGGCTTCACTTCCTGGAGGTTTGACCAAGTGAGCCTTGAGTGTTAGCCTTAAATCTTAGGGATTTTGTGATATCTCTATCAACCCGAGATTTCCAATGCTCTCGAGGTCTTCCACGTTCAGAAGCGGAGATAATCTGACATGGACTTAGGAAATTTAACCATAAGTAAACGATAAACCATGATTACAGAGACCAGGTCCCCGAGAGCTTTGGCAAAGCAAGCAGACAATAAAGAGAGCAATGCCATTAACTTTCTAAGCTGCGCTGTCTGATGTTAAACGGTACTGTTGCATGGAAATGTCTGATTGGTTCAGCAACTTTCTGGTGAACTGCACTGCCGCTGAGGCAACTCATTGCGGACTTTGAATGTGGACCATGAGGTAGACCAATAGAGCATTTCTACGGGTGTTTGACGGGTTAATCCGTGCGCGAAGACTGAGACCTCAAACCACGATGCTGTCAGCATTTCCATAGCTGAGCTCTAGGAACGGGAGTCAAATATCTCGATTAAAGGAATCGCAAGAGTCTCGACTTAGCAGGGCTGTTGGCAACAAATCAATCGCAAGTCTTGCGTTTCGAATTTCATCGATACTTTCGGTGTGGGGAGCCGAGGGTCCCAATACCTGCTGTCAGTGCTATCACGGTGGATGGCAGGAGAGATACTTGCTATGAGCCTTCGAGCTGGACGGTTTGCGAACTCGCAGTCCCGGAATCCCGATCAACGCTCCTAATGTCAAGTACAGCCCAGGGAGCTCTGTAACAAATTGACCTCTTGCCCTACCGATAATCAGTCAGGGGAGTCAACATCATCTTATGCATCCTCGATCTCCTCCACAAAGCAGCGGGGTCACCGGCGCCACAAACGTGGATGACACAGCCTCGGCAGCATCTCTTCATGCAACCCAGATCACAGGGCAGCGAATCGCTGATGAGCTGCAGCGCCACAATTGAGGACATCTCGTTGGGGGCCAAAACACAGCCGTCCTCAGCGGGGCCGATCAAGTTTCGTTGTCCAATGAAAAGCCTCAAGCATTAATGACCCTAGCAAGAACATGCATGCCAAGACGACTCAAATGCGGGAGGGAAGGCAATGATGGTTCGCTTGGCCCGAGGGGTGATCGAGGACGTTCATAAAACCCAGGCAGCACCCGTCCAACTCTCTTCCTCCTTCCTCTCCTCCATCGCCATCCGGAGTTTCGAAGTGTTCTTGTGTTGTTGAACTCATCTCTGTTTTCAAACATCGCCAGTTATATCGTCGCTGTAGTCAACGTCATTTCCTGTTGCTCATCTCGTTCCGATGAGCCCCAGTCGCCCCGCCCGCGACGGGTTAGGATGTTGCTGCTCTCCCTACCTGAGTCAGATCGCAACGGACGGCATCGAGATGCCTTACAATGCGCTACTCAGTTTTCGATCCCCTCGAGGCCAATTGGGCAATCCTTACGCACATCGTCCTCAAAGTCAAGTCACCCCTTTGATGTGCGGAGTTGCCCAAACAGTCGAGATGCTCGAGAACAGTATGGACCCCTGCCCCTAGCTCATCAACGTCGAAAGCTTGAACAGCTTTCAGTTCCAACGGATTGTTCGGCTTCCATGCCAAAAGACGTCATCTGATTGTGTTCCGGTGATGCTGACATGCTTGGGTTTTGTAGATCAATTGTGACCATCAGCGGTCCTTATCAAAACCTGGCATCTCCTTTAGCCCAGGTTCCCCAAGTCCCCGCCGACAGCAGATTTGTGGATGCAGCATCAAGCGTTCCCGTTCCACCCCCAGCCAAACTTCCCATGGTTGGACGCCCGATGCTCACCCGTCTCAACATCTGTCAACCTCTTTTGTTCCAATTTTCTTTTGTTTCTACTCTGGCCCGAGTCCAGACTTCTTTCCTTCGGTTTTTTCGTGACTCACACTCAGACTTCGATATTTCTTTTCAGATTTCAAGGGCTGATATCTTCGGAGAGAGAAGAAAGTTCAATGTATGTGAAGAGGAAGTTCAATGTGGAGGAAGCATTATGGGCAAGGCTCCTCGCGGGAAAAGCATGCCGAGAGGCAGTCTGAATTGCGAGTCCATCGAGGGCAATGTCAGGGTCAATGGCTGGCTCTGTCATGCCCATTCAAGGATGAAGAGCAGCAGGATTTGCGTACTTGGACCTCGGGATTCATCTTACAGATTGTCTCGGAGAAAACCAGGCTCAATTCCAGCTGCACACTATGAGTCGTTCAGCCACCTCGACAAGACTGCTGCTATCATCACTCTCGCGGGCCGATTCGACACAACAACGATTCTGAGTCCCGCACCATGCCAACATACCCTAGTTCACCAAATTGATTCAGCTCATCCCTCAACACGATGGCGCGTTACAGCGACGGATTGCGCTCTCTCAGCACTCGACAAGTCGAGCCCGACAACACGGCAGCCTCTGGTTGAGAAAGTCCGAGACACCATTCATCTCGGACCGCTCAGCACAAAGGACAACCTGGCTGCCGCGCGACCCCTGATACCTGGGTTGATGCACCCTTGTTAATCGCCAAAGTTGATCATCGACCTTGGACTACGTCGTTAAACTGGTCCCCTTCAGCTACCACTGCGTCACCCACGTCATCGGGAGGCTCACGCCGACCAGCTTGCTCGCAATCACGCACGTCATCGCTGCTCCGATCAACCCAACCGACTTACTACACACACCTCTGCTCGAGAGAGCATCTCTGCCATTGCTGTCAGCCATTAACCAGCTCACAACCCCTCATTTGTGAGCCAGGTTATCTTACTCTCGCCGAGACTAGCATTACCATGGCCACCGATCCGTTTTCTCCAGCCTACTCCCCCTTCCTCTCGTCGGCCGACGATGACATGGAGCAGGGCGAGTGGGTTTGGGTCCCGAAGAAGCTCGCTGCCACGCTACCGGCTGCTTTTAGCGCCTCTTCTCACTCGCATCCGAGCCCTGATCTGTCCCAACAAATGTACCACTCCTTCACCAGCGAGCCTACTGCTTCCAGCCCGGAGTCGGCTTCTTGGAACGCGTCACCTGAGATGCCCGCGTCCCCGAACATGATGACATACGACTTCAGAGGTGCCAGTGCAGGGCTGAGTAATAGTCCAGCCGCAGAGCTGCCGCTTGAGTTCGATTCGTTTCATGTCAACCTGGCGTTGCAAATCCCGACGACGGCAGCGCCTGCATTTGGGACTAAGCCATGGCTGTCAGCCGCCACAACTGCCACCACAACTGGCCCCCTTTTCCCCACAGCCGGGTTGGACGCTGCGATCTTTCCTGGCAATCTCGATCTCGAGCTCGACCTGGGCCTCACTTCGTCTCCTAATGGGGAAGTGCTTTTTATGGAAGACGTTCACCTACCTGAGGGCAATGTCTCTCAAACCCCGCCATTCAACCCCCTTACACCGGCTCCCCGCTCACCTCAGCCAACAATGGCTTCCTCTCCACAGCTCGTTTGCTCTGACGTCGCGTCTATCCCTTGTCCCAGCTGCAACTTGACCTTCTCTAGCACGGCTGCTCTTCGTAAGCACACCCGCCGCGCCCACCGCCCTCCCTCCTTCCCATGCCCGCTTCCCCACTGCGGTAAAGGCCATCTTGACGCGAGGGCACTTGCTCGGCACCTGTGGGCGAAGCATAGGGAGTATGCTGAACAAGCGGGGACGCCATCTGAGAGGGTTAAGTGCAAGTTCTGCGAGTATGAGGGGCGAAGGGATAACGTCTCGAGGCATATGAAGAGGCACACTGGGGGGAAGTAAATGAAAACATGGCTATAAGGAGGTAACTAGAGCGGGGTTCGAGATAGAAGCGGGATGAGAAGAGGGATGGTGCAAGTTTTCAATGAATTGTTTATTGCATATAGCGATTTGGCGTTTTGGGTTTTGGGTTTTGGCGAAGTATTCGGTTGTTGATGAATTTTTGGGTCATACATAGCTTATCTTGGGTAGTTAATATACAATGATTCCCCAAAATATTGAACTCTGTTTCAAAGGAGATTGCCGCTTTGTGGACATTTTGTGTCTCCAGAGTTTTGGTCCCGGAGAGAGCCGAGGTCCAAGTTAGTAGGTAATCATGCTTGCACAACCCCATTTGCGTTGGAAATTTTCAAGATACAGCTCACATTCCAGCAATGATGACTGGCTAATGCTGAAAAACGAAAAAAGAGATTGACAGAAGAAAAGCTTCCCCGCCGGGAATTGAACCCGGGTCTCAGGCGTGACAAGCCTGCATACTAACCACTATACTACGGAGAACCCTTATTCGTTGCTTGATATCGTACAACATGACTCTATAATAGCGCATCTGATAGAGCCAAGTTTGCACAGCAGTGCATTGCCTGATCCCCTGAACTGCCTAAGGCGCAAAACTTCCTCCGATTGCTGCTATCAATATATTAGATGGTGGCATATACTTCACTGTCGACAATACCTATTCGTATAAAACAGAGATGATATGCCTATATCACTACATTTTTTTCCCTCGATGTACAGCAAATATCTGGCTGGGAACTTAGACAGGATAACTCTCCCAGTGCAACTTTGACGGCCGGATCCTAATGAGCAATAGCCGAGACACCAAACGATGATCAATCACCGACCCAAAAACGTCAAGCTTTCGATCGCTACATATCCAGCCCGTCAATAAACATCCAAAATTCTAGTACATACAAAAGATACTACCCTAAATACAGCCCTTCTTACTTCTCCTGCGTGGCCTTCATGAGTCCACAAGAGCATGACACTCGCTACCCAGCTACGTACTTACAACCCTGACTCCTCACTTCCTCAAAGCCAAGATCCTCTCCGCCGCCTTCTCCGCAGCAATCACAATCATAGCTGATGGGTTGCCTGTCGACATGCCTGGGAAGATAGACGCGTCCACGACGAACAGGTTCTCCGTGCCATAGACCTTGGTGTCGAGATCTACCACAGCTGTGCCGTTTGGCTGGCGACCGTCGTCGGGCCCGAGCTTGGCGGTGCCCATCCAGTGGTTCGAGCGCCGGTTGGAGGGGGCGACGGGGAGCTGTGGGATGTTAGCCCCATGTTCAAGGTAGTCGAGTTAAGAGCAAGATTGGAGCGGAGGGGATGTGGGAGAGGACGTACGCTATCAAACCAACCCTCGATTGTTTGTCCCTTGGGAGGCAAGACGAATGTGATATTCGGGATGACGCTTAGAGAGTCAACCAGACTCTTGATACCTGCGATGACGGCCTCGCGGTCGCCTGCGTCGCGCAAGTAGGGGTGCTCTGCGACGGTGGTCACCAGTGCGGGGGTGATAGTCATGCGGCCACGAGAGACAACGCCGCGGCCGAGGTACAGGCTAAGGGTCATTGCAGCTGGGGGGTGGGGTGGGGGATGTTAGTTCAGCGAGATGGAGGAAGAGGAGGGCAGAGGAGAGTAAAGGTGGCTTACTCGTTGAGTTCGTGAAGCGCATGTCACCCTCGACACGAGCCGTCCATTGGAACTGGCGAACTTTTCCGTCGGACGGGGTAATTTCCTCCCAGATCTGGTCGAGTCAGCAACGTCAGTCTCTTTACAACCAAGATACAGGAATGACGCACCATAGGACCAATGTTGGGCGCAGCCTGAGCGAGGATACCCGACCTCCTGTCAAGGTACGCTGTCCTGTCGTCCTCCGGCGGCTCATACCAGGCCTCATAGAAGTCATAGAACACGACATCGGGGTGCTCGATGATGAGGTCAGTGTTAAGATGGTCAATCAGGTTGTACCCGACCGGCAAATTGATCCACTCGCTGCGATCAATGAAGGTCTCGCCATCCTTGGAGCTGGCGACGATCTCGAGCTGATCCTGGGGGCCGATACCGCCTGCGAGAGTCAACCTCTGATCTCAAGAATGTTTCGACTCAACAAACTTACTCCTCAGCAGCAACTTCGCTGACCCAAACGCGCCGGCCGAGAAGATAACACCACCACCAGGATTCAACTTGACGGTGCCATTAAACCCGCCATCAGTCACGCACTCCAACTCAACGCCCGTCACCGTACCACCCGTCCTGAGCGCCCTCCTGACCCCGGTATTCGTCCACAGTTCAAAGTTTTCCCGTCCATACGCGGAAACAAGGTATGTGGCCAGCGGCCCATCGCGCTCGCCATTGCGGAACATGTAATGTGTGTGGGCAAACGTGCGGTTCTTCCTGTCGGGCACCTCGTTCGCGACGACCTCGGTCCAGCCAGAGGCGCGCAAGCCGCTTGCGAGCACGTCGTAGCCTTCTTGCCGATAGAGCTTGCCGTCGGCCGAGGGATGCCATGAACCAGGAATGCGCTGGAAGACGCGTTCTGTGGCTGATTCCAGATCGGAGGATTTCCAGCCTTCTGGGAAGTTCTCGTCCCAGTCTTTCTTTGGGGGCTGAGGAGAGTCAACGCGTCTGTTCTGGCCAAGTCAATGTCCCTGTTGAACTTACCTTCCACCAGAGGCCCGCATTCACAGCGACACCGCCGCCCAGCACGCAGCCGGCCATCTGGTCAGTGTCTGTGCAGGCAATGCCAGCTGAGTCGACCCAAATCTGGTTGCAAAGGCCGGGAACGTCGAAGCGGGTGAGATTGGTCTCTTCGAGCCATTCGGGCTTCATGGTACCGTTCCAGCGGCCGGTGGACGGGGGACCCTTCTCGATTAGCAGGACCTTGTGCCCTGCTTCGCTCAGCTTGTCGGCAACAGGAATGCCCCCAGCCCCTGCACCGACGACGATATAGTCGAAGGTCTCCTCGGGAGCAGGGACGCATGTCGGCTCGGCAGGGCCAGTACTGAGGATGGTTAGTATTTGAGCAAGTGGACGAGAAGTCCTTGTACTTACTTCTCGCAGGTAGTCTCAGGGGTGTTAAACGCCCACGCGGTCCATTGCCTGTACGTTCTCGACTGCACAACCACATCCTCCAGCCCGAATCCCCAAATCTCAAAACCATTATCATGGAACCCGAACGTTGCCGTATCGGGGCATGTCGGACCCTGCACGCCGCCCTTGCTAGCCGCACGGCCAAGGGTCAGGAACCCCTGGGAGGTCGAGGTATTACCTTTGACACCCTCATAGTCCCAGAAGAAGCAGTTCTGGCAGCGGTACAGAAGCTCAAAGCTGTCTTCGGTAATATTGGACGCGATCTGCGTCAATTTTGCGTCACCTCTGTATACATTTGGCAGCGTGTAGCCTGTAGCGTAGCGAAATGAGGTATAAACGGTTCCGTTGAAGGGCCATGTCACCAGAAGCAGGGAATGGGTCATCTGGCCGCTGTTGCCATGGGAGATGCCGCAGTAGCCAGGGCCAGTGGTGCTGGGGGCGATCTTGCAGCGCTGTAAAGCTGTCAATGATAGTTTAGCACCGCTCCGTTGGCGCTGCACTTACAATAAGGCCGAGGTACTCGTTAGCATCCTTCTCCAGGGCGTTCTCCGGAAGAGTCATGCCAAAAGTAAACCCCCCATCTTGTGAGGTCCATGTCTTGAACCTGATGCCGGTTTCACCATGGGCGTAAGTGCCCTCAGTCATATCGGCAGCGCATTGCTGCAGATCTTCTGCGGTGTCAGCATCTTCCAGCAACTTACATGGTTCACTGGCAACTTACACAGCGATGCCGCAAGGGCGGTCGCCCTGATGCGGCCGAAGAACTTCATCTTGCCAAGTACAAGGGCTCGCTGGACTGTGTCAAGCTCAAAGGTCCAGGAAGACGAGCACCTGATAAAGGCGAACCACCATCGGGATAAATACTCAGGGTTTAATAACACCCTGAATAGACCAGATCAGGCAATTTCCGAGACCCTTCCTTCATCTTCGCATCCAAACAGACGACGAAACGGAAACCGTCTCCGGATCATTGGAAATGGAAAGTGACCGATAGGATGGATCCTACGGGAGTAATAACACCCTACTTGGGGTAGATGGAGGGGGGAGGACGGAGATTTATTGCGATGTATGTAGGGGTCAAAGAATTCGCCCATCAGTAATATGTGCTCCGCATGCCGCTTCATATAATGAAGGGATGCTGGAAGATATGGAGAATGACAACACGGCCTGCGCGGTGGAGCTTCCCCAGCTTTTTCGAACTGGCGCCAACGGTTGAAACGGGCACGGCATGACGGACCCAGAGAAGCATGGCTTCTCTAAACGGAGGTGAGAACCGATACGACAATCGAGAGAAGCTTGGCAGATCATTAGCGCGGGGTATTGACATGCTGCCATCTCAGGGTTGTCAATGAACGTCAACAGCCGAAGCCACGACCCCTCGTCGATGCCATCAACCGGTGGCGACTAGCGACCAGCATTTCGTAAAGCCGGGGGAGATTTGTCAATCCCCTGCTGCTCCATAATAGCCAATCCAATCCAGCGGTCGAAATGCAACTTTGCGGCGAGATCGAGCAGGTGCACAGTTGGCGATCGCGTTCCCGATTTTCAGGCTAAGACGGACATTGTGAGTGCTTGAGCGCTCCAAGCGACGATTCCTCCTGGAATCCAGATCATTCTCTTCGGGATAAAAGGATTCATGATCACGGAGGGCGGCCGATACAGAAGCCAAAGGTTGAGGAGGAGGAATATCAGAGCACGCCAGTTTGGATGGCACGGTGACAGGCGGCACCGCGGCAGAAATCGCGGGGTCCTTCAGGTGGAAAGTCGCCCGGTTCCAGAAGAAATCCCGTTGGCCAGGGAATTTGCCTTGATAATTCATCCCCCACTTTGGATAAAATCGAACAACGTGCGTATTTCCGCTTCATAGGGTCCAAAGAATTGACAGCCAGCTAAACCCACGCATGCTGCTGAATGCTTCTCTTACTCTCATTCCCTAATCAATCAGCCGCCTTTTGAGCACAAAAAATGGATCAAGGTAGTCAATGTCATCGTTTGCCTTCCCCAATCAGGCTATACCAGTCTATCTTCTGTCAAACAACATTTCGGTCCGACGGGCCACGCAAGCAGAATATACCCAGGTCAAAGAAAAAGAATTCAGAGTTCAACGAAGTCAACAGGTCAGGCAAAAAAAGTCAAGCAAGTCCAGTGGGGCCCAGCTTTGACTTGAATTGAATTGCACTTTCGACCCGTATCACCCATGAGGGTGCTCGGTCGTGCCCACGACGCCGGTGGGCAAAAGGTACATATGCAGCGATTAGTTTAACCTATGTACACGCGGAGAAAACTCAAGAGGGAATACCGGTGTGCATCCGTGGGACAAATAGGTGGTGATGGAGAAGGGGAAAAATGTGGGGGAAAAGAAAAAAATGATGGGTTAGGAGGAGAGAGCGTGAGGCAAGTAGATGTCCAACCTCGAGGTTCCTGATTCTGATTCTTTGTCATCAGGAGTGCGCATCGTTCGAGATTGTACAGTCGTAAGTGAGAAAGAGCGAGGAGGACGTAGAATTGGGATGGTTTGTCCTGATTGATGGTCCTTAGCTGAGCCGTAGAATTCAAGTTGGGATTTCCTATCCTCAAACAGCTGGTATGAGTGTAAAAACGCTCTAAGGTCTAGGCGGCCAGCAAGTGGGTTGTTAAAGGAGTGAGAGGTGGCAACGGAGGAAGTGGTCTCTAGAAACTCTCGCACCGCAAGAGCAAGTTTTCATTGCACTCGGGCGGTGGTTGAACCGGACGTAGTTCTCAAGGAAATCACCGTGTCCCGATGCCTCCTCGGCAAGCCACCTAGCGAGGCACCTCCTGTCGAACAGGCTGAGGAAAGGTTTGGCTGAAGGGCCGTCCCAGAGGCTGGATTGTGGTTTATCGGCCCTCCACCATGACACCATATCCGGAGGCGGGACTTTATGCGACCTGGGCGAGGCTGGGGGAAGTCCGAGCCAAGCTCTAGGCCCCGGACGGCGTGGCTCCCAGAGGGGGCCTGGTTGGATGCCTTGAGCTGCCTGATGCAGACGAGGCCAGCCTTTGTGCGGGGAAGTCTGCAGCCTTCTCCGTAGTGGGTGGTCCGAAGGCAGAGTTTGAACTCGATCCGGCCGTCTGTATCTTTCCCGATCCATTAGGTACCGCGGGTACGGTCCGATGAGCCACCACAGCCACGGTGTTGGGATTGTACGCCAGACCGGAAAGAGAACCCTGAGAGCCGCGTGAGCGGTTTTGGACAGGATTGCCTCAACAGCACCGAGGCCGACAGGTATCAGCCGACCCCTAGTCCCGACCCGGGAAAGGTCTATGTCGAGTTGAGCCAAACCCTACATTAGTGATGGCGCTACTGCCATGTTGAAGATGGTAAGTCCAGATTTGTGAGGGAAACCGTTAACTTTAGGATTGGAAAGTCTCTTGATTAAGCCTACCACGGAGGCCATAGCGGATGCTCTCGAGGATGCTTGGGCTAAGGGGCTCAGTTTGCCATCTAGAACTACCCTGAGCCATTTCACTAAGGTCTTGGGGGAGACTGTCAGGTCACCAGATCGAATAGTAAGCCTATTTGGGTCCGTCTTGTGCCTCTTTGAGCCTGTTCCACGTGGGGGATGTACAGGAGGTAGGGTTGGTCAAGCACCTGTCTAACACAAGGGTTAGGGGGTTCCCCCCCGCGGCTGGCCCCGACATCTTCAATGCAGTCGTCACCCCCTCTCTTCTGTACGGCATGGTCCAAATTGATACCGGCCCGCATATGGCGGGGTTCAACGGCCGCTTGTTCCCATCCAGGCTCGCATCGGTGTGGTCATCTCTCACCAAGGTTGCAAACGCAGCACTGAGGGTGATATTCCCGGTGTGGAGGACAATACCGACCCCGTGGCTCTGGTGGCTTGCCGGCCTCTATCCTGAGTACTTGCTAGACAGAGAGCGGGTACGGTGGAGGAACCGCATTGTGATGTTACCGGCCAGCCACCCTCTGTGGATTAGTGTTAGCCGCAAGTGACCACGGT
>Ga0065720_1019255_pt1 | contig 31135 bp, 40 predicted proteins | sample Thericmetagenome_FD_59107 | JGI IMG/M metagenome (GOLD analysis project Ga0065720, IMG submission 59107) | Thermophilic microbial communities from the Joint Bioenergy Institute, California, USA of rice/straw/compost enrichment - eDNA_2 v2... | ecosystem: Engineered > Solid waste > Grass >... | reverse complement strand
TCAGCAACCGGCCCTGCGCTTTCGCAGCAATCTGGCCCGAGACCAGGGGTCGAGATGCGCTGTGGAGACGCGTGGGGAAGCTCCAATCGATTGGATCTACGTAGGGTCCCAGGATCTCAGGGTTATCCGAGCGGGGTGGTCTCTTTGGCTAGACAGCTGTCGACGGCCCGCAGCAACCCCAATCCTTCCCCTTGACCCCATAGCCTGTCCTCCATACGTACCCCTCATCACATCTTCACCTGAGCTTGAGCTCCTTACCCCAACCTGACATATCATGGGAAGATCAGTCAAAGAAAAATCATGTTGTATCGCCATATCTCTGTTTGAAACCATCAGGGTGAGAGACAAAGTATCGCAACAAGATGCCGTTCCCATTTGTGTTGCCCACCACTTCTGCCTTCTCATTCCCCTCTAGCATCACCAGCAACTCTCATCCCTCGCTGCCTCTCCAGGCCAGTACTCGGAGAGGTGTAGTACGCGATACGCTCAAGAAGTATAAGCGCGTACCCCCAGCGTCCCAGGCATCATCGCTCCCAAATGTTATTTCCTCTCTAAGGAGTTATATTCCCTACCTCTGTGCCCTCCATGCTGGCTTAACGCACCATCCTGTCCACGGTGAGGACGTCTCACTCATCGTCAACTCACCGCCACAAATCGAATGGCGTCCAACGCTTTCCCGTAACACCATCCCTGGCCGCGAGCCTCCTAGGGTCAAGATCCAGTCTCTGTCTCAGGAACTCCTCTTCACCCTCGCTACCCTCGCCAATGCCTATACTCTCCAAGCCCGTGCTGCCCTCCATCCTCTGTATCAAACCACCACTGCCCCGCCGACCCCAGAGCAGCGAACGAATGCCATCACAACCGCAACGCGTCATCTCCTCGACGCAGCCTCCATCTTTGACTACCTTTCCCAGCAGCAAGGCCTCCATCAAGCTGAATCACCGCCTCCATGTCCGGAGATCCATCCCTCTTTTCTTCTAGCCCAGCGATCGCTTGCCCTCGCTGAAGCAACCCTCCTCGCCGTGGCGAAGGACGACCCCTACCCGGCCGTCGTGGCTCTAGCCCGCAATCCGCACGACAAGGAGTGGATGTTTAAAGCACCCGACATCCCCAAGGTCCGGGTCCATTTGTTCGCCAGACTGTGTCTTGCAGCAGCAGAGCATGCTACGCGGGCGATGGGGTGTATTGCTTCTATCAAGGGGACAGTCAGCGAGGAGTTTGTCAAGTATCTTGAGGACTTGCGGCGCACGAGCCGGGCAAGGGCATGTCGGTTCTTCGCGATTGATGCTGAACTGGCAGGTGAGACGGCGACGGGCATTGCGTGGTTGAGGGCTGGATTGGCAGAACTGGGAATTGAGAGGAAAGGGGATGAGGCTGGAAAGACTGGGGGACTGGGGCTGAAGGGCCTGAAGAAGGAGTGGAGTGAGAGGAGAGAGGACAAAAAAGTGGAAAGGGGGCTGGATTGGGGCGCAGATGCGGGCAGGTTGGAGGAGAGGAGAGTGATTGAGATGCTGGAGGGCAAGTGGGTAAAGCAAAATGATATGGTACGTTGTTGTCCGCCTTCACATCTTTCATTTCATGGACGAGTTGCTGACTGGTGAAACTATCCAGATGTTCACAAAACCAATCCCACCATTCGGTCCGTTGCTGGCACAAATGCCCTCTGGCCGTGAAATTCATGCCATCAAGCCATATCAGCCACCAATCCTGAGCCTGGAAGAGCTGGATGCCATGCGTGCACTGCCTCCGGAGAGGACGGATGAAGTCGGTCACGAGGCCAGTTCTGACGAAGGAGCACCAGAGCCGTCGCAAGTCGGCGTCTTCTCAGTGAAACCGGGCGACTATAGAACTGGCACGCCCAATTACTTCTGATTTTTTTTTTTTTTTCATTTGTTCAGTCTATGTAACATTTGTCACAGATAGAGCCCTTGTCGTCAGGATACCTTGAACTTTGATACCACCAGATGTCATTTTGTGAAACCTCTGAGAAAAACGCCATCAAGAACATTTGTATGTGCCTGCGACCCTGTGGCAGCCAACCCTGCGAAAAAGAAAAAAAAATTACAAAGCTTCTCTTAGTAGCAGCAGTGGCAGTAGAGCAGTAGCAGTAGTAGCAGCAATTAACTACTGCTACTCTTACTCATCGTCGTCATCGTCGTGGATGACGCGCCGTCTCCGACCTTTCTGCACCGGAGCGTCCCTCTCGCGCTCAGCTTCCTCCTCGGGCTCTGAGGTCCGCTGCCTCTTAGCCCGGGGCGCCTCATCGTCTTCGTCATCATCTTCGTCATCGTTGTCGTCAAGAATAGGCTCCTCCTCGTCGTCATCATCGGGAACCTCTTCGCTTTCCTCGTCGCTGTCGACGAGGAAGCCATCGTCCATGTCGTAATGGTCGCCACGGCGCCGACCTCTCGGCTCTTCGTCGTCGGTATCGTAATCAGGGCGACGGTGCTTCTTTTTGGTCGTTGATCCGGGCGCGCTGCGCTTCCGGCCAGCGGCAGCACCCGCGCCAAGGCCACGACGACCCTCGAGATCGCCAATCGATAGCGCTCCCCCTTTGTGCCGTCCGACTCCCTCCGCACGGGCTGCGGCAGTTTCCCGGCGGCGCTGGAGCTTCATGCGCTCCTTCTCGGCAAGCTCAGCTTGTTTCTTCTGCAACTCTGGGTCTTCATTGGTGACGATGATCATATCGGCGCTTCGGTCCTTCCTGGCGCCGGCCAAATTGGCTTTGAGACGCTCCAATGCATGGTCCTGGAGCTCCTTGTTCGGGCGCACAGTATACTGCTCGGTCAGGTGGCCCACGATGAGCAGACTGTTAGTTGTCAGGTGGGCTGCTGCCACATAATAATGCGCATCCTGCACCTCATTATATGGCTTGTTGCGCGGGGGTGCCAGCGGCTTGGCCTGAAGTTCGTAGTGTTCGTTGCCGATTGCTAGGGTCACCGAGCCATCGCTCCAGCGATAGATATTTGCATTGCTCTGCATCTTTCCAGTCTTCGGGTCGCGGCGGAACAGGATAGACGGAACTGGGTTCTCGGCTTTCGCATTCTCGAGGTCCCATTTGCTGGGCTCCCACTCATCAGGCTTGTACTCCATGGGATTAAATTTGATAAAGTCGGGAACGCGGAGGGAGTGTAACTAGAGCCGGTCAGCTGGAGGCCCAACCCCAAGGGCTCATCGTTGATCCAGAACTTACACTGCCATCTGACGAGCGAGGAATGCGATGCCGGTACAACGGCACCTCTGCGACAAGCTTTTCGCGATATTCACGCGGCTCCGACTCCCCATCGCGGTGGCGCGTGTACTCATCCTCATCGTTGTCCGACGCGACATCGCGCTCGCTCACCTCCTTCTCATCATCCAGTACGGCATCGTTGACTTCCTCGTCGCCATCGCCGAACAGATCGTCGCCGGCATCGTCGACAAAGTTGTCAATGGGCTCCTCGGCATCAGACATGATTCCGAAGCTGAACTGAGACTAGCGCGGTTGTGCTGTGGCTAGGTAAGTTTGTGGTGACGGGCGTTGATGGCGGTGGAGGAGTGTTGGAAATTTTCGTTGAATTGCCGTCCGCGTAGTACGGAAGACGATGCAGCGACCGGAACGGCTCGTGAGCGTCGAAAAGTCAGGAGACGGAACCGAGGGGTCACAATAGGACGAGGCAAGGACAATAGTAGGGAGCAGGAACGTTGAAGATGTAGTGCTCCAATCGTTCAGCCAGCGCGATTCAGTCTGCCAAGACTGCGATTAGATAAATATGTGCTTAGTCACTTGCTGCCCCACACCAGCTACGGAATATGTGCTGGCGGTAACCCTGGCCAAGCAAACAGGGGAGCGACCCTGGATGGCGGGGATGGATGCTGGCCTCATTCAGGAGGTCTGGAACCTGGAACCCGAACCAATTCACATCAATAAACAATCTCAGGACAACACATCCCCCAGCTCCCAACGACGGGAAACAGGACGGGTTTCGGTTTTTTGATCTTTCTATCATAGTGCTTGTTCCTCAGTTTTGGCTGTTCCGACCTAGTTAAATATCTGCGGCTATGTCCAACCTGTTTTCTGGAATGTGAGTGACCTTGAGCTCCCAAGCTCCCCCGCAACATTGGAACCCGAGGCGCCTCTCCAGCACCGCAGCGGCCAGCCCAAGCAACCCCTATGCTCCCGACCGTCTGGACCATGCTGCAGCTGGTGGCACTGGATATCCCAGATCTTGGGAAGTCCAAAGCCGAACTTCATGCAACACAGATCGAATATTACATCGGGTAGCAAGTGCTATTTTTATCTGTAAGGGAGGATGGGCATTGAAACAAGATGGCCTGTGGTGGCTGTGAACGTCGTCGCTGTCCTGCATCGCCGGTGTTGAGCGCGACTGTCACACTCGTTCCGATCTGCTGCCCCGTCAATCCGTCATCCGCCTATCGAGGGCCAGACACATGAGAAGAGGCAGTTTCATCGCACAAGAGGCAGCACAACCGGATTGTTGACGCACTCGAAACATCGCTCGGTTGCGGACGCCTGTTTTGAAACACACACCCGTCAGTCTGGGTGGTCACTCTGGACATGGCTCCCCGACACTGTAGCCAACCACGTCCATCGGAGTAGTATGCCCGATGACGAGTCTTGTTTGCTCTCCTCCGTCTGCCTTGATCATTCATTCACTGGTCACTGAACTTCGCGATCAAGCGTGAGATAGGACCAAGGCCAGTAAGTCGCTAACCATTGTTGCCACCATAGTAACGCCCGCCTTCGCGGTCAGAAAGGCACAAACTCGGGTGCCAACTCCCCAAGTATCGAGCAGCAGCAACAGAAACAGCAGCAGCAGGGCCAGGAGGGGAACCAGCTGTCCCCTACAGATCAATCAGTGAAGCTCCCGCCAGTTCCTAAGTCACCATCACTTGCTGAGACCATGGGTATGGACCAGGCTACCGGCATGATGCCGTCCCCCGAAGAGATGCTCGCCGCCTATCGCCTGCCTCCTCTCAAGCCTCTTTGGCTCAACTGCAACTATGCGAAGCACATCGTCAAGGGCAATTTCATGACGCTGAGCACCAAGCCAAAGACGGTTGAACTGGGCGAGTGGATCGCACACCAAGGTGAGTTCCATCGGCTTGGAGATCGGCGTCTTAAAGAGGTTATTTATATCTAATCTCTCTCACAGTCGTTGAACACTGGCGGATATTGTACAACTATATCCGTCTTGTTTATGACAAGGAAGCAGATGGCACATCTATCTGCAACCCGAAGAGATGCCCAAAGATGTCAGCTGGCGCGTGAGTTCAATCCCTTCCCCCCCTGAATATTGCTTGCACGGGGCCTCTAATCGGCCACATCATCCAGCAACCACTCCTTTACATGGCTCAACAGCCGCCTTCAACCCGTCGAGATCCCTGCCCACGAGTACTTGACCCTTGTGCAGCGGTACATTAACGGAAAGATCGACGACACCACCATCTTCCCGACGGATCCGAACGGCGTGTCGTATGCCGACAACCCGGCCTTCTGCACTCCGCTGCCGGAGACCAGTCCCGACTGGCTGGGCAAGCGCAGTGGCTTCCCACAGAACTTCTTCGAGACCTGCCAGACCATCTTTCGTCAGATGTTCCGTGTGTATGCACACCTATACTGGTCGCACTTCGAGGACATGTTCTGCCTGAACCTCGAAAAGGCTATGAACAGCTGCTTCAGCCACTTCATTCTGACGGCGACGACGCTGAACTTGCTCAAAAAGTCCGACCTCGAACCAATGCAGCCGCTCATCGATCTGTGGGCTGCTCTCGGTACCTTCCCTCAGGGCACCAAGGCTTACGAGATCGCCAATCTGGCGGTTGGTCATTATCTGATTCAGAAGGCGGGCGGTCCTCCGCCACAGCAGTGAACGAATTCAGACACGACCTTTGGAATATCACCTCAGGATCTGCCCTAATAAGCACTGTTGCTGCACTGCATATTTCGAGGAGGATTCACGGATACCCTACGGTTCAGATTTAATCTCAGTTTGAGCTCGACTTGGGTTGTCATGTTGGGAAGCTAGGATAAGCATGGCATTGCATGTCGCATACCGCTAGCATCTGGAGCTCATCAATCGGCCAATGTAGTCCTTTACTTGCATATAGCTGGTCGCATCCTCCAGAGAATGCGTCCTGCCAGAAAAACAACTCACGACGCAACCACCTCGCTGACCTTATACTCGACCATAGGCGGCTTGCCCTTTTCCAGAATGATTTGGCCGGACCCAACGAATACCTTCCCTGCTAATACAGCAAGATCTAGGTTGCCTGATTCGAATTCCACATGCGTGACTAGCCATTCAAGTTAGGAACCCCAGTTTGGCATCGGTGCAAGAGGGAAGAGCTTACAGATCTCTCCAAAACCTGTTGTTGTCGCATCTGGCTCTCCCCTTAAAACCTTTCCAACCGCACCTCCCATGTCCACTTTGCCTGTATACCGAATATACAACAAGTCCCCCGTGGTTCCGTTGCGTGCCAGGGCCCGGACATCGAGAGTCACATAGGTCGGTCCATTTGTTTTCGAGTTTCCCACTTGTGATGCAGAGGTGGGCGGAGGAGAAGCTCGGATGAAGTCGGCACCATGCTCCAAAGCAGCGTCCACTTTAATTGGGTAGTCAGGGTGCGAGCGAATGGCGCCGTTGGCATTGGGCAGGATACGGCCGAATGTCAGGTGAGGGGATATGGGTGCAGGGTCCGCGATGGGGACCTAAGAGATGCGAGTAAATACCATATCTAAGCCAATGTTTAAGCCAATGTTTATAGGCAGTGACTTACATGGATGGTAAAGGCTGGGATAAGCTTGGGAAAGTTGGTCATGGTGGCTTGGGTGCTTCGGCTAGGATTCAATCAAGCTTCAAAGCAAACACCAATGTGAAATGCTTCATATAGATGGGTCGGATATGGGACTCCGTGGACGTCTATTGTTGATTTAAAAAGATTTGCAGCATGGAAAGGAAGAACCACAGAACAGAACGCTGTGGCAGGTACGAGGATATAGCATCACCTACCCCCAACGAGGTGAAGGGGAGGTAGGTCTTGCTGTACCCCATACGATCCTTATCCACTTTCCTTCTCGTTGCCCGGGCCTCGACTCACCGAACAGTTTCAGGTGTACTTAAACTTTGCAGGCTGGGCCAATATTACAAAAAAGCAGTTCTGATTATATTACATCTCCTGGCTGGAAGAACTCCGACGAAGCTTTCTCCGTAGATTGGCAGCGCCATCTATGAAACACTCTTGTGCGATGACAGGAGCTTTACGGTGAAAGAAGCTCGATATGACACCCGCATTTGGTTTCTGCACACCTCAGATTCAGACTATTCGCTTAAGAGTGATATCGAGGAGGGTTTGTTCTTCCTCCAGGCTGGCAGTCTGGCTACCTACCTAAGTACCTATGATCCCCAGTGCCACATCCATTCTTGAGCCTCTACTGCGTAACAGTAAGATGCATGTCTAGTAGGACATGTGTCGAATGTAGCTCAGCCAAGAAGTTCACCTGTAGCGGATGTGCAAAAAGATGAAAGCTACGTAGTGTACACAGCCGCAGCCTTGGTCTCTTAATCCGAGTATTTGTTAAACAGCTGGAGTGCTTCGTCCTACCTGTGATCACTGATCTATAGGCTGTTACAACCTGTCAGTCACATGCTTGGACTATCGCCAACTGACAAAACCTTTCAAATGCAACGGCATTGATGAAGAGTTCTTTTGAATGGCGTAATGAGTTGATGGCAAACCTGTGAATCTGGGTTCATAGGCATTAGGGCTGAAGGATGTAATCTGGACATAGACATGTGAAAGATTACCACAGAGAATGTGAAGGGTGTCAAGTGCTAAGCTGAGCCGGGCTGATTCTACCTGAGGGTCCGTGGGCTACTGCATTTTGAGCTGACATCATTCACCCAGGTCTTGGCATCGAGTACTTCCATCCTGGATCACTTCTTTCTCACACTTCACCTTTATTCTTCGCCGTTAACTCGACATGTTCACCTGCAAAGTTTGGCAACCCCCATAATCGTCAGGAGGTTGCTTCTAGCGTTTTATTATATCTAGAGCTAGGAACACTTTACAGGACCTCGCTATCGCAATACTCTCGAGATCCACAAACGTCTTGCTGGCTGAGATACGGAGAGGTACTCTGTTCCTATTTCTTGCATCCCACGTGGCCCCAATCATCCTCCTGTCTCTACGCCAGCGGCACCAAAACTATCGCATCACCGCTTGGACATTTGCCGCTTGTATCCGTCACGTTACGGGTTCAAGGCCGCCTCTCTATTTGCTGCCATAGGAGTTATCTCTGGTTGGCAGAGCTCCAGGCTTTCTGGCACCAGGAGCAACCTGCTTTGCTGCTCGCCCACACCCCGATCCCCCACCAGCCTAGCCCACTCAGCCTGCGCAGCCCCGGCCCCAGAGGTCCGCCCCGTCGGATCGAGCTGAATCCCCGATCCCGTTAAGTACATCGGTCATCCGTCGCCGACTTGCCCATGAACCGACCAACCGGCCAGGCGCCGCCGCCGAGCGGATCCGCTCCTACACGCGCTAACCCGCTAAACACCCCATCTCACCCCGGTCACTCGTCACGCGCGCGCAAGCATCATCGCGGAGGGAAGAAGAACAAGAAGTCTAGGAGGAAGTCGTTCGCTCTCCTTCCTGACATGGCCCAAGACAGCGTCAACTCGGAAGGCTTGAGCGAAGCGCCCCCACGCTTTTATTCCCGGCCAAATCATAACCTGAGCAACACAAGCCTTGAAAGTGCGGCATTGCTAGACCATCGGTGTGTCTGAGATGTCTCCTGCTCAGCCCACGGCCGAATGACAAGAATTATGTACCAATAAGCTAACGCGATCCCTTTGCAGAGACCAGCAGCCATTCTTACGTCCGCGGCGCCCGTCTATGATGGCAAGCGCTTCTTTTCCGGCATCGCAGCCTGCCACTCGATCGAAGGTCAGCGGGAATGTTGAACACAGCGACCGGGAAGATAACGAGACCGCCCCTCTTCTTTCCAATCCGTCGTTCCAGCGAAGCGAAACCATCACAGTCTATGGCTCAAATGACACATCTCAGCGCAGGAGCGGGCCTGCCAGCCGACGCAACTCGAGCAAGGCGAGCAGTCATCGCCGGGTACAGACCACAAACTACAATGTCAATTATCCCCCCTCGGTTCCGGGTTCTCCTACCATGCGCCCATCGGACCGCCTCGAGATGAGTTTTGGCGACGTGCTACTCCGTGATGATCTTGAAGGAGACCAGCGATCGCCAAGGAGAGATTCTCTGGATGAGAGCGGTGATCGTGGAGCATATCCCCCTTCTCCCCAAGATAGGAGGAAGTCTATCGCCTTACAGGCCCAAAATGACGTGTGCTTCCCACAGGAAGGCTTGTCAGACGTTGCCGACGACGAGCTTGCTCCTCAAGAAACGGGAGCGTTCCGCAGGAGGGCCCGCAGGCGGCGTACCAAGTGGCCAAATCTGGCGATTCTGGAGGAATGGAGTCGCATGGAGAAGGAAGGCCGCAGCGAAGAGCGCCGTGTCAAGAAGATTACGGAGCCTCAACTGATCAATGGTCGGCTGAGGCCTGTCCACCGGGGCTGGTTCCAGGCCCAGGAAGAGGCCCCTTATCGCTTCACCTACTTCAACGAGGAATTCCCGAGCACGATTCACAGCCAGACGATCTCGGAGCTTGTTCAACCTGGCGGCACCTTCAAGGAGCTGTTCATGCCAGATCCCCCTATCTTGCCAGATAGCTCCGAGAGCGAGGAGGAGGAGCCTGATAGCGATCTGCAACAAGTTCTACAGGGACAAATTGGCGCGCCTAGCATCCCTGTGAATCAGCCAACCCTGACCAGCTCACCCAAGGACATCGGGTCCAGGAAGCAGTCCGGCACCAGTGACAAGAATTTATCATCGAATGGAGCGGGTTCAGTCTCGGCTGTCAAATCCCAAGATCCCAGCAAGTCTCCCAAGTCGGAAAAGCCCCCAAAACCCCCAAAGTTTGGCGAGCGACCAGTCTGGTGGCTGGATGTGCTCTGCCCCACGGAGGCCGAGATGAAGGTTCTTTCTAAGGCGTTTGGTTTGCATCCCTTGACAGCCGAGGATATCATGATGCAGGAGCAGCGCGAGAAGGTCGAGCTCTTCCGGAACTATTATTTTGTCAATTACCGCACCTTCGACCAGGACCAGACCAGCGAGAACTTCCTGGAGCCGGTCAACATGTACGTGGTTGTGTTCCGCGAAGGCGTGCTTAGCTTCCACTTCAGTGTTACGCCACACCCGGCCAACGTGCGCCGTCGCATCCGTCAGCTGCGCGATTATATGATTCTCTCCTCTGACTGGATCTCGTACGCCATCATCGACGACATTACTGATGCTTTCGGTCCCCTTATCCAAGCCATTGAAGACGAAGTTGATGAGATTGATGACGCCGTCCTGCAAATGCACTCCGCAGATGATCCAACAAGTCGGGATAAGAAGCTTCAGGAGGGCAGCGGTGGTGACTCGGCCGAAGCTGGTCGCGACATGCTGCGGCGCGTTGGCGACTGTCGCAAGAAGGTTATGTCGCTTTATCGTCTGCTGAGTAACAAAGCAGATGTGATCAAGGGCTTTGCTAAGCGCTGTAACGAACGCTGGGAGGTGGCGCCCCGGTCAGAGATTGGCCTGTACCTGGGCGACATCCAGGATCATATTGTGACCATGACATCGAACTTGAGTCACTATGAGAAGTGAGCACTACTCCATTTTGCAACTTGACAAGATGAAGCTGCTGACGGTTGGACAGGATCCTGGCTCGCTCCCATGGCAATTACCTCGCACAAATCAACATACGTATGAACGAACGTCAAGAACAGACTGCCGATGTGCTGGGCAAGCTCACCGTCCTCGGTACCATCGTCCTGCCTATGAACATTATTACTGGTTTGTGGGGCATGAACGTGTGGGTGCCCGGCCAGGGCGCCGAGGGTGACCTCCGCTGGTTCTCGGCAATCACGATCGGACTGCTTGCCTTTGGACTCGCATGTTACTGGATTGCGAAGAGGGTGTACAAGATTGTGTAAAGGGATTCACTTGGCGGCGATTATTCATGTTTCTTGGGTTAAAAGAGGTATGAAGTTCTGAGAGAGGCATTTGGTCTGTATTTCTTCTACATTTCCGTCTTGGATAAAGGTTTAACTGACAGGGCATACATCATATACATGGTTTGGCGTTTGGCAGGGAGGAATGTTATGTCTTCGGCGGCCATAGAGGATTATTTATCAAACAGTTTTGGATACCCCGAGGGCTAGGTATGAGCTGTCTCGGATCACTAGGTCATCTTCCCATAGCGTCTTGCCTAGAGCGAATACTTCCAGAGCAAATACCGATGACTCAAAGGATTATATATGAGCCTCCCCTAGTGGCCTTAGACAAGCTCGGTTATTCAAGCTCTAACAGTGCACAGTATGTTCATCTTAACACAGATTTTCTGTCAACCCCAAAGAGCCTATACCACTTTAGCTTTCCTTTCTTTGTCAAGCCCTGGACGCCGAAACTCCCAAAGCTCTCCCCGGATTAAGAAAGAGCCATATACTTAGAAAAGTAGCCAGTTGATTACTGGTAAAAGCCGGCCAAAGAGAATAAGCATGCAGCTATTACGGAAGCTGGCGGATGCTGGTGATCCCTTCCTTCCAAGAAGACCATTCTGCTTTCCCTGCAGGCTTCTCTTCTTTTTCATTTTTGCAGATCTCTAGCCATAATAATTGTGGCAAAGCTCCTGGAATCTCATTTCCCTTCGCTCAGCGCTTCAGCTGAGCAGCATAGCTCGCCCGTAGCGCCATGATTTGCTGCCTCTCCACTTCAGGAAGTTGATCAATCGTCTCCTGCGGCAGCTCCAGCACCGCGCGCATCAGCGCTTCCGGATCCTGCGCGATAGCAGCAGCCCCGGCAGCAGGCTGAGCTGCAGCAGGTGGCGGCGCAGCCGCCGGAGAACCCCCAACCGGTGTGCCTGTGGAACCAGGGTACCCGTACGGAGGGGGCACCACCGCGCCGGGAATGGTTGACGCTGCAGCTGTCGCGGCGGTCGGTTCCAGGACGGAGTTGATGGCTTCAGGGGAGACCAGGCCCATGATCAACAGGGCTTGGAATACGGCATAGCTTAGCTGGGGAGCCTGGGTGAGGAGTTCGGTGGCGCGGGCTGGGTCAGTGGTGGCGAGTGTTTTCATTTGCTGGAGGATGTCGAGAAGTTGGGCTGGGGGGAGGGTGTTGAGCGTGCGGGAGATCGCGTCGGTGCAATGGACTCCTGGGGGAAGGTCCTTGCCCTGGGGGAGAGGGGGGAGAGTGGTTGAAGGAGTGCTGCTAGTTGGGGAGGTGGAGGAGTAGTTGTTGGTCTACGGGGATGTTAGCCAAGGTTAAGAAACTGGAGGAAGTTTAAAATAGGCACATACAGCGCCATCGCGATCGCGATTGTCGTCGTCACCGACTACCTCGTTGCTAAAGTCCACACGTAGCTTGCGCCCCATGATCTCGTAGTCATTGAGATTGCGTACAGCTGAAGCAGCTGAGTCTATGAAAGGGGTCAACAACACAATGTCACTGGCCTGGACAGAAGCGAAATGTAATACCGTAGTCAGGAAACTCAGCGAAGCCGAAGCCCTTAGGACGACCAGTTTCGCGGTCATACACAAGCCGGAAGTTGAGTACCTTGCCGGCACCGCTGAAGATTTCGGTGATTTGCTCTTCAGTCAAGCCTACATCAAGTTGTTAATAGGTTGGGTTTTGCTACAACGATGCCAGCAAACGGTTCAAATAATGGCTCAACAACAAAATAACACCTCGAACGTACGAACAAAAGTGACTCACCATATGGGATATTGCCCACAAAGACAACACGCGAGGGCTGCCGGGTAGACATGGCGCCGATGACTAAAGGCCTGCTTGCGCTTGCGCTGCAGACAGCTGTGGGAGATGAAGAGCAATGAGGGTGTTAAATGGGAATATGGGCGCAATCACAGAAGGACAACGGTAGCCAGAACGTAGCCGGCGCGACACTATGGGGCAATGAATGCGCAAAGGTCGGTTGATGTAAAGAGCAGGGAGATCAGTAAGAGACTTAGAGAAGTGAGAATTGGAGATACGAGATGTTGGGACTGTGGGACTTGGCCAAAGGCACAAGGGCAGAGAGGACCTCGGGACCAGCAGAATCAATGGGCGTTCACCAGAAATGGCGGGGTAATAAAGCAATTCGATTTCTCAATGCTTTTCCCTCGGAGCCCTAGACAAGTTTTCTGCTAAATGCCCTTTGGTTACCAATTCAAGGGGATTGAATGAATTGTGCTGTCTAAAAGTAGAGGCTCGAAAATTGCCTGCATCAAAAGCTCCAGACGCCAGATGAAGGTACGTACCGCCACCCAGCTCTTAACGCGCAGCTGAGAGCACGTGACATGGATGCGACGATCCCTGGCCGACGTCAAGGCTGAGTGTTCACCGAAGAATGGTGCACGGACCATCTGGCAACCAAGCTCCCCAACTGTGGTTCCCCACATCACCGCGCAGACCGAAGTGCTAATGGAAGTGCTGCAGCCACTCTGGTGACAGCCACTGCATGTCGCTCCCTCAGCAAGATGGCGAACCGCAACCCATTTGAGGAGTACGCCAACAAGTTGAGGCAAGCTGCCGCCAGGTCAGGCGCCCGCGGTGCTTTCCGTGGCATGCCCGGCGGCAGCCCTCGCGGCCTCGGCGGCGCTGCTGCCACCTTGATGCTTCTCGGCGGCACTGCCTTCGTCTTCAACAGCTGCCTTTTCAACGTCGAGGGTGGTCACAGAGCGATCAAGTACAGGAGAATAAGCGGAGTCAGCAAGGATATTTACGGCGAAGGTGCGCAATAGCAGCTCATGGCGCCTGGCGGTGCGATACACGTCACGTCTCTCAAGACCAATGGCTAATGCAAGTGGCGCTTCAGGTACCCATTTCATGATCCCGTGGTTCGAGACGCCCATCATCTACGATGTCCGCGCGAAGCCGAGGAACGTCTCCTCTCTTACTGGCACGAAGGATCTTCAGATGGTCAACATCACCTGCCGTGTCCTTTCCAGGCCCGACATCCAGGCGCTGCCTCAGATCTACCGCACCCTCGGTCTTGACTATGATGAGCGCGTGCTTCCATCGATCGTCAACGAGGTCCTCAAGGCCGTCGTGGCCCAGTTCAATGCCAGCCAGCTTATTACCCAGCGTGAGATGGTTGCCAGGCTTGTTCGCGAGAACCTTGCCCGGAGAGCTGCACGCTTCAACATCCTGCTGGACGATGTGTCTCTGACGGTATGTTGCGGAGGATTGAAGCAGAAATTTTCTACGGAGGTCTTGCTAACTCCCGTCGCAGCACCTTGCCTTCTCGCCCGAGTTCACTGCTGCTGTCGAGGCCAAGCAGGTCGCCCAACAAGAGGCGCAGCGCGCTGCCTTTATCGTCGACAAGGCACGTCAAGAGAAGCAGGCTACAGTTGTCAAGGCCCAAGGTGAAGCCCGGGCTGCGGAGCTGATCGGCGAGGCTATCAAGAAGAACAAGGCATATGTGGAACTGAAGAAGCTAGAGAATGCTCGGGCGATCGCACAACTTCTCCAGGAGAGTGGAAAGAACAGGTTGCTGCTTGATTCAGAGGGTCTGGGTCTGAATGTGTTTGAAGATCAGGAGAAGAAATAAGGGATTGTGGCACATTCGGCTGAAAAGGGGAGGAGGGGATGGTTGATGGCAATCTCCGCTGTATGTGTATGTCATGGACTTGGGGCCAGGTGGCCGCCGTGTACAAGTAATTTATGATTGGAATGGTTTTGGGACTGAATCTTTGGTCTGGTTGAACGCGAGTTCAAACTGTCACTTAACAGCCCTCCTCCGCAAAAGAGGGGCCTAACATCAATCAACTAACCCCCTGTAGGTGGCAAATCCGTGAGTGACTGAACAATTAACATCATACGGTGATACCGGTGTACCCATATAGAGCATTGTAGCATGTTCAGGACCGAAAAAAAAACAACAACTTCAAAACAGCCCATGGTGCTTCAAAGTTGCCTGACCATACAGTTTATTCTTACATGGTCCCACTTCACGAATTCATCAGCAAGCTGCGCGGCAGATGGAGCAAGGCAGGCCATTTGCCCCACTACCCCTCCCCCGCCTGCCTGCTGGCATCTGGCCCGAGCTGCTGACTGATTTGCACCCACCATCCTCAAGACCCTTCCAATCAATACGAGTCCCATCTTCCGTGACGCCAACTTCTCACGCTTTTTATTCTGGGGACACGTCTATCACTGCTTCAAGCAGGTTTCTCACTGCGCACTAGTCTGGGTGAATCAACCTTCACAAGGCGCCAGAACCAACATTCCGTCAACAGGACCCTTCGCTAAACTGTTGACCATATCCATCTTACCAAGATGCTTATCAAGTGAGAATGACCCGATAATGGGGACAGATGGAGCTGTGGTTCCTGAGTCTCCTGTGCCTTTTAACACTCATGTTCTCAATCCCTCACAATCGACTACTCCCGAGACCAAAAAGGTGAACAGTAAGAAAAGCAAGCCGCTGACCAGGGATCATGCCCCCCATATTGGGGCTGTGGTTGGACTAAAGGGTACGCACACTCTCCGGCAAGGAGATTGATCTCGACATCGAGCCCACCGACCCGGTATGTTGCACTCGCGCGTCCTTGACATCTGTTTTCAATATGGCTTCGACACCACCACTTTACCCCCCATACATACCATGTCACATCCCAAACCCTTTCAGAACATAGAGCAACCAAACGCAAGTTGTCTAGGCATGACTGACGCAAGCGACTATTCCCGGCACACAAACAGGTCTCCAGAATCAAGGAGATCGTCGAGGAGAAGGAGGGTATACCTCCTGCCCAACAGCGTCTAATCTTTGAAGGCAAGCAAATGTATGTTACATGCTGTCTCCTAGGAGCTCTCCCTTCTCAGACGGGCGCACATTCTTAACCTTGTTAACTCTAGGGTCGATGACAAGACGGCAGCCGACTACAAACTCAAGGGCGGTGTCACCCTTCACCTTGTCTTGGCCCTCAGGGGTGGCTTCTAAACGATGGGACAGACTGACAGGTCTGTCATGGCGGCCTGGGTTTAGGGAGTCTGTGCTTCTGTGACTGGAGAGCCAGAGGATTTGGGTAAGACGAGGTTTGAGGGGCATAAAGCAGGCGCATTGGCGGTCTTCTGCATTTTTTGCTTTTGGCTTTGCTGAAATACGGAAAGAGAAGGGAATAGATCCCTTTATTTGGGCAGCCACCCGATTACAACAAAGCGTTGGGGAGAAGTGTTACATGTGTGGTTTTGTGTACCAAGGTGTCGGGTTTCAGACAATCCTGTTGCTCTGTTCACGAACAGCGGCGTCCGTCCAAGAATTGATTTTGAAAGATATCACTTGAAGGCGTTAAATGCAGCTCATTTCATCCCTTGCAAACTATTAAGTTTGGGCATAATCATTCACTTGCTTTCATCACATTCCTCTGAGCCAGACGTGATATATCCACTTCTGATGAGCAACCTTTTCAGTTTTATCAGATGAAAACGGCTGATACCCCTGTATTGAACTCCCAAAAAGACATTTCAACCTTTCCATGTTCAGAATTGGCATTGGAATACAACAGTTCCATGAAAATGAGCAATCGCTTTACGAAGAATTCCTCTTTAAAGATTCAGCCTCTGGTTTAGCCTTCCATCGCCCAGTCTTCGGTTTTCTGACCATACATAAACCCATACAAAATCCAAGTCGAAAGTCTAGTTTAATCTCTTTTATCAGTTGTTTAGAGTCAAACTCACATGATCCAGACTGAACCTCAACATTGGTTACGATGCCTATATTCACGCTGACGCTCCCCCCCTTTTTCACTGCGATAATATCCAAGTACGAAGCAGCACGGATGATGTCCATGGATTTAATCTGTTCAAGATTCTCTGCTATGTTCCCGTCTTGTACGGTGCAGAGAAAGTCAACCCACAGATAGCGCACTCTGATCTCTTTCTTTTACAACATAACATCGCTAATGGTTTTGGAAATGTTGTTGCTAGTCTCCAATTTGTCAAAGGAAGCACCTAGAATTTCAACCTCGTGAAGAATATTTTTCATTGTGGTCACCACCTTGTCAGTCCCCCAGACATAGCTTAGGATAACGTAATTAAGTAGTCTGTTGTAGAGAAAAAAAGACACCCAATCTCAACATCAATATAGCGGAGTTTAATCGCAAGAACTTCTTTTGTATGTGATGCCTCTAATTTCTTTAGAAAACTAATTTCCTCACACTGATGTCCATACTATCCCTCGCTGACCTCAGGCCGATGTTTCATCAAAGCAAAATCATTTGTCTCAGGCCTAATAGTTTTGGTGCGGGAATCGGCTGCTCAGGCCAAGGGTGTACTCAAAACATCAATAAGAACCTGATAGAAAACGCCTGCCATACTTCAGGTGTTGGATTCCCGGCGTAGCCTGAGAACTCGCCAGAGACGGTTCCTTGCCGACAAATGGACGCCTGAAGACGCCAAAGACATCCGCACGAGTATCGGAGTCCTCAGCAAGGGCACCCCTTTTAAGAATGCGCAACCGTGCGAGGACCGGCAGATACAGTGGACTTTATGATTGTTCACCAGTTCAGAGATTATGCCCAGGCTGTAAACTGGCATTTTTTATCCCTAAGCTTGAGTGGGTCAAGAGATGAGCATATATCACAAAGCCAATCATCTAGGTGCGTTATATCACGGACTGACCAGAGCGTAGTGGTGAGAGTTCGACATCAAAACTGGGTAGATTCATCACTAAGCATCATTAGCCTGCTCAACTGCTGTGTAGTTTGTTTCGCATTGGACTCGAGCCCCATCTGGTCGGGCGGTTCAAATATGCAGACAGTGAAATGATAATTACGAGAGACGATAGAAAATCTGCCAAACAAGAAGGCTTGGAGGAATACACATGGGCCAATGAACAGTTGGGCTCAGCAACAATGCCTTAGGAACTATTATCAGGTACAGATACTTCTCTGCAGATAGCCTTCTTTGCTGGTTTGGCTCCTATGCAACAGTTGAGATCAATAGGGGAACTTCCAGACCATACGACTGAATGTAGGCGTTGTGGATATTGATGAAATGGTAGATCATCGAAGTTCTGCCTTTGCCCAAATCAACAAACTGGTACACCGAAATGGACCCGGAGCCACCTATCTAGGGACGACACGATCAGCACTTGCTTAATCCATAGGGGTAGAAGTTTTCGCTCCGCGCTTGTTATCTATCTCGTCTAAGATCTTGCTCAGATCGGCAGGGGGAGTTTGCCTCTATCCGCGGTCAGTGAAATTCATGTGATTGAGAAAGGTATCCATTGCCAATGAGGATTCTTTACAAAATTCACGGCGTCGCAATATGGCTATATGAAGATAAGGTAGGTTACGGGGGCTCTTGAAACGCGGTAAGGGCATGCTGTTTGCGCAGGGCTGCAGGTCAGCAGCACACTGGCCGGAATGCAACCCGTAGGGACGTAGGGACGGAGCCAGGAGAAACGGGGGGCTTTGGAAATACCTCCTGCATCTAACTATTTACGTTGAGCATTAGGAGGAGGCCATTGGTTGTCAAAGCGTGCAGATGATTTGATGAGAGGGGCTAGGGATCTTGCAAGGTTGGAGGTGCTGGGATACATCCACATTCCAATCCAATGGGAGCTGGAGAGGTTTTGTTGGTGAAGCGGTGCTGGACGTTATATCTAAGTCGCTGCCAAGACTCTGAACAGGATGGAAGCTACAACCCAATCCTGCGCGATTTGGGATCATATTTGAGCATTGATCTTAAGGCAGGAACTATGCGTGTGTATATAGGACATAGGCAGGCGCCTAGGTAGCTAAAAGGAGTGGGATTGCAAGTGCAAACGCGGGAGAGGAGTGTGGCGTGACTCAGGCCTCTTTTGTGGGAGTTTTCTGCCCCCATCTCCACAGTTTTCTCGAAGCCTTCGGTGGGATGGTTCAACGCCACATCCCGTCTCTTTTCTCCGATTTGTTCGAAAACTGCCCGATTTCCTCAATCACCTGTGGCTTCTGTATGGTAGTACCAAGTTTCGAAGATCAGGCCTTGCTGCCCAGCATGCGGATCCCACTCTTCCAAGATATCCATGGATATTGACGTTTTAAAATTACCAGTTTACCCCCGTCCTTTAGAGTAACACCGAAGAGGCCGATCCGACCAGGCCATCGGATCTGCTGCCGCTAGCACTAACCGTTTGATAGAGCAGATCCCGCAGTTATGTTCCCGACAACTTGTGCCAGGGGTCATGTATATGGCATGGCATCAGGTCCACCTGGATATGTAAGTTGTACGATCAACCCAATTGGTTAACTGCGACGGTTCTTGGTTGCAATTGACTGTTTTGTAGCCTTACAGTTCTCAAGAGAAGCCAAGTAACGGTGGGTGTGGCTAAAGTGAGACCTTCAACAACCTTGTCAATGGCACACAACGAAGTACAGATACAACCAATCCACGTCGCCGGGCCCGCCCTGCCATGGAAAACGGGCCGGGCACCCGGCCCAAGCGAAAGGACTGCCGTTTCTGACCTGCACTGCTCCACGGCCGCCGTGCTGCAATGTTTCGTCATTGATCTCGGCTCCAAGCCTCATCTTCAGACCGAATAGCATTCTACCGGCCGAGTTGCTGTTCTGATCGACCTTTCAATGTGGCATCCCGAGCCAAATCCAGCAAAATCATGACCAGGTTCTTCTCCAACAGTCAGAAAACCATGGGTTTCAACCGATTGGCTTTCGAGAGCTAGCATCAAGTGTCAGCCCGCGGCTGTGTACATAGATCAACTTGATATGCGGTCTCTCCCGGCCTCCCGTGGTTGGGGAGAGGATCAATCTGCGTCATCAAGAAACGCTAGTGAAGGTCTTAATGGAGCTGCTCTCATAAAAGGGTGTGCTTGGCGCAGCTCTGACAGTGATTTTTCACCCAACAGTCCAGTGTGTTTCTGCTCGACGGCTATCTCGGCACGAAGACACCGCGTCGAGAAACTTTCCTGGATGAAGTAATGTTCAGCAACTTCATTCGAGGAAGTGTGCCGAGGATAGACAATACCTATCTGGAAATGAGGCCTCGCTGAAACCAGTCGTATCCCTGTTCTCTCCCATTCCCGGAGTATACTGAACTTTCTCCCGTTAATAATGGCGATGTCAAACCGCCATTGCCTAGGGTGCGTCTTATACATCCTAGAAGGCGTCAAAGGCAACTTATACCGCCAGAGTGCTACTCCCGGCCGCTTGGCATCCGGGATGCAACAATATCCCTACCTCAACTTTGATCCCTCAGAGAATCCACGTTTCTCCTCCCCCCACTGAAACGAACTCCTAGGACAATGGAGGTCTTGGCTACCGGAGAGAATCCATTTTGCGCAATAAGCCTGTGGACTACCGGCCTTTCCGTGATGTGCCTGATCTCGATGCTACCGCTCAAGCGGTCCGCCTTATCCGATATGGCTATTTGTACCCGCGGGCGGCAGTCAGAGAGTGGGGGATTGGAGGATCGGAAGCGTCGAACTACTCCGTAACCCCTCCCATGATCCGTGACTAGGTTATGAAGACGCCACGGGTCTGTTTATTGCTCAACGTGGGCATGCTCCTCTGAGATGTCTGCTTTAGGTAGGTAAATAGGACAAGCGTTTCCTCTCCGCAAATGGTCCGTCTCCTCTAGTTCTCTCATCTCGCTCATCGGGAGAACCGACTCCATCCTACGTTGTCGAGCCCGGTTTGGCCAATCTGTAGATGGTCCTCTGGGGCCTTTCTCTGCTTTTGGAGTGCACAAGCGAGAGGGCATGTTGAGAGGCGTGCCCAACAAAACTGGACCTTGACTTATATAAAGCTTTCGTTCTTATCTCTTGTCGTCTCGGTCGTTTACTTGCAAGAACCCCGGTAGCTGGGTTACCATCCGCGTCACATACCCGCTCTTCTAGTTCAACACGTATCTTGCTTTGTCGGCCCTGTTCTACACTAGGCCGGATCCCTTTCCCTCCATACTCATCACCGAGCGTCGCCACTTGGGCGAGTCTTGGACGGGAGATTGCACAGCTAGACGCTTCCCACGCAGCAGTTAACATGGCCCAGGATATTTACCCCAATGGTTCTCCAGCTGGCAGTATCGATGCCAATGGAACAACTCCTAATACGGAGTTCTCGCCCCAAGATAGTCCTGTCCTGCAGTATCAAACTCTCAACTCAAAAGACAAGAAGAGACTGCTTGCGAGAGAGAAATTGGCCACCTTGACATTGGAGGAAAAGATATCCCTTCTTACTGCTGCCGACTTTTGGAGGACCAAGGCCCTTCCTGAAAAGGACATTCCTGCAATCAAGACAAGCGACGGACCCAATGGCGCTCGCGGGTCGATCTTTGTCGGTGGCACCAAGGTAGAGTATACCGTGAATCAGGGATATGGTTACAGACATGACGCTAACTGTCGCCAGGCCGCACTCTTCCCCTGCGGCGCCTCGCTTGCAGCGACCTGGAACAAGGAACTTCTGTATCAGGTCGGCCAGCACCTTGCCCGGGAAGCCAAGGCTCGGGCAGCTAACGTCTTGCTGGCTCCCACTGTCTGCATGCATCGACATCCGCTGGGAGGACGGAACTTTGAGTCGTTCTCCGAAGACCCCCTCTTGACTGGCAAGCTGGCTGCCCAATATATCAGGGGACTGCAGGACGGTGGGGTGGCGGCCACGATTAAACGTTGGTTCCCTCCCGAGTATCTTAATCTCGAGGGGCAACCGGATGCTGACAGACAGACATAAGACTTTGTGGGCAACGAGCAGGAGACGAACAGGCTGACAGTCAACTCGGTCATTGCTGAGCGGCCGCTCCGTGAGATCTACCTGCGTCCCTTCGAGATCGCCGTGCGCGAGGCTAGGCCGTGGGCGCTCATGGCATCGTATAACGCTGTTAATGGTGTTCATGCTGACATGAATACTCACATTCTGAGGGACATCCTTCGTGGTGAATGGGGCTATGATGGGTAGGCCGTAGTAACATGGATAGCGAACAAAAAGGCTAAGTCTTACTGACCCTTCGTAGAACCGTCATTTCCGACTGGGGCGGCATGAACTCGACCGTTGAGTCTCTCAAAGCCGGCTGCGACATCGAATTTCCCTTCTCAACCAAATGGCGCTTTCACAAGCTCCTCGACGCCCTCCGCGCAGGCAAAATCACCGAAGAAGATATCGACCGCGCAGCCGAGAACGTTCTCACACTCGTCGAGCGCACCAAAGGCAGCGACCTAACTCCCGAGCCCCCCGAGCGCGAAGACGACCGCCCTGAAACCCGCGCCCTGATCCGTGAAGCCGGCGTACAAGGCATCACGCTCCTCAAAAATGACCGTAAACTCCTTCCCCTGGACGCAGCAACGACCCGGGTGGCCGTCATCGGCCCTAACGCTGCCCGCGCCATTGCCGGAGGCGGCGGCAGCGCCTCCCTCAACCCGTACTACACTACCACGCCGCTGGATGGCATCAGGGCCCTGGCCAAGCAGCCCGTCACGTACAGCCGGGGATGCCACATCCATAAGTGGCTGCCTGTGGCGTCGCCGTTGTGCAGTGACAAGCTTGGCAGGCCGGGCGTGACGATCGAGTGGTTCCGTGGAGACAAGTTTGAGGGCGAGCCGGTGCTCGTGCAGCGTCGGCTGAACACGGATCTCTTCCTGTGGGACTCAGCGCCGTTGGAGAAAGTCGGCCCGCAGTGGTCGGCGGTGGTGACAGGCTATTTGTTGCCGCCAAGTAGTGGCAGGCATACGCTGTCGTTTATGTCGGTTGGGCCGGGTAGATTGTTTGTGGATGGGAAGTTGCTGGTGGATTTGTGGGAGTGGACGGAGGAAGGAGAGGCTATGTTTGAGGGGTCAGAAGATGTGCTTGTGCAGTTGGATATGCGTGAGGGACGGGCGATTGAGTTGCGAGTGGAGATTACGAATGAGTTGCGGCCAAGAAGGAAGCAGGAGGTGTTTGGGATTACTCATAAGTATGGTGGGTGTAGGATTGGATTCCTGGAGGAGGATAAGGTTGACTATTTTGAGCAGGCTGTAGAAGCGGCCAAGCAGGCGGATGTGGCGGTCGTGGTGGTTGGATTGGATGCTGAGTGGGAGAGTGAGGGGTATGATCGCGAGACAATGGATCTGCCGAAAGACGGGAGCCAGGATAGGTTGATTGAGGCGGTGGTTAGGGCGAACCCGAACACCATCGTTGTCAACCAATCTGGGTCACCAGTTAGCATGCCCTGGGCAGACCAGGTTCCTGCTATCATCCAGGCGTGGTATCAGGGGCAGGAAGCTGGGAATGCGCTTGCCGAGGTGATATTTGGAATACGGAATCCTAGCGGCAAGCTCCCGGTATGTGCCCCTTTCTCATTTAACCCGGCTTCACTGCCTCATTTTGCCATTGGGCCTCTTGCCACTGACATCTTCATAGGTAACTTTCCCCCGGCGACTGGAAGATACGCCAGCCTACCACAACTGGCCTGGTGAACACAACACGGTAATGTACGGTGAAGGCATCTTCATCGGCTACCGACACTACGACCGGACGCACATTCCCCCCCTCTTCCCCTTCGGCCATGGCCTGTGCTACACCCAATTCGAATACGGACGGCCATCAGTCACTCCCAAAATCCTGCGCGAGTGCGGCTCGCTCGAAGTAATTGTCGCTGTGACCAATATTGGCGACAGAGAAGGAATGGAGACCGTGCAATTCTATGTCAGGAGGTGCGACGAGAAGGGCAGGAACAAGAACAAGGTTGTTAGGCCAGAGAAGGAGCTGGTTTCGTTTGAGAAAGTTGAGTTAGAGCCTGATGAGACAAAGCACATTCGTGTGATACTGGATAAGTATGCGGTTGGGTACTGGGACGTTGGGGAGAATAGGTGGGTAGCGGAGCAGGGGAAGTGGGAAGTATTGGTTGCAGCGTCGGCAGGGGATGTTAGGTATGTGCTTCCATTTCTGAGATTTGTGTAAGTTTCATGCTGACGACTCTGTCAACACAATAAACACAGGTATTCTGCTGCGTTTGAGATTAAGAAGTCATTTTCATGGGTGTTTTGATTTTGACGAGGGCCGATCTACCAAGAGCCTCTGGAGGTCCTGGATTGTTGAAATGGTTTTGCTTCAATCGTACATATTGTGACATGTGTATTGTTTGGATACTTTGATGTCTGTATATTCTTTTTGTGTTGTGTTTTTCTTTGTTCTCTTTGAATCAACAAGTTCGACGAAGCTAGGCGTGTTCTTGAAGTCCACCTTTGGTGTCCGGCAACAATCTCATTGTCAGTACTAAGCAGCTACCAGGATCATCACTGCCTTCATCATTAGGGGGTTTGACCTCAGCTCCGAAATTGGTGACCTCAATACCAACGATATAGCCCTATATCAAACGATGCCGGCTGGGATACGGCTGAAGCATGAAGCAAGCGGCAGGATCGAATATGGGCAAAGTTGGACTTCTCGAACTTTTGTGTCTTAACCCCTGGGGTTAAAAAGCGCGGGGAAAATTGTGCTGGTTGACCCCACATCTGGAGGTGATGCCCCACAGCGGCAGGATACCCGAGTTCTAGGTGGCATCTGGCTGGCCCTGGACGGGTAAACCCATACCAGGCGGGTCCCTGTCACCGCCTCCTTTTTTGGGGAAGGATTAGCCATATTACAGCATTGCGATCCAGGGCGCGCCAGCCCAACTCCAAAAGTCTAGCACCACCTGTCTCGAAGTCTCGATTTCTGGACTTCAACACCGGACTGGCAATCACTGGACATGCTTCCCATTTGGCTGTTCTCCAATTGAGCCTTTATCAGGCAGTATTACGGATCCTACTGATCAAAGGTCACAGCGCTCGGCAGATGCTCGCTTGAACATTCGTCTTTGAAGCCATACTTTTATCCCCCAGACGTTCATCTTGCGACCTGGCCACATCCAACCACTTCCGAACCTCAAACCAATCGACACCACTACCCTGGCCCGCCCTTGCTTCATTCTCTGCGCTCTGGCGCACAGTGATTGCATCAGGGAATGGAGAAGCAACAATAGTACACATTCAGCCATGGCCCGGCCTTACAGCATGAGCAGCAGTAGCAGCAGCCCCTATAGCGGGGGCAGCGGCTACGGCTATGGCTATGCCCCCTCCTCCGCCTACCTGTTTGGCCGCGACCGCGACAACACCTCGCTGTTCGACGACATGCGCGCGCTCCTCTCTCACTCCGTCCTCTCCTTCATGCGCTTCTGGCGCGCCCGCGGCCGCCGGATGGCCATTACCACTTTACGTTCATCCGTGCACAGGTTACGGCAGAACATGACATACCGACGGGTCGTCAGCTTCCCGCATATGCTGGTGCTGGTGTGGGTGGTTATTATGTTGTGGGGGGAGAGATGGGCGTTCCATTCGAAGGTAGAGAGTTGTCGGTGGGAAAAGTGGGAGAAGTGGGTAGGTTTATCGTCTCTCTGTGGCACGCCGTCATACATTGCACGGGTTGCCGGAGTGTTTTTGCGGGGGTTCCGAAGATAGGAATGGGTTTTGCTAACGTTCTGGATGTCATCTAGCCGGCTGGCGCCCAACCACATCGCGTCGCTCTTGTTGCCGACCCCCAGCTCATCGACCCTCATACCTACCCCGGCCGTCCGTGGCCGCTTAATCCGCTGACCATGCTGCTGACCGACAACTACCTCCGTCGTTCGTACGGCCAGCTGCAGGAGCAGCTGGACCCAGACACCGTCTTCTTCCTGGGCGACCTGTTTGATGGTGGCAGAGAATGGAAGACAGCACGCGGAAACTTTGAGGACCCCAAATGGGGGCCTCATCCAAAGCACGAGCAGAAGTTTTTGAAAACATGGCGGAAGAAGTATGGAGAGTGGTTTTGGCTGAGCGAGTATGCCCGGTTTGGCGATATCTTTGTCAACCCGTGGGTGAAGTCCGTTGCGGGATCTGGCAAGAAGACGACACGCAGGAGGAGAAAGCTGGTCACCAGCCTACCCGGTAACCACGATCTCGGTTTCGGGTCCGAGATCAAGGTCGCCGTGCGTAACCGCTTCGAGACTTATTTCGGCGAGGGCAACCGTGTGGACGTGATCGGCAACCACACCTTCGTGTCGGTCGACACCGTGTCCATGAGCGCCGCTTCGTCCGAGGAAGCGAAACGCTACGATCTCAAAAACATCTACGAACCCGTCCAGAACTTCTTGGATAACATGAAGACCCTCAAACAAAAAGCAGTTGAGCGGGAACTCCTCCATCTCCGTGGCGAGCTCCCGCCAGGTCGCTACGAGCACAAGGTCGAGCCTCTGGCGCAAGCCAAGTTCGGCGGCAGCAAGCCCGCCGTCACAGGCAAAACCGCCCCCGACCTACCCACCATCCTGCTCACTCACGTGCCCCTCTACCGGCCGCCCGGCACACCCTGCGGCCCGCTCCGCGAACGCTACCCGCCCACCAAACCACCCAAGGGCCAGACCGAGCCCGTCGTCCCCGACTACCGCAACGCCATATCCGTGTCGCGCGGCTACCAGTACCAGAACGTGCTGGGTGAGCGCGATTCCGAGGAGCTGGTGCGCAAGGTGGGTAATGTGGTGCACGCCTTTTCGGGAGATGATCACGACTATTGCTTTGTGAGGCATTCCCCCGCTCAGGGAGGTGTACCCGAGATTACGGTGAAGAGTATCAGTATGGCGATGGGGGTGAGTAAGCCGGGGTTTTTGTTGGTATCGTTGTGGAATCCGATTGATCCCGTCACGGGGAAATCACTGGCTGTTGGGGGGGAGGGGCAGCCGACGCTGCAGACGCATTTGTGTCTGTTGCCGAGCCAGTTGAGCACGTATATAAGGTATGCGACGTTCGCGGTAATGTCGCTTATCTTGTTAGTCGGGAGGGCATTTTTGGTGCCGATTTGGGGGTTGACGCCGTTCGCGCTTGATCTGGATGAGTCAAGTGTCTCTGGAGCGAAGGTGAAGAATAGGGGCATCCTTCCCATGTACAAGGCGAAGCTTGAAGACTACGACGAGTACGCCAACTACCCTACGTCTCTCAACAAGGGCGGCGGTAATCGGTCTAGGAGCAACTCCCACAAGGGCCACAGCCACAGCCACAGCCACAGCCACAGCCATGGCAACCACCACCCCGGCCATAGCAGACGAAAGAGCCGAACCATTACCACGGCTAGTAGAGGTGCAGGGAGCGGAGGATCTGGGTCAAAGTATGGTGGTTTGGAGGGAAACAGCAGTGGACGAGTCAGATCGGCACCAAGAATCGAGATTTCATTGCATAGTGATAATGAGGACGAAGACGATGACGGCACGACAGGGGGGTTCGGGAAGTGGAAGCCGAAGAAGGCCAAGAAGAGGAGGGGCCCGCGGGGCAAGGTTGAGGTGGTGGTGACCGAGGCGTGGACTAGCGTGTGGAGGGTGGTGTGGATGGTGGGGGGTTTTTTTGTGTGGCTGAACTGGAAGGGGTAGGGGGATCGTAGAGATGGCTAGTTACAGCACTGTGTAAACACGGATGGATTGGGTGGGAGGACGTTGGCTGGCTGTTTGTACTGGTGATAAGTCATATGGGCGGGTGCGTTTGATCTTGATCTCAGGCCGGCTTTCATCCATGATTTCGGTCACATTCGAACAAAAGAGCGCGTACATAGGTACATTGTACACTCAGCTATGGCTTGGTACCATGATAGCATTGGATTTGCTGCATTTGCTTGGTCAGCTGCCGCTTCTATCGCCTCACGATATCTTACGTCTTGCTTTGGCTCCCTCTTTCGTGCCATTATTGTCGTCAGCATCTCTCGAATAGATCGGCAAATAAAGCCATTCTGAGACGCGGCCTTCCCTCCAAAAAACGTCCCTCCAGGTCCTAAGTGCCTTGGGTCCCTTCCCCGCACCCTGTGCCTTTCCGCCTTGCGCCCTTACCCTGCCCTGCTGCCTCTTTGCCCCAGCCTCGGACCCGGACGCGAACGGGCCGCGTCCACACGCGTCCGCGTTAAAGTGTTCGCAGTGTCCTCCAGCCAATCCCGTCGCGCGGGGGCTGGATCTTGGCGCGTTCTCGGGTGGACCCTATTCCGACGTGCGACTCCACTGGGGGGCTGAGAGAACTCCACTTTATCTTTTTTTCGCGTCTTCCAGGTCACGTCACCTCGGCTTGGTCAGCTCCGGTCAGTTGAAATTTGGGAAGGTTCAGTCAGCTTTTCATCCACCAGTACGGTGGCGTCCTTGTCAAAGCCTAATTAGAGGGAACGGAGGCAAAGATCTGCCCTTGGTTCATGCAATTGACTTTTTTTTTTGTTGGTATTGGTGATGATCACATTGATGAGGATTGACGGGTGACGGCAGCCGGACAGCACGCCCTTCCTTCTGCTGCCTGTCCTGTGGAACTTGTACTTCCCCCCCCTCCCCCCCCCAAAAAAAAGCCCCTGCATATCCTTAATTGAAGTGACGCCAAAAAGCGCGTCTCGCTTTTTATTGCTTCCGCAGGCAGAAACGCGTTCTTCCCTTCCAACTCCCCCAGCCCCGTCGAAGCACTGGGCACGCACAGGCATCGTCCACGGCTGGCTGAAGCGCTCCGACTGGCTCAATCCTGCCTGGGACCCGTTATTCCTGGAAGAAACACGGCTCCCTACACAGGGGCAGGGCTGCATTACCTACACAGTATAGCACACTCATACATCCTACTAAAAATCCTTGACCTTACATGATAACCGTGACACGCTTCGGACGGGTGGGCATTCATCGCTCGGCACAGGTTTGGGCTTGTCTGGATGCTTGCCATGCCCATCCTTAGCTGCAGCCAGCTAAGGCTTCGAAAAAGCGAAACCTGCAGCTCTTTTCTCCGCAATTCGTAACCCTGCTTTTTTTGCTGCCACCAAGGGTTCCTGTTAAAGTCGAACCTGAAACCCTGTTCCCATTCTGCAAACTCTTCCATTCCTCCTCCCAGCCGTCATCTACGCCGCCTCAGCCAGGACCAAAGCAGCGAACGAGCAGCCCCAAGCAGCACGGTTTGCCCTTCCTAAACCTGTGAAGTGTCGGTGCTGCTGCCCGTACGTTTTTTTTTTTTTTTACTACAACATACCCGCATTCGACTCTTAAAGTTTTCCTTGCTGCCCTCCAGCCCTTGATCCTCTTCCAGCCTGGAAAGCCTGCCTGGTTGCCTGCTGGTTGGCACTATTGGACTCTGCATACTATCACTTCCAATCAACACCCATTACACCCATCAACCCCGATACTTCACTTTTAGCCCCTGCCTGTTTGCCTGGGCAGAAGAAAGCCGCTCGAGCGCCAATTTTATTTTTCGACCGAAGGCAAAGCCAATTGCCCCTTTCCTTCGTCCTACTCCTCACTTGGAGTCGTACAAGGTCGAAAGATCTCATTTGTTCCGTTCCGGGATTGGGAAAGGAGCATCATCTACCGAATTCACCGACTTTTGTTTCTCAACAACAACCTTTCACACACATTTCAACCTAGATCGCCTTCTTTCCTGCACTGGTCGAGTTATTCGACTTCGATCTTCCATTATCTACCGATACCCTACCTCTTATCAATTTCCCTCCTCCAGACCCATCATCACCATGTCGACCCTCAAGCGCAAGGCTGCCGCCGAGGCCGGCTCGGAGCCAAAGAAAATCAAGCAGGCTGGCATCATGTCCTTTTTTGGGACCGCCAGCAAGTCCTCGGATAGCAACAGCAATAACAATAACAACAACAGCACGAACGACTCCGAGCCTGCCCCCAAATTTGACAAGGCCAAATGGGTGGCCAGCCTGACTCCCGAGCAGCGGAAACTGCTGCAGCTCGAGATCGATACCCTGCACGAGAGCTGGCTCGCCCTGCTCAAGGACGAGCTCGTCACCAAGGAGTTCCTCGAGCTGAAGCGTTTCCTCGAGCGTGAGACCGCTGCTGGTAAGCAGTGGTTCCCTCCGAAGGAGGATGTTTACAGTTGGTATGTTTTTCCATATCCCTCTCCCCATCCCTTACATCGCCCCAACGAAAACAACCGCTAACATCCCATCCGATAACAGGTCCCGCTACACCCCTTTCAACAACGTCAAGGTCGTCATCCTTGGCCAAGACCCTTACCACAACTACAACCAAGCCCACGGCCTGGCCTTCTCGGTCAAACCTCCCACCCCGGCTCCCCCTTCCCTTAAAAATATGTACATCGCCCTGAAAAACGACTACCCCCTCTTCCGCGAGCCCCCCAACCGCGGTGGCCTTCTCACACCCTGGGCCCAGCGCGGCGTGCTCATGCTCAATACCTGCCTTACCGTACGCGCCCATGAGCCCAACTCCCACAGCAACCGGGGCTGGGAGCGCTTCACACAGCGGGTGATTGACTTGGTCGCTCAGCGCCGCACGCGCGGCGTAGTCTTCATGGCGTGGGGCACGCCCGCCAGCAAGAGGGTCATGAAGATCGACACGAAGCGTCACCTCGTGCTCAAGGCGGTGCACCCTAGCCCGTTGAGCGCGGCCCGCGGCTTCTTCACATGCCACCATTTCAAGCTCGCGAACGACTGGCTCGAGGAGCGATACGGCAAGGAAAAGGGGCCGATTGACTGGGCGTTGATCGAGGGAGACAGCGTGTTTGAGGATAAGCAGCCGCCGCTGGGGAGTCCCGCAGCAAAAAAGCGGGAGGAGGAGGAGCAGCAGCAGAGGACACCTAAGAAGGGGAGCTTGACGGAGAAGGTGGAGGAGGTGGTTAAGGCGTCGGTGTTGGGACGGAATGTGAAGGAGACGATTGCAAGTGTGATGGAGGAGAAGAAGAGGGAAGTTGAGGAGAAGGAGAAGGGGGAGGAGAATGTTGCGCCTAAAGCTGAGGCTTAGGTGTCGGGGAGTATCGGCGCGCTGGCTTGAGCGCTGGTGGGCTTGACGTTGACGAAGTTTGGTGAGAGAAGCTTGGGAGCTGAGCTGTTTTCTGGTGATATCCAACAAATGTTGGCTGCCTCATTAGACAGACTTTACCGTGGCCTGACACTTCTCTTGGCCTTCTGGAAAGTCACTTCATCATCTCCATCTCCCTCTGACGTCTACACACTGGGATAGGTTTGGTGGAGACTGAAGGATGATGGGCGAAAAAAAAAACCATTTATATGAGGTGGGGGACCGAGCAGGCAAAAACACCTTGCTCTTCTACCTTTTAACCCCCCCC
>Ga0065720_1019253_pt1 | contig 31163 bp, 27 predicted proteins | sample Thericmetagenome_FD_59107 | JGI IMG/M metagenome (GOLD analysis project Ga0065720, IMG submission 59107) | Thermophilic microbial communities from the Joint Bioenergy Institute, California, USA of rice/straw/compost enrichment - eDNA_2 v2... | ecosystem: Engineered > Solid waste > Grass >... | reverse complement strand
TGTCGCCGCTTACACAAGCATACGTCGGCGTCACCCCGGGCGACCTGCCGCTAAAGAACGCCTTCGCCTTTGCCTTCAGCCAGCCTTTCCAGACGCCCAGCGATTTTATCCCACCCGAGCAGGTCATTAAGCGGGTTGAGCCGACACGTCCAATCTTTGTCGACAATAAGACGGGTAGGTGCAGGTCGCATATGATGATATGCTCCTAAATATCGCAGTCAGGAACAACATGCTAACGGCCGTACAGAGCGCGCCCTCACTCTCGGTCAGATCTCGCGCGACTCACTGGCCATTGCATCCGGCCTACTGGCCCTAGGCCTGAACCCCTCTGATGTTCTCAAGCTCCCACCGACACCATCGTGCCCAGAGGGCCCCGAAATCGCTCCCGTTATACTGATCCAGCTGCCCAACTGCTTGCCCTTTGCGCCGATTTTCTTCGGTGTTCTCGCTTCCGGCTTGACTGCAACCCTCGCCTCACCCGCCCTGACAGCAGACGAGATCGCATGGATCCTGCAGAACTCGAGGCCAAAGGCCATTATCACTGCTACAACCTGCCTACCGGCCATGAAGGCGGCGCTCGAGAAGCAGGCTGATCAGACGTACTTTTCATCCGTGCCGATCTACACCGTCGACGTCCTCAACGACACCTACCCCTCGCAGAGCACACCATCCAGCAAGAACGACTGGAAGACCATTCTCGTTCCCTCCCCGAACAAGCCCAAGGTTAATACGACGACCTCCTTCGACCCATCGAAAGCCCGTTGTCGCACGGCCGTGATCCTCTGGTCCTCTGGCACGTCTGGCCGATCCAAGGGCGTTCTCATCTCCCACCACGCACTCAACTTCTCCGTTGCATCGCTGTGGCATGATGCAGATTATTTCAACAAAACCCCCGGGCGAACCCAGCGCTGGCTGGGTTATGTGCCTTTCTACCATGTATTCGGCCTTTGCAATGTCTTTTTGCTTTCGGTGGTTACTGGATCGACGGTGTACGTCATGCAAGCGTTCCACTTGGAAACAGTTCTCAAAGCTATTCGCGACCGCAAGGTCACCTACTTACACATGGCGCCCCCCGTGGCGGTCATGCTGGCCAAGGCGGCCGTTGTCGAGCCGTACGTCCAGCAGAAGGCGTTTAGCAGTGTTGTTGCTGGTGTGACAGGCGGTGCACCCCTTGGACATGAGGTAGTTGTGGAGGTGTACAAGCGTTGTGGCTTCCGCGTGAGGTTGGGCTACGGCCTCAGTGAAACTTGCAGTACCTCTCTGCAAAAGGGTCTCACAGAGAAGGACATGCACGAGGGCGCTGGGGACACAGGTTCACCGCACTACGGAGTGGAGATCATGATCGCTGACCCGAACGCTGGTGATGACGCTTATGCCAAGAAGCAGGGCGAAAAATCCAAGGTTGCCGGAGTAGACGTCGAAGGCGAGGTCCTCGTTCGCGCGCCATGCCTCCTCCTAGCCTATCTTCCTGTGGGCGCCTTCGAGAGGGCCAAGGCTCCCGATATGTCTGTCACCAACGATGCGCTCACCGCCGACGGATGGTTCCGCACAGGAGACGTTGGCGCCCTTGACGCACGTGGCCGGCTGCGCATCACCGATCGTTTGAAGGAACTGATTAAGGTGCGCGCGTTCCAGGTCGCGCCCGCCGAGCTGGAGGCCGTGCTGTGCAGTAGCGAGGAAGTTGCTGATGCAGGTGTGATTGGCATTTATGACTCAAGCGAGGCGACGGAGTGGCCGCGGGCATTTGTTGTGCCGCGGAAGGGGAAGATTGCAGAGCTGAAGAGGGAGGAACTGGAGGCTTTGGCGCAGAGGTTGAAGGTGCTTGTGGAGAAGCGGACGACGAGGTATAAGTGGTTGATGGGAGGTATTGTTTTTGTCGATCAGATTCCCAAGAGTCCGAGTGGGAAGATCTTGAGGAGGGTGTTGAAGGCGGGTGGGAAGGAGACCAAGGGTGTGGAGGTGAAGTTGTATGAGAAGAAGAAGAGGGATGTGAAGTTGTAAGAGAGGGGGCTGTAATTTTGGGGTTTAGTAGTAGTAGTAGTAGTAGTAGTAGTAATCACTGTCAATGTTCAAATTCGGAGTCCTATCCAGGAAACAAGTTGGCCTTTGCTCAGCAAACGGGAAAAGAAGGCCCCTTCTGGCTGAACACTGACCACCCTTTCCCCACCTGAGCCCCTCCTTGTGCCTTCCCTCCCAACCCAGCTCCTTCCCAAACGATATATATTACTTCCGCAACGCCACTTCCAACAACCAGCGCCTTTCACTGGGCCAAATGGTCAAGTAGGAAGGGTCGCAGCAACCTGTAGTAACAGTCTGAAACCCCCAGCCTCGGGGTCGGGAGTTCAAGTCGAGCAGGAAGCAACAATTCTACCCATCCCAAAGAGGGAACTGGATATAGGTAGTGGCTTGTTTCCTGCCGCAATCCTCGTACGACGAGGCAAAACGCTGCCGGTGGTTGTCGTAACCAGTTACCTCCCCGCCACTGGGTGGCGGGTTGTTATCATAAGAACACTCTTTGCCCGTCCAGTCACAAAAACAAGATCTCTTGTGACTCTTTTCAGTATCCCGTCTTTCATACATCATTTACCAACAGGTTTCATCACCCATGTATTTTCCACTTCAAATCCGAACATTATGCCTGAAGTTTCCACACTAGGTTTCATGTTGCTGCCCCAGTCTTTGAGACTACCATGATCCATACCCTCTCAACTTCATCATTGCAACCTCCTCATCTACCTTATGATCGGTGAACCTAATCATATGTTGAAGATGGCAACCAAACGTGCCAAACCCCACAACTCAATTTGCCAACCATTGTCATACACATCCAGAATGACGATCAGCAGCTCCATCTCCAAATTTTGCACTCTCACTTTGAGTGTAGATGCCGTACCTGCTGCGGGTGTTATGCAATAGAGCTCGGAAGCAGACAAAATAGTCTGCGCAGCGTCTTGCAGCTGTCTGGATGCAAAAACGGTGGTTGTGAGCATCATTGCGGCATGCGTGCTTGCCTTGATGCATTTGACAGATGTCAATTTGGTGAAAGCATCCTTTCTTATGTCTTCCCTGAGTCTTGTGGGTTGTCTGTCTGCTGCGCTGTTTGTCTCTTTCATGTTGGCAAGTCATTCATCACAGCACAAGACCATTGGTCAATTATCTTCCTCAGATCACTTGCGGCCTTCAGTGCCCTTCTGTCTTAGTCAATTTCTGACTCTATCTCTCCATCCTGAAGCTTAACTCTATGTATAGAACTTTTACGCTTCTCCCCGACGCTACTGTTACAACCTGGTATGTCTATCGCAGTGGTTTTGCTTGGTTTAATGTGGTTTCTGCACCATGTTCTCTCTTTTGCACCGATAACGGTTAAGATGTAGAACCTGGCTAAGCTAATTTTTGCCCAGTTTTCAGGCTTTATGATCTGACGCTTTCTGAACACTTCGAAGGCTAAGAAAAATCTTGCTTCTGTGAAGAAATTACCAGGGTATCAGAATTCAGTATTAAACCAATGATGCCAGTGCAGAGATCATGGTGTGGCCTTCTGAGTTCTTTCGATGGAGGCAACGAGATAAAGGTGACGAAGGGAACTGTAGCCGATTTAACAGCCAACTAATACGTTGAATAATCCCCAGAGAGTAACATGAATCAACGATGACGTGTCAGATGCATACAAAACAAAAGCAAAGGTCCATTCAGACATGAGAACGGATAGCAAAGCGGTCTTGGGGGACAAAGTCTACTTGAATAGCATCGTGTACTTTCATTCTCCCTCAAGGATATTAACGCTTTTAATGCTCCATACATGGTAGATGGCCAATTCTAACGCAACTCTATATTGCGCAGTAACTTGCTTTTAGGCAAGTTGCTTTACAACCGTACCAACTATATGTAGATCGTGGCGGGTTCCCTAGACTATCTTCTTGGAAAAGTCTGTACAATTGGTAGTATGGACTCCCCTCTCGATCATTTTGTGCATTCTATAACGCCTTTATTTGAACTTATCTTTCTGCCCCACGTCGGATTTCGATTAAACCAACATTAGGCTGCTTTTTTTTTTGCGCCCATCGCTGATGTCCTCCTCTCCGCACAGGAACTGTTTTCGATACAAATTCTGTGTACTGTTGTCAGTACGACTGTGAGTAAGGTTGTTGAAATGACATGAGACATCTTCCCTCTCGAGTCGGAGCCATGCCAGCCTCTTCCAATAAAGATCAAGCATGCTGGATCTAACCATGTTTGAGTATTAGTTATCAGAAAATTGGGTTATTCTTGATAGAAACCCACCTGCTAATGGCTTGATCAGTACCTGCAGTCTCCGGGTAACGGGAAATATTGAATGAAACACTATAAGCTTTTTCTTCTATGGCTTCTCTCCGGCTCTTGAGTTTTGGCCCCAATGATATCAACTGGCAGTGTAAATGACAACTATATACTTCTTTTTTAGCGTATTGAGATCATGAGTAAACTGGATGGAACACTGTAGTGGCACAAGAATAAAGGTACATAGTATAAAGTATTCTCGGAAATGATATGGGGGTTAAATGGTGTTTTGTCTCCTTTAGGCGCCTCTCAAGGGCCCATGCTGCGACAATATAACATCTTGACAAAGGATGTTATCTGATAACATTTAGGATGCACATCTGCCACTTGTCTCGGTTACAAAAGTAAGTGACCAATGTCCTTCGATATCCCCTAGCATCTGATGGACCATGTAATTAATTGGTCCTACGAAGTATATCGAATACTACAGAGTACATGCTGTTACCTCTACATTTCCATTCATTCCCCCTCTGTTATGCAAGGGCATGGAGAGACTCTAGAATAGTAACAATGTCTTGACTTACAGGGCACGCCACTTTATTTTCTACTCTAAGTTAGTACACATAGGGATACTGCTTTACTTCTAACTCCCACCGTTTGGATTAACAACTCAGAACCAAGTCCCGGCACCATAGACCTCCAATTGGAGATATACCTTTATTATTCACCAATGTCAATGAGTTGCAGTTGTCTTTAATCATTCCGTCCTGGTCTGCAGAGAGCTTGATTTCAGCAGGTGGACTTGTGACAAAGACATGACTGTAGTAAAAGAGAATCAATGCATGGCGTTATGTAGCATGACTTTTGAGCTTTATCTTAACTACTTTTCAGAGAGGAGTACTTTGGGAAACTAACCTTGATACCAGATTTTTCAGATAGATTTTTGCAAAGTAAATAAACCCCTGAATTCTTGGCATGTTGCCCTGGCAACTAGCTGAGCCAAAAGCGGCTCCTGGCTTCTTTGTGAAGAGCGTCACTATTCTTAGGTGACTGTGTTCCGATAGTTCAGTTTCATTCTAAAATACGTTTTTCCTCTTTCTGGGAGGAAGATAAACCACCAATGTCATGTCTTCTGCGGGCATCAGTGCCGTTTGATTCAATTATTGTGCAAGTTGATCTTTTTTTTATCATTCTAATCTAGTCGGTGTTGTATTCTTCTGATTGGTTAGAGCAGCATCATTTTTCACCGATGGTAAACCAGTGTTTTGCCTTCCTTAATCCCGACAGGAGGATTTTGCATAAATCAATATTTGCCAATTACTGGTATTTCATATCTGCATTATTTTTGATTATGTTTACCTTGACTAATTTTGCAAGTCTTTCCCTGCAATTATTGATATGCTCTTTTGACCTTGCTCTCTGGCGTTGGTGCCTTGAGGACCATAACCTGGAACATTGGGTCTTTATTTGATTTTCTTTTTCTTCACCTTACCGCTCGAGCTCCGCATCTGAAAAACAGTCTTATTCACCAATCATTACAATGCTTGACTGGTGCAATGCCCCATTGATGCCGTCAAGCGAGAACCTGGGCACACACCTCACACTAACACTTTTACTTTCGATAAGCTTGCAATCCACAGCAGTCTTGTTCCGGCTCATTGGGGCACACGTATGGAAGACAGTCAAATAGCAACATACTTACTGGGAGCAGCTGAAATCAAGTTGTAAGATACTGGATAGAGCATTTCACGATAGTTTTGTCATTGATGCGGGACTGTGTGGAAGAGAAAGAAACATTGATCGTTTTTATAGAAGCTGGATGCTGGAGGAACAAGGGAGAGATTCTCTTTATCATAATATTTTCCCCCTTTCTTCCATCATTTAACTATTGACAGCTGGGTTCGTTATGAGAACAACACAGCAAAGAACACAAATAACGATGTGAGACGCTCACCATGCACTAAGTGAATGCACATGTAAATGTATTTGAGGCCCCAAAAAATGATGAAACATAATTAGTTTATTTGCAAATGCGGATCATGACACAACATTCACTGATATGTTGTCTAGTATTTGTTTCAGACAAACGTTCGCAAAAGCAAATGATTAAATTTCTTTTTGGCGCTAGAGCACAGACCACTGGCTCTCACCACCATTGAAAGGACTAGAATAGGAAGGCATTCGTGCCTTTTAAGTGCAACCAATATAATATAGTTGGTATATCATGGGACTTGGGCATTTAGATACTTTCTGCCACTATATCAGGCTAGATAATCTAAGTCTTTGATACTACAGTCATACATTTCACATCATCTAAGCCGCCTTTCCCGCGGAATGCTTTACAGTCCACCTCTTTCTTGACATCTCACTCCTTGTGGTCATTGAAACAACCCAAATTCTCGCTTACGATTCTATCAGATGCTTGTATCAATTCTCCACAAAGAGGTTTTTCATTTACTTGGTCGGTTTGGCTCTGTTCTCCGCCTTCCTCAAATGTAGGCGACCACATGGCAGCCTGTGGGTGCTTGGGAAGCGCTGTTTCGTGGCAAGCAACTCTGTTGCGCTCCAAATGTCAGGTTGATTTAGGGGCTTCTCTCCAACTGCAAATCATACTTCGCACGTAGTTGAGGCACATTACCCTTTGGATTACAGGCTCAAGGTCAAACCATCCAAGAGAACAGTGAAGTCAACCAGCCTTCTACTAAACCGTGCCAATCTAGAAGAGACAAAGAAGCGTGTAACAATCCAGACAGACCACCTGAGATGGGTTCAAGAGATTCCAGGCTGCTGGATTGAGAGACAGGAATTCTCACACAACCAAAGTGGCCGTTGTGGTTATCAGTTGGCAAGCAACTCTTTGTATTGCTGACTAAGTAGTTTCTTGGGCCAGATGGCCCTACTTGAAATCTATATACATCTCATGAACTCTTGTGGCTTCCCTTCCTTCTTCCTCAACAGCACAGACTGTTGAGAATCAACATCCTTGGGTATTGAGGAACATTTTCCCAATGTTCAGTTGTTGGGGGCGAATATCCGAGTTTGATGGGTCACAACTCCCTTTTACTCCGATCAGTGAGTTGCACGGAAGCTACTCTCTCAGATAGAGTCGTTGTTTGTCGTGACAAAGCATCTATCCCAGCCTGTAACTCAGTCCTAAACAAAGATGAAGCGTCAAGCTTGTTGGTGCAAGAGTAGGAGAACTGCTGTGTACAACAGTGCACAGGTGGATCTGCTATCGATGACAATGGGTATAGCATAAATCTGTTGCAGGGATTTCGTCGAAGACGGTTGCAGCCATGTGCTAATGCCCTATGATGTTCACCAATATAGCCAAAAAAAAGGTTTCACATCGATATTTTATAAGGGACAAATGTGTCCTATGGTTGGTTGCTACTATACTGCTGGCCATCATTGACCTTGTGTCAGGTGGTCGTATCCCTTGAACTCACCGCGTGGTTATATCACAGCAACTCACGTACTGCCTATGCAAGAAGGCTGCATGGTAATAGCTGAGTTCACATACCCATTTGGGTTACATCTACCTTTAATTAGCACAGAGTTAAACATGAACGTCTTTGGAATACTTGACGGAAGAATCTAAAGGCAGAGACATCAGAGTTGGGAAAGTCCTGATTAGTTAGTCAATCACATAAAACTGATAACAGAGGGAGAGTGGAATAACTATGCGCGCCCGGTCATGTGGACACGGCTGGTCGCGACAAAGATGCAGTCTTGGTCTTGTATCCGTCTTGTGTGTCTGACGAGCTTAGTAGTCTCTTACATAAGTCTCCCTTGACCTTTGGGAATTATTGACATCTGGAGCTGCAGGGTGCCTTCTCTTTTTAGCGCCATCTACTCGGGAGGTCACTACAAAAAAGACAAATGGTAAACACAAGGGGTTGACTAAACTAGCACACTGTGCTGTTCATTGAAATCATATGTAATAAGAACTTTGTGAAGATTGGCACTTGCTGAGGATGGTGGCAGTAAGCACATTGATTGCTCTTTGACGTGCCGTGATACACCCTTGGTAGGAAAAAAATGTAATGGGACTCGAGAAGTACTCCATACAAAACTAAGGATACAGAGGATCCAGATTCAACCCGCTCAGAATGCCATTATTAGGTATTTTCGATACAACGTAAAGATCAGAAGAGCATCCTTTGATCATCATCTTGTACAGATCCTGTTACATCTTCTCACAGCCATCGACCACTTACAACCACTTGGAGCACAGCAGCAAGAAGAACTCCGCCAGCCATCAGCGCAGCACCAAGGTCAACCCCATGCCAAGCTCCTGAACTATTCGCACAAGGACAATCACAGCACATCAGCTTGTCATTCAATTGAGGCGTAGGAGTAGCAGTTGCCGACATCATTGTCGTCGGGAGAACGTTCCACCTTGTTGTCGCAGAGGTCTTCATGCAATCGCACTGACACTCGGAGATGTCCTCAGAACAGCCCTTGACTTTTGGCTTCTTGGGCTTATGTGTGGTTGTGGAGTCATCGGGCGAAGTGTTGGAGTTGGCATGGGAACCGGAGTCCGCAGCAATAGGGCCGCTGTTGTGACTGGAAGAACCCGAGCTGGAGCCTGAACTGGAGCCTGAACTGCTGTTGCCTCCTCTCCCTCCTTTTGGGGTCCTGGGCTCCAGAGCAATGTTGTCTGAAATGAGTTCAGTTTCTTGGGAGATGATCACTGGAACTGAGTCGGCTAGAATGGACTTATCACGCTCCAAGGCGACATGAGGTTCAGCAGGTACAGGAAAGATGGTGCTTGGAGACGGAGTCGGTGAAAGGCCCAATATGTCATGACTTGTCCGATCGTAAGGAGAGACAAGAGCTGCGCTTAACTGACTGATTCCCTGTAGCAGGAGGGGCGCGAGAAAGGTCACCTGGGTGGATATTCTTGAAAGCCGGACCATCTTGGTGGGTGTCTTGTAAAATACTCTTGATAAGGTGTGAATAATGGGATATCTTTTTCGTGTCGAAGGGGTAGTCAATCAAAGGCGGCAATTGAAAACTTGGTTGAAAGACTCAGCGCGCTCGTATTGAGATGAAGAGGGTGTTACGGACTTTGGTCCTATATATCAAGGGTTCTAGTGCCTAAGCCAACGACAGGTGATGCGACGACTTAACGTGTGATGGCACGTGCAACTGATGTCAAACGGCAATTTTACCTCCACTGTCAATCATCAGTCTTCAAAAAAAGACACAGGCGTCACCAAGTTGGTCGCCCTCATCCTCATCAAAGGCAGTGAAAAGCGTGCCAAAGGAGGTTTTGCGGTGGTGTTTTTAGCTCTGCTAGTCGTGCTCCTGCATGAGCTGAGCCCGCCACTGGAGCGGTGTGGCTGGCGCATTCTTGGCTTGGTAACTAGGGACTCCGCCATAAGCTCGGGTAATTGGGCATGATGATAGGCAGAATTATGGTGCTGGAGCAATTGAAAGCCTGTGAAGCAACCCAATGCTGGAGATGCACTGAAGGAAACGCATCGAAAGAGGGGTAGAACCAGAGCAAGTGTGAAAGAGCTGCTTCGTCCTCATATATGTCCAATGATTTGACTTGGTCACCGTATTGAGCAATCATGAGGGTAAGCAGAAACTCAAGAGAGGGGAACAACAAGGTCAGCAAAGATATGATGCAACCAGTCTCCGTCTCCATGACTTTGTCTGCAGCTGAGCGTAAACTCATATTCGTTGCACAATCAGTGAGGGTTAGGACAGATATCATGGATAGATAGCTGAAGCGATGAAGTTGCGGAGAGTGAGTTATCCGCTTCAGCTCAGAGTTCTCTCCTCAGCCATTCTGCTTTCGAAATAGTTGTCACCGATGATATTCCAGGCTGCAGGTGTGACAATAAATGTGTTGCAATTCTATCATCACTGGTTGAGGACATGGCTGGCCCGCAACCAGGAAGAGGTGAAGGGTAGGGGGATTGGAGATAGTGATGCTGGGGTGACATTGACAAATGGCGCGGGGCTAAGAATGTCTATCAGGGCCGGATCCCCGATAATGGGATATCTACACAACGCCTACGTCCACTCCCCTTCTTCACCCACGATAATGAATGACCACACTCCATGGCCAACTTAGCGCAGTCCCTGATGATTTGCGGTCCAGTTGACCAGAATGAGGATGGGACTGTGCAAACTGTCAATTGAAGATCCTCTTTTCCATCTTTTCCCACCTTATCTCCCTCACTTAATCCCACATGTTCTGCTGGTTACAGTGGATTTCAGCGAGCAAACCGCTCATCATTCCCATTCTATGCAAGAATCTCATGTGCTAGCAGTGTTCTGTCTTCAAAATTGCAGTTTTTTTTTTTCATTCTTTTTGTCCCGTATCAATGTGAGGCGAGGTGTGCGTGACAAGGTGCCCTTTAGCCCGGTATACTGACTGTTGAGCACTTAGGAGGAAGGAGCAACCGTGATGAACCTTCCTGCCCTTCTCATTGCATCGCGATCTGGCCCCTCTACTTTCTGCCTGCTTCCTGACCAATTATTATCATGCCCTTATATTTCCCCCACCGACTTTGTTTACATTGCTTGTTCTCCATTTTCCTCATTCCCGTCTCCCAAAGAAGGTCCGACAGCATACTCTCGTTTTCTCTGTGACTTGCTATCCTTCTTGTAGTGAGTTTCCCTTTCGATCAACAAAAGACTGCTCCGTCACTCGTTTTCTCCATAATCCTCGACTGTGACTTCATTCGATCAGTCACTATGAGAGCCATCTCGGCTCTTTTGCTGACCATGGCGTCCTGCGCCTGGACCGGCTTCTGGATGGAGAACATCCGCCACCAGGGTCTCGCCCCGTTCAATCCTGACAAATCCTATGTTGTCTTCCGAAATGTCAAAGATTTTGGCGCAAAGGGTGATGGTGGTAAGTGAGCTCCTGCCTTTGGTGAAGATCATAGCTTACGAAGGCAGTTACCGATGATGCTCCCGCCATCAATGCTGCGATCAGCTCAGGCAATCGTTGCGGCGGCCCCTCTTGCGTCGGTTCGACCACTACTCCTGCTGTGGTTTACTTCCCTCCTGGTACCTACCTGATCAATAGCCCGATTGTCGACTTCTACTACACTCAGATCGTTGGCGACCCCAACGACATGCCCATTATTAAGGGCGCAGCGACTTTCCCAACCGAAGCGATTGCAATGTTTGACGGCGACCCATACCTGCGCAACGGATGTACGTACTTAGCATTTTCGCATGCTTTCTCCTTTCGCTAATGACGGCAGACCTGAACTTCCAGTCAACGAACGTCTTCTTCCGTCAGCTGCGCAACATCATCTTTGACACGACCGACATTCGCGGCAATGCTACTGCACTCCATTGGCCTTCGTCTCAGGCGACCTCCATTCAGAACTGCGTTTTCCGACTTTCTTCTCGGGAGGGCGATATCCACACCGGCATTTTCATGGAAGAGGGCAGTGGCGGCCTGGTCACTGACCTAGTCTTCATCGGCGGCAAGTATGGTGCTCGCTTCGGCAACCAGCAGTACACCATGCGTAACCTGTCCTTCTACGGCTGCGGTACAGCGATCCAGCAGATATGGAACTGGGGATGGACCTACAAGTCGCTGAAGATCGTCGACTGCGACGTTGGCATCGACATGTCGTCTTGGGACGTCGGCTCCGTGATCTTGCTTGACAGCAAGTTTGTCAACGTCAAAACTGCTATGATTACCAGTCGGAATCCTGGCAACGCCACCGGCCTCGGCTCTTTGGTTATTCAGAACGTTGTCTACCAGAATGTCCCGGTCGTGCTGGCCAACCCACAGGGACAGCCCTATCTCCTTGGTGAGGCCAACGGCGCTGTTGCTGACAATGGTTACGCTCGGGCAAGTCTCATTCCTCATAAGGTCAAGTATTTCCGCTGACCAGTTCAGGGTAACGTGTATGCACCGCGCGGCCCACGCCTGATGGAAGGTCGTGACTTTGCCTTTTCCCAACCGCCTACTCTCAAAACCGGAGACCTCTATTACGAGCGCTCCAAGCCACAGTATGGGAATCTCCCAGCTTCGTCGTTCCTTTCGGCACGCGATCTCGGAGCCCGTGGTGATGGTGTATCGGACGACACTGCCGCCCTCAATGTTCTCTTCCAGCAAGTCGCGAATACCCCCTATGTCGCCTTCCTCGATTCCGGCGTCTACAAAGTCACCGATACCATCTACGTTCCGCCCAACACACGCATTGTCGGCGAGCCGCTCTCTGCTATCATCATGGGCGCTGGCAAGAAGTTTGCAGATGCGAACCGCCCTCGTCCTGTGGTTCAAGTTGCGCACCCAGGGGAGATTGGGTACGTCGAGATGAGTGATATCATTGTTTCGACTCAAGGCGCCACTGCAGGTGCCATTGGCATCGAGTATAATCTCAACACCCCTGCCGCCGAGAGTATTTGTAGCCCGGGCGCTCCGCCTTCTGGTCTCTGGGACGTCCACGTTCGCATCGGCGGTTTTACCGGCTCACAGCTCCAGGTCGCCGACTGTGCTATCACCCCTGACCAGCCCAACCTCGTCAAGGCCAATTGCATTGCCGGCTTCATGAGCATGCACGTTACCCCTTCCGCGCGCAACCTGTACATGGAGAACAACTGGATCTGGGTCGCCGATCACGACATTGATGATCCTCGTAACACCCGGGTCAGCATCTTTGTCGCCCGCGGCCTGCTTATCGAGGGTACCCGCATCTGGCTTGTTGGTTCGTCTGTTGAGCATCACACCCTATACCAGTACCAGCTCGTCAATGCGACGGATGTCTGGATGGGTCAGATCCAGACTGAGACACCCTATTACCAGCCTAACCCGCCTGCGCCATTCCCTTTCACGAGACTTAGCCACAGGCTGCATGATCCGGACTTCGCAGTCGATTGTTCGCGCCCCGCCAACCCAAGTGCCATGACGCTTTCTGGCAACGCACCCTGCTCCATGGCCTGGGGCCTCCGCGTCCTCGACTCAAAGAATGTAGTCGTCTTCGGAGCCGGCCTGTACAGCTTCTTCAACAACTACAGTACCAACTGCAGCACAGTCTTCTCCGGCGAGAATTGTCAGGCGAGGATCTTTTGGGTTGGTACTACCAATCCGTCGATTGCTCACTCGCTCTTGGCCAAAGAGGGTGAGAAGGGCAAACTGGGCCATGGTCCGTTTACAGGAGGTCCGGGTGGGTTCTCGGTAGAGGTGTATAATCTGGATACTATCGGTTCCGTGAGTATGGCTACCCTGCAGGGGTATGATATGGCGATGTGGGATCAGAATGTAGCAACTTTTGCGAGTACGCTTGCTGTGTTTAAGGCTTAAGTGCTTACCGTGCTGGAGCATAGGGGGGTGCAAAGGATAGCTCACAATTTGCGATACAGGTTCGTGAGAAAAAGGAAGGAATGGTTGTGAGAGCTAGGTCAACCTGGTCAAAGGAATGAGGTTGGATTGACTTGTAAAGTTGCCAGTTAGGAATCCCATGCAGGTTCGCTCATGCCTATCCGTGGATATGATGATGCTTGACAAACGAACTGACAAAGGATTTCTCTTGGCAGCGGAGAGGCTTTTGTGTTCTGTGTAATTATTAGTACTGTATTAATATTTAGCTGGGAATATCAGTACCATGTGCGACAGGCACAGAAATTGCCCAAAGATAAAAGAGTGATGACTTTGACTAGCCTTGATCTCAAGCCCCGTACGCTTTACCGGTAGTTTCTTGTAGCGAACTAATCTCGGCTTTGTCATCGTCCGTCACGTTAAGCCAAGGCCGTGGAAACTTTGACACAATTAATGAGACTGGAGAGCGAAGTTGATAATGATTCGATCGTCTTCTAGCGACCAGGACCTCAAGTTGAACATTTCAGTTATCGTGACCTTTCCTGGACCCCTATGTCGGGGGTTGCCATACATTGAGAGTCTCCAAGAGTGGCTGGGACAAGTTGCGACGACGTCTTTGACTCAAGCCTAACCACCCATCGCAGCAAACTGTTGTCCACTGACCCGGGACTGAAATTGGAATTGAGTGAAACATCAAAACAATAGCGACATCCAATGATCTTCGTTCAGGTTGGGGGTTTTCACCTAACCCTCCGCATCTCACCTTGCTTCGTTGCCAGTTCACCTGTCGTCGTAATTGCACTTACCGGACGCGTTTCCACGTTCTCACACTTACCATCACCATACCCCGAACGTCCGTGTTCACTGTATTCAATGAGGAGCTGTCGTGGTCCACAAATCACGATGATTACCTCCCAGGGAACTTACCTTGCTGTCCTCCCTGCGTGCTGTCCACTCCACCTCGAATTGATCTTTGCAGACATTTACTAAACAATGTCACAACTTCTAGTTTTCGGTTATCAGCTGCACAATATTCATAAACGAGATCCCGATCGACATTCACATCGTGACACCATGACAGCCGACAGTTTCGCCACCACGGACGATCTTGGAAGGAGATGTGGAAGTTCCGAAAAGGAAAAATCTGGGGCTTTACTAATCAGCCGTGAGGTCAGACGGCAAGGCAACACAAGGGAGAAGGGTGAAGGGACAAAAGGCGAAAATTATCACGAACCGCTCAAAGCACAACAAAATAACGGTGGGTCAGACTGGGGAGCTAATTGAACTCCGTCTGGGGAAACGCTGCCCGTTGAGCGCCCGCTTCCCCGCGTTTTCCAGACGGAACGGAAAGGGGAGGCCAGGAACGAGGAGCACAGACCTCCCTCTTCCCAAAAAAGCAGGTGGGCCACAACGGGAGCGAATGGGATAAAAAAGGAAAAACATCGGGTGATCGGTCCGATCCGACAACTGGCCCCACTACCCGGGGTTTGTTAAGCAAAGCCTCGAAAGTTGTATAACATGGCATAAGAAATCCGATCCCTGGCAAAAAGCTATGGATTGAAGCATAAAGATGCGTCTCCGTTCCAGAAGGTCTACGCTGAAGAGCGAGTTTGTGGAGAGCTTCGATGATTAAGTTGAGCTAAAGAGCTGCTTTATTACCTCTGCTATTGCCAAATTCTCAGTTGAGGTAGAGTCGGCGCCTACTTAAGCGCGTTTCAAGTTGATCGTAGCGGCGGCGGCTCAGCCACTATTCCTATGACGCCGCGCTTACTCTGTCGCTTCTGCGGCAATGCTCAACAAGTTTTGGATTCAGGATCGGCAGAGCCAGTGTTAGGGCTGGAGCGTAGGGAAAGCACAGCGCAAACATCTCGAAACAGGTAACGGACGATGTAATTGGAGGTGACGTGGTCCTGGGGTTGGGACTGACGAAAGTCTGCTTGCTCTCACATTGAAGTTGGAGTGGGCTCAATCGAAGTCGAAGTGATTGCGCTCAACAGCATATCATTCATACCAAACTACACCTGTAATGATCAAAAGGAAACTACAAGCGACCGACTATTTTTTTCGGACCCTCGCCATAAAACACTCAAATACAAGAACCCTAAGATATCGCAAGTCAGGTTTAAATTTCACCTGACAACGAAGTAAAACAAAAGAGGGTATCAACAAAAAGGGGTGTGTATAGAAGGCTAAAAAGGGGGTAACCAAGAATCGAAAGGCCAAAACTGACGGCATAGACTCCAATCGCGCCTTCATCCCAAACGAAAAACGTCTTCATGGCCTCATAAGTTCAAAGCCTGTAAATTGCTTTTTATGTGATCGTGTCAAGAACGCACCGTGATATGAAACCAGATCCCGACCCTGCCCTCCATCAACCGCCCCCTATGGTATTGCAAAAGTCAAGATCCGTCCCAGATCAGCCCATGAAAAGCAAGTAAAAAGTCCAGCTGGCAAGCCACTTTGTCGAACTCCGAGGCCCCGAGAGAAGAATAAGATATGTATGTCCGTGGATATATGAACACAAGGCTTTGGGTATATGATGTGTCGAATCCTGTGTTTGTCCGTGGTCATATCCAAGTATATATCGTGAGCGCACCGCAAGCGGCGTGAAAAGGGGGAGCCTCGTGTGCATTGCTAAGCTGGATGGCGTCAAGGTAGCTTGACGGGAGAACGAAAGAAATGTTAAGCCACAAAGAAAATGGTGTAGGTTGAACTGAGTCAACGTCAAGGTATCGACAGTATCGGGGCGTCCTGGCCTGCCAAGAATCGAACGGAGGCGGGTGTCCAGGGAGGAAGTGTCGGAGTCTGGTCGTCATGACTGCTCATGCGTTGCGACACTCATAACCCTCGTGGTCATGCCCGAATAATTCCACATCCCGTGTTGGATCCTGGGATAGGACTGTCGAAAGGAACCCATTCAGTTGCTCGCTCGGCCCTCGAAAGAATGAATTGGTTTGATGCTCGCATCGAAGTCGAAAAGGAAACAAAGCCGAGACTTCTTGGTCCTCGGCGTTCACCTGTAGGCCGGAAACAGCCGTTAAGAAACTCAAAGCAGGGCAGCTGCAACGAGACCGGCAAAGGCGGCTGCCGCGAACTTGGCTGGAGCGAACGCCGAACCAGCGTTCTCGTCTGTCGCGGTGGCTGCAGCAGCCTCTGATGTGGTGGTTGCCGTAGCGGTTGGCGTAGTGGTGTAGACAACAGTGCCATTGACGTGGCCGGTGACTTGGGCGCGACGCAGGGTCACGGTTTTGGTGAGAGTCACCTCTGTTGTGGATGTCACTGTTGTAATCTTCTCCTCAGCCGCGAGGGCAGCGAGGGGGAGGACAACAGCGCTCAGGATGGTAGCCAGACGCATTTTGAATCTTGTTTCTGAAGTTGTATGAATGTTTCGTGAGCTAAGGGTACTGAATGAGTGAAGGTGAGCCCCAAGCTGTCGACAGAGCTGAGATACACCCTCCAAGAGTCGTCAAGGCGCGAGACGAGTTAGCAATCAGGAGGCGAATGATTACGTGATTGTGAAAATGAGCTTCAATGGCCAATGCCGGCGTGGTGTGAGTGAGTGCAGAGCGAGGGTGCCAACTGCAAGCTGCGAACTGGAGCGCGAGAGAAGGAATGACAGACTGAATACGTCGAGTATTCAAGGTCGGAGGATGGCTCCAATGTAAAAACTCTGCGAACGAGGCCTGGAAGGGGGGAGTTTTGAGGCACGGCAAAGCAAAAAGAGAAAGCGAATGAGGGAGACGGGGCGAACAGGGAGCGAGAAGCCCACGATATCTGGGGTCTGGGGGCGCCGGGGGCGGATGGAGAACGGGGGTCTGGCGTTGCTCACTGACAGTCAGGCGCAAATTGCGTCTGGCTGCCAAGACTGTAGCAAGCGACCAAAAACACAAGCCGCCTTGGGCTTGGTCTGGCAGGGGGCCGCTCAGAGCAGGAGAGCTTGTCTGCAAAAGGATTGGTGCCATTGGTGCCACGAGGGTTGCTCTGGTACCTGCAGCGGCCAGGCACTGGTTCCTGGCAGGCAACGGCAGGGGTCCACGCCCAACTTCACTCCTTCCCCAATCGTTTCTCCTGGCGGTAAAACCCAACGGCAGCCAGCAACTTTCTGGGTTGCGACACGCAGAAAGAAACAAAAGAATCAGACAGAAAAATCTTTCAATTGCAATCAACGCATGCGCATCGGAGCATCTGTGCGAGCTCGTTGGCCAAAGCCAGTGAAAGGAAACGGCTTGAGCTTGCCCAGAAAGAACCGGCGGGCCGTTGTGGGGGCGACGGCGGAAGAAGCTTCTCAACGGGAAATTGCAGGTCTTGGCTGGTACTGGCAATTGGCCGCCAGCGCGGAATCTGCCCTGCTGACTCTGTCCCTTCTGTGCCCTTGCGCCTTCTGCAAACCGCGTCAAAATGCGACTCTGCGGCGCCGGGCTGTGCCAAAAGGAGTATGCTGTGCCTTTTGCTTACCATCGACCATTTTGCTGCCGGGCGTTGAAACGCTCCAGGCACAGCCGCGACCAAAAAGGATCCCAGAATATCCTCGCCACTGCTTCTATCGTAGGTTGCGCGCAACGCGTCGTCGTGAGTCGGTCTCAGTCACTATAGAACCCATCGCATGCGGTCGAGCTTTCTGGCTGGCGGTGGCTCAACAACCCATGCGGCCTGCCGATGTTCTTTGGGCGGATAAAGCAGAACCGCCAACCCGGCGGCAAGTAGAACACCCAAAGACCAAGAAAGACGGTGCCAATGGTGTGAAATTTGAGCAATTTGAACAGCGCACTCTGATTGGTGTGCCTGACATGATGTGCCGCCAAAGCGGACCGTGCTCAGGAGACAAGCCTGGGCCCAAAGAGGAAGGATCATTTTTAAGTTGGCTTGGCACGTCCGGGGGGTTCCGCAACGCGTCACAAGGTGAGATGGCCAGATCCGTTTCTGAAGATCCATCCGTCTCTGGTGATGAGTAGTCCAACTCCAGGGACCAGGAGCCGTTCCATGTCTATTTGGATCTCGGGTCACCTCGAAGCTCAACTTCATCACAGCTCTTGTCGACATCTTTGACCCTGCCATGCAACGTTGGGCACAGACTGTCAAGACAGTGACAGTGGTGGTAGTCCGAACGATCTGGCCATGTGTCAGCCTGTGAATCGCCAGGCCACAACCAGTGGATGCAACCTGCTAATGCGCGAATATCCGCAAGCCCGTGAAGAGGAAGGTTTTTTTTGCAACCCCACGCCCGAGGGCTTGGGACTTATCGGTTGCAGCGTATTGCGTTTGCAATTTGGGCTTTTTGTTGGCACACGCGAGCCTGAAATGCACAATTTCTTCTACCTCTCAGGATCATGCTGACACACGTACTTGACTTTCGGCAACTCGTCTGGCTGCCCCTCATTTTCGACGACTGACGTGGGGCTGTCATGTCATTCAGAGGTGCCGCGTTTGCTGAAGATTTGCCGCTCCGCCCAATGTCTGATCATGTTAGTCAGACTCCGAGGCGGGAAGGACACCGCCTCATGCAAGTGGCAGGCTGTTGGTAATCTTAGGTAGATGACACCAATTCGCTCATTCTCTGCTGCCGGTGATATGGGAAAGAAGCAGGGCGATTGTGGGTGAGGATAACGTGCTGAGTTCCTCCGCAGGTCCAGTCCATTACCAGAATTACTCCCGGGATTGTTGAGACCTCGGCGTTTGGAACTTTAGGAAAGTACACCAAGCATGTAAGTTGGAAATCCTCATCCTCCTATCTGTTGCTATCTGCTTGGTCTGAGAAGACATATTCGGAACTTCTCATGGGTAAGTCTGTGGTCAACAGAGTGTTTACTCCCGGATGTTTAACTATGGCACTGATTGGTGGTCAATTGCCATTCCTCGAGATCATGAAGCGCTCAGAATCATGCATAAGTAAGAGGTAGAATAGGCAGGAGACACAATCTACACTTTTCTCCCAATAGAGGGGCGTTCTGTGGCTTGAAGACCTCAAGCCTTCAAAAACTGTGTAACTGTTTACTTCTCAGAAGTGCAAGTTACAAGTTGAAAGTCTCCAAGCGTAGTCCGTTTCCATAAGTCTCTTCATCATACCGTTGGCATGGTGTTCGTGAAAAAATAGGGAAAGTGTCTCCCAATTTTCCAATCTCTTCAATCCGTATTACTGCCTCAAAGTCTTTTGACATTCGACATATGACCGATAAGCTCATAAGTCGAACGATTAAGGCTTATGGGCTCAATGCTTGCGAAAGAGCAGCTATCTCGTTTTGGTACATGAAATAGATGTCCTTGTTGAAAGAAGTAAAATCAAGTCTCTGGCAGATAATGCTGGGTCAATGTGATGAGCTCCGTGTTTGTGGTAGGTGCTCCTGAATGGACGTTTTCAGCTGGATTGTTCGTTGAGCAGAAAAAAATTTTTATTACGTTAGCATCGATTGTATGATGCTGGCAACGATTAAAGATATGAGCTTGCAATCTGAAGTCTATGAACACTAGGGAAGAGAGGAACGCATGTGGAACTGGGGCTCGTAATCCCAAATGATCTCCGGTATTACTTAGGGTTTGACTCAGACAGGAGCAGTCCTGTGAATTTAACGAGTACACAAAGCTTCCAAGGAACTCTATTCGAGACAAATGCTCGATGGGAACGACTGAAAGTTACAACGGAACCAAGGCTCTGTGGTCACAACTCAACCATTTAGGGTTGTTGGAGACCTAGCGGAAGTGCATAGCTCGAGATTATGAGTGATAAGCGCCCCAGACATTCGTCAAACCATCTCATTAGACTGGCAGCAGGGTCCATATCCGGGGAAGTCCTTAAGACATGTTTCTGAAGGACACTGGAACTCACTTTACTAGGTAAAGATGAGACACAATGTGAATGTCAATGACGATCACAACTTCAGCTCTGATCATTTACCTGGCTTAGCATATACTTCTTGCTCCAGCCTCCTTTAGTGCCCCGTTGCCGTCGACAAAGATTACTGGTGACAAAGATCATGACTGCCAGCCATCAACTAGTAGTACCATCCCATAGCTATGCTAATAGGCCAAAGACATGACCGTTGCGCATATCATACCCTAAACGCCGTACTCTAAACCATTCTGTAACCGTAACGCCATACCGTGATAATCTGAGACTTCTTTAACGACCACATTCTACCCATCCAGGCCGCCATTCCATCCAGTCTATCCGACAACCAACCACCGGACACCGAAACACCCTTTATGCCCACCTTATCCCAATCTCAACACAACTGACATTCCTCACCCTTGACCGTTCCTCCACATCAGCCTCCTCCTCCTCGGCAACCAAATCATCGACCGCCCTCAGCGTCCTAGTCCTCGCTAGCACAATCAAATCCTTCTCCCTCGTAAAGAACCCACCCACCTCGATTGCCTTCTCAATCGCCCTCCCCGTGGCAACAAGCACCACATCATCCAGCGCATCTGCAATCGGGTCCGTTCTCCTCGGAGCTTGTTTGACTCCTAGCACGGCGATACGCGCTGTGAGGGGGAGTCCTCTAGAGGTTTGGCCGCCGGCTTGGGTGGGGGATTTCTCTAGGGCTTTACGTACGCGTCGCACGAGGGACATGAAGCTTGTGGATGAGGAGACTTTGATTATGATGGTGTGGGAGGCGCGTGGGGGAGGGAGATAGCCGTCTAGATCGGGAAGGATGGTGGCTGAAGGGCGGGATCTGGAGGTTGGGAGGGAATTGGGGAGGGGGCGTTTGCGGATGCGGAAGCCTGGAAGAGGTTAGTTATTTATCATAGAAGCAACGTATGTATAACAAAAGGGAAACGAACCATTTGGAATTGGGGGAAGCTTGATATCGGGTCGGTTAACGAGGGGCTTTTCTGGGCCCTCGGGGCCTTCCGCTGCGTGGGGAGGAGACATTGTCACGTCACTCTGAAAAATTGGGTAGCGAAAAGCAGTAGAAAAGGTGCTAGTTGGATTGCGCAGTTATGCAGTTTGGAGCATTCTGGACAGAGTGCAAAGTCAGATGGGGGTGCCTCTGCGCAGGTAGACAATGCGATGGCTTGAGCTTGAGTCTGAGTCGGCGAGCAGTTGCCGCAACCATCGCGGCTCCTACTTCTGCTGAAAAGCCCAGTCGCGAGCGATGGTGGGGCTACGGAGAACCTTGCATGCCAAGATCTGGGGTGTCCCGCTTAACCTCTGCCGAGGCCCCTTGATAAGATGGTCTTATCGCTCTCGTTATCACCGTAGGAAGACTAAACTGCGCGACGGGCAGCTCCAGGGCTTTGTGACCGGGCACACTAACGGGCTGTTGGCAGCTTCAGATAGTCCCTCTTTTCCAGATATGAACAGTTAATCCTTGTTCATAAAGCACCAGCGACATGTCGATAGATATCTACCCTCCCCTTCCCCCAGACCACCTCCAGCGAGAGGTCAAAGCCGCGCAGGTATGCCTCCCCAGATCATGGAAGGAGCTCCAACAACTGACTGTCCAGCAACGTGAACTCGAATGGTTTGTTGCTGAGCTGCGCGAAACCCTCGTAAGCATCAAGCACGGGCTCGAAGACTGCTACGCGCTACTGGCACCCATTGACCCAGGGAGCACGCTGGTGCTGAGCACGCCGCGCAACGAGATTGTCAAAGGAACTGTTACAAGGGTTGGGACGAGAATTGTGAAGGGGGTGCGTGCGCCAATCTGAAGCGTATATGTGTATGCGGAAATATCCCAACTGACATCGCATTGCAGACGATACATCTTCGTCTTCGAACCCTCCCCCACCAAACCCTCACCCTCAACCCCGACCACCCCATCCATCTCGCCCCCCTCACATCGTTACAGTCCCTCCTCAACCAATCCATCGACCTGCTCACTCTGACCCTCTCCTACTCCTACCCATCCGAACCTTCTCAAGACCATCAGCCATCCTCCACCCCGCAATTCCTCTCTGCCCAACTTCGCCTGCTTTCTCAACATATTTCCCGTGCCTCAGCCCTGCTCAAAGGCGCTCCATTACCAACAACAGATCCGGCCTGGACGTCCCGCTCTGCTGCTCCGTCACATTTCACGCCTCCCTTGGCACAACCACACTCAGGGAGTTCCACGCCCGCGCTGAGTTTTTACCTCACCATACAAGACGCCTGTCTAGTCCTTTGGTTACGGACGCTAGAACCTTTCGACGCACCTGTCGCGTTCGGGACAAAACTCGCGCTTGCGATCGGCACAGCACGGAGGTTAGAACATGATGAGGCAGAACGTGTGTTCGGTTATTGTTGCAATCACTCTACGATCCCATATCCCGACGATAAAGACCGGGAGAATCTGATCGAACATGCCGGTAGCCCAGCGCCAGGACCGCAACTTACACGCACCACGTCGAGTACATCCTCTTCTACCAAGGGAGCTCCGTTGTCAGGGACGAAAAAGAGGTGGATTGATGTGTATGTGAGGGAGAAGGTAAGAGTGGAGAGTGCAGATCCGAGTTTGATGAGTTTGTCGGCCAAGTTGATGGCGTTGGGACATACGCTGGCGTTGGCGAGGCAGAATCTTGAGGTTTTGCTTGGGGAGGATGTCCGGGAGAGTTCGAGTGAGGGGTCATCGCCGATGGAAGGGGGAGAGCGGGGGTACTAGGAGTGTCGCTTCAGGAAACGTGGAGAGGAGGGGTTTAGGTATGATGGTGCTGAGGGGATGGCCCTCCCTAGGGGATCGGGAGAATTTGATGTCACGAAATGGGCGCGCCACCAAAGGCTCTCCAGGATTCATGGCCTGGGGTTGTGCCTTGGCTGTCCTGCTTGCACGCTTTGGAGTTGATAATCAGGTTGCTCTTGGTATTTGTATTGATGGATCAATGACTTAGACCATCAGTGCTACTGCGCGGGCTTTGCATATGCAGTTGATGGATAAGATGGGAAGGTTGAGTTTGCAGCACTCTTTTTCCTTCAGTTAAAGAGGATCGTTCTTGGCAAAAGCGTTGTAGACGAAAGGGTCAACCAGAGCTTAATTACAGGAACTGCGATCGACTCCACAATATGCTCATGTTTCAGTCTAAGTCCTAACCCCAATGCTTTCCTATCAAAATAATTACCGATACTGTTTTCCAGAAAGGCCAGGCATGCTATTATCCCCCAGTTTAGTAATCCCTCTTATCAACTTACCCTTTGGTCTTGACCTTGAAGTGAACCTGCCCTCTCAGCCGTTGTTCTGCCTATTTGGCTTTTAGTCACTGCTCGTTCAGATACATATCTTTGTGCTGGTCGTCCCGGATGAAGGGTTGTCTCGGCCTCGGTATCAATGAATTTGTCGATGTTTCACGGACTCGAGTGCTTTCATGGCCATTGTGCCATCTGGGCTTTCGCTCTCAAAGAATCTGAGGTCATATCAACAATGGCGAAAGCAAGATCCGATGCTACTTGTGAGAAATCTGTTTCGCTGTTCGTTTTTCAATCCTTATCGTCCTCAGTCTCCAAATCTGACTGCTCGTCCTGAAGACAGATGAACCGCCCCTCCAGCTCAAAGCCATCCTCCAGAATCTTCATTATCCACTGAAGAAACTCATCAAATTCCATCTTCTCTGCCTCTCCAGAAAACTTGAACCCTCTTGCGCAAATGGCGCTCGCCGCTCGCCTCGAAAGCTTGTGGTTTAAAAACATCCTCGGCGCATCTCTCGTCGCCACCTCCCTCGCATCTTCATCTGGTATCCTGGCCAGCAGCGAGTCCAGCTTGTACAAGGCATTCATTATACCCATCGCCGTAACCGGCTCAATTTTCCGCGCATACCACTTTTCCAGCTTCGTGACCCGTTTCCTCGAGTCCTGGTCCGGATCCGGCGCGACCCAATGCCTCTTGGCCCACCGCACAAACTCGGCCCACGTATGGCACTCGCACGACCCATCCTTTTCGTTGACCTTGCGCCAGACGACCTCAGCAACATCGTCGCTGCACCACGTGGAAAAGTATCGCACCAACACGCCCGTCGCAGCGGGGTGGTTGGCTAAGCTGGGAACGAGGCCATACTGGCTGCATGCGCGCTCGAAATAACGGAGGTAGCGTGAGATGCCGATACCTTCGAACGGCCCGCTGAGGTTGTACTCTTCGGGTTTGGGGAAGGGGTAGGTTGGGCGGATGAGGATATTGGGCGATTGTTGCTTTGAGCCGCGCTGCCGTCGTTGGAGCGCGCGGCGGGATGAGTCGCTGCTCGAGTCGGAGAAGGAGTCCGCTTGTCGGAGGACAAGCTGTGTTTCGGCGTTAGCTGTTTCGTCTGGCATGGTGATGACGTTTGTGGAATGGCTTGTGGGATTGCCGGCTGCTAACAAAGAGTTCAACAGCATCCTGAAGATAAGCGTTGGGCGCAAATGTATACCATCTGGCATCTTGCTCACGGGCGTGATGTCGCCGGGAGAGGGTCACCGCCCGATGCACGGCATGCCGATGCCCCACCCTGTTGCATCATCGTGCTACCCCAAGGGGCAGTAGATGGGGTGCCATCGAGCCATCAGGTGCATGATTAGCTCCTGGAGGGCCATCCAGAAGCGCGTCAGACGTAATGATGCCAAGCGGCCGAGGGATGGGACCCTGAATGTGCCGAGGTGTTTCTGGAAAAGGAAGTTGTGAGGCTGAGTGTGAACTCTCGGAACAGATGAACGTCAGTTGTTACCACGCAAAGCTCCAGGACCAAAGTGATGTCTATTTCTGCTAATCGATCTCTGAATTACATAGCTGGTAATGACGCATGGCGAGGACTGCGTGTTTCTTTGCGATTATTACGAAAAGCACAGCCGTGCTGCAATGATATCTGTCTGTCCTAAACAGATCATGGTATAGCAGTTAGCGCTGCGCGAGCTTGCCCTTTTTTCGGCCAGAATGGCCCAAACGGACAGCCGAGCCCGCCCACTCTGGCACCTATTTTGCTCCGCCGTTGACTAGCTAGGTCGGAGGAGACAGTCACTGGTCTCATCCCAGCACTCTAAGGCCGACTCGTCCTCGTCGGGTGATCTAATTTTGTAAAATCAGACATTTACCCGAAACCCTTATTGCACGACCTTCATCAGCCAATCATGAAAAACAGTATTCCCTCCACATCGTCCAAAAACTTGGGTTTTTGAAGGCATATCACAAGCGCATGCTTCCGATACAACTTCTGCTTCCTTAATTTCCTTGGCGCATCTTGCTCAGCGAGCTTTTTGCGCGTTTATTGGGAATACTCCATAGTCTATTGTGCTAACTAGCTCAGTCCGGTTGGTATAATATTTCTCCAACCTCCTAAACTGCTCCCGAAGTCCTGCCGCGAATCACCCAGTTTAAACTCCTTCTTGACCCATGTCTCGAAGTCTTCGGAAGAATGCAACTCATCGTTCTCTCTATGAATGATTATGAGGTGGCGGAGGGGCTTAACGCATCATCTCTGGGAAGAAGCAAGCATGGTGGAATAGAAGTGGTCGATACAGCTCAATGAATCTTGGAACTTCTCGAGATATGTGGTTGCGAAGCGGCCGTTGAAGGGCTTAAGGTGAAGTTTTGAGGGAGGGGGAATTGGCGAGGTCGGGTTAGCGAATCATGAGGGTTGTCGTCGTTGACAGGAGTGGCTTTTTCTTCTTTTTGTTTCTGAGTTGTCTTTTCCTGATTTGGAGAGGCTGCTGATCGTGGTGTTACTGGTACCGTGCGTCCTAGTCCCGTTGCTGCTACTGCTGCTGCTGTTGTTGGTCTTGAAGTTGTACCTAGCAGTGTTGTTGCCGAAATTGCGGCTGCTGTTTCGGCTTTTGCTGCAGCTGCTTTTGTTGGCATCGAGCTTGCCTTTGATGCTATGTTCGTTCCCTATCTTCCTTCCACTTTCTTGCTCCCTCAGTCGCCACCGGTGGTGGAACGCCAGGCGGTTTATCCACGTGAAGATGGCCTGAGGTTCTTCTTCCTCACTTTTCTGCTTGTGTTCCTCTCCTTTCGGCTCCTACTCTTCAGTTTCCACTCGCAGGATCATGATGCTCACTTCACTTCTACCACCAGCCTGCTCGCAACCGTCGCCCTCTCTACTACTTTCAATCTCCTCAGCATCATCCTTACTCTCACCCTCTCACCCTCCCTACTATTCTTGATACCCTCCATAAACCTCTCCTCTAAATCGTATCCGGACTCAGAACAAGGACGTCCACTATTCGAAGCTCCGTCAGCCTGCTCCTGTCCTTATGAGCAGGCAACGTGGCTTCATTTTGAGCATGCACTATCCGGTGCAGGAGAAGAGCTCCTCTTTGGTGAGGGTGTTCGGGACCGAAAAGTTGAGAAAGTTTCTGATGTTAATTGGGAATGAGCACGCCGTGCATTTTTAGATGAGCCATCATCATTTTCGGTTATGTCAGAAGGGAAGCGGATTTGGGTTACGTTGACTTTGCAGGCCCTCGAGGATATTCATGCTATTGGGCCATTTCCATTTAGTTGCTGTGGCCATGAATGGCTTTTTTGGAGTTGATCGTTGATGTCAATTTGAGGTAAGTTTGTGAGGATTTGTTGGTGAGAATAAAGGAGACTGGAGAGAAAGGTCCTACGAGGTGGAAAGGCGGGAGAGTTGTACTATTAACATGTGCGATTGTGGCCTACAAGATGCAACTGTCGAAAGTGGAGTAAGCACCCTCATCTGTTAGACATCATCTCATTCGAGACAAGGGATGCGGTGAGCTGTTCAGACCCATACACGCGAGGTTGTCTGAAATTGACTGCCGTGTCGGTGAATCGAGTTGGGTGCTCGGGGTTCACCTTCACACCAGATCTCAGGAAAATATAACTCTTGAAGGGAGGGGAGGTATCCAAAAGTGCAAACTCTGAAGTTGTGGAACTCCTTGATGGTGGCCATTTTGGTGGAGAGTAGAAACCGTCCTGAGAAAAATAAGAGAATATATTAGGAAGAGCTGAGAACAAATGCCTATGCTTAGTTTTATCACCTATCTTGCATCCAAACCACCAAAATCTCCTGAACAATCCAGTTGGAAATTTAACAGGCTATTGGCTCATTCCTAGTTACGTATAAGTGCTCGGGCATCATTCACTCCACGAATCTCCTACATAGGCATCAAATATATCCACATTTATTGGCCAGCTCAGTTAAATCCATATATCCATACCCGACAATCGCAGCCTGTTATGCAACCGGAGACCAAGGCATAGCCACCAAAATTCTACTTTTCATGTCCTGAATCAGCGGCACTGTCTTATGCACCGTCTCCGCCCAGCCCTCGATCTCCCAGCTCTTCTCCCTCCTCCTCTTCCTCTCCTCCAAATCAGCAAACTGCCACAAGTGATGCACCGTGTTCAGATCCCCAATCTGCACGAACCACGCGCCCACACCCTCCATCACCTCCCGACGAGCTTTGAGGCCGCGGCGCCAGTGGGTTTCCCATTCGAGCAAGTTGCCCGGATGAAGGGTGTAGGAGCGCAGCTCGAAGAGGCCGCCTAGCTGGCGGGGGGGCGTAGTGGGCCAGAAGGAGAACTCTTGCATTAGAGATGAGCGGCGGCGGTAGATAAGCGAGCGGAGTTTGCGGTCGAAGGCGGGGAAGTCAGGATGTTGGGAGATGTTGTTCAGGGAGGTGTGGAAGCCGGTGTAGCGTTGGTATTCCCAAATGTGGACTTCTAACGTTAGCATTGACTTCGGAAGAGGGAAAGGGGGAGAGGGTAGAACCTACCAAAGGTATCGCAGTCCCCCACTTCCGTACGCCAGCTGCCAACGAGATGGACCTTATTCTCCGGATCGGCGGCCACGCGCGGATACCAGCTTCCGACCAGCGCCACATACTCGTCCACACATTCTGGCTTCACCTCATGGAATTCAATCTGGTGCACATATTTTCCCCTAGCCAGCACTTGGCTAAAACTCGCTTGCAGCTGCGCGTCCAGCTCGCGGCCCTCCTTCGTCCCATAAATAAGATTCGTCAGGGGACCGGCCTTGCGCGGCGGTTCTTTAACGGAGGCAACACTTCCTGTTGAACCGAGGGCTGTGCTCAGTGATCCGAGACCTCCCGGAGTGGGGGATGAAGTAGTATCAGACAACCCACTAGCTTCCCGCTGCTTCTGGGCCTCAACTAGCTGCGCCCGGAAGGCATTTTGCCGGGTGTTGAAGGACTCTTCCTCGCCGGGGCGGATGTCGGAGAGGGAAGGGGAACGGTGCTGCTGCTGCGTTAGGGTGGCGAGAGTTGTGGCGAAGAGTCTGGTTTGGCATGGTGTTGAGCGGGCGACGCTCATCACGGCGCGAGCTCTTCGGGACAGCATGGTGAGACTGATGAAATTTCAAGATGTTGAGCTTGAATGAAGTTGATGCTCGTGCGGGGGAGTGGCAAACCCAGTGTCCCAGTCCGGTGGTTAAAGAAGGGACGGACGGGTAGCCGAGATCTGAGTCAGGTCGAACAGAGACCGGTAAACGGTACAGCCAACTAAGAGATCTTGTACTGCAGGAAGACGACAAAATCGCCGGTAGACCAAGAAGTGGTATTGATTGTGGTGACCGTTCTGTATTGTTCGAGCAGCGGTATGGGTGGCACCAAAAGCGAGATCCCGCGACGGGAAACGCAGCAACAGCACGACAAGGGCAGGTCTGGCCTGTATCACAAGCCCTCTAGGGCAGCAGCAAGAGGTTTCCAGTAAGATCAGCAGCGGGAAACAGTAGGAAGCTTCAGGTTCAAAGGTGGGTGGTGTCAACGGCAAAAGAACGGCAAAATATTGGGTATCACTCTTAGTCCAAGTCCGGGAAAGAGAAGAGGGAGGGAGAAAGGCACGGCAGCACAACTGAGGAGGGGAGCAATGCAGATTAATTGGGCGTACAAGCACCAACCTAATGAGTCGAAAGAGGGGGCCGCAGCAGCTTGGAGACCCCGCACGTTGATCTCCGCGAGATGACTGAAGTTCCCTTCGTTTAGACTGGCTACAGTAGAGCCTAGACGTGTCGCATGTAAGAATGGGTAGACAACGCAAGCGACGCAGGATGCAGGGCGCAGGACAGTTCGTGAGTGTCTGGGCCACTGCTCTTGAGACTGAAGCTTGATGGCTCCAGGCCCGGTGATTGGAGCAGGCAGCAAGCTCGGGGTTGAAGCTGCTGATCTGGCATCTCGATCTCGGCTGCCCGAGCTTGATGGGCCCCACACTGCAACTCGACCGCCAAACAGCAGCAGTCTCGCTCTTCGTTTGCCCCCTTCCTGCCGTCTTCTGAAGCGGCTCTTGCTGTCTCAGGAAGGGAGTGCGGGGTTTATGATGTCACACGGCAGCGCATCTCGACTGGTGGGCCCACTCAAGAGACACCGGTTCTTTGGAAGACGGAGAATCATTTCCACGCTCCGCACCCCCACCTAACAACGCCAAGCTTGTATGGACTCTTTTGTTGCCTAACAATTAAGACATCAAAACCTCTGCCAGCACCACGCCAGGCATCAAACACTGGAGCCCGGGGCGGGCTGGAGGATCCGAAAAACACTCGTCGTTTTCACTTTCGCCTGCCCCGACCTTGAGCTCAAGACTTCTGCCAACCACCCGAGCCCATCCCTATCCAGGTTACTGTCAAGATGTCTTGGTTCGGTGTCACCCCTCTCAAGAAGTTCCCGACGCCTGTGTGTAGGTTAACCCCAATTGATCCCCTTGCTTTCTCGTCTGACTATGTCCTGGGTGAAGATGCTGACTCTTCCTCCAGTGCGTCCTATGGCGCCTTTTCTGGCTGCCGGTATGTCCTCGCCTCGATTGACTCGACCCGGTTTCTCTCTACAGCAATACTGACCTCGCCAGCTCTGATCGTCGGTTACGGCATCAACGGCTTCCAGAATTTGATGATGGACAGTACGTCCCCTTTCATCCTCTAGACTCAGTGACACCCCTCTGACTTCTGCAGCCCCCGAATTCAGGAACGACCCGCGCAACCCGCGCCTTAAGGCGGGCCACTAAGCGGTTGATGCGTGATGGTGGTGACGGCGGTGTTGTGGAAGAGGATATAACAACTCTGGTCTCTTAGATACCGGATCATCGATTGGGCGACGACGATGGCACGCGGTATTTTTTCGACACCAGATCAACACATACCGAGACAAGGTCGCCAAATTGGTTGGCACGATACCATTCGCGGCGGTGTATTATAGATGGGGTAACAGCAACAGCAATTGAGATGGTTGCCGCCTTGTTGCATGTGTGAGAGTGTCCCCTTTGAAGTTCAAACCGGCACCTTCTGAGGTTCAGGATGAGCACACACCACCTGCCATCTTACCGGCATCCCACCACCCTCCATTGGCGGGAATGTTTTCGCTGCTGGCAGAGAGAAATGCGTACCCGATACTGGCCTCGGACTAAGCTCACGACCTGTCCGGGCGCCCGCGTCGAGTCCCTAGCCGTCATGCTGGTTGTCGAGATGCGGGTATCAGTAGAGGTTACATATTTTTTCATCTTGTAGTTTCGTAGTGTGTCATTGTCATGGATCAGCAGAGGTAGCTGTCCACGTCAATGCCATTGTTTATCCTAGGAGACAATAGACTTGACTATCTTCGCCATGTTCCTCGTCTAAAGTGCTAGTGTCTCCTTGCCGATAAAGCCCCACCACAAGCCAGTCAGCGCCGAAACAGCACCAATCTCCTCTCCATCCCCAATCAGCCTTCTGCATCTGAACACCCCTAACAGCCCCTTCGGATTACCGATCTTGCCTCTGC